>Ga0351921_1006_pt1 | contig 43730 bp, 40 predicted proteins | sample BONcelHT113001C9_FD_206869 | JGI IMG/M metagenome (GOLD analysis project Ga0351921, IMG submission 206869) | Enriched cells from coal bed in the Powder River Basin, Montana, United States - BONCAT cells T11 rep2 HSBNCT.T11.300.1.C9 ... | reverse complement strand
CCTATTAGTTAATTTCTTCAACTTTAACAAGGTGCAGAACCTTATCCAACATTCCTTTATAAACCGGAGTCAGTTCAATTTCCACCGTCTGATGTATTCTGCGGATACCCAGAGACTCCAAATTAGCAGTCTGCCTTATGGTCGCTCCGTTTTTACTTTTAATCTGAGTAATTCGTACTTTAGACATATCCTTTTCTCCTTATCCGTTAAATACTCTGTTCATAGGTATTCCGCGTAGTCCTGCTACTGTATATGCATCACGCATCTCCAAAAGCGCCGCTACGGTTGCTTTCACCAGGTTATGAGGGTTTGAAGAGCCTTTTGATTTGGCAAGAACGTCGTGAATTCCCACTGATTCAAAAACTGCACGCATCGCACCACCCGCTTTCACTCCTGTACCTTCTGCTGCAGGCTTCATAAATACTCTTGCTCCGCCAAATTTTGCCTCTTGCTCATGGGGAATGGTCTTTTTGTTAAGAGGTATCTTTACAAGATTTTTCTTAGCATCTTCTATTCCTTTTGAGATAGCAGTTGTAACCTCGTTAGCCTTGCCAAGTCCGTAACCAACAACACCCTTTTCGTCTCCGACAACAACAATTGCTGCAAAACTGAAGTGGCGTCCTCCTTTGGTTACCTTGGTAACTCTCTTTACTGCAACCAATCTATCTTTTAATTCAAGATCGGTAGTCTTAACTTTTTTTACGTTTGTATTTATCATACTCAAAATTCTTAGAATTTAAGACCACCTTCACGGGCGGCATCTGCTAGACTTTTAACTCTTCCGTGATAAAGGTAGCCGCCACGGTCAAAAGATACTTTTTCAATACCTTTTTCAATCGCACGCTTTGCTGCCAGTTTACCCACCAATTTAGCTGCTTCTGTAGCCGGTTTACCTTTGCACTCTTCCTGAATCTCTTTGTCAAGAGAACTTGCCGATGCCAGTGTTAAACCATCTATATCATTAATAAGCTGAACATAAATCTGTTTGTTGCTTCTGAATATCGCCATTCTAGGTTGTTCCGGAGTACCGTTTACAACTTTTCTAATACGAAGTCGTATTCTTTTTCTTCTTTCTATTTTACTTAAAGCCATAAATCCTCCACTTGTTATTTAGCGCTGGCCGACTTACCGGCTTTGCGACGAAGTTGTTCACCTACAAACTTAATACCTTTGCCTTTGTAAGGCTCAGGTTTGCGCAGAGAGCGCAGTTTTGCCGCAACCATTCCAATAAGTTGCTTATCGTAGCTGGTAAGGCAAAGCACAGGGGCTTGTCCTTTTTTAACAGCTTCAGTAACTGCTTTGATTTCATCGGGCAGCATAAAATGAATATCGTGTGAGTAACCAAGGCTCATCTCAAGGATCTGGCCTTTTGCCTCAACACGGTAACCCACTCCGACAAACTCTTGTTTAATAGTATAGCCGGTTGATACTCCCGTTACCATATTATTAATTAATGAACGGTAAAGACCATGCATTGAACGGTGACGCGGCTGATCGGTAGGTCGTGTAACTTGAACCACATTTCCCTCTACGGCAACTCTAATATCGGCATCCACCTTTTGCGAAAGTTCTCCGAGCGGGCCTTTAACCTTAACCACATTATCCGAACCAACACTTATTGTTACTCCGGCCGGAAGGTTTACAGGTAATTTTCCTATTCGTGACATTATGAATTCTTTATTTAATTATATTAATAAACATAGCAGATAACCTCTCCACCCACATTGAGTTCTTTGGCCTCTTTATCGGTTATCATACCTTTTGAGGATGAGATTACGGCAATACCCAGTCCGTTTAATACTCTAGGCATGTTTTCAACGTCAACATACTTTCTTAAACCTGGACGGCTAACTCTTGAAATCTTCTTGATGGCCGACTTCTTGGTCTCAGGATGATACTTTAGAGCAATTTTAATGGTGTTGAAAGGTGTACCCTCAACAAGCTTATAGCTGATAACATAACCCTTTTCATGAAGAATACGGGTAAGTTCCAGCTTAACTTTTGACGCAGGAATTTCAACTATTTTGTGTCCTGCCATAGATGCATTACGCACCCTTGTTAAAAAATCTGAAATTGGATCAGTCATTTTGTTTTGTTTTTAAGTTTATTCGACACCACATAATGGTGCCCGATATCCAACTAATTATAAATAATATGTTGTCTGTGACTCTCGTCACAAATTTTTTCTACCAACTGGCTTTGCGAACGCCCGGGATAAGACCCTTGCTGGCCATTTCGCGAAACTGTATACGGCTGATACCGAAAATACGCATGAAACCTTTTGGACGACCTGTTATTGAACAACGGTTGTGCAGGCGTACAGGGCTTGAGTTCTTTGGCAGTTTATCCAAAGCAGCATAGTCACCTGCCTCCTTAAGGGCTTTGCGTTTTTCTGCATATTTGGCACTTAATTTTGCGCGTTTTCTCTCGCGTGCCTTCATTGATTCTTTTGCCATTATCTATCTTCTCTTTTTAAAGATTATTTCTTGATGTTTTTAAAAGGCAGACCGAATTCACGAAGAAGAGCAAAAGCCTCTTCGTCTTTCTCCGCTGAAGTAACAAATGTTATCTCAATACCCAGAATCTTTGTGATTTTGTCGATATCGATCTCAGGGAAAATTATCTGCTCTTTAATACCTAGTGTATAGTTCCCCTTGCCGTCAAACTTCTCGCTGATTCCTTTGAAGTCTCTGATGCGAGGAAGTGATACGGAAATTAGTCTTTCAAGAAACTCGTACATCTTTGCAGCACGCAAAGTGGTTTTTACTCCGATTGGCATTCCCTTTCTAAGTTTAAAGTTGGAAATGTCTTTCTTTGAAACTGTCTGTACCGCTTTTTGTCCTGTTATATTAGTAAGCTCCTGCTGTGCTACGTCCACAAGCTTTTTGTCACCTGTAGCAGCACCAATACCCTGGTTAATAACAATCTTCTCCAGTTTAGGGACTTGCATTACAGAACTATATCCAAACTCCTTTTGAAGTTTAGCAACTATCTCCTCTGTATACATTTTTTGAAGAGTAGGTTTGTAGCCCTTTACAACTACCTGGGCTCCTTGTGACTTTGCCGCCTTTTCTATTTTTGCAGGCTTAGCAATTGCCGCTGGCTTCTTTGCAGCTCCTTCTTTAGTATTTGCCATTATTTAATCTCCTCTCCAGATTTTTTCGAGTAACGAACTAATTTTTGCTTGTCATTTAAACGACGGCCTATGCGTGTAGGACCTCCCTTCACAGGGTCAACAACTTGCAGGTTAGACAGGTGTACCCCGGCCTCTTGTTTGATAATGCCTCCCTGAGGATGCTTAGCATTAGGCTTGGTATGTTTGCTTACCAGATTGATTCCTTCAACTATGGCGCGGTTTTTTTCTGTAAGAACCTCGAGAATTTTACCGGTTTTACCGCGGTCATCTCCGGCATTTACATAAACTGTATCGCCTTTTTTAATATGTAATTTCTTATTCATATCTTTTCCTTATAAAAATTATAACACCTCAGGTGCTAAAGATACAATCTTCATATAGTTTTCGCGCAACTCTCTGGCAACAGGGCCAAAAATGCGGGTTCCGCGAACCTCTCCCTGACTGTTGAGCAACACACATGCATTGTCATCAAAACGAATATATGAACCGTCAGCGCGACGGATCTCTTTTTTTGTACGAACAATCACCGCTTTTGAAACTGTCCCCTTTTTGGCATCACCACCGGGGATAGCACTTTTAACGGTAACCACTATTTTATCGCCAACTCCGGCATAGCGGCGGCGGGTTCCCCCTAACACGCGAATGCAAAGAACCTCCTTTGCTCCACTGTTGTCTGCCACCAATAATCTCGATTCTTGCTGTATCATGGCTATTTAACTTTTTCTACAATTTCTACTAGTCTCCAGCGTTTTGTCTTACTTAAAGGACGAGTCTCCATTATACGCACTTTGTCTCCTTCACTGCACTCGTTCTTTTCGTCATGAGCAACAAACTTAGTGGTTTTATTTACGAACTTTCCGTAAATAGGGTGTTTTACTTTTCTTCTAACAGCAACCACGATGGATTTGTCCATTTTGTTGCTTACCACCATTCCTATTCTTTCTTTACGAAGATTTCTTTCCATGACTTCTTAGTTGTCCTTCTTATTTTCCATTTGGCTCAATATGGTGAGCATTCTGGCAATGTTTGTTTTTGCCTTGTTAATCTGAGATAAATCATCTAAAGGAGAAACAGCATGATTCATCTTAAGGCGCATTAGGTTTGCCTTTTCGGTTTCGATGCGTTCCTTCAGATCTTTAATGGATAACTCGCGTATCTCTGTTGCTTTCATATTATTTCTGCTTTTATTATTCCTGATAATCCCTGCGGACTACAAATTTTGTAACTACCGGCAGTTTCTGAGCTCCCAAACGAAGTGCCTCTTTGGCAATCGCGAGTGGAACACCTTCTGCCTCAATTATCATACGACCAGGTGTAATAGGACAAACAAATCCCTCCGGAGCACCTTTTCCTTTACCCATACGAACCTCTGCAGGCTTTTTGGTAAAAGGTTTGTCGGGGAATACGCGAATCCAGATCTGACCCTCACGCTTCATATACCTAACTACGGCCTGACGGGCAGCCTCGATCTGTTGTCCGGTAAGCCAACACGCCGCTGTAGTTTTAATTCCGAAAGATCCAAAAGAGAGCTGATTTCCCCTCTGTGCGATCCCTTTCATACGGCCTTTCTGCTGCCTTCTGAACTTGGTTTTTTTTGGTTGTAACATTGCTTTTTTTACAGTTTAACGATAACAGTAAATATAATTGTGTGCTTTGGTCAAAAAATTTTTAGGGTTAATTCCCTATCCCTTAACTAAATAGATATATTGAATAAGTATTTAGCGGGATGCAAATATACCAAAAAATTTAAATGTGCAAAAGGAAGTTGAAAATATTTTACAAATTCTGAACTTTCAAGAATTTAATAAAATTGCCTCCCCAGAACATTTCAAGCTCCTCCGGGGTGTAACCTCTTTTAAGAAGTTCTATTGTGAGGTTTTTCATTTTTGAGACATTTTCCATGCCAACAACTCCTCCACCGCCGTCAAAATCGGTTCCAATTCCTACATGTTGAATACCCACGAGATTTTTTACATAATCTATATGGTCGGCTATGTGGGCTACGGTTACAGATTCTTTCGGCAATTCAGATAGGAAAAATCTACCTGTTGCCACCTGGATAAGCCCTCCAGCCTTCGCAATTGCCTTAATCTCTTCGTCTTTAAGATTGCGGTTATGGTTTTTAATAGCCCAGACTCCGGAATGGCTGGCCATTATGGGTTTTGAACTAACTTTTAATATATCAAATACTGATTCGGTAGATGCGTGTGATACATCTATTATAATACCAAGGCGATTCATCTCTTTTACAACAAGCTCGCCAAAAGGGGATAATCCGTTATGTTCCGGAACTTTATCCATAGAGGCATCGCAAATGTCATTGTTAAGATTATGGCAAAGTGTAATAGCTCTGACACCCATGTCCCGGAACCTTTCCAGGTTTGAGATATCTTTACCTATAGCATACCCGTTTTCAATTGCAAATACAACCGATGTTATTCCCTCTTTTTTATTTCTGAGGAGATCATCTGAATTGTAAGCAATGGAAACGCCTTTATAATCTTCGACATATTTGCGAAATCTACTCAGGTTATCTGATACATATTGGGTAGCCATCAAAAGGGACTGGTCGTCCCTCTCTTTCTGACCGATATAAATTGCAAAAAGAGCAGCATCAAGGCCTCCCTCTTTCATCATGGGAAATGTAACCTGCCCCTTTGCAACCCGGTACTCGGCTTCGGGGTTGTTTATATGCAATGCAGTATCATTGTGAGTGTCTATTGTGAAGAAGTTCTTATGAATTTGTGCAGCCTTTTGCTCAAGGGACTGAGAGTAGAGAGCAGATGTTGAAAGCGCAACAATCGCAAAGCATACTGAAATTTTCTGAATGATATTATTAGCTGTCATTTCGTTTTAATATAAAAAAGGGTTTAAGCTTTGGTCTTTGCCGGAGATATCCACCAGCCCATTCTCTTTGCAAGAATTATTATAAATACCGAAGCAACTAACGCTGCCAGCAGAATCCATGCACCCAGACCGCTGGCAAACATTACAGGAACAAATGTTATCAGCAAAATCTCAACCGGTGCAATAGGAAGATAGGCAAGCGCATAGTCATCCATCGCCTTGCTCTCCATTTTGGGGTCAACTATTCTAATAAGAGCAATTCCCATTGCCATTGTACCTGTCCACCATCCCCATGCAAAAATGGATCTCTCGAACCAGTAGGTTTTACATAATCTTCTGCCCAAATAGAATGTTATCAGCCAGACAACGGCAATGCCTGTTAAAATGAGAATTATTAAAGGGACAGCATATTTAACCACAACACTGAGCTGAATAGAGGCAACTCCGCATGCAACCAAAAGGTCTGTAAAGGTGCTGCTGAGTCGGGATGTTTGATTGGGGCATATATAGTCTGAGACCTTTGTGGCATCAAATATTTTTTTGAAAATCAACCCGACAATGAAAGAGGCAGAAAAAACAGGAATCTCAAGTTTTGGGTAGTAATATTTCACCCCCTGGCTTAACAGATATCCAATCAGAGCGACCACAAATACAAAGGCTAGGTGAAAAGCAAGCGAATCAATAGAAATTGAAGATGTGGTTACCTGTCCCGCACTCTCCCTTTTCTCTACAGGAATAAGTCCGGTTCTGAGATCGTCAGGCAAATCAGAAAAATCTTTTATAAATTTAGTCTCTCCCCTGGCAGCAGCCCATTTCACCATTATTAACCCCAGAATTATTGCAACTACTACACCTGTTGTTGCAGTGGTCATTCCAAGACTTTTTGCCTCATCCCATCCAAGCCCTTCAAAGGCGCTTCCTATTGCTGCAGCCGTTCCGTGACCTCCGTAAAAACCGGTTGGAAGCATTACCCCAAAAGCAGGATTCAGTTGAGGCCATATAAAATTAAGTACAAATAGTCCGAAAAGACCCATCACAGCCCATTGTATAAGCATGCCCAATTGTGCATAAGCCCAAATAGGACCTACCCTGCCTGCAACCTCTTTAAATGAAAATTTGGGAGAGGATAGAGGAAGCGCTGCAAAAACGAGCGCAATAAGAATTCCGGCATAGGTGCCCAGTTGGCCGGAGAATGGTAACAATCCAAATCCATTGGGTCCTAACGCCAAACCCAGAAAGCCGGCAATAAGCGATGGGGGAATAAAAAGTTTTTGAATAAATTTTACCTTAACCCGGATAAGTTTACCGGCAAGTAAAAGCGCAAAAATAATCCCCAGATCGGTAAATAAGGTCCAGGGACCGTAAACGGAAGAGAGCATAGTTTAAGATTTTCATCAAATATAGTGTTTTTGGTCTAATTCTTGAACATGATGGCTCAAAGAGGTAATTTTGTTTTTATGAAGAGGCTGCTCCTATATTTTATATTGTTTTTTATTGCTCCTGTTTTTCAGTCATTTCTTTACTCTCAGGATGAGAGCTACAAGGTTGGCTACAAAATTGAGGGAAAAGACACGGTATTTCAGATTAATCTGGCTGCCGTTTACCACTTTGCATGGGATAAGAATAAAATGAAGGGTAAGGAGTGGAGAGAGTTTTACAGACTTGTCTACAATTTCAGAAAGACATATCCCTATGCCCTTATAGCAAAACAGAAGATTTTGGAGGCTGACAGTGTTATGAACAGCAAGAAATTCTCTGTAAGGGAGAGGGAGAAATATATCAAGAGCTTCGAGTCCCAGCTCTTTAACGAATTTGAGAAACCGCTTAGAAAAATGACAATCTCTCAGGGGAGGTTGCTTCTTAAACTAATTGACCGCGAAATCGGCCAAAGCTCTTACTCTCTAATCAGAGGTTATAAAGGAGGTGCTGCAGCAGGGTTCTGGCAGGGAATCGCAAAACTGTTTGGATCTGATTTAAGAAAACCTTATGACAGGTTTGGAGAAGATAAACTTACCGAAGAGCTTGTTCAGATGTATCACAGAGGTTCGTTTGATTATCTCTACTACTCTCTTTTTTAGCACTAGCCCACGAAAGCAGCTTTGTTTGTGAATTAAAAACCAGATACTCACAACCGTGTATCCACTCTCCCAATATGTAGAAACCTGCGCCCTTAGGCGTTTGTGTATTCCCCGGGGTGTGAATGTGCCCAAAAATGAAGTAGTCAGCTTTATTGGTTTTTTCAAAATCCACAGCAAACCTATACAAGGGATCTTTATCTCCGCGAAATTTAAACTGTTCCCCTTTTGAAAGGCGATTGTGTTTTGACCACCTTAACGCAACTGCAAATGCCCACCGCGGATGAAGAGAGCTGAAACACGCCTGCAGAAATCTGTTTCTGAATATTCCCTTTAAGAATTTTTGTCCATTTTCATCGCCAAGCTCGTCACCATGAGCGAGGCAGAATTTTACACCGGCAATGTCTACAACAGTAGGATCTTCCAAAATCTTAAACCCAACCTCTTTTTCAAGATAGCCGAAGGTCCATAAATCATGGTTGCCTTTAAAAAAGAAAATCTTAACGCCTCTGTCCGAAAGGTTGGCCAGTGCACCCAACGTTCTTGTAAATCCCTTTGGTATGACATATTTATATTCGTACCAGAAGTCAAAAATATCTCCCAAGAGATAAAGTGCTTCTGTCTCCTGAGGAAGATTATTCAGAAAATCAGCAAATGCTGCCTCTCTTTTTACAGGATCAAAGGCTTTAAGCCCTAGGTGAACATCGGATAAAAATATATGAAGGTTTTTAGACATAGTGGCCTAATATAAAACTGAGTAGGCTATGCTTAACAGCCCAATAACAGCGCAATAGATTGCAAATCCGGTTAGGCGGGCTCTTTTTACCAGCGAAATCATGACCTTACATGCAAAAAGACCGGAAATAAATGCGGCAATAAAACCTGCAAAGAGAGAGTATGGGTTTATGCCCGATTCAACAGTAGAGAATCCTCCCGAAATAAGCTCAAGGAAACTCTCTCCCAGAATAGGTACCAAAACCATAAGAAAAGAGAATTTTGCAATCTCCTCTCTTTTAACTCCCATCAGAAGACCGGCAGATATAGTTGCTCCCGATCTGGAAAGGCCGGGTAGTACGGCAAATGCCTGTGCAACTCCTATTAAAAAGGCATTGGAATATTTAATTTCGTTCTCTCTGGCTTTTACATACTGGGAAAGGGCAAGAAGCGATGCTGTTAAAAGCAGACATATTCCAACGATTAAAAGACCGGAACCGAAAATTGCCTCGACCCTCTCCTTCATAAAAAGTCCAACTATAAGAACAGGCACCATGCTAAGTGCAATCTTCAAAATATAAGAACTCTCTTTATTGTATTGTAATTTTAATGAAGAGGTTATCAGCGAGAGGATATCTTTCCTGAATGCTACAATTGTACTTAGTACTGTAGCGGCATGTACTACAATCTCAAAAGAGAGATTTTGTGCCTCAATGCCCAACAGCTCTTTTCCGATTGCAAGATGCCCGCTGCTGCTAACAGGTAGAAATTCGGTCAGACCCTGAACCAACCCCAGAATGAGTGCCTCTAAAAAAGTCATTTAGCTTTAGGTTTGTGCATAATAGCAAATATCTCTACAGCAAATCCTACCAGAATAAAGAGTGGTGCAAGCACTATGCGCCTGAAGCTGAACATCTCCTCTCCGGTGAAAATGTTTGGATCGTCTGTTCCGCCGCCAGTCATCAGGGCGTATCCGATAATCATCAGTGCCAGTCCGGCCAGCACATAAATCAGGTTTTTATAGGGAATTGCAAATTTTCCTGAATCCATATTGTCAAAAAGTTTAGTTTAATAATAAATATCATCGCCCGACATGGAGACGAGCCTGCTTACTATAATGAATGTACTGAAAAGGCAAAGCAGTATTCCTAGTAATACTACGCCAGCAAAAACTGCTGCTACCATTTTAAAATCCAGAATATTGAAAAGCTCCGGCACATCTTTGTAAACAACATAAACTCCTGCCGAAAGAATTGATACAGAGAGAAGCCCAGAAATAAGCCCCTGTACAAAAGCTCTTACAAGCAATGGCCTTCTTATGAAAGATCTTCTTGCGCCTACAAGTTTCATCGTATGAATGATAAACCTTTTGGCATAAAGGTTAAGCCTGACTGTATTGTTTATAAGTACAAACGAGATAAAAAGCAGAAGTAATATAAAGACTCCTACTACATAGCCGGCCTTCTCCATATTTTCGTTAATTGTCTTAACAAGAGACTCTTGATAGACAACCTCTTCTATCCCTTCAATTTTAGCTAATCTTGTCTCAACACCTTTTAAAGAGTCCGGCTCTAGATAACGGGCCTTCAAAAACAAATCTATTGACACAGGAATGGGGTTGGTTTCAAATATTGAAAGGAAATCAGCACCAAGTATTTCTGACATCTCGGCAGTACCCTGCTCTTTTGAGATAAATCTTGCCTCCTTGACGTACTCCTCCTTTTCAAGAAGTGCCATCACCTCAAGTGCATAGTTTTCTGTGGAGTTTTCGTTGAAGAGCAGCGATAATTTGATGTTCTCCCTGAAAAAGTCAGAAACAGAGCGGGCATTAACCGCCATTAACCCTGAAAGTCCGACAAGAATAAGTACCATGCTGATACTTATGACCGATGATAAATATGACTGAATCAGCCTTCTGTATATGATATTTTTCTCTCTCTTCTTCATTGCCAAAATGATTCCAAAGATACATAAAATGTCCAATTAAATTAATTTTATTATCTTTGTGAACAATTTGCCATTAATTCTTTCAGGAAAAATGAGTGATCCCACAAGAGTCCTTTATGTAAGCTCCGAGATATTTCCTTTTCTACCCGAAACCACAATTTCGAGAACTGGTCGCTTTCTACCTCAGGGTGTACAGGAGAGGGGATATGAAATTCGCTCTTTTATGCCAAAGTATGGTCTGATAAACGAAAGGAGAAACCAACTCCATGAAGTTATAAGGCTTTCAGGCATGAACATTATCGTAAATGATATTGACAGGCCCCTTATTATAAAAGTCTCTTCGATATCATCTGCAAGAATGCAGGTTTATTTTATTGACAACGAAGATTATTTCTACAGAAAATACATCACCAAAGACGAAAACGAGTGCTACTTCAATGATAACGAGGAGAGAGCATCGTTTTTTGCAAGAGGCGTACTGGAGACTGTGAAAAAACTCAGGTGGAAACCTGATATTATTCACTGTCAGGGCTGGATTGCCCACTTCCTTCCGTTATATCTAAAAAAAATATACCAGGATGACCCTATCTTCGCAGATAGTAAAGTAGTCTTATCTCTTTACAACGAGGGTCTTGATCAGGTATTTGGTGATGATATTAAGTCTAAAATATCTGTTTCAGGAATCAGAGCCAGAGATATTGAGGTTATGAACCCTGCCAATGGCATAAATCTTGCAAAGCTAGCAGTACAGTATTCCGATGGAATTATTTACGGCGAAAACGAACTTGAACCGGAGCTTACCGCGGTTATAGAGAAAAGCTCTCTTCCCACTCTCGGGTTCATTGACACATCGGCACCCGATTCCACTTATGTTGAGGAATACATTCAGTTTTACGATAAAATTCTGGCAAAAAAATGACAATTAGGAACATCTTTCGTTCTGTAGCAGCGATCCTTACCACAGCAATTCTCTCATCTTGTATAGATACAGACAAAACAATAGGCTCCGGCTTATTGCCAGGAGACCATATTATCAACGTATCTGTAACCGAGTTTAATTTGCCTGTTGAGATGAGGCTTTCAGACAGTTTGCAAACACTCTATCCATCTTCTCTTATTGTGGGTAATTATAAAGACAGCGATTTGGGTTTGACAGAGGCTTCTTCGGCTTTTCAATTCATTCCACTGAGGGACTCTCTCTCTTTCGGACAAAACCCGGTTCCCAAGTCTCTAAAAATGTATATGGCTGTAAGCGACAAGGCGTATTTTTATGCGAATGACGCAAATATCCCTCAAAACTTTTATGTCTATAAGCTTAACATCGATCTTGACTCAAATATTGCTTATAACAACTCAATAAAAGCCGGCGACTATGACCCTATCCCTCTCAACATTGGAGGAAATGTCTATTTCGGAGGCGACAGTTTAAATATGAGCCTCTCTCTTGAGTATGCAAGGGAGTTGCTTACTGCAACAATGCAGGAGAGCGATTCATTAGAGCTGTTCCTGAAAAAGTATAAAGGGCTCTATCTTATGACAGACCCCCTTCCCGGAGCACTTGAAGGTGGCCGCTTTAACATGATTTCGCCTGCAAGCATATACTTTCTCCTTCAATACCGTCATGTTGACACACAAAAAGGCATTGACAAAGACAGCACCATTATGTATTATGTTAGGGAGTCGCAGCCTTCGGTTAACACGTTCAAGCACTCATCGGCATATCTTGAGACATCAGCTGCTGTTGAGACAATATACATGGAGGGGTTTGCAGGTATAAAACCTTATATTGATTTTTCAAAGGTTAAGACAGAGATTTTGAATTGGGCACTGCAAAACAATATTGACTATTCAAAAGTAGTTGTAGCCAAAGCAGAGATAAGACTTCCTTATGAAAACCCTGCTGACTTTACAAGGCTGAACTACTATCCTTCTCAACTATTTCTTGCAACAAGAGAGACATCTGATAAAGACCACCTGGTCCTTTACGAACCTGTAAAAGACCTTAGTGTATATGAGACAAACGGCACAATCAACCGTTCACTTCTCTATTACTCGCTTGATGTTAGCTCGTATGTACAGAGGATGATTCAGGGTAAGGTTACAGGTAGTGCTCTTAAGACATGGGTAACTCCTGTAATGAAGACCAGTGATTTTTATTCCGGAGCTACAACCTTTTACGTTCAGAATCTCCTGTACGGCAAGGCAATTCTTAACGGACCTGCCGCAGCCAGAAAGCCAAAACTTATTCTGACCTACGCAGTGATGCCTTAATCAAGGCGTTTTCACACACAGTATTAGACTAAACAGAAATAAAAAAGAGCAGTTCAATGAGCTGCTCTTTTATTTTTGCTCTGTGAAAGCTCATCAAAAAGCAACATCTGTTTATTAGCTAATTTTCTGAAGCTTTTTGTCGAGCATTTTTCAAATCACAAAAGAATTGCGACAAGCTGTAAAACAAAAAGAGGTTGCCTACTTTGTAGACAACCTCTGTATTTTTCCTTTGATTAAAACCTATTTAACCTTCTTAAAGACGATGCAGGAGTTGTGACCACCAAACCCGAAGGTATTGTTCATAGCCACATTAACCTCTCTCTTCTGAGCTTTATTGAGCGTAAGGTTCAACTTGTAATCGATTTCAGGATCCTCTGTTTCGAAATTGATAGTAGGTGGAACTATTCCTGATGTTATAGCATGGATACAGGCAAGTGCCTCTACTGCTCCGGTTGCCCCCAAAAGGTGGCCGGTCATAGATTTGGTTGCACTTATGTTGAGTTTATATGCGTGTTCTCCGAAAAGGCTCTTAATAGCTTTTAGTTCTGCTATATCTCCCAGCGGAGTTGCTGTTCCGTGAACATTTATATAATCAACTTCCTCTTTTTGAATTTCTCCATCTTCCAATGCTACCTTCATTACATTCATTGCACCAAATCCCTCAGGATGCGGAGCAGTTATGTGATAAGCATCTGCAGTCATTCCTCCCCCACCGATTTCACAATAGATTTTTGCTCCCCTCGCTACTGCGTGATCATACTCCTCGAAAATTAAAATAGCAGCTCCCTCTCCCATAACAAAACCATCTCTGTTTTTGTCAAAAGGTTTTGATGCTGTCATATAATTATCGTTGTTTGTTGATAGCGCCTGAGACGAGTTAAACCCACCAATGCTAGGTATGGTAATACCTGCTTCTGAACCACCGGTAATAATAATATCTGCCTTTCCCATTCTAATTGTGTTGAAAGCATCTATCATTGCATGTGTCGAAGAGGCGCACGCCGAAACGGTAGTGTAGTTTGGTCCTCTGAATCCATATTTCATGGAAATCATTCCTGGAGCAATATCCGGGATCATTTTAGGAATCAGGAAAGGGCTAAAGCGAGGGATACAACCTCCTTCGAAATAGCCCATTACCTCTTGAAAGAGGGTATCAATCCCTCCTATTCCTGTTCCAAGTATGACACCTGCTTTATCGGGATTTACTTTTTCGATATCAAGTGAGCTGTCGGCCATTGCCTCCCCGGTAGCAATAAATGCATACTGGGTAAACCTGTCGAGTTTACGCTCCTCTTTTTTATCTATCCCGTATTTAGCCGGATCATAATCTTTTATTTCACAAGCAAATTTGGTTTTAAAAAGGGTAGTATCAAATCGGGTAATCAGGTTTGCCCCGCTGAGACCTTTATCAAGATTGTCGAAGTACTCGGCAATATTGTTTCCGATTGGATTTATGGTCCCAATACCTGTGACTACAACTCTTTTTAATTTCATAGACTTGTGGAAATTACTTGGTATTATTCTCGATGTAAGCGATAGCGTCTCCAACTGTAGAGATCTTCTCAGCAGCTTCATCAGGAATTGTAATGCCGAAAGCTTTCTCAAACTCCATAATGAGTTCTACAGTATCCAAAGAGTCGGCTCCCAGATCGTTAGTAAAACTAGCTGTAGGAGTTACCTCCGATTCCTCAACGCCCAACTTGTCAACGATGATGGCTTTAACCTTTGCATTAATGTCTGCCATGATTCTAAATAATTAGTTAATAAAAAGTGTTTGTTATTTCAAAATTAGGTTGCAAAGAAAGTTAAAAAATTCAAAAAATGAAAAAAATCTATAAAGTGAAACCATATCTTACTGATTGACTGTATGATATTTTCTCAAAGTATAAATAAGCTCATTCTCTTGACAATGGTCTATTTTTCTTATATTTGCACACCCAAAACTGTCAATTAAATGGATAGCGTAAATATAGCAATATTTGCTTCCGGAAGTGGAACAAATGCAGAAAATATCATCCGGTACTTTACACGTAATCCGTCGGTGCAGGTTAAGCTTGTACTTACAAACAGAGAAGATGCATATGTCCTAAAGAGAGCCGAAAAGCTGCATGTTCCGGGTATTATATTCTCTGCAAACGAATTAAAGGAGGGGACAAAGGTAGATGAAATACTCGTTGATAATAAAATTGACTATCTTATTCTGGCGGGTTTCCTTCTTAAGGTCCCTGAGAGAATTGTTTCAATGTACAGAGGTCGGATTATAAATATCCATCCTGCTTTGTTGCCTAAGTACGGAGGAAAAGGTATGTACGGAAACAAGGTTCACCAGGCAGTAGTTGATTCTCTTGAAAAAGAGTCAGGTATTACAATTCATCTTGTTGACGAGGTTTATGACAATGGTGAGACTCTTTTTCAGGCAAAATGCACATTAGACCCTGACGAGAGTGCCGAAACATTAGCGGCAAAAATCCATAAACTTGAAAAAGAGCATTTTCCAAGAATTATTGATGAATACATCAAATCCCGTAAAATTGACAACAATTGACCAATCGGCAGTAATTAACTGAATTATTTATAGTTGATTACCTTAACTGTGATAATATCGGCAATTCTATTCTAAAGCCATAACCGTTGTATTTAACCCCGTCAAAGCCCACAAAAATCCCTGCCCTTGCAAGTCCCTTCATGCCAAAGGAGTATCCAGCTTCAGTATGCGTAATTCTCTTTTCAGGCAACCAGAGAGTCTTCAAATGGAGAGCCTCGTAAAGTAATGCGCTATTAAATATTGGTAGCCTGTTAAGAAGCAGATAATCTGTCCTGTATTCGATAGCAGCTGTTAGCCAGCTTTCGGGAGTTGAGTAACGGTAACTGTCAAGGAGAAGAAACGCCCCATTGAATCCGTTCTCGGTAACCATAATGTCAGAAGATGCAAAATGTCTGAAATCTTTTAAAAACACCCTATCCCTTTTGTAAAAGCCACCCGCATCTATATTATATAGATACATTCCGTACAAACCTGAGTTAAACCTTTGTGATATTGTGAGGCCCGCCATTCCATATGAGGAGTACTCTTGAGATGGCGCTGCAAATGTGGCACGTGAGTAAAGAGTAAACGTAGGATATTTTGACCTCACATACCTTTTCTTTCCATCTCTTATCCTGAAGTAATATTCGGGAGTGTATGAGAGTGAAATTGTGTAGGAGGCCGATTTGTGTTCTGTAGAAATAACCTCATAAATATTATCAGGATTGTTTGGTTGAGGCACTTTTCCAAAGAGCGATTTTGCCCCTCCGTTTTCCAATGGGGTAATCTCTTCATAAGAGAGCCCCACATTCAGCCGTAGACCATTAGATATGTCAATACTATTTGTGCTCTCAACCCACCTTCTTGAATGAAATTTAACAGGGTTAAGGCCAAAAAGGAATGCTGCATAGGAATTTACTAACGGTGATACGCCTGACCTTCTGCTAATATTGCTGCTACCCTCTCCAATACTGAGAAATAGCCTGCCCGTTCTTAAGGGTGAATAGGTGTAAACCGCATCTGTCTTCCACAGAAGCTCTTTACGCAATGTAGAGTAGTAAAATTCGGGTGTTAACACAACCGATGAATTGTTGTTGATACGGTAAGAAGCAAACAAATTCTGTCCTATCTGATATCCATCTGTGAAATTGAAGTCTCCAACCAATCTGGATAGACCTCCATAGCCAAGAGTAATATTTTTCCCAACCTTATAACGAGCATCATAGACAATCTTATCAAGTACTTTATTCCCGGTTGAACGGTTTATCCTCTTTACCGAATCCTCTTCAAATACTCGTTTGAACTCTTTTTTCAGGGAGTCTGACATCTTATAAGAGAGAATCTCCTCTTCACTTAACGGAAGCCTTCTAACCTCTGCCCAATATGTATTATCCCTCATCTTGGCCAAGGTGTCGACAACTCTTTTGTGAGTGGTATCTCTCTTAATTTCTAAATCCTTTTTTCTTGAAGTGGTATCGTTTTGTTTTACTCTTTTTTCAGTCGCCGAGGCAATTTTTTTTGCCTCCCGAGTGGTTATCTCTTTGTCGGCAGGCAGAGGCTCGGGCTGAACCGGTGCTCCCTTTACCTCATTAACTTTAGAGTATGTTATTGATGAGTTAAACCTTCCCCCGGCATTTACTCCCAGAACATCTACCTTAACGTCAGCCGAATAGGCTGTTGGCAACATAATAGAAGGTTTTACCTCGTTATAGGTAATTTTAATATTCGTGGTAACCCCCGCCTCTTTTGTGACAAAATCAATGTAGGAGACATTCCACACATCATCCTGAATGTAAATATGCCCGGTAATTAGTTTTGCATCCCCCTTTTTTGGTGTTACGCGAATCTTATTGATTATTCTACCCGATTCATTTGTAATGCCTTCGTAAACAAATTTATAGTAATTGAATGCATTCGGAGCAAGGGGCGACAGTTTGCCAAAGAAGTTTTTATCATATACAGAGGTCCTGATTACTCCCGACATATTGCCTGGGTTTATTTCAGATGGTATTGTTGAGGATACCGCCTTTACGGTTTCGTCGTAGTTATTAGGATAGCTGTAAACAATTTCGGAGTGCGACTCAATTAGAAAGAGTTTATTGAGAACCAACCCTGTTCTGCTCCTTCCTGCCTGGAGTCGGATCAGTGCGGGAATCTTTGTAACCTTCATACTCCCCTTCATATAGAGAGTGGATTCATATCCTCTGACCTGTTGTCTGTGAAATGGTGCCTTGGCAATAGCTTTTCTCATGACTGACATTGCACGATCCTCTTTGCCCCCTCTAAAAGTTACATCACTCAGCCGGTATATCTCCTCCTTAAGAATTATAGTCTTAGTTACCAGCTGGGAGTTAACCTCAACGGTGAACCTCTCCCTTTTGTAACCCAATGATGAAACCTCGCAAGTATAAGTTCCCTGCTGTAACGTTATTCTGAATTCCCCCTTTTCGTCAGTGCTTACACCTGTAGATAACTCGTGTATATACACAGATGCATAAGGAATAGGCTGACCGTTTTCATCTGTAATTTTACCCGTGAAAACAGCGGCATCAAGCGCCGTAACAACCAGCAAAGAAATCAATATCAAAAATATACCCTGAAGCCTCATTCAAGTAACCTTTCTTACCATTTATTAATATGAACCTTTGACTCATCCCATTTATTTTTAGGGATTTGTTCACCTTTAGGATATCCTATTGGAATAAGACAGAGCGGCAAAAAAGGTTTCGGAATTCCAACTGCTTTTGAGATTATCTCCATTCGGTCTTCAAAAGGGTAGCCTGCAGTCCATACAGCTCCCAACCCGATTGATTCTGCTGCCAGCAAGATATTTTGAGCCGCAGCCGAGCAGTCGAGGTACCAGTAAATTGATTTTTCAGGATTGCCAATTACAACTATTGCTGCTTGAGCCTCTTTAAGCATTCTTGCGTAGGGAATCTTATCTGCCAAAGATGCCATAAGTGCCTTATCCTGAATTATGAAAAACTCCCATGGTTGACGGTTCATTCCGGTTGGAGCCGCCATACCTGCCTTCACCAACACCATAAGATCTTCAACCGAGACAGGCTGATCGGTGTAGGTCCTTACGCTTTTTCTGCTGAAAATTGTCTCAAGAGTAGGATTCTGAGCAGAAGCAATAAAGATTGATGAGGTGATAATTGCCAGTGTGATAAAGAATTTTCTCTTCATTTCAATTTTGTATTTTAACATTATAAATCAGGTTCCTGTATAATTTTAAGGCCGTTTCAATTACCTCTGGAGAGAATCGGTAACCGACTGTATGAATATCTGCACCTTTTCCATTTCCTATATTAAAATATGAGGATGTTGACGAGGTTGCAAAAAAAGCAAAATCATCAGAACCCCTTGTAGGTTCCTTAGCATAAATTATGCCCAGATTCTCTGCTTTTGCAGCAGCAACAACCATTTCGTTAGCTTTTGTATCATTTATCGTTGCAGGGAATCTATCAAAAAATGCAAATTGCACCTGCAGCCCCTGTTCGGCTGCCTTTTTGCGGGCAAACTCCTCCATCAGAGCACAAAGTTTGTCAAGATCAGGGTCAATGAAAGAACGAAGCGTCATCCTAAGGTACCCTTCACCGGGAGTAACTCCATAGTTTATCTCTCCAAGAGTCATATTTACAACTGTACCCAGAATAAAACCTTGAAAAACATTCTCTGCCTTGTTAAGTGATTGCATATAGCCGGCTGTTTCAATCAATGCGTTGTATGGGGATACAGCCTGATGAGGATAGGCTGCATGTGAAGGAGATCCTTTAAAGTGAATCTCCATGCCAACTGAACCGGCAGCATAAACTCCTTCATGAATCACAACCGAATTCAGGTCGAACTTAGGACTGTTGTGAATGGCAAACGAATAGTCAAACCTGAGACCCATTGCATCCATATCCTTAACCATACGTGCTGCACCTTCTCCAACCTCCTCGGCAGGCTGGAATAGCAGCCAAATGGTTCCATGAAAATTCCTATCCGCCGAAACAATTTTTGAGAGGCCCAAAATTATAGTCATATGGCCGTCATGCCCGCAGAGATGCTCATACCCCTTTTCTGTCTTAATTGCATCCAGTTCGCAGCGAAACATTACCGAAGGACCGGGCAGATTGCCTTTGTAACCGGCAATAATTCCATACCCACCTACATTTTTATGCAAAATATCAGGTTTGGTTTCACTAAGATGTTTGAGAACAATCTCCGCTGTCTGTCTCTCCTGATTTGAATATTCCGGCGAACTGTGTAGCTCAGCTTTAATTTTAAGGAGTTGGTCCAGAAAAGGGCCGTTAATGCTAATTGTTTGAGTATTTCCCATGAGCCAGAAAAAATTAAATGTTATAAAGAGTGAAGCCCTGATTAGATAATTTGCTTTCATAGTCTGCTATTTTCTCAAAAGTAGCAAATAATTTGGAGGATATTACTAATAGTCTCAATTTTGCGCCTCGCAAAAGATTAAATATTATGTTCAAAAAAGAGAAACAAAAAGCACTTATCTGCTTTAAAAGATGGAAGAGGAGGCCATGGGCAGCATTTGCATCCATGGGCAAGGTTATAATGATTGGTGTGCTCTGTGTCACCTATTCGTTACTGGTAATGAATAGCCAGCCACTAGCTGCTCAATCAAAAAGCACAAATGAAACACTTATTCAGCTGGAAGAGTTGGTTATAAATACAGACCGACCCACACCGTTTCAGCCGCTTGTAAGGGTAGTGGCTGTAATTAGACAGCAGGAGATTGAGCGGGCACCCGTTCAGAACATTCAGGATCTTTTGCGATACATACAAGGCACTGACCTCAGAAGCAGAGGTACCGAGGGAGTTCAGGCCGACATTAATATTCTGGGGGGAACATTCGATCAGACAATAGTGATGATAAATGGTGTTAACTATACAGACCCCCAAACCGGACACCACTCATTAAACATTCCGGTTGACATTTCACAGATAGAGAGAATTGAGATACTTCAGGGTCCCGGAGCGTGGAGTGAAGGCTCTGCTGCCTTTGCCGGTGCAATTAACATTATTACCAAAACACCTCAAAAAGGAGCGTTTGCAGCTTCTCTTTCCGGAGGTTCATACGGATTCCTGAGAGGTTCGGCAAATGTCGGGCTTGCATCAGAGACATTCTCGGGAAGGTGGAGCATGGCAGGTCAGGCAGGAGGAGCATACAGCAAAGGAGACGGTTACTCCGACAATACAGATTTTGAAATTTTTAATGCATACTCTAATCTGACTGCTTCAAACAAAACTGGACACACTGTAAATATACAGGCTGGTTATCAGCAAAAAGCATTTGGAGCAAACAGCTTCTACTCGATTGCCTATCCTGAACAGTTTGAAAAGACCAGGTTATTTCTATCATCGGCAACCTACATATGGGAGAGCAAAAGAGTCCAGATCTCTGCATCCGCCTACCAAAGAAGGCATTACGACAGATTTGAGCTATTTCGTTACGAATCACCCCAGTGGTACAAAGGACACAACTATCATATGAACGACATAGCCGGAGTAAATGCCAAGGCTGCATTCAGATGGAATAAAGGGGGGACTACAATTGCCGGAGCAGAGTACAGATTTGAACACATTTACAGCACCGTTTTGGGAGATTTGATGCAATCTCCCAGGCCGGCACCCTTTGAAGAGGGAATAAATTACACAAAATCAAAAGAGAGGGAGACATTCTCATATTATCTTAAGCATATACTTCTGCTGGAGAGGTGGAGGTTTACAGCCGGCGTTATGGCAAGCAACATTTACTCAACGACAAGAGTTTATGCAGGGCTGGCAGCCTCATATCAGGTAACACCAAATCTGGAGGCAAACGGATGGTTAAACAACAGTTACAGAAATCCTACCTTCACTGACCTCTATTACAAAAGCCCTACCCAGACCGGAAACATGAATCTTAAACCTGAAGAGGCAATTGCAGCACAAATTGGGCTTAGACTTACAAAACACAACCTGAGAGCTGCTGTTTCGGGGTTCTATCGCTACGGGTATAGTATTATTGATTGGACAAGAGAAACAGGCTCAGATCAGTGGAGTGCCGGCAATCTGACAAATGTTGCAACAAGCGGTTTTGAGGTCAACGCCAATTACAACATTTCAGAAAGCATTTTCAAAAGGGTATCGCTCTCCTATACATGGCTCAATGTAACAAAGGAGATTGGCAACCTTCATTCGCTGTATGCAACAGACTTTCTTCGCCATAAAATTCTTGCCGGGTTAGACCATAAAATTATTTCAAAACTGGAGGCAAGATGGGACCTCTCTTTCCAAAAGAGAGAGGGAACTTATCTTGGTCCAGGCAACTCAGAGATTGCCTATAAACCATTCATGCTTGCTGATTTTAAGCTTCTCTGGAGTGGCAAAAATATAACTCCGTTTATTGAGGTTACCAACCTTTTTAACACTGACTACCTCTTTATTGGCAACCTGCCACAGCCTGGGAGATGGCTTAAATGCGGAATAAATGTAACTTTATAGTTAAAATATTGTTATAAATAAAAACCAAACATACAATGAAGCAGATATTGACATTAGTGGCACTTTTGGGTGCAATGGCGCTGCAAGCCCAGAACACCTTTACCTATAAAACTCAAAACGCAGAGATTATACTGTTGTCCGAAGGTCAGCGGGCCAGCAATCTGAATAACCTGATTGGAGCAACAGAAGAGATAATTGCTCAGACCGCACCTGAGAAAACATATCCGGGTGCTACCAACGCATTTCTTATACGAACCAAAGGCAAAAACATACTGGCCGATACAGGGCATGGCAGAGAGCTTTTCAAAAATATCGAACAGCATGGGGTTACTCCTGAACAGATTGATGCAATTATACTGACTCATTTGCATGGTGACCATATAGGAGGTCTGGTAAAAGAGGGTAAGGTAATGTTCCCGAATGCAAAACTATATCTTGCAGAAACAGAGTATAAAAGTGCAAATGAAAATGCGCTTGGAATACTTGCACTATATAGTGATAAAATGGTTCTGTTTGAACCGGGAGACGAGAGCCCCGTAAAGGTAATAGATGAGATTGGAGCAATGAAGAATTACGGACACACACCTGGTCATACTGTCTATTTTGTTGATAATCTTATTATTTGGGGAGACATGACTCATGCAATGGCAATTCAAATGCCCTATCCAAAAGTTGCAATAAGTTATGACACAAACCCTAAGGCTGCCGTTGAATCAAGACTTAAGATGCTTGAGTACATCATTAAACACAACCTGACTGCTGCAGGTATGCACGTTCCATATCCGGGAATTGGGACACTCAAGGCAGACGGTAAGGGAGGTTATATTTTCACTCCGGTTAAATAGTTTTATAATTACTCTGTTTTAATGTCATTTTTGTTTATTTTTACGGGATTGTTCCGTAAAAAAGTAATAATTATATACAAAAACGACATTTTATGAAGAGTAAATTACTGGTTATGTTGATTTCATCTGCACTCCTCACCTCAGCCTGCACGGGAGGAGGAGAGAAGACCGAGGAGGGAACCCCCATTTCAAGGAGTACCATCAAGGTTGAAAACGGTTTGCTGACTCCTGAGGTCATGCACAATATGGGTAAGGTAAGCGACCCACAGGTCTCTCCCGACGGCAAAGAGGTTCTCTTTGGCGTTTCATTTACCGATATTGCACAGAACAGGAACAACAGAGAGCTTTTTATCATGAATATTGATGGAAGCAATAAACGTCAGATTACATCTACGGTAAAGAGCGAAAATAACGCAAGGTGGATAAGCAAGGGAGAGGAGATTCTGTTCCTTCAGGGCGGAGAGTTGTTTAAAATGGACAGAGAGGGCAAAAACGCCGTCAAAGTCGGAGCATACGGAAAGGGCATCTCTGAATTTACACTATCTCCAGACCAGACAAAGATTCTTTTTGTCTCAAATATCAAATCAATTGATAAAGCTGTTGATATTTGGAGCGATCTGGACAAAGCCTCCGGCAGAATGATAGATAAACTTATGTATCGTCACTGGGATCACTTTGTAGAAGAGATTCCTCACCCTTTTGTTGCCGATTTTGACGGAAAGAGTATCTCCAACGTGTTTGATATACTTGAAGGTGAGCCATACGAAAGCCCTACCCTTCCCCTAAGCGGTATTGAACAGCTAAGCTGGAGCCCGGATGGCAAAAAAATACTATATGCCTCACGTAAGCTCATAGGCAGAGACTATGCATACTCTACAAACACAGACATCTACCTGTTCGATCTTGAGACTAAGAGCCACAAAAATCTCACTGAGGGGATGCTTGGTTATGACACCGATCCTCTGTTTTCACCTGACGGCAAACATATTGCCTGGCTTAGTATGGAGAGAGCCGGTTTTGAGGCAGACAAGCACCGACTCTTTATCATGAATCTTGAGACAGGCGAAAAGAGAGATCTTACCAGAAATTACAAGTACAATGCTGATAGCCCTGTGTGGCTCACTGATGGTTCGGGTCTTTACTTCAACTCATGCGTTAATGCAGTAACAGGAGTTTATCACATCAACATAGCTGATGAATCTCTAAGGAAGCTTACTGACGGATGGTACGATTTCGGCAAGGTAGAGATAGCGGGAGATAAATTGATAGCTCTATACAGAAGTATGTCAATGCCAAACGAAATTGTATCAATTGATGCTGCCACCGGAGAGTACTTCCAAATCTCATACGAAAACGCCCACCTTTTGGAGAAGATAACCATGGGCAATGTTGAGGAGAGATGGATTAAGACTGTAGACAACAAAAATATGCACATGTGGGTAATATACCCTCCCGGCTTTGACCCTGCAAAAAAATATCCTGCATTACTTTTCTGCCTTGGAGGCCCACAAGGAACTCTTAGCCAGAATTGGTCATACAGATGGAATTTCCAGCTTATGGCAGCAAACGGATACATTGTAATTCTGCCTAACAGAAGAGGTACAACAGCCTTTGGCCAGGATTGGACAGACCAGATTTCAGGTGACTACATGGGTTTAAACATGCAGGACTACCTATCTTCGGTTAAGGAGATGAAAAAGGAGAGCTATGTTGGAAAGGTTGGTGCTATTGGTGCCAGCTACGGAGGTTACTCAGTATTTTATCTTGCAGGAATTCATAAAGGTGTTTTCAGTGCATTTGTCTCCCATGCAGGTATTTTCAACCAGGAGCATATGTACATGACTACAGAAGAGCTTTGGTTTCCTCATTGGGATAACGGAGGAGCTCCATGGGATGACAATCCTGTAGCAAAGAGACACTATGCAAACTCCCCACATAAATTCGTTAAGAACTGGAACACTCCTATTCTTATTACACATGGTGAGATGGACTACAGAGTTCCTGTTGATCAGAGCATGGCAGCATTTAATGCAGCACAGGCACTGGGAGTACCTTCAGAGTTGCTCCTTTTCCCTGAAGAGAATCACTGGATTTTAAAACCGCAGAACAGCGTACAGTGGAACAGGGTATTTTACAGATGGCTGGATAAATGGCTAAAAGAATAATGAAATTTGAAACTACACTTTAATATATTTAACCAAAAAGCAACATGAAAAAAATATTGACATTAGCTTTGGTTATGGTGAGTATGACTCTGTTTGCGCAGAAGAAACCACTTGACCACAGCGTTTATGACGGCTGGAAAAATGTTGGCGCATTTAATATGACAGATGATGCCAAATACACATTATTTCTGGTCAATGCACAGGAGGGCGACAGCTATCTTGTGGCATTAAACCTCACAAACTACACAAAAGACTCTATCGCAAGAGTTGTTCAGCCCAAGCTAAGTGCAGATGGTAAATTTGCAGCAATGACAATTAAGCCCTCTTTTGCTCAAACCAAAGAGGCAAGGCTTAAGAAGGTCAAACCCGATCAGATGCCAAAGGATACACTGGGAATTTACAACCTTCAGACTAAAGAGCTTAGAAAAATTCCATATCTGAAGAATTTAAAGATTGGTAAATACGGGAAGGACTTCATAGCTTTTCAGTCTAATGCACCAGCAGATACCAGTAAGAATAAAAAGCCTGTAAAAAAAGATAAAGACGAAGGAGAAGATCTTATGGTTCTTCAAATGTCAACAGGAAAGATTGACACATTAAAGTTTATATCTGAATATGATTTTAGCAACGGAGGTGACTCCCTGTTTTTAATCCGAAGACCAAACTCAAAAGACACAATCAATGAGCCCGGGCTATTCCTCTATATCCCAAAAACAAAAGCCCTTACAAACCTGTACAAATTTAATCTTAAACAGACAGTCAGACTGCCTATCGTGAGCGAAGACAATAAAAACATGCTCTTTTATGCAAGGCTTGACACTACTAAGCAAAAAGATAAGATTATATCAATTCTTCATTATAAAGATGGCTTCAATCAGGCAAAAGTTGTAGTGGACAACAATCTTAAAGGTCTTCCTGAAAACTGGAGAATTAGTGAGAACAGAGCTTTGCAGTTTAATAAGGCCGGAGATAGAATTTTCTTTGGGATTGCACCAATTATGCCTGAAAAAGACACAACAATTATAGACTCTGATGTTGCAAAACTGGATATATGGCACTATCAGGAGACATATGTTCAGCCTTTCCAGCTAATAAATCTACAGAGGGAGCTTAGAAAATCCTACCTCTCAACCATAGAGCTTAAAGATAACCCGACACTTGTACAGTTAGCCAAAGAGGAGTACCAGCTGGTTCAGGTTGCAGGAGAGTGGAGTGCCGATTGGGGATTTGCAGCATCTGACTATAAATATCAGATTGAATCTCAATGGTCTGCAAATCCAAGAAGAGACCTCTATATTGTAAACATTAAGGATGGAAGCAGCAAACTTCTTCTTAAAGATGTTTACATTACAGGAGTGAGTTCATCGCCTGATTCTAAGTTTCTTGTATGGTACAATAATGTCGACAAGCAGATTTACTCTTACGAAATTGCCACCGAAAAGATAGTATCACTGACAAAAGGTATTGATGTCTCTTTTGCAAATGAACTAGATGATACACCTCAAATGGCATCTCCATACGGTAGTGGTGGATGGGCTGCTGAAGATAAGGCAATTTACCTCTATGACAGATATGATGTTTGGCAGGTAGATCCAAAAGGTTTGATCCCTGCAATAAACCTTACAGAGGGTCTTGGAAGGAAAAACAACTTTACCTTCAGAATTGTCAGACTAGACAACGTTCTTTTGCCTCCGGGAACTCCCGGCATTAAAATGGATCCGATTAAGCCAAAAGAGACAATCTACTTCTCAGTTTTTGATAACAACACCAAAAACAACGGTTACTATTACAAAGAGATGGGCAAGAGAAAACCCGAAATGAAGAGTTGGATTGTTGAACCATTTACCTTTGTATATCTTAATAAGGCTAAAACCGGTCCGGTTATTACATACGTAAAACATAACTTCACAAACTCTCCGGACGTTTGGGTTACTAAAGATAACTTTAAGACTCAGACTAAGGTTACCGATATTAATCCTCAACAGAGAGATTACAACTGGGGAACAAGCGAACTTGTTAAGTGGAAATCTGCAACAGGTCTTGATATTGATGGTATTCTTTACAAACCAGAAGACTTTGACCCTAACAAGAAGTATCCGATGATTGTCTATTTCTACGAAAGGACATCAGATATGCTTCACTTTTACAGAGCTCCTGCTCCAAGCCGTTCAACAATTAACATCACATACTTTACAAGTAACGGATATCTTGTGTTTCTACCGGATATTTACTACGAGATCGGTTATCCGGGCAAGAGTGCACTTGACTGCATTGTACCGGGCGTTAAGATGCTTTGTGAAAACCCTTGGGTTGACAGTGAAAATGTAGCTATTCAAGGGCAGAGCTGGGGCGGTTATCAGGTATCATATATGGTAACAAGACCCGATCTTTTCAAATGGAAAGCTGCAGGCGCAGGAGCACCTGTTGCCAACATGACAAGTGCATACGGTGGAATCAGATGGGGTTCGGGAATGGTAAGACAATTCCAGTACGAACATACACAAAGCCGCCTTGGCAAAACTTTGTGGGAAGGATTTGACCTCTATATTGAGAATTCGCCTCTCTTCTTTGCAGATAAGGTAGAAACTCCGTTATTGATTATGCACAACGACGAAGACGATGCAGTTCCATGGTATCAGGGTATTGAGTACTTTACAGCGCTTCGCCGTCTTGGCAAACCGGTATGGATGCTCCAGTACAATAAAGAGAAACATAACCTAGTGAGCAGAGTTAACGCTAAAGACCTTAGCATTAGACTTTCGCAATTTTTTGACCACTATCTGAAAGGTGCACCTATGCCTGTCTGGATGAAGACCGGAGTTCCTGCAACCATGAAGGGTATTGACTGGGGATTCGAACTTACTGAGGATTAAATTTTTCCTAATTATTAAAAAACCGTGCAAGTTTTGGCTATGCACGGTTTTTTTGTATATTTATTGCTGCTAATCTCTGAATCCCTGAGCATTATTAATCAAAATATATTTGAAATGAAAAGAAATTTTCTTTTAATGGCAGTATTAGGTTTTACTGCTCTTATATTCCTCTCTTGTAAAAGGGAGAAAGAAGCACAAGATGAATCGATAAAACTTATTATTAAAGATGCCCTCAGCAACGAAAGAGATGCTTATCTGAGTGAAATAGCTTCATCTATCGAATATATCCCTCTGGAAACTTCAGACAAATCTCTTGTTGCAAGTCTTAACAGGCCAATCCTAATTGATGGAACCTTTTACATTATTGATAATAAATGGAAGGATATAAAACGATTTAGCCGGGACGGAAAATTCCTTGGATATGTTGGAGGTTTAGGTCGTGCAAAAGGGGAGTTTACCACAGCAAACCCATTTAACTTTTATGTAGATAATGAAAAGGGCTATCCTCATATTTTTGATAATACAAAGCTTATCGAATATAACCCGAAGGGATCTTTTGTCCGGGAGTTTTATGTGCCTGACTTCAAAAACTCAAATGTCCACATATTTAAAATGGTTAAATTCAGTAGTTACTATTTTATTGACGCACATGATTTTTCATCAGGAAAACCTCATCTTATTATTCTGGATTCACTGGGATCTCCACTTAACCCAATGCCAAATTTTGAAAAACCTGAGAGCTATGCAAAAGATAACGACTCTGATGGCCCTATTGAATTCATGTCAGCTACCCCTGCCCATATTTATCGGTTTAACGATTTGTTGAGGATTGTTACCCCTGATTGCGATTCAATTATTTCGTTTGATAATTCACTAATAAGGAGTGTTGCTTATGTTATTGATTACGGGAATAGTAAAATGACTGAAACAGCAGGTAATGACCGGGAAAACAGCATATCTGCCACCACAACTTTAACTACAGAGTCCGATAACGCAATTTTCTTATCACTAAGAATAGGAGAGAATATTAAGAGTTCGGAATTTGGAGAATGGTACAGAGCGCTTTATAATAAGAGAAGCGGGGAGTTTAATTTACTGAGAAAAAGAGACATGAGAGATGCCATAATAAATGATATTGACGGAGGTATCGCTTTTTGGCCAATCAACCACAGTCCCCAAGGAGAGCTTATAATGCCGCTTTCTGCTATTCAGTTTATTGATGCTGCCGAAAAGAGCAAATCTCCTGAGATGAAACGTGTTGCAGCTACACTTAAAGAGGACTCAAATCCTGTAATTGTTGTTGTCAAACTAAAAAAATAACCATAATCACATTTCATCATTAATGCATAAATCAAAAAGGGGTTGTCTCACGACAGCCCCTTCTCTTTACATAACACAAAATACTTAACCCACACTTAATCTTTTGATGCTTTGCAGCACCTCACGCCTCAATTCTTCGGGTGTGGTCCCATCTTTGAACATATTATTGAGTGAATCAATAATCATACTTTTTTTAATACTCCAGTTAAACCATCCAAGCGCCTCAGCAAGGGTAATCCTTATCTTAATGTCATCTGTCCGGTCATTCAGAACCTCCAGCAACTCCTCAACCTGCGCGTGGTTATTATAATTGCGCAGCATCCTGATTGCAGAAATCCTGCGGGAGTTTTCAGATGTTTTATCCTTAATGGTTGCAAGAGAATTTGTCGCCCTTTTATTTTGCGAATTGTAATAACCCACAAGTTGATCTTTTTTCTTTTCTCCCCTTATGAGGGTCGATCCGGCAACCTGTCTCTCTATCTCTTTGCTCACCAGATTCAGGTTAAACATATCCAGAGAGTTTTGAGCTGCATATTGCACCCTGTTACTCTCGTCTGAAAAGATAATCGTGTGAACAAGAGGCTCTATTAGTCTCTCATCTCCTGAGTAACCTGCAAATCTTGCCGCATTCCTTCTTATAAGTTCGTAAGGGTCATTCAGACCAAGGACAAGTGCCTGAACAAGGTTTCTGTCGTTCATGTCTATCATCCTCTTTAGCGCCTGCATCCTGACAATATAGCTCTTATTCTCTTTAAAGGTCAATAGAAGCAGATCAGAGAAGCCCGGAGGGGGATTTTTAGAAAGTTGTTTAAGGGCCAGAGCTTTGAGATTTGGATTTTCGCTTTTGAAGTAATCCATCCAAATCTTAGTCTCGCGGCTGTTAAGGGCAAGTTGCCTGTTTAACAATTTCCCTTTATCCGCAGAGGCTTTGTCTCCGGAACCGGCAGTGAAACGGAATGTAGGGTCACCAATAAGATGAGACTCCAGGGTCTGTATCTCCTTTTGCCAGAAGCCTATTCTTACTCCCTCAGCGAGCATACCGATAAGTTCCATCGACCATTTGTCCTGAAGAACATTAACTGTGTTCCCCTGTGTCACCACTGTATTGCCTTCTCCAAAAATATGATATCCTGCAACATAACCTGTCTGATGAAAAGAGGCATTATAGCAGGCATCAAAAATTGAGACTCTTGGCTGGAATTTCAGAGGAATTAAATCGGGAAGGGTAATGTTAACATTTGCTGCAAAGAGAGAGTCCTCTCTTTTTTTGGCATCCAGGTTCTCCTGATCAAAGAATTTTTCATTAAATCCGTACTCCTCTATCATGGTTTTCCTGAAGTTTTCGGCCCTCTCTCCTCTGTATCTGCGATAAATATTTCTTACACTTGCAGAGAGTGCCTCCATTGGGCCTCTTGGAATATATGCTGCAGATGCAGGTACAGGGGCAAGAGTCTTTCCGGGAACATATCCCAAAGCATTAGGAGCAGGAAACTCTCCGTTTATGTACTGAGTATCAAAAGCTCCATGTTCATGAAAAACAAAGAGATCGGTTCCCTCCTTTTGCATCCTTTCATAAAGCTTAAACTTCATGAATGGATCCTGTCTGAAGTTATAGAAGGCATTCCCCCTTGAATCTTTGAAAGCCAGCGGGAACTGCTCCTTTATTGCAAACTGCTGGTTTTGCCAAACTGTAAGGCAGTCGGAGTTGTATCCGTGACCGTTAAAGAAGATAACTCTGTCGGCGTAATTAAGCTCTCTGTGAGCCGCAGCAGCCTTGAGAAGGTATCTTCCCAGAAGCTTGTTTTTATCAACTCCGTAATCAGACGGTGGCATCATTCGGGCTGAGTAAAATTCGCTTGAAATCTGCTGAGGTGAACTCTCTTTGAGATTATAATAGAAGTGCAGAGGGTTTTTCTCATCCTGTTTTATGAACTCAAATTCAAGATCAAGATCATCGTAAAATCTGTCCGATGTTACAGATGACTCAAACATTGGGAAATTATCTTCGTCCATTTTGAATGCGGTGGTTGCATGCTGGAAATTTCTAACCCTGACTACCGGTATATTCCCCACAAAAACAGCTCCCTCCATTACAGGACGCTTATTATATATGGCTCTTATCTCCTCTCTGAGTACAATCGGGTCGCTCCACTCTCCTATGAGCATAACAACACCAAGCCCTTCATTTTCAAGAACTTTTTTGTATTCTCCAATCTCTTTTTCAACAGCACTGTAGCTATCTTTATCAATAACAATCAGGAACCTCGTATCAAAGCGGCCCCCGGCAGGAATTATCCTGCTTTTGGCCTCTGCCTGTGACACTGTTATAAACAGAATTACAAACAGAGATATTATATTTATTACTCTTTTCATTCCTTAACTGTTAACGCATGTAAACTTCAATTCTGTTTATGCTCTTCAAAAGCTCATCTTTAAGCGCTTTATCTGTATCCGTTTCAGAGGCAATCTTTTTAAAGGCACTGAGAATACTCTCTCTTTTCTCCGAAAGGGTAAACCACCCCAAAGCCTCAGCCAGTTTTACTCTCAACGTCAAATCCTCTGACTTGTCTCCAAGAACTTTGATAAAACTTTCAACCTTAGTGTGATAAGCATTGTTCCTAAGCATCTTAACGGCAGATATCCGCACATTTACAGGTTTGCTCTTATCCGTGACTGCATCTGCCATTTTTGCTATACTGCGTCTTGAGGCAAGTGTTTTGTCAAAGTTTTCCAGTGCTGACTCTTTATCATAGTAGCTTTTATTGTCTGCAAATTGTCTCTTAATCTCATCAGAAAGCTTCTCCATATCCATCATATCAAAGCAGAACATAGAGTTGAAAAAGACCCTCTCGTCAAGATAATCATTTACATAAACCGAAGCCACATATGGAATATAGCTATCACTGCCAATTCTTGCCATAGAATAGAGGCTCTTTCTTCTGATAAATTCATAAGGATCATAAAGAGAACGCTTTATGAGAGTGCCAAAATGTTCTGTATTGTAATATTGCAACAGATGATATGCATGTAAACGTAACATATAGCTTTCTGAAATGTCATATGTCTTAACCAACAGATCGGGTAAATCTTTATATTCCAGCTTGAAAAGCATGTGAAGCGCAAGCCCCTTAAGTTCGGAGTTGCTCTCAGTCTTAAACAGGTTTAACCAATATGCTGTATCGTTAGAGTAAAATTCAATCTTTGCCCTCTCCTCTCCTTTAAAAGAAAATGTAGGGTCTCCAATGATATGTGATTCAAGAATATTTGTCATCAAAGCCCACTCTCCAACACTGAAGCCCATTCCCAGCAAACCCATAAGGTCTGAAGATGATTTGTCCTGCAGTACATTTACGCTGTTGCCAAAAGCAACCAGAGTTTTACCATCTGCAAAAACATACTCACCGGCAATATACCTCTCCTCTCTGAAGTCTGCATTGAAGCAGGCGTCAAATATTACCATTCTGGCATTAGGCTTAATTTGCTGTACATCTTCAATAACAATTCCTGTGCGGATATCATCCAGTGAGTCTTTTAATATCCTATCTGGATCAGATACACCTGCAAACCATGAAGAATCAACAACATAGTGTTTCATCCAGGCCTGTTTCATCTTCTCCCTCTCCTCCGGACTCTCCTCTTTTCTTAGGGTATTTCTGAACAATCTGCGGGCAGCTGCAGTGTAAGCATCTATTCCAATGCTCATTGGAGTGGCTGTTAAATATTGTCTGTGAGGCATTCCGTGCTCGTGAAAAATCATAAGATCCATCTCGTCTCTTCTCAGCTCATCAATAACAATATCCTTCATGTATGGATACATGTTGTAGAGCAAAAACTTCACAGAGTTCTTGTCATAAAAGGCTTTCGGAAACTGCTCTCTCAGAGTGTGCCCCTCCTCTTTCCAGGCGGTCAGGCTATTTGAAAATGAGCCCTCTCCTGTAAAAGATGTTATTATATTAAGTTCGTTTTCCTTAGCCCTTTGAGCAACAAGTTTATTAAAGTACCCTCTGATCTGAGCATATCCCTCATCTCCGTAAAGGGTGGGTTTTAATCTTCCGCTGTAAATATCAGATGATATTTTTTGCGGAGAGTCCCATCTCAGAGAGTAGTAATGAAAAAGGTTGTTAACTGAGTCTTTGCCCAGATAATCAAACTTCAAATCAAAATCGTCATAAAACCTATCGGATGGAACAGAGGAGCTCTTGTAGGGAAAAAGCTCCTGGTCCATCTTAAAGGCAGAAGTAAAGTGTTGAGCATCCCGTATCATCGCAACCGGAATCTGTCCGATAAAAATCGCACCTTTCAGATTATGGTTCTGATACATACTGTACAGGACATCCTTTACCTGTACGGGGTCACTCCACACCCGGGCAACCACTACAGCTGAGAATCCCTCTTTCTCAAGCACAGATCTGTAGTTATCGATTTCGGCTTTACAAGCCGCATAAGTGTCATTGTCAACAATTATTGCAAACCCCCTCTCCGCCCCTGAAACGGAGGCAGAGAGAAGAGTTGCAAAAAGAAACAGTGTCAGTAACTTTCTATACATCACAAATATTTAACTAGAATATAAAGCCCAGACCAAAGTTTGTCTGAACCCGGCTGTTATCACCTTCGATTGGTTTATAGTAATCGAGGGCTGCTTTTAGGTAGAATCCTGCTCTGCTCATTTTACCAAGTCCTGAGTAAAGAGATAGCTCACCCCCAATTTTGTAGTAGCTCTGCTTTAAGAATTGGAAATCGGGAGTCATAAACTGAGTTATTATAATTGACCCCGGATCGGCTCCTCTGTAGTGGTAGCTTCCATCAAAGTTGTTTTTATATGTAAATCCGGCACCTGCAAGAAGTTTGGTCTCGCCTCCCAAAGAGAGGTTTGCCTTGGCATCTGCCCCAAAATACATATTCTTGATAATCATTCTTGAATGAGGCATAATGTAGTCGTCGTCATTACTTCTGTAGTTTGTAAAGAGACCTGCTTTCCATTTATAATCGTGGTCTGCTCCTCTGAAGAAATCAAATCTTGCAGAGATATCCTCCTGTTTATATATTGCGCGTATGCTGCTGTAGAGGTCAACCCACTGCTGAACCTCATAGGTGTTGTCAAGAACCTGTACATGCTCAATTCCGTCAATACTTCTATTGCTGTATGAGAGCTCAAGACGGCTCACGTTAAAGCCGTTTTTAACAGCGGTTAGCTTTGCATCCATCAGTTCACGGACAACACTTCCCTCTTTCTTTGGTTTGGTCGGAGTACTTATGACATCTTCAACGCCATAGTCGTATTTTCCTTCCAATAGAAATTTAATATCTGAAAAACCATAGGAGTACTGAATTGCAGCTCCAACCTTGTTCCCGTTGTAAACAAAGCGACCAAGAGATTGGAGGCCTCCAACAACTGATGGGTAGTAGTTGCCCAGACCCTTCATAACATATACATTATGATTTATTTGTGAGTTGCTGTTTGTAGTCCCAGACTCCTGTACCAGATTCTCATAAACAAAGTTGACTCCCAATGCATGGTCATTAAATAGTGCAACCAAAGCAGGTTTGATGTTTATTGTGTAGAAATAGGTCTCAGATCTTGGGTCAACCTGTTTGGCCCCTGTGCTTGCAAAGTACTCTCCCTGGATTCCAAGAATAACCCTGTCCCAGAGTGGTTGACTTGCAACCTTCATCTCAAGTCTGTAGTCCTGTTTTTTCCAGTCGCTGATATTCGGGTCTACGGGGTAGAAAGGCATCCCTCTGGCGGGATCGAGCATTGTTGTGTTGAACTGTGTGTTCCTCTGCATCTCATTGTTGAAGGAGAATTTTCCCCAGGCGTAGCCTGTTCCTAATTTTTGGCCACCTTCTGTAGATACACCTAATAGCCTCTCTTTATCACCATCCTGCAACTTTTTAAAATCACCGCTTTTAAGCTGATATGTAAAATCAACGCTGCTGAAGTTGTACATTTTATCCAATGTAAGGCCGGCTCCGTTTGTGGTGTTAAACCACAGTGATTTAGCCTTAAGCAGCTCTATGGACGCCGGACTGTTTTTATCCGTCGTTTTCTGGGCCGATGCCGGTTGTACGGCAAATAGAGTTAACATTAGCACTCCTGCCCAGTATATATATTTAACTTTTCTCATTTTCATAGTATTGATGTTGTTAAACATTATTTCCAAGTGTTCCATGATGGGGCAACAGCACCATATCTCCTGATAACGGGAGGATTCATCACCTCAAAGTCTTCTGAGCTATTGTTTGTATCGAACAAAATTGCACGACCACCTCCAACAGTCTCTTTAACCTTTCTGGCAACACTCACACTTAGGTAAGTTCCGCCAACTGTAGCGGCTCCTGCGTCAAGAACAGCAGGCATCCTCTTTAACTGCACCTGGGTTTCATTTCCTACAAGCTCCAGGGCATCAACAACATCCTCAATCGGAATCCTGTAGTGTCTTGTTGTTAGTCCAACAGGAGTTACAAAATTTGCCGGGTTTATGGGTTCATTCGGGTAATAGATTACAAACGCTCCGCCAAATACGGTGGTCAGCCACTGTGGTGTAGGAGATGGCCAAAATGACATAACCATATTTATCGCCGGATTATCCTGAATAAGCGAAGTTGTGTTTACCAGAGTTTCAAACTCTGCGCTTAAAAGATTAACAGGAGAGCTCGGGTTAAGATTTGATTTTTTGTGATCATCTGCCATCTGGGCAATTATTATTGATTCACCCGGATTTAGCGGATAATCTTTATCATTGGGAACACTCCATATCTGAAGAGCATATACAAACAGTGAAGGATCTTCTGTAGCCGGCCAAACCGGTTTATTCGGAGTTGCAGTCAAAGGTGCAATAATTGCGATTGCCAGATTTCTTACATTCTGAACCGTTTCGCTATTGTTGTAAATTTCATAGAACTGGTCTCTGAAATATGATCCTCCCGTAGGAGTTCTTGATCCGCAGTAATAGACCTCCTTGAATACAAGTGCTCCGGATTTGGATGCTCCTACATTAACCGTTATCTGCTTATTGTTGGTAACAATATCAACGTTTACAACGTTTCCGCTGTAGTTGTAGGTAAATCCGTCCTGAGATTTTTCGGAGGTGACAGTAATTGTATAAATACCCGGAATAATGTTGGGAATTGTAACAGTACCGTTCGGATTCATTGTGGTATTAACCTCATACCTCTCACTGTAGTTAATCATTTTAACATTCAGTTTATCAGGAATAGGCGCCGATCCCAGGTTGAGAGTGACACTCACAACTGCACTCAGTGATTCAACCTCTCCGATTTTGGATACGTCGCTGAATTGCTGGCATGAGACTGCCGAAAACATAGCCAAAACCGCTATCAATAGTATTTTATATCTGTTTTTCATATCTGACATTTTTTAGCTATTTAATGGTTAATGCCAACTCAAATCCGAAGAACATCGGTATTCCCAGCCTCGTAAATGAGCCGGGCGTTCTCTTGCTTTCGTAAAGAGGACGACGATTAAACATATTGTTCGCATAAAACGAAGCTTTAAGGTTATCGCCTATCTCTTTGGTTAGGTTAAAATTGAACAGAAGCGTAGGGAAATATGATTCAACTATTCTTCTCGTAGAACTTCTGCTTGTAAACATATATGAGTATTCGGGATCATCTTTCAATGATGGGTTAAATGGTTTAACCTGCCCGTCCAATCTTGATATAAAGGCTACGAACATTGTATCATTATCATACCTTGTCCATGTTTTGTTTACCCAGTTTGCCTGAACAGTAGCCGTTAGAACAAATCCAATAGATGGAATATTGTGAGTTGCTCTTAGGGTGGTTACAAAACGTTCTCTCTCATCGCGCTGATAAGGGTCATAAATTGCAATGTTCTTCTCAAGGCTGTTAAGATTCCTGTTGGTCCCAAAGACAAGTCCTTCGTTCCACTCAGAACTTCTCATATAGGCTCCGTTAACAACAAATGACGTTCTTATAGCGTCAAACCTTCCGAAATCGAAGTCAAACTCAACTCCTCTGTTGTGAGCCCTAATATTGTTCATTGGGGTAGCATAGCTTACGAAAATATTGCTTGATGTCTTCTCTTTAAGCGTCGGTATTGATCCCGGGTTTGCCTGCCCAACCTGATACTCTACATAGTTAACAAGTCTGAAATTATCAACTGCACTTCCAAGATTATAGCCATCAACCAGATTTTCGCTGTAAGCTGTTACTGAGAATCTCATTTTATTGATTCTGAAATCAAAACCAATCTCACTTTTAGTATTTGTGGCAATCTTAAGGTTTCTGGTTGTAGTTTCAAACACTCTGGTTGTAGATAACAGGAGCTGCTCTGCCTGAGGCACCGAGCTACTATTAAGGGTATTAAAATGCACGAAATCAAAGTATGCATTTTCGGGATATAGATAAATTGTAGAAGGTGCTTTGGCATTTTTACCATATCCTCCTCTTATCCAAAGCGCTCCCGGCAGCAACTCAAATGAGGCATTAAACCTCGGTGTTATTTTACTTATGCCTTGAATATTGTCATATCTGATACCCGCCTGAGCCGTTAGGTCTCTTTCTCCTATATTCCAGGTAAGATTTTCCTCTGCATATGCAGACAACTGGTTAATAAAAGGAATATCAGAGTATTTGCGTGGCCTTGGTGATGAATTTTCTGCCGAAAGAACCCTGTATGGAGGATTTTTAAGGTCATAAATCTTACCATCTCCCAGGTTACCATCTGTTTTAAAATCTGCACCTACTATTATCCTATTGGTAATGTTACCCGATCTTTTTGAGAAGGTGGCATTAACCTTTGCAAATACGTTTACCTCCTTACCATAAATATCATATCTGCTGAAATATTCGTTTGGCAGATAGGTTGCATAGTATGTGCTCTCGCCCGGAGGAATATTTGTAAGTTCTCTTCCGTTAATATCGTAAACTTTTTGACCCGGTCTGTTGCTAAGAACTGCACCGTCTGTATTGGACATTGAGTAGGCAGAGAAAGCATTACCCAAAAGTTGCTGAGTAAAGGAGTGCTTGTCTCTGTAACTTCCGGAAACGGTATATTTTATATTATTAAGCCAACCTTTGTTGATATTCCACGTTCCATTAGTGTTAAGCCTTATACCCATATCTTTTGCACCTGATTCAAGCTGACTTCTTTCGTCATCGGGATTTCTCTCCCTGGTATCTTTACCCAGAGAGAAGTCAAACGAGGTGTTGGTTGATAGGTTTTTAAAAAGATTTGAATAGAGCACTTTGGCTGTTACTCGTTGATAGTAGTTGTAAGATTCTGTCTGGTCTGCAGTACTATATGCATAGTCTCCACTTATATTCAGATATCCTCTCTTTGCTCCAAGGCTCATACCTCTGCTAACTGAGGCCTGATTTATAAAAGGGTCTGTTTTAAATCTTACCATTAGTGGTTCGCGACCGGCCTTAGATCTGACGATAACGGCACCCGAAGTAAGGTCTCCATACTCTACAGAAGGAATACCCCTGATAACCTCAACAGATTCAATATTGTCTGTAGAGATCGAGCGGATATCAATTCCGGATGCAGGAGAAGAGCCGCCTCCAACTGCTCCGGCTGAACCGGTGATTGCAGGAGAAAGGGTTTGCAGGTTCGCATTATTTGATATAGGGGCTCCGTCAACATAAATTGCAGTACCCATACTGTTCATATTGGTAGCTGAACCTCCAAGACTCCTGATTGTAAATGTCTTGGCAGTTGAAAGATTTGGATTCATTGTCACTCCACCCGGCAAAAGCTGAAGTATATCCGAAAGGGAGCTTGTCTGAAGGTGGTCCATTGCCTGCCTTGAGATGTTGGAAGCAGTTGCCTGCCCTGCTTTGCTCTCGGTGGCAACAACGGTTACTTCATTAAGACGGAATGAGCTATAGCGCATTCTTAGTCTGAGCTCTGTTACCCTGCCCGCAATCAGGTTAAGAGTTGTGTCAATTGATTCCATTCCCAGGAAGTGAATCTTTAGTTCAATTCTTCCCGGAGATAATCTCTCAAATGTAAATTCACCTCTGGTATTGGTGCTGGAAATGGAACCCTGAGGAAGAATCTGTATTGTTGCAAACTCGACCGGAACATTTGCTGTTCCGAATTCAAGAACAACACCTTTTAGCGTAGCATAATTGCCTTGAGAAGAGGTCTGTGCAGAGAGATCTGCACTCAACCCCACAGCAAGAAACAACGCTATCGCAGACAGAAACAGTGCCTTTGCACCTCCGCCCGAAATCTGGATTTTGTCTCTCTTCATAGTTTATTAAAGTTAGTTGGGTTAGTCTTGTAATCTGTTTATAGTTCTTATTATTTCATTTTTTACATTTAAATCCTTTTCAATTTTAAGTTGTTCGTTAAGGGCTTTTACAATTTCATACTTCTTAGAAGAGTTTGTATACCATGCAAATGCTTCGGCAAGTGTTACCCTGAGCTCATTATCGTCTGACTCTCTGAGGAATTTGAACAGGGTATCAAGGTATGCAACGTTATTTAGATTCCTGAGAGCAGTTATTGTAAATCTCTTGTTTCTTGCGGCAATTGCTGGATTAAGCAGCTCTGCCATCTCCTTCTCGGTTCTGCCCAGGATATATTCAAGCATTCTTTTCTCCTGTGCTCTGTTCATATACCACTGGTCTTTCCCAGTATCAACATGTTTTGAAAATGCTGCCAGTGCCTCCTCTTTCCCGAATGACTCACATCCTGATTTCAGCTGAAACTCTACCCTTTTTGAGGTGCCTGGTGCAAATCTGATCTTAAATATATCATCTAACAATTCGGGAGAGAGATTTGTTGACGCCTCCTTGGCGCTCATTCTCCTGATTAATTCGTAATTATCATAAAGACCGGCTTTTAAGGATTTCACCACATTGGCGTTAAACCTTTTATTAATCAGGTAGAAAGCCTGCATTCTTACAACAGGGCTTACATCGTTTGTCTGAATCTTTAACAATTCGTCAGAAGAAATTTTACCCATTACGTAAAGCATCTTCATTGACAACGCTTTCATTTCGGGTATTGTGCTGTTTATGTTTTTTCTCCAGTACTTTTCATTGGACTTCCCGTTTACAATCATTTCGTTAATGTCAGATGTCTCCTTTCGTGAAGAGGTGTATCTGTAGGTTGGGTCTCCAATAAGATGAGATTCAAGAGTCATCTGACCTTTAGACCAGTTACCTACACTTACTCCAAAGTCAAGTATTCCAACCAGCTGATTTGTCCATGTATCCTGGAGTGTATTAACTGAGTTTGCCTTTACAACCATAGTCTTTCCCTCACCAAAGATGTAGTGACCGCTGATGTAATCATCAAGGTGGAACGATCCGTTAAAACAGGCATCAAAAATAATTACCCTTGCTCCGGGTTTGTATCCGTATAAATCGGGAATTAAAATACCCATCGAGGCATCATCAATGCTGTCTTTAGTCATATATTCAGGATTAAAGGCATTCTCTACCCACGATTCCGGAACATTGTAATTATCAATGTAATATTGTTTTGAAGCCGTAGTATCGTCAGCTCCTCTTATTTTGCTTCGGAAAAACTTCTTTGTCATATCAATCCACCGGTTTGGCATATTGGTAAGTGACGATCCATTAAGAATTTGCTCGTCTTCAGAGCCGTGATGGTGTAAAATTGCAAGATCGAGCTCTTCTCGCGAAAGCTCAGACATTAGCCTGTGTTTAACAAAGTCATCAAAGGTAAAGTCAATAAATGTAAGAGTTCCCTTACCATCTTTGAAGATTTTGAACTGTTCGTTGAGTGAAAGCCTTTCATCAGCTCTGGATACCATACAGTTTGAATTATAACCATGCCCCGCAAAATATGTGAGCGATTTAATCTCTCTTTTATCCTGCTTCTCTTTTGCAGCCTTATTGAGAAATTCACTTATTAATGTGTATTTGTCTTTTCCGGGTACTTTCGGAGGTTTTATCCTGGCACTGTAAATTTCACACTCTATTCTGTGAGGACTGTCAGAGGCAAGATTATAGTAGAAGTAGTTTGTATATGTCGAATCTCTTTTAATATATTCAAATTTTAAATCGAAATCATCGTAAAATCTGTCCGAGGGTACAGATGACCGCTCCCAGGCTCTGCGTTGATCCATTTTAAAAGCAGTTGTGAGGTGTTGGGCATTCCTGATCATAGGGACCGGTATATCACCAATTAAAACTGCTCCTTCAATATTTTTCTCTTTATATAATTTGTACAGGTTTATTCTAATTGAGTCTGGAATGCCCCATTTATCAATCAATAAAACAGGGTTCAAGCCGTCTGCCTTAACAGACTGCATGTAATTTTCAATGGAATTTTTGCAATTGTCCCAAGTCACAGGGTCCACTACAATTGCCACGCCTCTTTCAGCAGGTTTTGCATTAAGCTCACCTGTTAAAAATGTCATGAAGGTTATAAGGAAAAATGATAAAACTTTCATCGCAATATTTTATGTTATATATATATAAGATACATCTTCGCAACAGATAGAGTCACGAAAACACTCAACAGCCTTTGGAAGACACTACTCTCCCTCAACTGATCATAAAATCAATTGGCGATTTTTCTCGAATATGGGCACCGACGCCGATCGGAATAGTGCCTGATAATTTTTGATTCTTGGCCGCTGAATCATTGAGACTCCCAGACATATCGTACTTATCGGCTGAAGTACCTGATAGTCTGACTGTATAAAATCAAAGTTTGTGTGGAGTATATTCTGATCTGAATCGAGAAAATAGTAGGATACTGCACAGCAGTCATCTCTTTTGGACTCCTTGGCTTCCAAATGTGCACCGCAAATACATTTGTGATCATGATGCTCATGGTGCGGCTGAACCGTGCAAGAGCACTGTGTGTGAATTCCAAAAACGGCTATTTGTGAGGCGTGATCGCAGTTACATGAGTATCTTCCCACCCCCATCATCGTCAAAAGATAGATAGAAACAGAAACTGATGATACTATAAGAACAGGTATTCTCACAAATTGTTACAATTGGTAGGTTTGCGAATTTAATAAAAATATTTATTAAAATTCAAACAAAAGCCAATCATTTCCCTGCAAAATCAAGCCTGATGGCTGTAATAGGCTCTTTAAACGAGTAATAGACTCTTCGTTTTTTGAGTAAAAAAATGCTTTTGAGATATGGGATTTTTCATCTTTAAGAGACCATATCTTATAATTTGTTAGATTTTTAAAATAATCTGTAAGCTCGGGTACAGCAGCCAATACAGCGAGCGGCCCTCTCATGAATTTTAACTTTCCTGATTTCTGTATAACAATTTCACTTAATTGCTCCGGAATGGTAAATATTGCAGATGTGTCAGCCTCTATCATGTAGTGTTTAACCAAATTAACGGCATCGTAATTTATCTCTTTTGATGGCTTTTCAAATACAACAGTGTAATAGGTGTCTCCTGAAATTGTCTGGAGCTGCATAGTTGTGTGGCAATCATAAGTAAAAACAGTATCTGCAAAGAGAATTCCATAAGTATGAATCGAATATATCCCAAATGCATCTTCGGGAGATTCCATCTTATAAATCTCAATCGTGTACTCCTCACCTTTGTAAATTACATCAAGGGCACGAAGATGCTTAAATCCGTATTCAAGGTAAAGCTCACTTCCACCATTCATAAAACCGTAAAGAGCCTCTCCTTTATATTGTCGTTCTCTCTTAACAGTTATTTTGTCATCTGACCCTTTTGCCTGTATAGTTGTTGCAAATAGCGCAATAGCTGTGATTGACAAAAAGGCTCTTACAGTAGATTTGCTGAATAGCTTCATAATTCTTATAAATTTTATATCAGCCGGTAATTATTATGTCAGCCGGTAATTTCTATTAATTCGATTTTATCCCTGTCTCCTATTCCAAGTTTGAGATCCTGGGCCAAATCGATAAACTTTGAAGCACTTTTCTTATCCTCTGTCTGGATACCTTTTTCAATTCGTTTGGCTATAATTACATCATGCCCTGTTCTGTCAACAGCCACAGGGTCGGTACCAACAATCAACATATTGTAATTACATATAAACTGAGGCTTGGCAGAAGGCCCGCCATCGAAACACCCTATAAGACCATCAGCTATATTGAGCACAACCTTATCCCGTACAGGCGGAAAAGCACAAACAAAGGCGCAGGTCTCGTGCCATATCTTATGAAGTCTGGATGTATTGGTGATGGTTCCGTATGCAAGGTTTTTTAATGCCAGAGTTGTGGTTGGTCCGGCATTTTTTAAAATTGGAATGTTGATTATTTTGGTTACCTGTTCGGTACAAATTTTTGTGAAATATGAATATTTCCCACCGTTTACCATATAAGGTATGGTGTAGTCATCGTGGGTTCCTTCAAGGTCAGCATAGAAATATTGATTTCTATCAATTCTCTCTTCGCTGTAAAGCTTACCCTCATTGTTGTAAAAACCACCTTTTTCATCCATGCACTCAGTTCCTGTAATTTTTATACCCGGATAATTTTCAGAGGTGTAGCCGGTCTCATGAAGCTGCATTTCACGTCTGTCCCATATGACAATATT
>Ga0351921_1005_pt1 | contig 43838 bp, 41 predicted proteins | sample BONcelHT113001C9_FD_206869 | JGI IMG/M metagenome (GOLD analysis project Ga0351921, IMG submission 206869) | Enriched cells from coal bed in the Powder River Basin, Montana, United States - BONCAT cells T11 rep2 HSBNCT.T11.300.1.C9 ... | reverse complement strand
AAACTCTTTTTTAGTTTTCACCTTTAAATAAAATCTATTTTTCTTTTTTTTTATAAATATCCTATTATTTTTAATAAATATCCTTCAAATCCTCTAATTTTAAAATTAAATATAATTAATCCACTTCTTAATAATCATATAATATCTTTAAAATCCCTTATTTTAAAAAGTATTTTTCCCGATTATATCTAATTTCAGATTTTATCTAATAAAATTGTTTTACATCTATTTTTCATCCAATTCATCTTCATTACTTTCCAATTCTTCATTTTCAAAGGTTGTGAATCCTGTTTTTAGATTCTTGATTTCTTCAACGGTTAATTCACTCCTAACTGCAGTATCAGCCATGACTATACTATGGCCAAATGGATCCTCCATTATCAGGGTAACCTCTTTTTCACCGTTTTTCACCTTTTCAAGATCTTCCAGTATTTTAACGGCATTCTGTTTAACATGGTCTTCTTCAGCCCAGGATAAGGCCGTCTTAACTGCTTTTTCAAAACGGTTTAAAACTCCTTCAACATTGGAAACATATCCCTGGGATTGGGGTCCCGGCTCCACTTTAAGTCCTATTTCGGGTATGGTGATGGTGGTTGACTGTGATTTAACAACCCTGGCGTTTAGATTATCCTTACTAATAATCAAAGTGTACTTAACTGGTTCTTTCTGGTCAATACAAATAGTATCGGCATGTTTATACCCACATTCACTGCATAGCAGGGTTGATTCCATGATTTCTCCAAAGTAGGGGATTTTCTCGGTTTTAGTGGTGACTTCCACACTCCCACTTGCATTGCATATGGGGCAGTCTGCAAACATTTTACTCAAATTTACGACTCCTAATATATTATTTTTTACTTTAACATTATTTCTTAAGTATAATATTTTCAATTATCTTATTGTATTATAATTTTAGTATTCCTATTACAATTTCTTTTAAAAATTAAAAAAAAGAATTGAAAAATTCAATGATTGTAAATTGAGGGATGCTCCCCATGATTTATAACTCTTGTAATCTGTATTACTAGTATTGTAAAGTGTTTTTGTTAAGGATATTGTGGTGGTTTAGGGTGTTAAAGTGGTATCTGTTTTTGATATTGTCAATCAATGGGTTGTCTTGTTTGTGTTTGGTATGATTCGGTGATTTATTCTATTATTAAGTTGATTTTTCCCTTTTATTATGTGATTTATTCCTTTTTTTCAAGCTGATAGAGCAGTCCCTTATTTTCCAGTTCCTTGATCATGGCCTGAAGACTTTCTTCATCAGGTGCACAGATTTTATGCCGGTGCACATTTCCAGAAAGTTCATAGAGCCCTTCCAGATCTTTTTTACGTTTAGGATTTTCCTGGAGAAGTTTAATGAATCTCTGGGCTTCAGACGGATCGTACACATTAACTTTCCTTTTCAGTGGCTCACCAAAACCAGGGAGGAAATAGGAAACATCCATTATACGACCCCCGTATTTGTTAAGGATGATATCAGTCTCTAACTCCAACTGATCTACTGAATGACGGAATATCATCTCTTTACAGATCTCTTTAATCAGGGTGAGCATCCTCTTCTTAGTTTCATTAATACCAAGGTTATTGATAACAGGAATCCTATGTTCCAGGGCTTGTTTAACCAGATAATTGTTGATTATGCGGTTTTCTTTGAAATACTCCAGATGTTTACCCCCACGTTTTATCTTCATGGCTCTCTTGACGAATCGCTCTTTGTGAACTTCTTCATCGGCGGTGAGCACAAAAAAATGGATGGATGCATCTTCTTTAAACTTCTCTATATCTAAAAATCCTGGAACCAGGTGCACTCCTTCAATTACCAGATCATCATAATCATCAACTGCCCGTTTTATAACCTTTTCAATAGCAGGTATGACGAAAGAAGCATGTTCTTCAAAACCAGCACTTATTAAGCTGGCAGTATTGCCATCATATCGCTGTTTATCCTTTAGGGCTACATAAGCATCAAATGAGGACTTGTGAAGAGCAGGTGCATAATCAGGGCCAATTATGCCCCTCACTATCTCTCTTATAAAGTCCGTTTCAATTAAATGCTTAATTCCCAGCTCTTTAGCTAACTCAGAAGCTATAGTAGATTTTCCAATCCCAGAAGCACTTCCAATGAGTATAACGTAAGGTTTTCTCAAGAGTGCTACCCCCGTTTATATGTTGATTAAAGGTTTTTTAGTTGGTTGCCTTACTAAAAATCATTCATTATGGGTTTTTTAGATTAAACAAACAAATGATGACTTTCAAGTGATGAACTGATTCTATGGTTTGAATTCCCATATGGTACATTTAGGTTAGGAATTCAACCACTCGTTCAGCACTACGGCGCATTTCGATCCTGATGAGACCCAGATTAATATCTATATCTGCAATCACAACCAGTATACCTTCACCAGCATCGATCATCAGGGTTTTACCTTTATTACCCTCAATCATGACCTGTTGAAGTGGGTCGTGTTTCATTTCTTCTGCAGAACGTTCTGCAGTACCAAAAACAGCCGAAGCCATTGCAGCCACTAACTCAGAATCAATATCAGTCGGAACTTCACTTTCTATAATTAAACCGTCTTTTCCAACCACTAAAGATCCGCTTACCCCATTTATCCGTCCTAAATCTTTAAGTATTCTTTCTATCATAATAATGCCTCCACAATAGAATTTACATGCTACCTAAAGTATATATCTTGGTTTGACATTTATTAAATAAATAAGTAATGTAATATTTCACCTATTCACCAAAAATAAGAGGAGTGATCTTTTGTATTCTGTAACTTCTGTTGAGGATTTGCAAGAACTAAACCCATTTATAATCATCGGATGCGGTGGTGGTGGGGAAAAATTCTCAAATTTTACAGGCATAGAATCTGTTGGCTTTATTGATGATAGTAAGAAAAAACAAGGTCAAGAATTTTGTAATAATATAATTTCATCCAGTTTAGATGAAGTGGTGGATAATACTGATGCCCGCAGTGTGGCCATAATGTTACCCATTGGTGCAGAAGGATCTGCTCTGAAGTACGCGGTTCAGGCTATTGACTTGGGTCTTAATGTGGTTTGTTCTTTCAGATCCCTACCATTGCATAGCAATCAATCTTTACAAGTTTTTGCCAAGTCCAAGGGTGTTCAGTTAAAAGAGATAAGCCCTCGTCTTGATGTTATACGATCTTTATTTGGCACTGCCCCTGAAAGGTGTACCGAAGTACTTCCTAAACTTGATTATAAACCAGAAACACCGGTGGTTTTTGTGGGAGGAACCTCTCAAGAATGTGGAAAACGAACCACCACACGTATTCTGGGAAAAACAGCACAGGAGATTGGATTAAATCCGGGTATAATATCCACCGATGAAATGGGGCTGGAACAACCAGTGGATATGAATTTCCGTGCAGGTAGTCTGTCGGTGATGGATGTTGCTTCTGCAGTAATGGGTGGCATAAAATATCTGGAGGAAGAAAAGAATCCAGACATCATATTTGTGGAAGGCCAATCCAGTCTCACTGAAAGGGGAAACCCTCATCCCAGGGGTTTATCAGCTGCCATAATGGTAGGGGCACAACCCACTGCCACCATTGTTTGCCATCGATTTAACCACCCTTACCGTCACCCTGTGGGGATTAAAGAAGAAATACGGGCTATAGAGGCCATGGAACCCACTAAGGTAGTGGGAATTTCTCTTAATTTAAGGAATTACACTGAAGATAAGTCCAGAGCTATCCTTTTTAAAGAATGTCAGGAAACATATGGTCTTCCTGCTGCTGACATTTATCAGGATGGGGCGTCAATATTATTAGATGCGATAATTGAATATACAGGTATAGGGGACGTTAAAAAATGAAGGACATCATGGATTATTTAAAGAAAAATCTCGGCTTGGAAGAAGAGGAAGGGAAAGAGGATCAGGAAACTATCATAGTTCCTGAACACTCATTCTATGAGATAATTTTAATGAAAATCCACAATCTCGATGAATTTGATTATGCCCTGGCCCAGGTTTTGGAGGAAAAAAATCCAATCATCATGGATATCAGTATCCTGGAAAAGGATTCGCCCGATGATTTTAAACTAGCAGGGGAGAAATTAAAAGCATTCAGAGATAATGATGGGGGAGAAGCTATCCTATTGTGTAAAAATGGTAGGAACATTATAATAGTAACTCCTGCAGAAATAAAACTGATCCGCAAGTAAATATATAACATGCAAAGTGCAGTAGGTACTATATTTATTTGGGATGAGGATAATTAATTATATGAATAATTTGTTAAGAAATTAGGGGATATTAGTAAGGATATGGGGAGATGTAATAAATGGAAATGCCCATAACCAAACCATCAATGGTTTCATATGCTGACGAGCTGGATTTCTCGAAATTAATGGAAGATCTAGCTAATGATCATAAAAACGGGTTTATAAGAGTAACTTCAGGTTCAGAAGAAGGTTATATCCTTTATAAGGATGGAAAACAGGTTGCTGCTTCCTTTGATAGATTTTCTAAAATGGAAGCACTGGAAAAAATAAATTCTGCTCTGGGTAATAAAAACACATTAATTGAGGTCTTTGATATAGGGCCCTCCCAGGTGGACTATTTACTTGATCTAAACAAACCATACACCATAGAAGCAGATTCCAATGTTTATGATGTAATTGGTGAACTTAAAAAAACAGCAACCGAAACTTCTGAAGAACCTGTAGAAGAAGTAACCCCCCAAGTCAAAGAACCGGAAGTTACTGAATCAATTAAAGTAGAAGCTAGCGCTGAAAATATATCTGAAGATGTGGAATCAGTTGAAAAGGTTGTTGAACCTTCTGTTGCTGAAAAACCAGATACATCCCTAAAAGAACAACCATCTTCATCAGAGTCACCTAAAGAAGCGGAAAAAAATGAAGAGGTTGATTCAGCTCCTTCTCTAGGGTTGGATAAATCTGCGGCGGATTCATCAGCCGAAGTTGAAAAATCATCAGTGGCTGATAAGCTTGATAAAGCTTTAAACGAGCCTTCTAAAGAAGCAGGGGTGGATGAAGTACCTGATTCTTCTCTTTCTGAGGTTTTGGATGAATCTGCTGACTCTTCAATTAAAAATATTTCAGAACAACCAATGTCTGATACTAAGTCAGAAACACCAGATAAAACAGAAATGGGATCAGAATCTTCTGAAACTCAAGATACAGTTGAGGAAATACCAGTAGACCGCTCAGAACTTCTTAAAAAGTATGGTATTAAAGATGTTCAGGATGATGATGTGGAAAACCTGCTCCAATCATATAAGGGTGGTATTATTGATGATGACGATGTGGAACGGGTTGAATTAGTCCTGATGAACCTCATAAAAAAATCTGTACTGGGTATTCCCAAAATCAAGGGAACTGAAGTCATGGTCTTCCTTGATAATTACAAAGAACTAAGTGGAACCATTAACATCATCACTGAATATGAAAGCCAAGGATTCCTAAACAGAATCATGGGACAGAACCGCACTGCAGTTAATCTTAGAAGACAGATCATTAACATAGCTGAGATTGCCATTAAAAAAAGTTTCAGGCAGTACCCTGAAGTTGTGGAGAAATTCGAGATTAACGTAGAATTCAGTTAGTTTATAACGTGAGAAGGATTTCAGCAATTAAAGATAAATTCGATTATTACATAATTTTTAAGATGAAAAAAGTTAGGTGGAAATAAATTTAGGAGGAATTGGATGACAAGAGTGATAACAGTTGCATCAGGGAAGGGCGGAGTTGGAAAAACAACTATCACTGCAAATTTAGGAGTGGCACTGGCTACCTATGGCGAACAGGTCATAGTTCTGGATGCAGATGTGGCCATGGCTAACCTGGAACTGATCCTGGGTATGGAAGGAAAATCAGTGACTCTGCACGATGTTCTCTCAGGAGATGCAAATATTGAAGATGCTATTTATGAAGGGCCCGGAGGAGTTAAGGTGGTCCCTGCTGGAATATCACTGGAAGGTCTTCGTAAGATCAAAATGGACCGCCTGGAAAGTGCACTGGAAATACTCATTGAAAGTGCGGATATTCTGTTAATTGACGCCCCTGCTGGGCTGGAAAAGGATGCCCTAGCCGCCATAGCTGCAGCACAGGAAATGATCCTAGTCACCACTCCAGAAGTACCATCCATCAGTGACGCCCTCAAAACCAAAATCGTAGCCAACCGATTGGGTGTGGATATCCTGGGTGTAGTTATCAATCGAGAACAGCACGATAAAACATTCCTCACCATCAGCGAAATCGAAACCATACTGGAAGTACCAGTAATAGCTGTAATTCCCGAAGACAACGAAGTCAGCAGGGCAGCAGCATTCGGAGAACCTTTAGTAGTTAAAAATCCTAAATCCCCCACCAGCAATGCAATCATGCAACTTGGAGCCGATCTTATCGGTGAAGAGTACCAGCCAATTGAACCAGATAAAAAAGGTGTCATATCCAAACTAGTGGAAGGACTACTCGGCAGGAGATAAAAAATTTTAATTTTAAATTTTAGGGAATAAATATGTCGAGATTTATTGCTCTAGCATCTGGAAAAGGAGGAGTGGGAAGAACATCCCTCACCTTTAATTTAGGCGTAGCCCTAAGTCTTTTTGGTGAAGAAGTGGTGATGCTGGATCTGGATCTGATGATGTCCAACATGGATGTTATTACCGGACTATTAAATCCAGAAGTAACACTACACGATGTACTGATGCGTGATAAAGCGGTTCAGGATTGTGTTTACCAGGTGAATCAGGGAGCTCTGGTAATACCCACTGGTATGCACTTCGAAACCCTTAAAACTATCAATCCTAACTATGTATCCTGGAAAAGGATAATGGAAGAAATATCTTCCTATGGAAATATCTTCCTAATGGATCTACCCTCGGGGATTAATTCCAATATATTCGAAGCATTACCTGAGGATACTGAGGCCATACTGGTTACCAATTCCACCATGCCTGCAGTTGCTGATGCCTTGAAGATTAGAATACTCTTAAATGAACTCAACATTGAAATCCTTGGTTTTGTTTTAAACATGTGGTACGATGATAATTTCCTGCTTTCAGTTAATGAAATCGAATCCATACTAGAAGTGCCAATGATTTCGGTGATATCCTACGACCGGGAGATGGATCGTTCCATAGCCCTGGGAAGCTCAGTGATGGAGTTAAACCCGGCCTCCCCCATAAGCAATGAAATAATGCAACTGGCAGCCGATCTGGTTGGAAAACAATACAAACCTGTTCAACCAGATAAAGAAGGAATCATGGAACGGATCAAGAAGTTCGTGGGTATACTACCTGAAAATAAATAGTAATGAATCTTAAAATGAATTCATATTTTTATTTATAATAACTTTTTTTTATCTAAACTTATATTCAGGTGATACATTATTAATGGAGTTATCCCCTAAAAGCCATAGATAATCTTATAAATGCTAGATTATCTTCTAAAAACCATAAAATTCAGATGCGTTTTTCCAGGATAACATGTCTATTTTTTTATCATCCCAGCCAGCTAATCTAAGTTGGTGAACAGTTTTTGGCACAGATAATGGATCTGAGGGTGAAGAACTCATATCACTATCCAGCATAAACCTTTCAGGGCTATAATCATGGAATGTTCCATCTAAAAGTTCAACAGCTTCGTTGGGGGTCATTTTTTGTGGTTGCACCGTGATTCCTAGCATTCCCTCAAAATCCGCCATCAAATCAATGATAGATGAATCCACATGATCCACCACTACCCTGGTGGGGTCAATGTTTCCCTCAATGATGGAAAGGGTTTTAATGGTGACTTCTCGTTTATTCTGCCGGGGAGTGTGCACTGCTACTTTCATATCCAGTTCATCTGCCATTTGAAGCTGCGTTCGGAAAACTTCCCGCTCAAGGTCAGAAGCAGTTTCAAGGCCAATCTCCCCAATGGCAATTACTTCCTCCTGATCCAGGAACCAGGGAAGTTTACGAAGCACCATCCTATAATCCGGACATATGCTCCGAGGGTGAAGTCCGAGGGCTGCTTTAAGTGTTATACCATTATTCCTGGCTCGTTTAAAATCATTTTCCAGTATCCGGTGGAAGTGGTCCAGAACCACTGCCGAGGTGGTCATTCTCATGGGGTCATGGGCCAATGTAAGGGCAGATTCTATCCCTGCAATAGCCATAGTTTCGAAATCTTCATAAGGCCTGCAGTCAGCGTGTATATGTGCATCTATCATATTATCCAACTCCAATAGTTCATTAAATTTGAGTCCGAATTCATTTTTTATAAAAAATCCACTAATTAGAACTATTTACCATATTACCTATCAACCACACCCCTATGGGGAGTGAGATGATAATTTCTCTAAAATTAATTAAGGAGTTTAACCTTATAGTATTAATGGAATTTCGTAATTCCCCACATAAATCTTTTCGATTATAATGGAGGTTTAACTGTGGATGTGGAAGAAATGGCCAAAAAGGCCGCTATGAAAGATCTCAAAGCCATAGCCAAAAAGCACGACATAAAACTGGGTCGTTGCCCAACCAAACTTAAAATAGCCAAGATGATTCCTAAAGAAGAACTGGAAGCTCTGGTAAATGAGGGTTAATTAATTTTCAGGGCTATTTTTCTTTATTCAAGGTCGTGCCTAACTTTAAAATGAATATATAAAATAGGTGATCTTAAGATAATGTATGTCTTAAAGATCACTGAAGTTTATTTTTTTATCCATCAAGTCATTAATTCTACTGGGAACTTCAGATATTAATACTCGCACCTGTTTTTGACTGTCCCTTTCCCTAATGGTTATTGTATCATCTTCTAAACTCTGATGGTCGACTGTAACAGCAAATGGTGTTCCTATCTCATCAGAACGAGCGTATCTGCGGCCAATGGTTCCTGAAGTGTCCACTTCGGCTATTATACCGTCTCCGCGAATATCATCCTTTATCTGATCTGCTATTTCCACCAGTTCATCCTTATTTACCAGTGGGAAAACATTCACTCCTACTGGTGCCAGATCTGCTGGGAAATGGAAAATGTTACGGTCATCTTCCTGTGTAAATGAATGTAGGAGAACAGAATAGGTTATACGGTCAATACCATATGACGGTTCAATAACATGAGGATATACCTTTTCACCCCTCACAGTTTCCTCAACCTCTTCAAATGATATAATATCCGGTGCTAACTGGTAGGTTTCCCCTTCCAGTTCCAACTGGTAAGTCCCATTTTCATCAAAGGCCTTTTTAATTAAAGTAACATCAGTATTTTTAAGGAATTCCATTATTTTGGGGGCATTACCCTTAAAGAGAGGGCCGAATTTTTTCATATTTGGTTTTGCAGTCAGTTTAGTAATGGTTTGCGGTTCATCGTATTCCATGAAAACAGACAGGTCTTCTTTACTGTGCTGGCTGTGGGATTTGAGATCGAAATCAGTCCTATCAGCGATTCCAATAACTTCAACCCAACCATAACGGTCAGTGTGTATCTCCACGTCCCAGCAGTCAATGGCGTAGTGTGCCATCTCGGTTTTCATGTGCTGACGGAACCTTATAACATTTTCTGGTATTCCCAGTTCTTCCATAAACCGGTCTGCCAGACACAATTGATAAGTTAGCATCTCGCTGGATACCACGCCTTTATCAACTGCTTCCTGAGCGGTGACTTTGATAGGTTCTCCTTCTTCCTCCTGTGTCTCTGCCGGGTACAGGGTAAGGACCTGCTGGGCTACATCATGGAAGTGGGGATGTTTTTTATCCCGAGGATCCACAAATATCTCTGCTTCGGCCTGGGTAAACTCTCTAAGCCGGATAACACCCTGACGGGGTGAAATTTCATTCCGGTAAGCTTTACCTAGCTGAACAACGCCGAAGGGAAGTTTTCCCCGGTAAAATCTTAACAATCTCTTAAATGGTATGAAGATGCCTTGAGCGGTTTCTGGCCGCATATAACCAGTTTTTTTACCTTTGGCTCCGATAAGGGTCTGGAACATTAGATTGTAACTCCAAACATGGGTAAGGTGGCCTTCACATCGAGGACAGCGGATTTGGTGGTCGGATAATATTTCAGTGAGTTCCTGATTTTCAAGACCTTCCACCTCCTGGCCAATGGCTTCTTTGATAATATGATCAGCCCTGAAAACTTCTAAACATTCCTTACACTCAGTCATGGGGTCGTTAAAATGATCAACGTGGCCTGATGCTTTAAGTGCCTCTTCAGGCATGATGGTTGGTGATTCAATCTCATAAAATCCTTCACCCACCAGGTAATATTCTCTCCATTTGTTCATTATCTTATTTTTTAAAATTGCTCCCAGAGGGCCGTAATCAAAGAATCCAGCCGCTCCAGAGTAGATTTCAAATGATGACCACAAGAATCCTCTTTTCTTGGCAATATTCATAACATCTTCATTCTTCATTTTGTAATCCTCTCAATTTCCTCTCATTACTTCGGATAAATATTTTTATTTGGATAAATAGATTTCAGATTAATATTATTCCATGTATTAAAGTAACTTGGTTTGTTTTCGGTCCCGGATCTCATAGTCCTGTTTGATTTTACTGGTAACCGGCCGATCCTGACCCATGTATTTACTGTCCCTTTCTGGATGGCCATAGGGGCGTAAAGATGGGCTGGTCATAGTTTCAAAGACTATCTGACAAACCCTCTGGCCGGTGTAAAGAGCCACTGGCATTTTACCTATGTTGGATATTTCCAGGGTGATCTTTCCCTGGAATCCCGGGTCAATATAACCCGCGGTGACGTGCATGGTTATTCCCAGGCGCCCCATGGATGATCGTCCCTCAACACGAGCCACCAGATCATCAGGGAGTTTAACAGCTTCGTAGGTGGTGGCCAGTGCAAATTCCCCGGGGTGTATGATGAATGCTTCTCCTTGTTCCAGATGGAAAGACTCCATGTAGGACTCCAGATCAGATTTGTCCAGGGGGTCGATGCAGGGTTTCCGGATAATGCGGAAACCTTTAAACTCGTTCCCAATCCTTAGGTCTACTGAAGATGGTTGAATTTGTCTTGATGGATCTTCCAGGGGTTCGATGGTGATTTTTCCTTCATCTAAATATTGTATAATATCCTGATCACTTAAAATAGCCATTTTATCCTCATTCTCCCTTTTTATTTAGTAAGAGTTATTATTCATTTAATAATTCCCAAAGAGGGTAAGGATTCTCTCTGATTGCCAGAGATGCATAACCCTTAATTATCAGTGATGCCTAACCCTCAATTAGTTTATATTCGATCTTTTATCCTTCTGAACATTCCTTTCAGGGTATGGGCTTCCCTTCCAGATATAAAAGCCCTCCCCATTACTCTCCTGAAAACTGTGGAAGCATTTCTCTTTTTGTGAGGGGGATAGTCCAGATTATCCAGCACTTTATCCATGTATTCCAATAAATCCTGTTTTTCCTCCAGTGAGGCTTCTTCTAAATCTTCCACAGGATATGTTTTTTCATTCTTGAACAATTCATAGAATATAATGGCAGCAGCATGGGTTATGTTCAGGATAGGATATGATTCATGGGTAGGAATTGAAACTATAACATCACAAAGTTCTAATTCATCATTAGTTAGACCGTCACCCTCTCTCCCCATTATAAGTGCAATATCTCCATCCACATTTATTGATTGGGCTAAGTTATCCGGGGTTACTGCAATACGGGGGATGTTATAACTACCCCCTGCGGTACCAGTAGTTCCCACTGCAAAATCTATCTCCTTTTCTTTTAGAAATTCTGCCAGGGAAGGATATTCCTGGCGATTATGGACGATTTCACGGGCATGCATAGCCTTATAGTAAGAGTCATGTTCAAGTTGACAGGGATTTATTAGTACCATATCTTTTAAACCGAAATTTTTCATGGTACGCGCCAAAAATCCTATGTTTCCTGGAGTTTCTGGCTCCACAAAAACCACGTAAATCATGTTGTATAGTCTCTATATTTATTTTTATAATTTTAATTAATGACCATTGAGTTTAGTTAAATTCATACTTCCGGATGGTATGATTTTTCCAGGAGTTTTAGTATGTTCATAACTTCCAGGTCCAAACCCTCATTTTCCAGGGAGGCCCTGATGTTATTTTCACAGAATGGGCATATGGTGATCACTGCATCCACACCAAGTTTTTCGATCATTTTTGCCTTAGCACTGCCCAGTGCTTCAGCAATTTCTGGTTTACCGGATCTTACACCGCCCCCAGCACCACAGCACTGGTCAGGAATTTCCATCTCCACAAATTCAACACCCTTAATTTTTCGGAGAATCTCCCGGGGTTCCTCCCGAATGCCCTGACCCCTAATAAGGTGACAGGGGTCATGATAAGTAACTCTCATGTTCACGGGTTCCATATCTTCAATGTTAAGTTTATCAACCAGATATTCGCTGATATCCATTACATTCAATTTTACACCGTACTGAGGGTAATCCTTTTTCAGGGTGGCTCCGCAACCAGCACAGACAGTGATAATAGTATCATAATCCTCAAAAGCCTTGGCATTCTTCCGAACCAACTGTTCAACGGCATCAGTTTGCCCAGTCCGAATGAGGGGAGAGCCACAGCAGACCTGATGGCTGGGAACATCTACTGTAACGTTATGTTTGTTCAAAACATCTATGAGGGCCATTCCAATTTCTGGAAGACGATAATCCATTAAACAGCCTGTGAAAAGTGCGATTTTCTCTTTCCTATCTTCTTTATCAGTATCTTTGGCTTTTTGGGAGTTAACAGTTTTTATGAAACCCGCCCTCATGGGACCTTCGGTCATAGGCTCCACTGATCTACCAGTTTTTTCAACAAGTTCCTTTACCGAACGGTGAGCGGGCATTGGTCCAATACCCTCCTGGCAAGCTATTTCTCTTAATTTTTCAATAGCCCCTCCGAAGGTGTTTATTTCCTTGGGACATACTTCCACGCACTTAGAGCAAGAGGTACAACAGTAAAGCCCTTCTTCAAATCCTTCTTCCGCCCGGTCAGAACAGTCCCGGGGGTCCATGGCAAATTTGGACAGATAACGCATGAAGTAGGGGCCTGCGAATTCATCATTCACCTTCAGGACCGGACAGGCTGACAGGCAGGAATAACAGTCTATACAACTCCTTAATTTCTTGGTGTTGGTCAGTTCATCTGGATCTATAATGGCAGGACACTTACTAATTCCACATTCATCCTCCAGGAAGAGACCCATATCCTTAACTTTACCTTCTATCTGGCTACGGTCCACAACCAGGTCCTTTATAACTGGTAAGTTGATGGGTTCTATTACATCCCCATCTTTTATCTCCCTTTTACATGCCAGGGCCATTTCTCCGTTAACCTTAACTGCACAGGAGCCGCATTGGCCTGCTCTACAGGAGCATCGGTAGGCAATGTTGGCCTGGTGATTTTGATTTATGTAGTTTAAGGCATCCAGAACCTTCATTTTGTCCTTATTTTCAACAGAATATGATTCGAGGTATGGTTCTTCATCCTCTGAAGGCTGATAACGCATAACACTTATATTTATCATTTGATCTCCAGCTTGATTAATTATTTTGATTTTTTAAACTTATTTTATCCTTTAAAAATTTAATTTGCATGATATAATGAGTTTGAACTGGTTTTTCAGTCTATTTATCAGTCCCATTACTGGGGTATTATCATTATTCCATTCTATACTATTGGGTAAAATAGAATCAATAGATATTAGGCCCTATTCCTATAAAAAATATTATAATAAAAATGTGTTTTTTAGATATATTTTTTTATCTATCCTATTTTTTAAATCTATCATGGACTTGATTACATCAACTAAAATCATACGGAAAAAATAACCAGAAAAATTTATCTATGGATAATCTAAAACTATTGTTAATCCAGATCTTTCACTAAAAACCAGTAAATAGCCAGTTCATCTTCATATTTTTGGTAATTTGGGTAGGTTAAGGAAACCAGATTCCAGTAATCCTTGTTGTGTTTTCTTACCTTCAGATGGCACAATTCATGATGCACTACATATCTAATGAGGTCTTCTGGTAAATATTTGAGGCGGGTGTTAAAGTTCACATTTCCCAGAGAACTGCAACTACCCCAACGGGTCTTCATTTTTCTAAATGTTATCCGATTTACTGAAAGACCCATTTCTCCGGATAGTTCATCCACCATTGATTTAACCAGTTTGCGAAATTTTTCTTTGTTGCGAGTTAAATTAAGTTTGCGGTTATTAGATTCTTCTTTAAGCACATTAAGTCGTGATATTTTCTGGTAAATCCATTTTTCATGTTTTTTCATCAATTTGGAATGATCATTAAATCCGTGGGGCATTATAAGGTTAATTGCTCCGTTTTTAATCTCTAGTCGGGCGTATTTAACCTTTCGGTGGAAAACATGGTATTCTACCTCAATATCCTGAATTTTAATCTTCATCAGAGTTAATTATAATACAACCTTCAAATAATCTTTTATTAGATATAGTTCATCACTAAATTAGATGGTTTAATTTGCTAAACTTTTCAACAGCCATTTAGTGGGGGGAACAATGAAAGAAACTTCATTTGCAATACTATTAATAACATTCATTGCTTTTCTAGGTGTTTTATCAGGAGTGGTCCTCCTGGCGGATAATGAAACTTCTATCACCCCTGGCACAGAATCTATTTTAAATCAATTCCAGGGTCCTGAATCTCAGAATGAAAGTCAAAGCGTTGGAAATACTCCGGGGTTACAGAATAACGCTAATAACAGTCAAAACCAGTCCAGCACCCCTCAGAACACCACTAACTTAACCAGTTCTCAGAATGTTACTCCCAACAACACCGCAAACTTAACCAGTTCCCAGAACGTTACTACAAACAACCTCACTAAAACAGTGAATCACACGGTTAAAACTATCTTGGGGCAGGAAACACCTCTACGTGATGGTGTTAAGTTGATATCAGATATTTGGCTGCCTCGAGATGATGGAAAGTATCCGGTTATTATGATACGCACTCCTTACGGCCGGAGTGCTGCTTATATGAACTACACGGGCATGGGTGAGTATTACGCCAGAAATGGATATGTGTTTATAGTACAGGATGTGCGGGGAAAGGGAGACTCACAGGGAAGCTTTAACTTCCTCTTCCAGGAGGGGCAGGATGGTTATGACTCCATTGAATGGGCTGCCAATCAATCATGGTCCAATGGAAAGGTGGGTATGATGGGGTTCTCTTACATGGGGGCTGACCAGTGGCTGGCTGCACGGGAAAAACCACCACACCTGGTATGCATAGCTCCAACCGCAGCAACAGGGAGGTACATGGAAGAAATACCATCCATTGGGGGAGTTTTTTATATGGGATGGGCTCTGCCCTGGACCCTGGCCAACAACGGCCGCACCACCGATCTAAACACACAAAACATTAACTGGACTCCAATCTTCAACCACCGTCCACTATTAACTGCAGATGAAGCTACCGGGACTCAAGTTCCCCTTTACCGCCAATTCCTAGAACATCCCACCCTGGACGATTACTGGAAACGGATCCATTTCACAGACCCGGACTTTGCCAATATCAACTTACCCACTCTGACTACCTGTGGGTGGTTCGATGCAGACCAGCCAGGGGCACTATTCTACTGGAATGGCCTAAAAAAGAATTCCACCCGGAGTGATCAGTACCTAATTATAGGGCCATGGATACACTCAGGAACCTTCGAACCAGCCGCGCAACTTTCTCAAATAGGGGACTTACCAGTACCCGGGGCTCAGAGGGATGTTTTAGCCACACACTTGGCATTCTTTGACTATTACCTTAAAGATTCAACCAGTTCTACTGTTAATTCCTCTGGAAATAATTCTAACGTCCCTAACAATTCAAATACCTCTGGTAATAATTCCAACACTAACAATTCAAATGTTACTAATTCAACTGCCCAGTTAAATTTCCCTAGGGCAACTGTTTACATCACTGGTTTAAGTAAATGGATAAACCTCACTGATTATCCGCCTGAGGATATGAGGACCACTCCTCTGTACCTCAACAGCAAGGGGCAAGCCAATACTCTAAATGGTAATGGATTCCTGGAATGGAGCTTAACATCTGGTAATGCAGCTAACAATTCCAGCATCTTAAATTCAACTGCCAATCTTAATTCAACAGCAGTTTCGGATAGTTACACTTATGATCCTACCAATCCCCGACCCGTCACCGTAGGAGGGTTTGCTATTAACTCTATCAGCACTGAAAACCGTTCCGATATTCTAATTTACACCACACCCTCGTTGGAAGAACCGGTCATGATATTGGGGCCGGTAGCAGTGGATTTGTATGCCGCCAGTGATGCTAAAGACACAGATTTCGTGGCCCGACTTATGGATGTCTACCCCAATGGAACTACTATCAATCTGGGCACCTATGAATCGGGGGGCTCTATAAGGGCCAGATTCAGGCAGGGATTTGACAGAGAAGTCCTTCTAGAGCCTGGCAAAATTGAAAAATATCGGATAGAACTATTTGATATGGGCCACGTCTTCTTACCCGGCCACAAGATCCGCCTGGAGATATCCTCCAGTGCTTATCCCCTCCTCCACCCCAACCCCAACACTGGTAACCCCATTGCCACAGACACCCAATGGCAAGAAGCCCACCAAACCATCTACCATGATTCTGAAAACCCCTCTTCTGTGTTATTACCAGTTATACCCTCAAATAGCTCAATTTATAAGGAATTACTTGGATCTTACTTATCTAATGTTGAGAATTGATACTAGTCTTTTACTAGTCCATCTAGATGGTGAAATCCAGTTTTAAAGTTAATATCAATCTGGAAAAAGAAAAGTAATATTGAGAAATTGATAAAAAATTGTTTTGAAAAATTTAAAAAATTATAAACCCAGAACCTAAACCTAAATATAGTCAAATATTCAAAAACATTTACTAAGACCACCTTACGGTCTTCACAAAATACTGTTCTTAAACTACAATAAAAATCATAAAATAAACTGTAATTATTTAAAACATAGTTTTAACTATTATTTTATCTTCAGGAAGATACCATGAACCTTAAAGAAATTCTCACCAGACAAGAGAAGGATAAACTATTCCTGATGGGTAATGAAGCCGCTGTCCGCGGTGCACTGGAAGCAGGAGTATCTGTGGCCAGCACCTACCCGGGAACACCTTCTTCAGAAATTGGAAACGCTTTATCAGTTCTTGCCGAAGATGCAGGGATTTACTTTGAGTTTTCAGTCAATGAAAAAGTAGCCCTGGAAGTAGCTGCAGCTGCAGCTGCCTCTGGACTCAGATCATTCACTTTCATGAAGCATGTAGGTGTTAATGTGGCTTCAGACTCACTTCTGAGCGTGGCCTACACTGGTGTCCGGGGCGGGATGGTGATCCTCACCGCAGATGACCCATCCATGTTTTCATCCCAAAATGAACAGGACAACCGACACTACGCTAGACTGGCCAACATACCCCTCCTGGAAGCATCCAGCCCCCAGGAAGTTAAGGATTTAATGAAATACGCCTACCAATTATCGGAAGAATTTGAAGTACCAGTTATTCTGCGCACCACCACCCGAATTTCCCATATGAGGGGAATAGTGGAACTGGGTGCTTTAGAAAAACCTAAAACAAAGGGACACTTTGAAAAAGATCCACAGCGATTCGTGCCAGTACCAGAGTCTGCCAGGGTAATGCACCGGAATTTGGTTGAAAAGATGGGTGAAATAGAAGTATTATCCAATAATTCATCTTTAAATCAAACCTTTAACGATGAGAGTCGTGTGGGAATCATCACCAGTGGCAGTGCCTTTAACTACGTTATGGATGTGTTGGAAGAGTATGAACTACCGGTGAACGTACTTAAAATAACCTTTTCATACCCCTTCCCTGAAAAAAGGGTGTTGGAATTTTTGGAAAACACAGAAGTGGTCCTGGTGGTGGAGGAAGTTGACCCCATAATGGAAAAAGAAATTATGGCCATAATTGGCAAACACCAGCTCAACAGAATAGTTCACGGTAAACTAGATGGAACACTGCCCATGATATATGAGTACAGTCCTGATATTGTACTCCAGGGAGTGGGCAGGATGATGGGATTGGAAATGCCAGTTGAGAATACTTCCAGTTCAATTGAACTTCCCAAAAGACCACCCACCCTCTGCCCTGGTTGCCCACACCGGGCAGCCTACTTTGAAGTTAAAAAAGCAGCAGAAGAACTGGATTTGAATGATCTCATTTTTCCCACTGACATTGGCTGTTACACCCTGGGCATAGAAGCCCCCTATGAAATTGCTGATTACCTGTTATCCATGGGTTCATCCATTGGAACCAGTTGTGGATTTTCCAAAGCCACAGATCAAACTGTGGTGAGTTTTATAGGTGATTCAACCTTCTTCCATGCAGGGATACCCCCACTAATTAATGCAGTGCACAATAAGAACAATTTCGTCCTGGTGATACTGGACAACCGTACCACTGCCATGACTGGGGGACAACCACATCCGGGCTTACCAGTGGATGGCATGGGATTAGAAGCACCTGAAATGTCTATACCGGAGATTGTGAAAGCCTGTGGAGTGGACATGGTGGAAATCATCAACCCCCTCAGTGTTCGTAATTCAAAGGAAATATTTAAAAAAGCCCTGCAGCACGATAAAGTGGCGGTGGTTATCTCCCAATACCCCTGCATGTTAATTAAGGGCAAGCCAGAGAAGGGTAAAAACATAATCATAGATGTTCAGGATGATAAATGTACTGGTTGTGATACCTGTGTCATGGAACTCACCTGCCCGGCTATTTACACCAATGAAGATGATAAAATAAGGATTGATCCTTTAATGTGCCGGAAATGTAGTGTGTGTGTACAGACATGTCCAGAAAAGGCAATTAGAGCCAAAAAAATATATAGTAACCGGGAAGCGGAGGAAAAACAATGAATCCTTACAATATTTATATTTCCGGAGTAGGTGGGCAGGGAATCATCAAAACATCAATTATAATGGGTGAATCAGCCATGAAAAGCAACCTGTCTGTGGTGGTGGGTGAAATACATGGAATGTCCCAGCGTGGAGGTGTGGTGTCCACCCAGATGAAGATTGGAGACTCCCACAGCCCTCTGATTGAGGAAGGGAAAGCAAACCTCTTACTGGCATTTGAACCATTAGAAGCCCTCAGGGCTATAAACATGATAAATAAAGATAGTTACGTGGTTATGAATACTGCACCAATCTATCCATTTAACATCAGGCAAAGTGAACATCCTTACCCTGAACTATCTATTATCATGGATGAATTGCAGTCTAATGCCCATAAAGTCATTGCACTGGATGCTGATGGTATCGCCAAAAAAGCTGGTCACATCCTGGCAACTAACATGGTCCTGCTGGGTGCTGCAGCTGCAGTACCTGACTTTCCACTGGATAAGGAAATCATCCTCGAATCAATGAAGGACAACCTTCCAGAAAAGAGTATTCCCATAAATTTAGAGGCCTTTGAGGAAGGATTCAGTTTTTGTTCCTCAAATCTCTGATTTTTTGGATATTAATCAATGAATTTACCTAAAAACTAGAAACAATTATTACTAATACCTATAAACAACTTTTTTTTAATTTTATTATTGAAAGCCTAATTATAATAATTCAAATCAACTTGAAAATAATTTAAAATCTATATAAACAACTATTATAAAAAAATATTAATTAGAAGATGTTTACCAGTTGTAAACTAGGTAAATAATGAGTGTTTCCGGTATGGATTAGATGAACTCCATCGCATCAAAGACACTACCGGTTCATATTGGTGGAGTAGCCTATATCAACAAAGGCCTCAACCTCCAGGTGGTGGTTTACTTAAACTTTCCTGGCTTAATTATTATCAGCCCCATGAACTACCAAGTATAGAGTCTTTAGATATTTACCAAGCATGGGATTTAGCCATAAGCACCAAAGAAACTGCTGACTTCACAGTATGTACAACTGTGGGAGTAACAGATGATAATACGATTTATGTGCTGGACTGGTATCGTGATAGAATTGATTTTCCCACTCAGGTTAAAATGGTAGAAAACCTTGCGAAAAAATGGGATCCATTGTTAATAGGGATAGAAAGTAACGCCTCCCAACAGGCACTCCCACAACAATTAAAAGATAGCACTATGTTACCAATAAATGAAGTTAATAGGACTAAAGATAAAGTTACAAGGATATCTGCTGGATTTATACATTTCGAAAATGGGAAAGTCTTTTTACCAGAGAATCACCATGAGTTAGAGAATTTCGTTAATGAATATGTTTATTTTCCACAAGGAAAGCACGATGATATGCTGGATTCAATGGAATTAGCTTTACAGCTTGTTAAGGAGCCTTATTGGGATTTAGATCCTTATTTGATCGTGGGAGGTAATCTGATCCATTATTATGGTTGAGGTATGAGTTTCAATTGTTCATTGTATCCTTCAATAAATTTAGGATTCATTTTTTTTGCTTTCTTTAAAAATTTAATAGCATCTTCATATTCTCCTTTATATCTGAGAATTACGCCTTTATTAAAGATATTCAGGCTGCTAGGATGTAATTTAATCGCGATATCAATAGATTTCAATGCTCCATCGTAATCTTTTTTCTCTAATAGTATTCCTGCTTTATTGCCCCAAGCTCCATGGAATTCTGGGTCTATGTCAATCGCTCTTTCAACATATTCCAATGCCTTTTCAAAATTCTTCTCCTCGATATAGATTATAGTTAAGTTATTTAAAGCCACTACATGGGTTTCATCCAATTCAAGAGCCTTTTTAAACTGTTCTTTTGCATTGTCTATCATTCCATGATGGTAAAAAGAATATCCCCTATTACTGTAGTCCCAAGCTTCCATTTCTGATTTTTTATAGATTGGAGGTAATCTGGAGTTAATTTCTGTTACATACAGATCTTCAAGTGCCTTTCGTAAGTCCTTAAAACTTTGATAACGTTTTTCAGGGAGTTTTTCTAGACATTTTTTAATAATAGGATATAATACTGAATTTAATTCAGGGGGTTCATTGTATTTATGAGCTTTATACCAATTTTCTACAGTACTCCCATTTACATTAAAAGGAAGACCCCCTTTATTAATCATTTGGTATAAGACGATCCCAAAGGAGTAAATATCACTTCTTTCATCTGAAATCCCATTGAATTGCTCTGGAGCCGCCCATGGTGGAGTACCAACAAATTTTTTGCTTTTATTCGTTATTAAAAATGATGCAGCATCGTCAGGAAGGTTATTATTTGATACATCAATAATAATCTCATCCCAAATTTTGGCCAGCCCAAAATCGGTGATTTTTAGATGTTTATCAGGAGTTATCATAATGTTTCCAGGTTTAATGTCTCGATGAGTTTTAATTCCACTATTAATAACATTCTCCATACCATGACAAAATTCCAGGCCCCATTTTAAGCATTGCTCTAATGAAATATTATTCTTAATATAGTCCTTTAACGTGTTCATTACGAATAGGAACATATTCTAAAATAATAAATGGTTTATCGTCTAATACATCAAAAACAAAAACTTTAACAATATTTTGATGAGGATTTATATTTACCCAAGTGTAAGATTCTCTCTTAAACATTTTGATTATAGGTTCTAAAGATAAATTAGATTTGAAAGTTTTCAACGCGTATACAGTATCATCTTTCTCATCATAGCAACAATAAACAGTTCCCATTCCACCATCATCAATAATATCTATTATTTCGTAACGTCCACCGATTAAATCTCCTATCATATAAGTCATAAAATTATTATCAACAATATTATATTAATAGTGGTTTATTCATCAATTAATGTTTATTTCCTTGGAAAAGCATGATGATATGTGGGATAGTATTGAATTATCCTTTAAATTAGTTAAAGAGCATTATATGATTTAGGTCCGTATCTCTTTGTTTGAAGATACCCAAATAAAAGATAACGAATCTTATTGGCGGTAGAGCCTGTTTTATCCGAAATAAATATATTCTAAATTTATGTACTAATTATTATGTATTTGAATAGTGTTGTCATCAATCAATAATAGTGTTGAGACAATTAATATTGGGTATTTTAATATCTATGTTAAAAAATTAAGAATAATTTTATTGTTGATACTATGTCAAAAGAGATGTCAAAAGAGGACAAGAACTGTAATATGTTCGAAATTGTTAATTCTTTTAGAGGAAAAGGAAAATTTAACTTTGTTTACAGTCAAACAATCACGATTGATTTAAGTTTCACAATAATTCAATATTCTAATGCTAAAATAGAAATTCACTGTTTTCCAATCGATAATTCTCAGCAAACATTATTACAGCTGATGCAACTTCTTAATGACTTTCAAAATGAAGAAATAATAGTAAATATGCTTGGAATGGTCAATGAATCAACATATGGCGAAATTAAGGTTAAAGAAGCATATATTACCACTTTAAAATTAGATTTTAAAAATGGTAATTTATGGATTAAATTAGTTTTACGTAGTTTTTTACCAGTAGAAATTGTTTTTAATAAACTTAAACTAGATAAAGATATTAAAATTTGTGCAGGTTTAACAAATTTTGTTTTTGGGAATTGTTCTTCTGATGATAATTCTTTCAGTGGTTTTCAAGCAGACATAGAAGGTTATTCAATTAATTTCAATAAAATCCCAGATTATGCTCAATGTGTTAAAGCTTTAGAAGACAATAATAATCCAAAAACTATCCTTTTAACATCTGAAGCAGTTGTAAATTATACTACAGGGGTTTCTGTAAATTTTGATGATATTTTCAAAAATTTAAGTGAATTATTATCTTATGCTAGTAGAACTCGGATATCTCATATTTATGAAAATTATTATTCTGGTGAGGAACTTTTTAAAGTTATATTAAAACCTGTTTTAACTTCAAAATATCATAAAAATAATAACTTAATCGATTCTCACCATCACAATCAATGCACTCTTAAATCTTATTTAGAATCATGTTATACCCCATATTCTCAATTTGTAAATCAATTTGGATTAAATATTGTTATAAGCTTTTATTTGGAGTCTATTAATTCCACATATATGGACATGGGATTTTTATTGAACACAACAGCATTAGAAACTCTTTTATCAGGATATGTACTTTTAAGAGATGAAGAAAGTAATCCCATAACTCAAAGTATAATAAAACGCAACAAAAAAACAATTAAAAAGATTTTCAAAGATGAAGGACTTGATTTGGATGATGTTGCAGATAAAATTGCAATTGAAATTTCATATTCCAATCTTAGTGTACCTGAAAAATTAAATGCATTTATCAAAGACAGGAGATTTACCTTAAAATTAGACAAATATGACCGGGATTTCACTACAATAAGAAATAGCATAGCTCATACCGGAAAATTCCCCAAGGAAATAAAATCTAGTGGGAAATTAAGGCAAATAAATTCTAAAACTGAATGTGACAGATTAATTTATTTAACTGACAGAATTATTCTTACTATCCTTAATTATAAAGGAAATTTGTTTCATAACATATTGAATGGTTCACAAGAAATTTTGTAATATTGATGTAATCTGAAGGAGTATATTTGAAAAAAGAGAGTAATACTTTTTTATTAGGGCAATTGAACCCGATTTAGCTCAAATCTTACTTTTCATTAAAATGAATGGATGTTGTATAATTTACCACTATAAACAAGATAAAACCATAATAAACCAACATATCCATTTCTTTAAAATATGGCCACTATGACATCTGCATTACCCAGAAACCACTTTTTTGATTTCGGAGATGATACCTTGAATTATTGAAGAAGTGATTCGAATAATTATACATTACAGTACATTACATACTTTAATTTATTGAATAGTTTGTTTAAAATTTGTCATGCTTTTAAAACCCGGATTATGCTGTTTTTGAAATTTCGAGAAATTAGTGTATTTTTATAGTTTCATATGGGTTGAATGGTGCATATTGGGTAAAGTCAATTCGTATAAAAATTACACAACCCAACACAGACCAACAACAACAAATATCAATATCTTTTTTTAGTTTTGCCAGGTAATTGGTCAACAAGTATATATCACTTGCAACATATGACTCAATGGTGATAACCCATGCCAGATAATGAAAGATATACTTCCGTTACAAGAAGAAAAGGGAAACAGGTCTACATACCGGACACGTTACTAACTGTTGCAGGCATCCAAGAGGGTGACTACTTGGAAGTTACAATCAGGAAACTGAAAGTACCAAAAACACAATTAAAATAATTTTTTTAAAATTTGGTTTGATGCCTATACGGAGTGATTCGATGGGAGTTACAACTTCAATGGGATTAATTAGTTTACAAAAATTAAATAGTCAAATAATCAATCAAAATCATCAAATAATCATGTTGAATACTGCAATGAAACATCAAAACAGGCAAATCATTGAACTATTAGAAATAATAGCAGGTATAAAAGATCGCGACGAATATCAAGGAAAAATTGAAAGTGGATTACCAGAACTTGGGTTACCAAAAGTTACCATAAAGACTTGCAAAAATTGCAATGAACAAACAGTATATGATGATAATTTTTGTCAAAACTGTGGGGAAAAATTCTAAATTCTCCCTGAATTAACTATTAGAAAATTGAAAGTACCAGAATAAATCAATTACCACAACTTCATTGTTAATAATCGAAAATATTAAGTTTTAATAATAAAATACAGAATATCTAAGAATGCAATTTCAAGTATTTTTATTCCATTAAGGAGTAGGGGGATTTTATCTTGGTTTCAAGTGATGAAATTAAAAGAAAAATAGCTGAAAAGAAGAATAGTTCATTTAAAGCTAAAACTACCAGTAATGGTTATTTACTCTGCGAGAAGTGTGGAGGCTATTATGAGTTAGAACCTGGAGAATCTCCCGATGATTTCGCTGGTGATTGTGACTGTGGTGGGAAATTAACTCACACTAAAACAATAGAGACGGAAACAGACTTAGAAAATATATGCAAAAAATGTGGAACAAAAAACCCTGAAAACGCTGATTTTTGTATTAAATGTGGGAAAGGATTAGGTGAAAATGAAAATAAAGAGATATGCCCTCATTGTGGAACTGAAAATCCTTTAGAAGCTCAATTTTGTCAAAAATGTGGAAAATCTCTCCTAAACAAACCAGTATCCAACAAATCCGCACCTTCACAAGATAAAGAGTATTTAGAAGTTCTTAAAAAGCAAGAAAAACATAGTAAAGATGTGAAACAAGCATTATTTGTCATTTTTTTCATTGTAGTCATACTACCAATTTTATATTGGTTGTGGTGGTATATGGTTGGTTCTCGTTGATAATATATAGAAACTTTACAAACCTATCCTGAACATCTCTGCTATTAAGTTTTGTCACTGGAAAACAACAAGAAGTTTAAACTAATTGCAACAACAGAGCAATCCTATTCAACTATTTTCGTAATAGAAAAATCTTTCTCTCTCATGTTCAAAACTATAATTTAAAATCTGCCGGAAGGAATCCTTATGGACAAAAAAGCCATTAAAACATTTGCCATTGACGCTCGAAAGAAAATAATCAGGGAAATACAGTATAAGGCTAATCTTTTAGGTATTACAGCTGATGGTATTGCTGAACCTTTTAAAGAATCCGATGGAATGGAAGTATACGATATTGGGGGAAACACACCGTATAAAATTTACGATAAAGATATCAAATCAAGAAAAGAACTTGTTAGACAGATTAAAGAAAAGGGTTTTGATAATGTTGTTGAAGAAGTGGCTTATACTTGGTTTAATCGTATCATAGCTATTCGTTTTATGGAAGTTAATGATTATCTCCCTACAGGTGTTAGGGTTTTATCTAGTGAAACAGAAGGAAAAATAGAGCCAGATATCGTAACTGAAGCTCAAAATATTGATTTAAACTTCAATGATGAAGAAATTGAAACCATCTATCAATTAAAAAGTGAAAATAAGCTAGATGAACTATTTCGGATACTTTTTATTAAACAGTGCAATAAATTAAACGAGATTTTGCCAGAGCTTTTTGAAAAAACAGCTGATTATACGGAATTATTATTATCAATCTCCTTTACCAATCAAGATGGAGTTGTAAGGCAATTAATAGACTCTATTTCAGAGGAAAACTTTACAGACCAAGTGGAAATCATTGGATGGCTTTATCAATATTACAACACAGAATTAAAGGAAGATACATTTAAGCAGCTAAAAAAAAGGGTTAAAATTAGTAAAGAAAGAATACCTGCTGCCACTCAACTCTTTACTCCAGATTGGATTGTTAGATACATGGTCGAAAACTCATTAGGTCGTTTATGGCTTGAGGGTCATCCTGATAGTGATATTAAAGAGAAATGGAAATATTATTTGGATGAAGCAGAACAAGAACCGGAAGTACAAATAGAGTTAGCCAAAATCAGAGAAGACTCTAAAAACCTCAAACCAGAAGACATAAAAATAATTGACCCTGCCATGGGCAGTGGTCATATCATTGTGTATGCTTTTGAAGTCCTAATGCAAATTTATACCTCAGTGGGTTATTCTGAAAGAGATGCAGCTGAATCAATCATAAAAAATAATCTATATGGTTTAGATATCGATGATAGAGCTTATCAATTAGCATATTTCGCTGTGATGATGAAAGCGAGGTCATACAATCGAAAAATACTGAGTCAAAAAATCATACCTCAAATTTGCTCAATAAAAGAAAGCAACAACATTACTGAAGAAACAATAAATTTCGTCGCAAATGATGATTTAGAAATTAAAACAGACTTAAACTACCTAAAAGAGACATTTATAGATGCCAAAGAATACGGCAGTATTATTGATGTGAAAAACATCGATTTTACTCGAGTTGAAGATTATTTAAAGAAAGCTTCTTATGAACATTCTAATTTATTAAAAACTAAATATGGGGAAATTATAAAGTTAAAAATTCTTCCAGTGGTTAAACAAGCCAAAATATTGTCTAAATCATATGAAATAGTCATTACAAATCCTCCTTATATGGGTGCAAATAGGACTAATAAAAAATTAATTGATTATCTTAAAATTCATTACCCTTTAACTAAAAACGATTTATATGCGGTTTTTATTGAAAAAGGAATTAATTTAACTAGAAAAAACATGTTTAATTGCATGGTAACGATGCAAACATGGATGTTTATTTCTAGCTTTAAAAAAATGCGTGAAGAGCTTTTTAATCGAATTATAATAACAAATTTACTTCATATGGATTCAATGGTAATGGGAATCGCATTTGGAACTTCTGCAACCGTATTTAGGAAAAATGAAATGCCTAAATTCAAAGGAACATACAACCAAATTAAACTAAAAGATATAAACGAATTCCATAGTCCAAATATGTTTCCTGTTCCTGAAAATAGAAACAATGCAGTAAGCATTGAAAATTTTACAAAAATTCCAGGTAGTCCAGTTGCTTATTGGGCAAATAATAAATTAATAAATGCGTTTATTGAGGGAAAAGGGCTTTTATCTATTTCTGAACCAAAAATTGGACTTCAAACAGGAGATAATAATAGATTTTTAAGATTTTGGCACGAAATCAACATAAATAAATGTGGATTTGGGTTTAAAAATTCTTCTATTGCAAATAACAGTCAAAAAAAATGGTTTCCATATAATAAAGGAGGTAAATTTAGAAATTGGTATGGGAACCAAGAGTACGTAGTAAATTATGAAAATGATGGTTTTGAATTGAAAAATTTTAAACCTTCCTATCTAAGAAATATGCCTTATTATTTTAGTGAATCGATAAGTTGGTCTAGGACATCTAGTGGACGTGTTGCATTTAGATACTTTCCAACGGGGTTTATTTTCGATATTGCTGGCCCTTCTATGTTTTTTAAACAAAAAAAGTGTATGTTTTATATACTAGGATTTTTAAACTCGAAAGTTAGTGCATTTATTTTAAGTCTTATTTCTCCAACATTAAATTATGAATTAGGGCAAATAATTTCATTACCTATACTTTACTCTAATGAATACCTAGAAAATGTTACCAAAATTGTTAAAGAGAATATAAAAATAGTTAAAGAGGATTGGGAATCATTTGAAACTAGTTGGAACTTTGAAATTCATCCTTTATTAAAATTAAATCGAAGTACTGTTGAAAATGCATATGTTGAATGGAAAACAATCAAAGATGAAGATTTTTTAAAATTAAAAACTAATGAAATAGAACTTAACAAAATATTTATTGACATTTATGATATTGGAAACGATTTATCTCCTCATGATGATGATAAATATATTAGTACACATAAAGCTAGCCTAATTAATAACATTAAAAGTTTTATTTCTTATGCTGTTGGCTGTATGCTAGGACGTTATAGTCTCGATGAAGAAGGTTTGATTTTTGCAGGTGGCTCATGGGACCCATCTAAATACTCTAAATTCGTCCCAGATGATGATAATATAATTCCAATTTTAGATACTGAATACTTTGAAGACGATATTGTAGGAAGATTCGTGGATTTTGTTAAAGTTACCTTTGGGGAAGATACCCTCGAAGAAAACCTTGATTTTATTGCATCAGCTCTTAAAAAGAAAGGATCAACTAGTAGAGACGTGATACGGAACTATTTCTTAACAGATTTCTACAAAGATCATTTACAAACCTATAAAAAGCATCCTATTTACTGGTTGTTTGATAGTGGTAAAAATAATGGTTTCAAAGCGCTAATTTACATGCATCGCTACGAACCCGACCTTGTAGCCAGAGTTCGTACGGATTATTTGCATAAAACTCAAAAAGCACTAGAAACAGCCATATCCCATAACGAAAGGATAATAGATAATTCCCCTAATGCTTCTGAAAAGTCTAAAGCTGTTAAAGCTAAAGATAAATTAATTAAACAACTCGAAGAAACCAGGAAATATGATGTTGCTCTTGCTCACTTAGCAAATCAAAAGATAGAACTTGACCTTGATGATGGTGTTAAAGTTAACTATGCCAAATTCCAAGGTCTAGAAGTAAGCAGTGAAGGTAAAAAAGCTGTTAAAGTTAATTTATTGAAGAAGATTTAGTTGAATATGAAGGCTATGAAAAACATTGAAACAGATATGGGGAGATATTGTAGAAACGGGGAAATATTAGGGGGAGGAATGTATGGCAAAAGTATGTCCTGAATGTAAAACCGAAAATCAAGAGGATGCTAAGTTTTGTCAAAATTGTGGGGAAAAACTGTTAGACAATACAGTATTAATAGATGGTGTAGATGTTGGTGTAACTGAAGAGGATTTTTCAAAATTTTTGACACTTCTCCAAAATGGTGATATAACCATATTCAGTTATGAACCTTCTCCAATAATCCTCAAAAAAAATGAGAATATTTCCATAATTATGAATGACATCTCGCTTCATGAGTTAAAAGCTGTTAATGAGACTTTAGGGGTTTCTTTTTTCCTAATTAAAGCTAAAAGTAAGTTAAATGATAAGATTCAAAAGATGGACCAAGGATCACTAATTTTGACAAATAAAAGATTAATATTTTTAGGTTCTAAAGGGACTAGAAACATTGATTTTAGGACAATTTTAGCTATTAAATCCGCCAAAGAAGGAATTGAAATACAAAGTGAAAATCAACAAACCAAATATTTTGTTGGGACAGACAAGACAAAAATAAGTGTTAGTATTGGCAACAGGCAAATCACAATCCCTGTATTGGGTGGGATATTACAAGTAGCTATTCAAGGATTTATGGCAAAAATTGATTGATATTACATTCTATTCATTGGAAATATTTAATTAATTAATAATCGAGGGGTTAAAATGATTGGGAAAGACTTTCAAGAAATTTTAAAAAGATTTAATGAAGAAAAAAAGGGTGATTTAGGGGGAAATCTTTTTGCTTCGACCATGCGTAATGAATTCCGTGATAATTTAAGAAATTTGGTGACAGAATTTGTTGATCTCAATCAATATAAAGTAACAATTTCACCAGGACTAGGAAATAAATGGGCTAATATTCCATGGGCTGGAATTAGAAATACTAATGTTACGGATAGTTTTATGAAGGGATTTTACATAGTCTATTTATTCCAAGCGGATGGTAAAGGGGTTTATTTAACTCTCAACCAAGGTATAACTGAAATCATTGGGAAAAGAAAATACAATAATAAAAAAAGGGAATTAGAAGATAGGGCATTAAAATTAAGAGAATCTGTCAATTATTCAGAAAGATTTAGTGGAAATGATATAGATCTTAAAAGTGATTCAGCTGAATACGAAGCAGGTAATATTATTTCCAAATATTACAGCTTAGATGACTTAAATGATGAAAAAATCATTCATGAAGATTTAAAAGAACTTTTAAAGATATATGATGAATTAATTCCGGTTTATAACCATTTATTTTTGAGTAAAGGAAAAAGAGATGTTCAAGTTTGGCAAATTTATCCTGGAACTCAAGATGTAATGGGACATCTATGGCAGTTATTTAAGAATGAGGGCTATATTGGTGTGGGTTGGTTTAAAAATAAAGATTATAGAATATATAAGTCAAAAAACGATGTTAAAAATGATTTAATTAAAAATGGGAAGTCTGATAAGACATATACTCATCAGATGATCTGGGATTTCACCCATTCAATAAAAATAGGAGATATAATAATTGCTAGTGTGAGCAGGGCGAAAATCGCGGGAATTGGAGTTGTAAAAAGTGATTACATCAACCCTAATGATCCTAAAAATCCCAAATTTGATGATCAATACAAGCATCTTAGAAAGGTTGAATGGGTAATCCCCGAGGAAATAGAGTTTAAAAAATATTTATTTGGTAGAAATACGATTAGTCCCATAAATGACGATAGATGGGACAAAATCAAAGAGACCTATATAAAAAATTTCCCATATACTGAAAGCATATTTAACAAAATAGAAAAGAAACAACAAGAAGAGCCCCCTATTGAATCATTTAACATCCCCCATTCTAAAATAACTACTAAATTAAAAATTAATGAGAAAATAAAAAAACAAATATGTGCTGCTTTGAATTCAGGTAAACATGTTATTCTAACTGGAGCTCCAGGAACTGGAAAAACCGAACTTGCGATTGATATATGCAAATCCGTCCATGAATTAAAATTTTCTTCAGGATATTTATTAACAACCGCCACTTCTGATTGGACTACTTTCGATACCATCGGTGGATATTTGCCGGATAAAGATATTAAACTTAAATTTGAGGACGGTATTTTTTTAAAGGCAATTAAAAATGATAATTGGCTTATTATAGATGAAATAAATCGTGCTGATATTGACAAAGCCTTCGGTCAACTTTTCACTGTCCTTTCGGGCCAACCAGTTGAGTTACCTTTCTTAAATGAGAATAAAGAAAACATTAAAATCTTCCCAAACTCATCCTATCGATCTGATACTGATTCTGCGTACCAGGTTAATGATAATTGGAGAATTATCGCTACCATGAATGTATATGATAAGGATTATCTTTTTGATATGTCATATGCATTTTTAAGAAGATTTAGTTTAATAGAGTTAGAACTTCCTTCAACAAATGTTTATGAAAAACTTATCAAAGAAAAGGGCAAAGAATGTGAGCTTGAAGAAGGAGATGTGGATCTAATAATCCAGTTAATCGATATTAAGCATATTCGGAAGATTGGTCCTGCCATTTATTTAGATATGGTGAAATATATGGCTCAAAGGAAAGATAATGAAGATGATTTGAGCGAAATTGTAGAAGAAGCCTTCTTATCTTTTATGTTACCCCAATTTGAAGGCATAGATACACATAAAATACAAGAAATTTGGAATACACTCCCTAATGACTTACGAACTGCAAATGTTCGGTTAAAATTACAAGATTTTACTTTGGATGAGTTAAAATAAATTTTATAGAAAAATGATAAACCAAGAATCTTGCTGGGATTCTAACGAAGCGAAAAATGTTGAAAGTTATCTCAGCTCTAAACTTTTCCTTTATCTCTTGAAAGATGCATCTATCCCCATTGAGGGTATAATTTCATTGATGGGTGTTGATGAAAGAGAGGTAGAAATTCTTAAACGAATTCATTTTTTGCTTAGTGAAGAAGTAAATGATTTGATTTATTCTCTTGATTCTATCTTGCGGAATCTATCCCATTCTACTCGTGTTGATATCTTTGAAAGTAAAGGTGTTATAAAAGGCAGGATCGATTGGAATTTAACATACAAGAGACGATACCAACAAGGATTTGATGACCCCAGCCAGTTTATTTGCAGGTCATCATCGAAGATGTATAATCTACCTGAAAACCAACTTCTAAAATTCATATTAAATGAAATTGAAAAAATATCGCACGAAGAAAAAATTTTCCACAAAATATTGCAGAAAGATGTTGTTGAAAATAATGAAACTTGGGAGAATCAACTAAATAATCGATTTAAAAAAGTAAAAAATGCTTTGGAAAAAAATGTTTATTTGAAAGATATTACATTACCTAAAAATATTAACTCTAAAACCCTTCTTAGAACATATAATCATCGTAATAAGCATTATCAACACGTTGCTAAGTGTTACAAGCTTTATGAAGACATTTTTTTAGCAGACAACCGTGTAGTGCTAAAGGAACTAATAGAAAAACAGCTTCTCAGACCTTCTGAACCGGAAAAAATGTTTGAACTTTTTGTTTTATTTAACATAATGGATTCATTAGATGATAAAAATCTAAAAATCAGAATAATAAAGCCCAAAAACTATGATGAGTACCATTTTGTAGCTAGTTATAATGAACAAAATAAAAATATTTACATTTATTATCAAAGGTTAACAGACGATTTTGATGAAGCAAGCCGATATAAAAATATTTTCAAATATTACGAGTTAAGAAAGAGTTTAAGACGTCCGGATATAATGATCATGGTTGAATCGCCCGATGAAGAACCTGAATTTTATATAGTTGAAGTTAAACTCACAAATAATGATTCCTACATTGCAGATAGCATCTACAAAGTCCTTGGATACATTTATGACTTTGAAAATATCCTGAATAAACAACCCAAAGCCATACTCATAGTTTGGGATAATATAAAAGAAATAGGATCGTTTGATATCTCTGAAGCTCTTGAAAATCCAATAGCAATCTTAAATCACAAAAATTTGGGTTTAATCAAAGAATTGGTATTTAATCAAGATTAAATACGATGTCGTTACTTTTCGGATTTAGTTTCAGAAGAACTTCTTAGCCACACCCCTGTTATTTTTTCTTCATCTTTATTAAAGAATTTCTTTGAAACGGAGACAAAAATATCACCAACAAGCTTTCTGGCAGTATGAGTTACTTTATACAAACATTCTGGGGATATTTCAATAAATTCGCCCAATATTAAATCATTTTTTTTTGATTTATTTATATATTGTCTGTTTATTTTACCACCATTATGAACTATAACATCCCTAATCAGCTTTGCTTCAACTAAATATTCAATTTCAGACGAAGAAGCCTCTATTTCTATACCTAACTTATTTTCCATATGATCTAATCTTTGATTTATTGTTTTATACCCAAAATCAAATACATATCTTTCAGATAGATAATCAATTAAGTTATCCCATCCTCCACAATTCAATATGGCATCCCATTCTATTTGTTTATTAATTTTTAGTACTTCTGGCTTCAAATGACAGATAATACGTATTGTATCTACCATGAAAGTATCTAAATAAGCAATAATCATTACTAATTCTTGAGAATAAAGTAATCTTTCAAAATCTATATCTTCAATAGACTTCTGACCTAAATTACTCACTAACATAGCTAATGAATGTGTAAACAACAAGTCAACAGTATCATCATAATCTGATTTTAACTCATCTTCTTTAGTTTTTAGTTCTTTATCATTAAGTATGCTATCTAAAATGTCTTTGAAATGCCCTATCCTTTTTTTATATGGAACAAGGAGATTATTTGGTAGATTATGGGGGAAATCTTTTATACTTCATTTGCCACAACTGTGAATATTTTATTTTGATTAACTGAACGTTCATAATTATGATATATGTCACGATAGTTTTCCCATTCCATAATAACACCTTAAGACTTATTAATAAATTAATTAATGCTCATCTGTATATAATAATTTCCAAAAATAATAAATTAATCCTTATCATTTAAGGAAATACATTCTTGTAATAAAATATCTGTAATTTATTTCGAAAAAAAGAGATGTGGAGATTATCAAAAAGGGTAAACCCCACAAGAAAAAATAATTACAAACATTAATTTGATTTCACCATTAAAGAATGGTGGAAATAGTTTTTATAATCTTTAGGGGAGGATCTAAAAAAAATGGAAGTCTCAACCGACTTTAATGAAGAAGAATACGATGAAATGACAAAACAAATCATCGATATTCTACTAAACTTCCCAAGACTGGACATAAGTGGTGAAAAAGGGTTTGTAAGTTTTCAGACTAGAGATTTTGCAGAGGAAGTTCATATATTTGATAAAATTTTCCCTTATGAGGATGGTCACCCTGAATACGTTTTCGTAATTAAAGGATATTATATCCTTGAAAAAGAATTACCTCAAAATAAAACCCCAAAAAAACCAAAAACCGGGGAAACTGGTGGTTATCGCATCACTAGGACAGTAGGTGCGGAAGGGACGATTCCAGAATATGATATAATAAAAAATCAATCACTGCCACTTTAAATAACCTGGCATCACAGGAGATAAAGGGAGAAAAAGGACATATAGAAATTGGAGATTCTGTGGATCTTTCGATAACTGAAAAAATCAACCCTAATAAGAGTGGTCAGGATAGCCATCCACAATATGTTTTCATATTACCTGGGTATTATAGTCCTGAAGAAGTTTTATAAATTTAATAATCCAAAATTATTGGTTCATTTCTCAAAAATAACCCCCAAAATCATATTTTGATGCATCTCTACAATGAATCCCGTTTTGAATAATTTAACGGACATAGTAATGTAATTAATAAAAAAAGAAATAATAATATGTTTATTTGGTGTATAAACCATTGAATAATATTATGTTTACCAGTTGTAAACATCCTCTGGTGGGATTATAGTTGCCCCACCTTTTTTAAGGACTTCGATCCCGGCTTCAATATCTTCGGGGTGGAGTAGGACAATTGCCCGTTCTTCTTTTTCATCCACAAAGGCATAAAGGTAATCCAGGTTTATGTCTGAGTCATCCAGTATCCCTAAAATGGTGCTGAGCCCTCCTGGCTGGTCAGACATCTCCACGGCAATAACGTGTCCCATTTTCACCACGAAATTATTCTCCTCCAGGATCTCTTTGGCCTTACCCGGTTCCGGGACAATTAACCTTAAAATACCGAAATCAGAAGTATCAGCAATGGACAGGGCCCTGATGTTGAACCCACCCTCAGAGAGAACATCCAAAGCATTCCTCATTCTACCCTTCTTATTTTCCAAGAATATTGATAACTGTTCTATTTTCACTAATATTCCCCCATTATTGGAATGATTTCCAGTAATATTTTTTTTCCATAAATTTCTTTGAATATAAATATTAAACGTTCCGATCATTTTAATCTAAATCATGATTCGGTTTAATTATTTCATTCCTCGTTTATCAATAACCCTGACGGCTTTACCCTCACTTCTGGGCAGTGTTTTTGGTTCCACCAGGGTTACAGTAACTCTTAAACCAATCTCGTTGTGTATGAAGTTTTCAATTTTCTTTTTAATCCCCACCAACTCTTTTACTTCATCCGAAAAGAGTTCAGGAGATGTTTCGACCTGAACTTCCATTTCATCCAGGTGCTGAGGCCTGGTGACAATGATCTGGTAGTGTGGTTCAATACCATCCATCTTCAGGAGGGCCTTCTCGATCTGGGATGGGAATACTGCCACTCCACGGATCTTAAGCATATCATCGGTTCTACCAGTAATCCGCTCCATTTTGACATGGGTACGGCCACAGGCACACTTATTCCTCCGGAGACTGGTAACATCCTTGGTTCTAAAACGAATAATAGGCATCCCATGCCTGCTTAGGGTGGTTATGACCAGTTCACCCTTTTCTCCTTCTTCAAGAACTCCCATGGTTTCCGAGTCAATGATCTCGGGGTAGAAATGATCCTCCATAACATGGAGACCATCCTGTTCTGGGCATTCCAGGGCCACCCCTGGCCCCATAATTTCAGTTAAACCATAAATATTGTATGCCGGTGCATTGAATCGTTTTTGAAGTTCCTGACGCATCTCTTCAGTCCACATTTCAGCACCAAAACCAATGGATTTCAACTGTAAATCTTCCCGTTTCAAGCCTTCTTCTTCAGCTACCTCTGCCAGGTAAAGTCCATAGGAAGGTGTCACTATCAATACAGTTGTTCCGAAGTCCTTCATTATTTCGATCTGTCTACGGGTTTGTCCTGTTGAAATAGGTATAACTGTGGCCCCAATCTTCTGGGCACCGTAATGAACACCAAAACCCCCGGTAAATAGGCCGTAACCATGGGTGTTCTGGATGAGATCGTCCTCATTGAGTCCGAACATGGTTAAACCCCTGGCCATGACTTCACTCCAAATATCCAGATCTTCACGTGTGTATCCAGATACTGTGGGTTTTCCAGTGGTACCGGAGGAAGTGTGAACTTCCACAATCTCCTGACGGGGAACCGCAAACATTCCAAAGGGATAAGCTGCGCGAAGATCATCTTTAGTGGTTAGGGGGAGTTTCTGAATATCATCCAGGGTTTTAATATCCTCTGGTTTTATGCCCTCATCATCAAAACGTTTTTTATAATATGGAACATTTTCATAGGCCCGTTTCACCACGTTCTGCAGCCGCTTAAGTTGCAATTTCTCCAATTCATCTTTAGATATGCATTCAATTTCTTCATTCCAGATCATTTCCATCTACCGGCCAGTCCTATTTTTTTTTATTGAATCCATTAATTTTGTAATTGTAACATTTTTAAGGGGAATTTTTTTTTATTTGGATTTAAATCTTTAATTCTTCAAATTAAAACCTTCATTTTTCAGTTCCTATTTTCCCCATTGGATTTGATCAATTCAGGTATTAACGTGGAAACTGTTAATCACTTTATCCATCTCGTATTTATAGTCAATAAGAGCTTTGTCAAAGACAAAGATTAAAAAGTATGCAGTGTTGTTTTTTTGGAAGGCTATCCCTCTGGTGGTGAAAACCTTATCTGCTGGTTTGTAATTTGCTTCCAGTTCATAGGCAGTGGTGTTGTCAATGGTAAGGTCACCTTCGTAGTAAATCATACCATTTGCTAAAATGTTTGAACGCCAAGCTGCCACCTTATATGTAAAGTTCTGTGTTCCCAAGTCCTCTTTAAAGACTGAGAAACTGTTATTATCATCATGAGCAACCGTAACTATCAGGGGAGCTTGTGTGCTATTGGAAACATTCCAACCTTCAGGATAGTCAAAAGAAATGTTACCATTATTATAATGGTTTTTAAGAGCCTCTACTTGTTGGGTGGTGTTATTAGTTTGGTTAGTGGTGGTATTTTTATCACCTATAACCCACATTGCGGTGCTAACCACCAGGATAATTAAAATAATAATACCTATAATGCTCAGGATGGATTTTTCCCTTAATACTTTTGGAATGTTTCCGTTGATTCCATCTAAACTGAACTTTTCCTGAGATTTTGAGGGTGGTACTCTTAGTTTAGTTGGACTTCCATCACCATTTTTACCCCTAATGGATTTTTTGGATTTAAGGGAATTAACTTTAGTGGAAATGGAAGAATCACCCTTTTTAAGTTTAAAAGAACCGACCTTTTCCTTAATATCAGCACTAGCTTTACCCAATTTGGATGATGCATTATTTTTACTAGCACCGTTTCCGGGTTTTTTTAAACGAGGAGGACCATTTTTACTCAATTATTTCACTACCCCTTTTCCCTGTATTACTCATTCATTAATCTAAAGATAATTTAACCCTATCTATTTTAACCCTAATTAATTAAGGATAATGATGAGTTTTTATTGTTAACCTTATTTAAATTTGATAGATACGTGTAAATCCCATGCTTTTAAGCTATATTAATGATACAATAAATGGGGCTGATAATAATCTCATATAATAAGTCAAAGTTTATATATTGGCACCAGAAATTCATTAATCATTAATAACAATGATAAAAGTGCCAATAAGGAACAGGTCGTGATTATGTGGACTTAATGATTTTAAGTATTGTAGTTTTGATATTTCTTCTGATAAACGGTTATGTGGGATATGTTGCCTGGCGTAGGACTAAGAGTGCCGATGATTATCTGGTGGCAGGTAGGGAAACACACCCATTCATCATGGCCCTGAGTTATGGGGCGACATTCATCAGCACAGCCGCTATCGTTGGATTTGGAGGAGTGGCTGCCAATTATGGTATGGGAATTCTATGGTTAGTCTTTTTAAACATCCTCGTTGGAATATTCATCGCCTTTGTATTCTTCGGAAAGCGCACCCGGAAAATGGGTCACAACTTAGGGGCCCTGACATTCCCTGAGTTTTTATCCAGACGTTTTGACAGTAGATTCATCCAGTACTTCTCTGGTGCAGTTATCTTCATTGGAATGCCATTATATGCTGCTGTGGTTCTGGTGGGTATGGCTAGATTTGTGGAAACGACTCTGCAAATAGATTATAACATAGCCCTAGTGGTAATGGCAGTGGTAGTTGCGGCTTATGTTATATTCGGAGGGATCCGTGGAGTAATGTATACTGATGCTCTGCAGGGCAGCATCATGTTTTTTGGAACAATATTCCTTCTGATAGCAATTTACTGGATGTTGGGTGGTGTAATTGATGCAAACCAGGCTCTCACCAATTTGGTAAATGTGGTACCGGCCAATGCAACTTCAGCGGCTACTGCCACTGGATTCACGGGATGGACAACCATGCCATCTCTGGGCAGTCCTTTTTGGTGGACACTGGTGTCCAGCCTAATCCTGGGGGTGGGTATTGGGGTGCTATCTCAACCTCAACTGGTTGTACGCTTCATGACCGTCAAATCAAACCGGGAATTAAACCGGGGAGTGTTAATTGGCGGAGTATTCATATTTGCCATAACTTTTGGTGCCTATGTGGTGGGTTCCCTTTCCAATGTTTATTTCTTCCAAACAACAGGACAAACCGCAGTTCAGGCAGCAGGAGGTAATCTGGACAAGGTTATACCTGCATTTATTGCAGCGGCAATGCCCCTGTGGTTCACTTACCTCTTCATGGTGGCTCTCTTATCTGCGGCCATGTCCACACTCTCTGCACAGTTCCATGTGCAGGGAACTGCTTTTGGCCGTGATATATATGAGACCTTAATCCGGAAAACAGGAGGGTCATCAGTAAGGATGGCTCGGATTGGAATTGTGATAGCAGTTTTTATTGCGGTGATATTGGGATTCATATTACCCGCTAGTATAGTGGCTCTGGGAACTTCTCTGTGGTTTGGTGTCACTGCCGCAGCATTCCTGTCAATCTATGTGGCAGCAATATACTGGAAACGGGCCACAAAGGAAGGTGCTATTGCAGGGTTGGTTTCCGGAGCACTGGTAAGTCTTTTCTGGTTGTTGTTCGGATTCAAAAAAACAGCCGACCCAATGGGAATTTCCAAAGCTTTAATTGGCCAGTCCACCATCATCACATCGGTTCCCTGGCCAACAGTGGATCCCATGATCGTGGCCCTGCCAGTGGCGGTTGTGGTCACTATTGTGGTTAGCCTGCTCACTAAACCCCCTGAAAAGGAGTTCATTGACAAATGTTTCCAAGGTGTGGGTAAGTTAAAAGGAAAATAACCGAGGATTGGTAATGGGCAATATGGGGAAAAATGAAAATTTGGCCTTTTTTCTTTGAAAAATCAGATAATGAAACCTGGGATGAAGTTTTCCAGAATCCACAGCCTATAACTGTGGAGAGATTTAAAACCGGGGCAGTGGTACTTAACCGTAGAGGCACAATCAACCCGGATCATCCCCGTGCCCCGGTTATGGTTGATGAAGAACTGGAAGTCCCTATCCTGGCCCACTGGGTCCACCATGAAAAATATGGTGATTTTCTATTGGATGTGGGACTGGATTCATCCTATTCCCTCGATCCACGTGGGGGGTTAATGGGAACTGCAGTTGATGAATACCTGCAGGATAAGGATGAAAATATAGCATATCATTTGGCAATGCATAATATTAATCCCAAAATGGTTTTTTTAAGTCATCTCCATTCAGATCATGCTGCAGGGCTCAGGGAACTTCCTAAAGATATTCGCTACGTGACTGGAAAAGGGGAATACCAGAAATACCAGCCCCAAATCCATGGTGACTTTTTAGAAGGTTTAAATGAACTTTATGAAATTGATTACTCCCCAGCTCAGCAAATGCCCTACTTGGGTGCCAGTGTAGATTTGTTGGGTGATGGATCATTGTGGGCCATCCATACACCAGGACATACCCTTGGACACAGTTCCTTCCTGATCAATGGATTGGATGGTCCTATATTCCTGACCATGGATGCTGCCTTCATCCATGAGAACCTGGTGACTGGTGTGGCTCCCAGTGATTACACTTGGGATGTGGTTATGGCTCAACAGACTTTGGAGAAGATTTTAACATTTTTAAAAGTATATCCGCAGGTTAGGGTGAGCCCGGGCCACGAGGTCTTAAAATAGTTTTAAACCGTTTTTTTTAATTTTTATCATTTTTTTCCTCTAACCATGGTTATCATATTGTGAATGAAATTCATTTCAGGAATCAGAAATGTTTATGTATAACGTGGCACGATATATCGTTATGTGGTATAACGTTGCACGATTTAATAATGGAATTGGGAGATCAATATGGATACCAAAAAATTACAAAAAAAGTATTTACCATTAACAGAAGCGGCTTATTATGTTTTAATTTCCCTGAATAAACCAAGACATGGATATGGAATCATGCAACACGTTAATGAGATTACAAATGGCCGTATTAAGATTGGGGCGGGGACTATGTATGGGAATCTGTCTAGAATGGAAAAAGAAGGGTTAATAACTTCGGTTGCAGAAGAAGAACGCAAAAAAATCTATGAAATCAGTGCAAAAGGTAAGATTATATTAGAATTAGAGTTTGAACGTCTGGAAGAACTTCTTAATCATGGTAAAAATGAAATGGGGAATTATAATGAAAGAAGTTAAAACTGTATGGCGAATGTGGGGTGGGTGGGAAATAGAAAAAATGGAAAATTGGATGGAAGAAATGGAACAAAAAGGGTGGACACTTTTTAAATACGATTTTACTATGATGAGGTTTCAATTTAAAAAAGAAGAAAGCAGAAAAGTGAGGTACTGTTTTGATTATCAGAGTAATGTAGGGGCTGACTATTTTGATATTTTTAGCGATGATGGTTGGGAATTAGTGAATGAAACAATCAGCCCGTGGTATATCTGGCGTAAATCCTACGATGATAAGAAACCCCGTATCTACACAGATACAAGATCATTAATTGAAAGAAACAATCGCCAAATCAGGAATATTAGTCTTGGGGCGCTTATAAGTCTAATTTTATTATATTTGGTGTTAATAACAGGTTTTGATAACACAAAACTAATTTCAACCCTTTTAATAATCTTTATAGTCTTTTTTGGATATTTAATAGCTCAGCTTTATCAATATAATAAAAAACTGAAAACTACCACAATTAAATGTTAAATTAGAGGTTTAAAAGAAAATAGTCAAGATTATCGGCTAAAAAGGTAATTAGGGTGATACTGATGAATTCAAATAAAATGCGGGCAGTTGTACACACAAAATATGGATCGCCTGATGTCCTTGAATTAAAAGAAGTAAACAAACCAATTCCTAAATATAGCAAAGTTAAAACCGTTATAGACAAATGTTACCAGTTAAGTGAAGTTCCAGAAGCTCTCAGGTATCTGGAAGAGGGGCATGCCAGAGGAAAAGTCATCATCCAATTGGATTGTAATAAATAACTAATATGGGGGATAATTGCATGAAAGCTATTGTATACAAAGAATACGGATCACCAGATGTTCTTCAGTTTAAAGAAGTGAAAAAACCAACTCCTGCAAATAATGAAGTTTTGATACGGGTATATGCCACTTCAGTAACTTCTGCGGACTGCTTGATGCGAAGGGGGGATACTATTATTAGTCGATTATTCCTCGGTTTAATGAAACCTCGAAGAAACATTCTAGGGACTGAAATTGCAGGAGAAATTGAAGAAACAGGTAAAAATGTAACAAGATTTAATAAAGGTGACCAGGTTTTCGGATTTACAGGTTTTGGGCTTGGTGCTTATGCTCAGTATAAGTGCATGCCTGAGAATGGATCTCTGGTTCTAAAACCAACTAATATTAACTATGGTGAATCTGCAGCCGTGGTTGATGGTGCAACAACAGCACTGTTCTTCCTTAAAGATAAAGCAAATATTCAAAGAGGGCAGAAGGTTCTTATTATTGGAGCTTCGGGAAGTATAGGAACTTTTGCAGTTCAAATTGCTAAATATTTTGGTGCAGAAGTCACTGGGGTATGTAGTACTGCAAATTTAGATATGATAAAATTATTAGGGGCAGATAAAGTAATTGACTATACCGAAGATGATTTTACAAAAAATGGTGAAAAATATGATATAATTTTTGATACTGTAGGGAAAAGTTCGTTTTCACAATGTAAAGGTTCCCTTAATAAATATGGTAAATATGTTTTAACTACTGGCGGATTAATGCAGCGTTTCCAAATGATGTGGACTGCACTAATCGGAGGGAAAAAACTGATGACTGGAATGTCTATCGAAAAAACAGAATCATTACTTTTTATTAAAGAGCTTATTGAAGCGGAAAAGCTTGAATTAGTCATAGATAAATGTTATTCTTTGGACCAAATTGCCAAAGCGCAGGGATATGTGGAAAAAGGTCATAAAATGGGAAATGTCATTATTAATGTGGAATAACATATTATCCGATTCATTATTTGATATTTAGTTTTTATAATTCTATGATTGAAATGCATTATGCAGACAACTTTGTCTGCAGTGTAGGGTAGACCTGGTTATGAGGTCTTAAAAAATATTTAAAATGAATAATCGTCTCTAAACTGTCAATTATCATTCAATACTAGAAAAAAATAAGTATTATAGAAATCTAAATCTCCATGGGAGGTATATGATGGACAATAAAGTTTCAGGAATAGCACTTTTTTTGGTATTAGTACTGGCTGGGACTGGTATTCTCCTTTTCAATAATTTAAATCCTGAAAAAAGCACTGGTGAATAATTCTGTCATTGACCAGGCTAACCAGACTGAAACCAATAATACTCTCATTAATGATAACGTTCTACCTTCAACTTTTTTATCTTCATCCACTGTTAATTTGATTTCATCTTCACCTGGGGGTCAGCCAACACCTTCCCCTACACCTCCCACTCCGGATCCCATGGATCATATTATCGGTCTGTTTGATACCTATCTCACTTCAACATTTCCCATGGCTGAAATTCCTGGGGCAGCAGTCGTTGTTGTTCAAAACAATGAAATAATTTACATGAAATGTTTTGGTGTTAAAGACCTCACCACACAGGCACTTGTGGGTCCTAATACTTTATTTGAGATTGGCTCCTCCACCAAACAATTTTCCGCAACCAACATTGCCCAGCTGGTGGATGCTGGTTTAATGGGTTGGGATGACCCCATAATTGATTACTATCCTGATAAAAATGAATTCCAGTTGTATAGTGATGAGGTTACTGATAGTATCACCCTGCGAGATTGTCTCCTGCATCGCAGTGGTCTTCCCATGTACGGTGGGGATAGTAATGTTCAGATTTTTAATTATTCTTACGAATTCGGCCTTCATCAACTTCGTTATCTGGAGAATACCACCCAATTCCGTA
>Ga0351921_1004_pt1 | contig 46220 bp, 37 predicted proteins | sample BONcelHT113001C9_FD_206869 | JGI IMG/M metagenome (GOLD analysis project Ga0351921, IMG submission 206869) | Enriched cells from coal bed in the Powder River Basin, Montana, United States - BONCAT cells T11 rep2 HSBNCT.T11.300.1.C9 ... | reverse complement strand
TCTTTGTTTTGAGTTCGATTAAGGAACGATGTCTGCTTTCAAAAAGGAACTCTTGTTTGATTATACCATTAACCCTCTCTGCTATGGCATTTGTGTATGGGTCACTATTCTCTGTCATACTTGTAACTACATTCATTTTGTTAAGCTTTTCCTGATATACCTTGCAGCAATACTGTGAACCCCGATCTGAATGATGGGTAAGTTTAGTATGATAATGCCTGTTCTTAAAGGCCATTGCAAGGGACTTAATAACCAACTCCACATTCATATTGTCATCAACGCAATATCCCATAATCTTCTTTGAGTATGCATCTGTAATCATTGATAGATAATAGTATTTGTCATTTCCGTTGATGTATGTGATGTCGCTTACCCATACCTGTTCGGGTTGATAAATTTTAATGCCCGTAACGGTGTCTTTGTGTTTTGGAAAGTGATGTCTGGAATTAGTAGTTATTTTGTACTGTCTCAACGGAGAAACCAACATGCCATTGGCCTTAATTATCTCGTGCAATTTGTCTCGTCCAATCTTAATCTCTTTTAGTGATTTAGAAAGTGTATGATATAGCTTCTTTGTTCCTAAACGTGGCATTGACTCTCGCTGGCTTTTGACCAGCGATATCGCCACGAAGGCCTGAACCTTCTTTTTCTTAAGACTTTTCTTGTGTTTGTAATAAGCTTGCTTGGTTTTCCCGAGTAATCGACATCCAAAAACTATTCCTCCTTGTCCTCCGATGGAGATATAGGTGTCGACTGCCCGGGCATAACTTTTTTTAACAGATCAATATTGTAATCTTCTTTGACTACTTGAACTATAGCGTCGAACATAATGCCCTTTTGCTTGAGAAGAAATATCTCCTTTCGCATCCGCTCGTTCTCATCTTCCTTAGACTTGAGCTGATCTTTCAAACGCTTGACATTACTGGGATCACCGGCATTTTTCATAGTATGAATGATTGTGTAATCAGGATTAAAAATACCATATTTTCTCATCCATTGTAATATCGTCTCTTCATTTTTGATGTTATACTTCTGGATTACATCTCGCATTGTCATCCGTTTGTGCTCTACTGCAGAGACTATACGGCGTTGAAAGTGCTCGAGCTTTTTCTGAAAAATTGATTGCTCATTCTCGATTGTAAATTTTTTCATAAAAATTGAGTTTTGGAGTCAACCTATTTCAGGACGGGACATGAAATTCAAGTGTTGTTATAATTAACTGTATTTCTGTTACTTACAATAATAATATAGTGATTTTAGCAAATCGATTTTGTAATCAATTGTTTTCCTGATATTTACACAACAACTTAAAATTTTGCACTTGAGACTTTCTGCAAAATGAGCAACTTTTCTAAAAGTCTGTTTTAGAACACACTTATTTTCAGCAACATATCCAAAACTGGCGCGGAGATTATTTCACGGCCCACAAATTGCCGGCAAAATCGGCAATGTACAATGTGTCTCCTTCAATTACCAGGTTGCCCAGGATGGGTGAGCCGGTGTTGATTCGCCAGATGAAGCGACCGTTGCGGACGTCGATGCAGTATATGTAGCCGTCGTTGGCGCCAAAGTAGAGGTTGTTGCCTTTTAGGGCGACGCCTCCATCAACGGTCATTTGGAAATCTTTGGTATAGGGTGCTGTGTAGAGCAGTGCGGGATTTGTCTTGAAATTCCAGAGCTCTTTGTAGCCGTTCGAGCGGTCATATGCCACAACGCCTTTGTCGGTTGTACCTGTGATGTAGTATTTTTCTGTGACCAGTGGTCTTGAGTTGCTGTTGATACGGTAATCGATCTTGAACTTCATTAGCTCCTCTCCACTCATAGGATCAACCTCGGTAATGAAACCGGGCGAGGCATAGTAAAATTTTCCGTCAAAAAGCACCGGCGAATTGTCGGCATATCGGGTATCTCCATCCCTCTTCTCCCAGATTAATTTGCCTGTTGTGGCATCGTGTGCAAAGCGTCCGGTCCAGTAGGCTGCAGTAAGCAGAATGTTGTTGGTCTCATCAACAATCGGATTTGCAACAGTTGCCACATCTCCCCTCCAATGGGTGTTCACCCACAAAACCTCCCCACTCGCAGCATCAAGAGCCGAAAGGTAGTAGCCCTGTCCGGCGTACACAACTCCTCGGCTTACAACTACTCCCTGAGTATAAGGATATTGTATAATATTCTGTCTAAGAGGCTTTTCCCATTTAAGCTCTCCGCTTTGTGCGTCAATTGCGTATACAATCCCCTCAACATCGGCAGCAAAAACAACTCCGTTATATAGGTGGAGGTTGTTTTTAACGGAATTTCGTGTCTTTAAACTCCAGACAATTTCTCCGCTTACCCTGTCCAGTGCACTGATTGCAGCGTCCAGAGCCATATTGTCGTCAGTTGTGGCCGAAATCACGAGATTTTCGGTTATCAGTGGCGAGGTCATGAAGATGTTGCCGCCGAGATTTTTCACCCATTCGATTTTGGGTGAGTTTTTAGTAGTTGAAATTGCTGCATTTTCATCAGTACCAAGTTGGCTGGTGCTAACAATTGTGTTATGTTGTTTGTCTTTAAGTTGACCGGCGGCGGTTATTGAAGCTGGTTGTTCTAGAGTTGTTTTTACAATTTCTGATTTTGCAACTTTCTGTGCTGCAGATGTCTTAGCGGTATTATCTCTTGTCACCATTTGTTTTTTTGATGACTGATTGTGTTTTGATTCAACTGCAATCTCGGTTTCCGACGATCTATTTTCTGTTGAATTTGCTCCTTCGAGAATGTTCACGAGCGTGATTACGGTGCTGCCATCAGAGAATTTCACCCTGAGTTTTGGTTGATCGTTGTGACGTATGGCTTTGCTTTCGATTACGACCGGGTTTAGGAGGTTGGGGTTGAGTCGTTCGGCCGGCCGCATGATGTTTTTTGCTTCACTGTTGGGTGCAAACGATGTGCTCCAGTTCCAGCTGCTATTTTTTGTCAGTTGGTACTCTGCCCCGGCTATCATCATGGTTGCCTCAACAACTTCAGAAGGTGTATCATAAATTGCCGCAACTACATTGCATACCTTACCGCCGGCCGACAGATACGCATTGGCCGCAATATGTTTCCTGAGCGGAGAGTATTTTAGGTGTGTAGCCAGGTTTCCAAGTGTGTCAAACTCAACAACTCTGAAAGAAGAGGGGCTGTGATCCTTTCCCCCTTTGTTTGGTGGCATTGTGGCCATTACCGCGACTCCTCTGTCTGTCTTATGATAGAGGTTGGTGTGATAATGTGCGTGGAGGTATCCCTTTAGGTTGTATTTGCCGAGGTCTAACTCCTGGGTCTCGGTTTTAAGTTTAAATTTCTGTTCAAAGCCAAGCAGATGGTGGTTGAATAGTACAACCGGTGTTCCTTCGGGAATGGACTCAAGATCTTTTCTCATCCAGTTATACATATCATCGGCATTGTAACTCGGTTTTCTGTCACCAGTCAGAACGGGAGTGTTAATAAAGTGAACTCCTCCTACGTTAAACGAATACCAGACAGGTCCAAAGAGCTGTTCAAACAACTCCTCGCCGTAGGCACCATCAACAAGATCATGATTACCAACCGAATAAACAATTCTTACACCAAGCTTATCGGTTGTAAAATGCTCGGCATGAAGCCTTAGCCCCGGCTCGTAACAAATATCCCCGTTAAAAAGCACAAACGCATAATCATTGTTGGCAATATTCTCCTTAAAAATATCCATCCAGTCTCTGTAAACAGACTCCTCGGTATCCCCGGTATGAATGAAGAGGTTCGATTCTTTTTCTGTTTTCCTGAGCGGGAAAAGAATTTCCAGCTGACTTCCATTGCTGGTGCTGGCTTCTGCATGGGCTCCATTGCCGCTACTGGTGTGCACATGGGTTTCTTTGCTACTGCTTTTTTGCACATTGGTTCTATTGCTACTGCTGGTTTCAACATGGACTCCACTGCCGTTACTGGTGTGCACATGGGGTTCTTTGCTGCTGCTGTGGGTTTGGCTTGTAATCGCCGGTTCAAGCTTGTAGTAAAACGGCCCGATATGCTCATACCCGCTTGGAGTTGAGATAAATACAAATTTTGCCCTGGGGCTCCTCTCCAAGCTAAACTCCCCCATCCTGCCACTTCTGGCCACATTAAACCCCTCCGAAACCACAACGCCCTCAATACCAACACCCTTCTCATCCACTACCCTGCCCCTGATTGCTTCTGCCGTCATTACCACTGCAGACATCATCATCAACGCCACTAGTGCAAAATGCAGGAGCGTTCTAAATTTATTTATTCGTTTCATATTCGTTTATGCTTTTCATACTCGTTTATACTTATCAAAATCTCAATGAAAATAAAGGTATTAAAATTTTGCATAGCGGCAAATCTCCACGCCAGTTTGTGGTAACTAATTAATTATGTGCATGATGAAAATGAGCCAATTTTTGAATAAAAATTGGCTCATTTTCATTGTGTTGGAATACAAACAAATACCACAAACTGGCGTGGAGAATTATTGCGTTGCTGTAAATGTAAACTTTGCTCCGTCAAATACTGCTCTTAGCTTGACTTTGCATGAGGGATTCCCAAAAGTTGGGACAACTAGTTGAAACTTGGTGTAATCAATTGTATGAACACCTGTGTAAGTTTCTGCATTAATCTGTGCTCTGAACATGACTGAAAATGATGTTTCTGTTTTAACCCCTTTTAAAAGAGCTACGCTATAGGTTAGAAATCTTGAGTTAGTCGGTTTCACAAGTGTTGTTGAATTGTTGGCTTCATTATTCTCTGTCAAAACAAGGTATGCATCCTTTGTTCCACTGTTAACGAGTGTAATGTCCAGATATACATCCACATATACATCCGGCATAGAGTCTCCTGTCAAGTCTAAAGTACAGCTATTTGAAATAATCAGTGTAGCAAAAAGTGCAATTGCCACACGATACATGCGTAAATTAAGTTTTTTCATAAAAAGTTAAGATTTGCTTATATAAACTTAAATGAATTATTGCTCTTCAAATTTGCATAACGTCCGAAGTTATACCTAAATGGTAAATTCTCCGGAAAAATACCTCTCTCAACTTTTATCTCATTTATTTGTTTAAAAAATAAAGATATGATGTATGAGTATTAGAAATATATTCCTTATTACGTTAGCTATAGGCTTTTTGTTTCTTGCAGCAGGCTGTAAATCTGAGAGCAAAAGTGAAATTAAAGTAGTTAATTTTGAACAACTTGAGCCTGTTTATACAAAAAATGATGATGTGCTTTATGTTGTCAATTTTTGGGCTACCTGGTGTGGCCCGTGTGTAAAAGAGTTACCTCATTTTATGGAGGTTTATGAGGAGTTCAAATCAAATAAGAAGTTCAAAATGATTCTTGTCTCACTAGACGATTCCGACAATCTTGAAACTGCTGTTAAAAGCTTTATCATTCGAATGAACCTCAAAGGAGAGCTTTACCTGCTTGACGACATTAAAAAGATGAACGAGTGGATTCCTGCTGTAAACAAAGATTGGTCCGGCTCAATTCCGGCCACACTTGTTATCAAAAACGGCCAAACACTCAGTTTCGACTCCAAAGATCTCTCTAAAGAGGAACTGATTGAACGTATCACAAAGCATTTATAAACTGAAGTTATATCCCAAAATAAAAAACTGAAAGTTGAAATAGTTGAACATATTACAAAGCATTTGTAAACAGAAATTTCATTCGAAAACGATTCGAAAAAATTATTCGAAAAGATTATAAAACGAATTAAAACAGAATCAAAAAATACATATCACAATTCAGCATACGAATAATTTTAAATAATTGAATCCCAATAATAAATAATTTTAATAAACAGCAAATGAAAACAATCTCTAAAATAGCAGGGTTACTCATGATAACTCTTTTCTCCTTTGGCACTCTTAGTGCGCAGGGAGGGTACAAAATAGGTGACGAGGCAACTGACTTTAAGTTGAAAAATGTTGACAACAAAATGGTTTCGATGGCAGACTTCAAAGATGCCAAAGGTTTTATAGTGATTTTCACTTGCAACCACTGCCCATATTCAAAGGCTTATGAAGATAGAAAGATCGCTCTTTCCAAAAAGTATGCACCGCTGGGATACCCGGTAATTGCAATCAATCCTAACGATCCCGCTGCAGAGCCTATGGACAGCATTGAACTGATGCAGGTGCGCGCAAAAGAGAAGAATTTTCCTTACCCATACCTCTTTGATGACGGTCAAAAAATTTATCCTCAATACGGAGCCACAAGAACTCCTCATGTATTTGTGCTCAAAAAAGAGAACAAAAAACATATTGTCAAATACATAGGTGCTATTGATGACAATTACAAAAATGCAAATGACGTTTCCAATAAGTATGTGGAGGCTGCTGTGGATGCTCTGCTGGCAGGTAAGGAGGTCGAGGTTAAGACAACCGTAGCGGTTGGTTGTTCGATTAAGGTTAAGAAATAAAGTGACTACAAACGAGTTGCAACATAGTGATAACAACGTGACAATTGTGTGACAATTGGTGCCGGCTATTTAGCCGGCTTTTTTATTGATTGGAACCACGTGCCAATTGATCCCTGGGAATTATTTTTTTTGCTAAATTGCACTACTAACAGACTCATTCAAAACTCAATAACACTCTAATCATATGAAATTAACTCCAAGCACTTTAGGTAGCGTTGTCCTCTGCAAATCTGCCAAAATTACCCTTTGCACATTTGCCTCAATTTCATTCTTCACACTTGCATCAATTGACTTAAACGCCAATTCAATTGATCCGGTTGGTACATGTTCAAATGATATAGTGTATGCAAATTACATTGCCAACCATCAAACGGGTACAAATCCCAATGGTACGTTTTCCAATGACCCGGTTCCCGGCAAGCCAAAGGGGAAATTGTACATTATTGGAGGTGGGAGCAGGCCGGTAACAATGATAAGGCAAATTGCTGAACTTTCCGGAACTACTCAAAGTGGTTACGCCTTTGTTCTTCCGATGTCAAGCGGTGAGCCGGAGAGTGCTATTGAGAGAGCTAAAAATGATTTTTATTCTGTTGGAGTCAAGAAAGTTACTGGCTTTAATTTTAAATCTGACAGCAGCTTAGGTGCTTCGAATGACATCAATGCTAGTGATTTGTACAAGAAGATGATTGATTCATTAAGATATGCTAAACTAATTTATATACCCGGGGGAGTGCAGAGTAATTTTATGAATGCCATCAAAAATACAGCTGTTGCAGAGGCCATTCACTATGCTTACCAAAATGGTGCTCTTATTTCCGGTACCAGTGCAGGGGCTGCCGTGATGAGCCGTTTAATGATAACCGGGAATCAGCTGAATCCCCGCCCGGGCAACGGTTACGTGACAATTGCTCAGAATAATATGGAGTTAGAAGAGGGCCTTGGATTATTGCCGGATGTGATAATTGATCAGCATTTTATAATGAGACAACGTCTTAACAGGTTGGTCTCTGTTGCGATAGAGTACCCCGAAACTTTGTGCATTGGAATCGATGAATCAACTGCCATAATTGTTGATGGAGATATTGCCACCGTAGCCGGGGAGAGTCAGGTAATTGTAATTAAAAACCATAATGGTAAAAAAGCAATTTTAAATGGTCTTCTTGGTGCTAAAAACATGGAGTTAAGCGTATATTTGCCGGGCGAATCGTTTAAACTTCGATAACAACTAGTCGATAACAACAAATCAATAAATGAAAACATTAATTCAAAAGGCATCAGGGGAGCTGGTTCCGTTTTCCTCGTCAAAACTAAGGCAGTCTCTGGTTCGTTCAGGAGCAGATGAGGTTGTTATTAATCAGATTGTGAAGGAGATTGAGGAGTGGATTTTTGGGCAGGCAGTAATCCCGAGTAATAAGATTTATGCGCGTGCCTTTTCGATGCTTAGGAAAATGACAACATCTAACGCTGCGAGGTACAAGCTCAAAACGGCTATGATGGAACTTGGTCCTACGGGTCACCCTTTTGAACATTTTGTCGGAGAGATTTATCGCACATTGGGGTTTGATGTTAAAGTTTCTGTAATCCTTGATGGCCATTGTGTTACACACGAAGTTGATGTTGTGGCCACCAAAGAGAACCATCAGCGTTTTATAGAGTGTAAATATTATCAAAGTACCGGAAAAAACGCAAATGTTCAGGTGCCCTTATATATTCGGTCCAGGGTTGATGATATTATCAGGAAGAAAAAAACTGCTTCAGGATTTGAGGATTTCACCTTTTCGGGGGGAGTTGTTACTAATACCCGTTTTACCTCTGATGCTGAGGCCTACGGAGAGTGCAGCGGTTTATTCCTGATGAGTTGGGACTACCCAAAAGGTAACAGCCTAAAAGAGATAATTGACCGTGAGAAGATTTTTCCGGTAACCTCTCTTTCAAACCTTACATATGCGCAAAAACAGGCACTTATGGATAAAGGTATTGTCATTTGCCGTCAGATTCTTAAAGATTTGACCGTTCTTGATTCACTAAACCTTGGAGATGTCAAGCGACGCAAAGTTCTGGAAGAGCTTAACGCTCTTGCCGGGTAAATCTCCGCGCCACTTTTGGATATATTGCTATATATCAATAGCTTGAAAAATAGACATTAAATAAAATAATTATAAAATTAAAAAGTCTTATTTGTAATATACTTAATAACAAGTAGTTGAACAAAAATGGCGCGGAGATTTACCGCTTGTCCGAATTTCTTAGTAAATTCACACTTCAAATACGCAAAACCGACTATAAAGCATAACACAGTAAGGTCACAAAACCTCTGCAAAACACTATAAACGCACTATAATACAACAAGATATGATCCCAAAAGTTATCAAAAATATTTGCTGCATAGGTGCAGGATATGTGGGCGGCCCGACAATGACAGTTATCGCACAAAAGTGCCCTGATATTAAGGTTACAATTGTAGATGTTAACAAGGAGAAAATCGCTCGCTGGAACGGTCAGGATCTTGATAATTTACCCATTTATGAGGTTGGTCTTAAAGATATTGTATCCGAAGTAAGGGGTAAAAATCTCTTCTTTTCTGAAGATGTCGAAAGTGCAATTAAAGAGGCGCAAATGATATTCATTTCCGTAAACACCCCTACCAAAACATACGGACAGGGCAAGGGAATGGCAGCCGATCTTAAATATATTGAGTTGTGTGCAAGGCAAATAGCCGCTGTTGCAACTGATGACAAAATAGTTGTGGAGAAATCTACAATACCTGTTCGTACTGCACAGACTCTTAAGAATATACTGGATAATACCGGAAGTAAAGTTAAGTTTCAGATTCTTTCAAATCCCGAATTTCTTGCAGAGGGTACCGCAGTAAAAGATCTGCTCAATCCCGACAGAGTTCTCATAGGAGGTGAAGAGAGTGAAGAGGGTCAGGCAGCAATTGAATCTTTGGCTGCAATATATGCCAGATGGATACCACAGGAGAGAATCATTCGCACAAATGTTTGGAGTAGTGAGCTTTCTAAGCTAACAGCAAATGCATTTCTTGCGCAAAGAATTTCATCGATTAATGCTATTTCGGCACTGTGCGAAAAAACAGGAGCTGATGTGGAGGAGGTTTCACGTGCCATTGGTATGGACAGCCGCATAGGGTCAAAATTCCTTACAGCATCTGTTGGATTTGGAGGTTCATGTTTCCAGAAGGATATTCTTAATCTGGTTTATATAAGCAGAACATTGGGCCTTAGAGAGGTTGCTGATTACTGGGAGCAGGTTCTAAAGATAAACGATTATCAAAAGAGCCGTTTCGCTCAAAACATAATCTCAACTCTATTTAATACGGTATCAGACAAGAAGATTGCCTTTTTGGGATGGGCATTTAAAAAGGAGACAAACGACACCAGAGAGAGTGCTGCCATTTATGTTGCCTGGGAGTTGCTTCAGGATCAGGCCGAAGTACATATATATGATCCAAAAGTAAAGCCTGAACAGATTTTCAGTGATCTTAAAACAGTTTCCGGAGGAGCTTTTGTTTGCGGAAAAAGCGATTTGACAAATTCTCAAAATAATCTATCAGAAAGTAACAGTTTGTGTGAAGGCAGCTATTTGACAGGGATTTTCAAATGTAACTGCCCGGGAATCGGAATAGTATATGTCCACAATGACCCATATTCTGCGATGGAGAGTGCTCACGCAGTGGCAGTTATTACTGAATGGGACGAGTTTGCAGAATATGACTGGCAACGGATTTACGATAACATGAAAAAACCGTCATTTTTATTTGACGGCAGAAATCTGCTTAACCACGCTGCTCTTCGGAATATAGGGTTCAAGACTTACGCAATCGGTCGCTGATAATTAGCATTACCTCTGCAATTTACCCCCATGCTTTGGCAGTACCTTTGCGAATTTCAGTTGGAGTTGCCCCTAAATGCATTTTGCAAAAGCGGTTGAAATGAGAATAATCTGTGAAGTTGTATCTCTTCATTATCTCAGCAATGCTTTTATTTGTATCAACTAGTTTTCGATTAATCTCGTCTGCTCTTTTGGCAATTATCCATTGACATGGCGAAACTCCAAACAGTTCCTGAAATCTTCTGTTGAATGTGCTTGGCGAAAGTTTAGAAGCTATAATTATCTCCTCAAGCCCTCTGTTCCTGTATGAATTCATTATAAACTTGTAAAAATCAAGAACCTCTCTGTCCATTGCAACAAAAAACTGATACAGCTCCTTAGTAGAGAAACACTTTTCAAGAAGTGCAATCAGATCTGTCTGCAATTTGTCCTGAAGATGTTGAGATATCTCTTTATTATGAGACAACTTTTGCTTAATGTCAAATAGATATGAGTCAACATGAGGATGGGTAGGCAACCATGGCATCTGGTAAAGAAACTTTGACCTCTTCAAGCCTTTTGTATTCTTTAGCCTGTTGTAAAACTTTAACCATTCATCATTCAGGCAAACCCTTATTATTTTTGCATCTGAAATAGCCTCAAGCTTATAATCGTCTTGTTTTAAGATAAAGAAAGTGTTTTCGCTGTAATAATACTCCTTGTATATTTCTGCCATTATTCTTATCCTACCCGACAATACAAATATTATCATATCGCCAAATTTACACCCGATTTTTGTTGATGCACCCTTGGATAGTACACCATAACAGAACCCCTTGTTTCCGGGAACGATCTTTGAGTCAGCCCTGGTAATTGTATCCATACAGGCAAAAATTAAGTGTCGGAATATATAATATTATCTCAGTTAGCAACAACAATGCAGATAAAGACTAAGGGGAATTTTGGGCACTATTTTTAGAATACACCTCATTTTGCAATTAAATTCGACTTTCTCTTGAAAATATCCCACAATAAATTTAAGAAATAATGATGACATATGAAATAGTTTTACTTGTCATTTTCTGTCATTGTAAAATTAACATTAGATTGAAATCTGTTGATTACTAGCAATTAATATAAGTTAGTTTAAAATAATTATTTATTATGCTTAATAAACTGAAAATAAATTGCTTAATAAAGGATTTGGCAAATTATAAATTCATCCATTTGCTCGTTTGTAATCTCTTCATATATTGAATATCTTTATACAAAATTTTTAAACTGTTATTTTCATTAAAATTCTATATGAGCATGTATCATAATTCTACAATGGATAATCTCGTGGTACTCATCATGGCAGGAGGTTCCGGAGAGAGGTTCTGGCCACTCTCAACCAGCTCAAAACCAAAACAGTTGCTCAGGCTGATTGACAGCGAGAGATCTCTGATAAAGATGACGGTTGATCGTATTCTTCCACTGACGAGTGCAGAAAGAATTTTTATTGGGACAAATGCGATTCAGGCAAAAGCTGTAATAGAGGAGCTCCCTGAACTGCCTGAAAAGAATATTCTTATAGAACCGGCATTCAGAGACACTGCGGCGGCAATCGGATTTGGAGCAGTTGTAATTGAAAAAATGTTTCCCGGATCAACAATGATTGTACTTGCATCTGACCACATTATCAGGAGTGAAGAGGAGTTCAGAAATGACGTAATGGCGGCCGTTGAGTGCGCTCAGAACGAGAATAGTATAGTAACGCTGGGTATCAAGCCCTCTAAGCCGGAAACAGGTTACGGCTATCTTCAGGTTGAAGGAGGAGAAACTGAATCTCAAAAGACTGAAGATAAAATTCGTGTTCCGCTTAAAGTACTGAGGTTTTGCGAAAAGCCCTCTCTTGATAAGGCGGTAGAGTATGCAAACGCAGGTAATTATCTGTGGAACAGCGGTATGTTCATTTTTAAAATTGCAGTAATCATGGAGGCCTTTAAAAATCTGCTTCCTGATCACTACAGACTGTTTAAAGAGATTGAGCAGATAGAGGATATTACAAATGAGGCCGGTATTGAAAAACTGACAGCAATTTTTTCACAGTTTACCAAAATATCAATTGATTTTGGAATAATGGAGAAATTTCAAAACATCAAGGTTGTACCTTCTGATTTTGGATGGAGTGATATTGGCAGTTATACTGCGTTGCCTGAATTTTTCCGGTTAAACGAAAATTCAAGCGTAATTAAGGGAGTTACAGTGAATGAAATAGATTCTCATGGAAACATTATTATAAGCACAACCGGGAAAAAGATTTCACTTTTAGGCATTGAAGATTCAATAATTGTAGATACTCCTGACAATATTCTTATTTGCAGCAAAAAAGAGGCTCAGAACATTAAAAAGCTGTTAAAATAAGTAGTGCACATTACATGGCCAAATTCACAATATTTAAGGACAAATCGGGGAAAAGTCAAATCACTTTTGGACAAATAAGCAAAAAGTCAATTTCATTTGCATAAACAAAAACCTTTATTGCGAATTAGCTGTTATATAGTGAAATTAATATCTAACTAGTGTGACAACAAACTGGAAAAAGACTTTTGCAATAATCTGGGCAGGACAACTCTTTTCAACCCTTAGCAGTACAGTCGTAGGTTATGCCGTAATCTTCTGGATGAGCATTGAGACAGGTTCGGCAGAGGTGCTTGCACTTGCCACAATAGCAACTCTCTTGCCTCAACTTGTATTGGGCTTATTCACAGGCGTTTTAGTGGACAGATGGGACAGAAGAAAAACGATGATTTTTGCAGACCTCTTTATTGCAATGTGCTCGGGAATTATGGCTCTGCTGTTCTGGATGGGAGAAACTTCAACCGGTTACATCTACCTACTGTTGGCACTTCGCTCAATTGGTAGCGCATTTCACGTCCCGGCAATGCAGGCCTCTACCCCACTCATAGCCCCTGAATCACAACTGATGAGGGTAGCAGGTGTTAATCAGTCAATTTTCTCTTTAAGCACAATTGCCGGTCCCGCTATTGCTGCTCTTTTTGTAAGCACACTCTCCATGACTCATGCACTGTTGTTTGATGTCCTGGGTGCCATATTAGCAACCATCTCACTTATAATGGTTAAGATACCTAACCCTGTAAAAAAGGAGGGGAGCGAAGAGGCTGGTGCAATGTTGAGAGAGTTTAAAGAGGGGTTCCGGGCTCTGTTGCATATGCCGGGACTCAAATGGCTCTTTATTTTCATTGTTCTTGCCACATTCTTTATTGTGCCTGTTGCTACTATTTTTCCGCTTATGACCCTGGACCATTTTAATGGTTCAACTTACCAGATGAGTCTGATAGAGATCGTTTGGGGAGTGGGAATGTTAGCAGGGGGTGGAATAATGAGTCTTCCAAGATTCAATTTCAATAAGATTGTACTCATTAATATGATGTACATTATATTAGGCCTCACTTTCTTTTTCTCAGGGTTTCTCTCTCCTCAAGGGTTTCTCTTTTTCGCAATTTTCACAACAATTGGAGGTATTGCAGCTGCAATCTTCCATGGATCATTTACCGTTGTGATGCAAACATCGCTTGACCCGGCCGTAATGGGGAGGGCCTTTTCAATTTTTGATACATTTACAATGATGCCGGCAATGATAGGTTTGCTTTTAACAGGCTATATAGCAGACCATATTGGTATAAGCAATGCTTTTATTATCTCAGGAGGTGTGATAGCACTTATAGGGGCAATCTCATTTTTTGTACCTTCACTGATGCATTTGAATAAATCTGAAAATGTTACAAAATAAAACAGTACTGATTACAGGCGGAACAGGCTCTTTCGGCAGCTCTTTAGTGAGACTGCTGATTACTTTCAATCCCAAGGAGATAAGAATTTTATCCCGCAATTTTGAAAAGCAGCAAAGCCTTAAATCCGAGATTGAAGAGAGGATTGACGCTATTGGTAATAGAAATACTGAGAGTTTAAGAGGTTTAAAATTTGTAAGTGGAGATATTTCAGACAAATCAATTGTTAATGAGGCGGTAAAGGGTTGTGATATAATATTTCATACTGCCGCCCTGAAAGATGTATCCTATTGTGAGCAGCACCCTCTTGAAGCGTTGGAGGTTAATGTTTACGGCACAAACAACTTAATAGAGAGCGCAATAGAACATAGGGTTAAAAAGGTTGTGGTTGTGAGTACCGATAAGGCAGTTGCTCCGGCCGGGACTATGGGAATAACCAAGGCTATGATGGAGAGGGTTGTGCTTGCAAAATCTTCTGAAATTGAAAACCAAGATATTGAAAACCTGAAAATTACGCTTCCCTCAACCTCGTTTGTAATAATAAGGTTTGGCAACCTCATGGGCTCTTCGGGAACTGTTGTTCCTCTCTTTATCAAACAGGTGAAAGAGGGTAAAAAGCTCACAGTTACAAATCCGCAAATGACCCGATTTATGATGACACTAAGCCAGGCGGCAGAGTATGCCCTATTCGCTCTCGAAAAAGGCAATGACGGTGATATAATCATCCGCAACTCTCCTGCTCTCTCGATAGGAAATCTGGCCAGGGCAGTTATTGAACTATATGGTAAAAATTTGAAAAATGAGGAGTCTGACAGCACCTCACAGATAATAGTCACCGGTTCAAGGCCTGGGGAGAGACTTTTCGAAATAATGGCAAGTGAACAGGAGATGCTTAAAGCTGAGCAGATAGAGAATTCTATCTATCTGAGAATTCCGGCATTTAAAAGCCCCGGGAACTTATCAGGTTCAGATATTACAACTCAACCCAAAGAGCTTAATTCCAGCAATATAGGCGAGCTTAACATTGAGGAAATTAAAAATCTGATTAAGAAATAGTTCAATCAACCTTTATCAGCACAGGCGGTGGTAGAAGCATACTTGCGTCAAACGGAATTCCGGCAGATTTTGTCAACACACCGGTCTCTTTCACATCCCTCGCCTTAAAATCGGCAAATGAGTATGGTTCTCCCGCTAATTGCTTTATTCTTTTAACAATCAGCTCTCTGCTTGGTGCATTAATATAGGCAATGTTGTTTATCATCAAGCTTCCCGACTCGGGCCTCCACACTCCATATGCATAATAATAAGCCCCTTCATATGCTCCAACATATGAATACAGCGGGTCACCAATAAAGTGCTTCCACAAAATTGTAGAGTAGTTATTTGTGAGGTCAACATTACGGAAATGGCTCCAACTTTGCCACGATCTTAAGCTATTTTGCTCAGTCAGAGGAATGGTTGTAGAGTTGGTTACATATTCATCTGCAAGTTTTCCAAATCCGTGACCTGCAGCCTCGTGCTGCAAAACTCCCCTGAAATCGTAAGGGTAAGGTCTGTCCGAAACCGGAGCAATAGCTATGGCTTTACCATCAGAATACAAGAAAGCAGTTCCGGCGTACCTTGTGCTGTTGGCAATCACAGTAATCAATGTCTCTGATAATGAAGAGCTCAATGGAGCCTTGAGTGCATACTCAAAACAGAGTGTGTTATTTGTTGACATTGAGGTTGATGGAGCTGGGTTATTGTATTTCGTTGAGAATTTTGTGTTTTTGGTTGTGGTTGCATCACTTATTCCACTCTCCTGTGAAAAAGCATATATAACATAAACATTAAAATAGCTTCTGTACGTTTTGTATGGCTCAATTGAAAAGAAGTGACTTACAGCACTGTTCATATTGGACATAAATTTACCCTGCCCGATATCCTCAATTGTGTATCCGTCACCAAGAAAAACAAGGTCAATTCCGTTACCTAAAGTAGAGCTTTGAACCTTTACATAATCACCATCTTTGTATGGAAAATTGTACTGGCTTATACCGAGGTTTGCTGTCAGAGTCTTACCGTTAAGTCTAAAAACTATTGACCCACTCCTTGTAACCGGAGTTGTGGAATATGGGTTAAAGGTGACTGTAATGCTTCTGGTTCCAACCCCTGTCGAGGGCGTAATACTAACCCATGTCGGCTTAGAGTCTATACTCCAGCTTCCCGAAGCCTCCAGAGTAAGGTTAAAACTCTCTCCTGCGCCTGTTGAGAGCAATGAAGAGGTTGATAACGACAGAACATCCACTGGTGCAGAACCCTCTTCATATATTATTGAAAAGAAATCATACCCCCACCCGGTTGTGGATGTATATGCCGAGAGCCTTCCAACGGGTACAATAAGTGAAGCTCCTGATGCTATGCCGCTAAAAACAGCAGATAATGGAAATGGATTGATAATTTTTGAGACAACCTGCAAAAGCGATGAGCAGCCAAAGAAGGCCTCCGCGCCAATTGCAGTAACTGAAGCCGGGAGTGTTATTCCCGGAAGAGAAGTACACCCCTTAAAGGCAGCAGTTCCCAGAGTTGTAAGCGTATTTGGTAAAATTATATCATTCAGCGCGGTACAGCCGAAAAATGCTTCAGCTCCTATTACCGCTAAATTTGAAGGGAGAATTATGCTCAGTAGACTCATCCCCGGGGTTCCGGTAACCTTAAAGGCACCCTGCGGAAGTGTGTTGTTTGACAATACTCCTGCAGAAATATCAAGAGATTCAACACTCCTGAGTGTTCCCCTTATAGTGGCGAAATCATTTTCAGAGATATTACCCTCAATTTTCAGATCTCTGATTGCTGCCCTTTCGCTTAATGGTATCATCTGGTCAAGAGACTCTCCGGCCTCAGGGCGAACAAGATATCCGGGATATATGTATTGCCTGACAATGGCGGTATCGGCTTTATTTGAGTATTTTACAATAATTCTTGCCGTTCTCTCCGCTCCTGAATTGTTTTGAGAAATTGTAAATATATGCTCGTTTACCGGTAACTCAGCAGATTGGAAAGATTGTTGCCCGGTTTTAGTATTTTGGCCTGCAGTTTGCGAAACCCAGCCCGAACCACCTTCTACAACAATCTGATAATCTGCATTTGATGTCACCTTAACTATCTTTACACCACCAACCTTCTGAACATACAAGAACGATTTATCAATCTCGATAAAGGTTTTGGGTTTTTGATTTACTAATACGGTATCGGCAATTGTCCCACCCTTTTGTCTGAAAATGATGGTACTGCCTCTTGAGTCATAAGTACTGTTGGCACTTACATTAAATGTATGTGTTCCTGTCACAAGCCCCTTACTCTCAACATGGGTTAACCATGTCACTGTTTGAGGAATTATAATATCAAACTGAATATTTGAAGAGGTCACGATGTTGAATGTACCTCCCACATCTTCCAGATTTACGATTTTAGGATTGACAAAAATTGCATCTTTTTGCAATTGATTAATAGTCAACGTATCGGCCAGGGCGCTGTTCTTGTCTTTAAATATAACTTTTGCTGATCTGGCATCATATCCGGTATTTGGAGCAACGGTAATCAGGTGAGTGTAGGTGTTGAGTGCCTTTGTCCCTGTGTGTAACACCCATGGTGCGTCTGCGGGTAAGATTACATCATATGAAATGTTTGACTTTAGCTCTACCTCTACAGTTGCTCCGGCACTTGGAACATTAACTGTTTTACTTGTAATTATTAGTGCATCTTTCTGACTCTGGTTGATTGTTACGCTGGATACCAGAGTTTCTGCTGTCACGGTAATTATCACGCTTCTTGAGGAGTAGCTGTTATTTGCCCCGATTGTAACATTAACCATAGCATCTCCTTTGCCTGATAATTTCGAAACTGTACACCAGGGTTCAGATACTTTTACTGTCCATACCGTATTTGATTGAATGGAAATTGAAGTTTGGCCTCCTGAATCGCCGAATGAAGAGGTCATGACAGAAAGCGTCAGAGTAGGATCTTTTTTACAGCCAGAAACAACTGAAATAATTGATAATGTAGCTATTACGATTAGTAGCTTGTGTAGGTATGACTTGTGATATTTCATAATAGCAATAAAATGGAGATGTGACCATTATTAAGTTTAACAATTAAAGAGGTGTTTTGTTACATAAAAGAAACGGAGATGACCGGTGAGTGTCCGAGTCATCTCCGTAGGCCCTGGTTATAGTTCAGAAGAATGTGCTGCCTGCAAACACAATGTAAGAGTCATCCAGGGGCTTGCCAATTAAACAATCAATAATTAAAGTTACTGATGGTAAACACCTGTTGACACCCATTTCGTAAAAGGTCATCACAATATTATCAAATTATACTATTTATTTTGAACGAGCTTCTGTTTTGAGAGGGTTTTCTGACTCTTTAAAGAACTCATTCTGCAGTTTAATGGTTTGAGTATCCTCCTTAACGGCTTTGATCATCTCTTTCAGCTGTCTTACACTGTTTGCAAGTGAAATCTCACCTATCTCTCTCTTCGCTCCTGATGCCTCTCCTGCGTAGTGATTGGGGTATTTACCATACCACCAGATGCCTGTGTAAGCGTTCTTCACATTTAGTCTGTTCAGATCGTCTCCGGATTCAGATTTAACTCTCTCCATTTTTACCAAATCGGGCCTCACAGCAAGCATTACGCTTGTCTCAACCTCATCGGCATGGCCTCCGGTTTTGCTTGATCTAAGCTCAGTAATTTTCTTTTGTGTCTCAGCGTCCGGCTCGGGTGTGTAGAGGTAAACAGCGTAATCTCTTGGCGATTCAAGCTGTATCTGACCAAAGTAGCGCAGTAAATTGTTGTTTCCTCCGTGTCCGTTGACAATAATTATCTTCTTAATTCCGTTTCTTGAGATCTCCTTGCAAGTTTCGTCCAGCAATTTAAATATCAATTCATTACTATATGCAATTGTTCCCGGTTGTTGCTTGGCTTCAAAAATCTGGCCGGCAAAATAAAACGGAAAAACTATTGCAAACTCCTCTTTAGAAGCTCTGATGCTAATCTCTCTTGCAGTGTACACATCGGTACCCAGCGGAAGTTGCTGACCGTGCTTCTCAATTACACCCATTGGAATAATGCACACTCCTTGTGATTTTTCGACTGCAACTTTAAAATTTTCAGCAGTTAACTCCTCCCACTGAACCGAAATTGCCTGTGCCATGGCTGAATACGAGCTTAACATTAACAATATGCCGGCCAGTAATGATGTCAAAAATTTAGCAGATTTGTTCATAGCTTATATTTTTAGGTTTTTCAATATTTACACACTGCTTTGGTCAATTCTTCAGAAATCAAATGTACAAAAAGCGATCACTATTTTATATCTTTACAACAAAAAGATGGCTAAGAAAATTACACTCTTCCTGTTTCTCTTCACACTGCCTGTTTTTCAGTTGTTGTTTGGGAATGACTCATCCTATCTCAGAATTATGACCTATAACATACATCACTGCAATCCTCCGGCTCAGAGGGGTGTGATTGATATTGATGCAATAGCTCGTGTAATTGCGGCAAACGGGGCAGATGTTGTCTTTCTGCAGGAGGTTGATGTAAATACCGCCCGTTCTGGTAAGGGGAATCAGGCTGAGGAGATTGCAAAGAGGGTCGGGCTTGGGTATTACAAGTTTTATAAGGCTATTGATTTTTCGGGTGGAGATTACGGAGGAGCAATACTTTCCAGATTTCCTCTAACCGAAGAGAGGCTTCACAAATTGCCTGTAAAAGAGGGAGAGGAGCAGCGGATAATGGGTAGCGCAGTAATTAATCACCCTTCGTTCGGAAAGATAAAGGTTGCGTCAACCCATCTGGATCTTGACAAAAATTATAGAAAACTGCAAGTAAAGTATATTATTAAATTTCTTGGTTCTCAGAAGATTCCCGTTATAATGGGTGGCGATTTTAATGCCAAACCTCAAAGCGAAGAGATGAATTTGGTTTACAAAAAATTTATACCATCCGAACTCAATCACAATCCTACGTTTCCCAATACCATACCAACAGAGCACATCGATTACCTCTTCCTGAAAAACAGCTCAAGAAGCAAATTAAAAATGGAGTTCATAGACCATAGAGTCCTTAAAGGATTTGATGCTTCTGACCACCTTCCGGTTGCAGCTGTTGTGAAATTTTCCGTGAAATAGATTGTCCTTACTGTTATTTAAAAATCTCTAATTCAGGAATATCAGTTCCGATAACAATTACCTCTGTTCTGGTGACATTTTCACAATTTGTCAATTTGGCCTCATTGTCACCTTTGACAAATTGAATCATATAACTTTTACCATCGTTACAGTTGATGAAACCTTTAAGACGAATTATCTGAGATGGTACACTCTTCAAAAAAGCTGATAAGCTGTCTCTGTCAATCTTATTGGTGCTTTTATAAACTCTGGATGAAATATCTGTAAGCGGAGCAAGAGTAAGTCCTTCAGGACTAATGCCCCTCTTCATATCTTCAGAAATCTGAGGCTCACTGTTCGATTCAACCGAAATCACACTCTGCGTTTGTTCGCCCTGAAGGATAATTTCCGGGTCAAAATCTCCCCGCCCAAAGCAGGTGAAGAATACCTGAACATTGGAATTAATCTCAGTAATTGCGTTTTTAATTATATCAGCCTGCTCCGGGGTAATCTTGTCAAACTTGTTGACCAATACAATGTCTGCAACCCTAACCTGGTTTGTAATACTTCTTATGTATTTATACATTACAGGAAAGGTGACTGCATCTACAATTGCAATAACCTTAGATAGATAGAAATATTTATTATCATCCAGAAGTGACCCTATTGATATTGGATCTGCCAGCCCTGATGCTTCAATGAAAATAACATCGGGTTGTGACTCTTTAACCAATCTCTCCAGCTCTTGTCTGAAGTCGGCATAGAGACAAATACAAAAGATTGAACCCTTGTTTAATTCAATCAGGTCAAATTTCCATTTTGTATTCTTAAGATCTTGAGCATCTGTTGACACTTCGGAATATTCATTCTGAATTATTCCAATCTTGTATTTTAGTGAGTAATGTGACAGTAAATCTTTAAGAAGAGTTGTCTTTCCACTACCCAAGAACCCTGTTAACAAAACAATCTTTGACATACACCTCAAATATTTTTTACAATCTTAAAAGTATATAACCAATTTTAAACACATAGTGTTCAAATCAGCAAATATTTTACTGATAATTAAATTTAGTAAAATATTTATACAGAGAAAAAATAAGACAAGGAAATTAAATAATTCCCTTGTCTTTTTTATTTGAAATTCTTAACTCAATTGCCTTTTTAATTACTTCAACAGGCGGAATTGTTGATGAGAAGCAGACCTCTCCATCAATGCAAATAGTTGGTATCTTCTTAACCCCCAACACATTCATCATAGCCAATCCCCTGCTCTCCTTAATTTTAAACTCCTCTGTAATCACACTACTGCCCAATGGTTTTGTGGCCTTAAGAACTGCATTCATCATATACTGACAAGGTGCGCAAGAGGCAGAATCGAGTGTTATCACATCTACCTTTACCTTTGGTAATGCCGGGTAAGTCTCCGCTTGAGTTTTCAGCTCATTTTCAATATCTCTGTTTGTCTCAATCTTAAATTTATTTATCTCAACTTCAGAGATTTCCGGCTCTGCCTGACTCCCTATATTACTTGCTTTAATATTTTCTTTTGCGGCACTTAAATTCTTGGTGTGCAAAACCTGTGCAATCTCCCTTTTGTATTTATCGGTAGCAATATCTTTCACGGCCGTAAGGTTGTCAATGACTGTCCGGTAGGGCAAATCGCAACCCGGTGCAAGAATAAATCCTCTCTCTCCACCCTTTGCAAGACAATCAAGTGTATCCTTCTCACTATCAGCAATAGACCCAAGAAGCAGTGTTGCTGTAAGTTTCAAATTACCCCCAAAACTTATCCCTTTTGGCAAACACACATCTCTTACATAATCAAGCGGAATGTTTTCGTCAATAGAAACATTGTCGGGCATACAGTTGCACATAGCCTCAATGTTGTGCTGAGCATCTCCGCAAACGAAAAATGAAGAGTATTTGCCAAGTTTCCTAATATGACCAAAGATATCCTTCATATATTCTGAGACAAATGCATCAAATTGATCAGTTCCTATCTGGCTGGTCATAGGGTCAACAATGGCAATTATATCGCAACCGGCCTCGGCATATAGCCTGCTCATCTCTTTGGCAACGTTGGTGCAAAATTTCATCAACTTGTGAACACCGGTTTCGTCCATAAACATTTGCATAAATATGTCTGTTCCAAGCAGATGTAATCCAAGAGTGAATGGGCCTGTTACCAGTCCGTAAAGTGCAATATTGGGGTGCTGAGTCCTCAATTCTCTTGCCGCATCAAGCACAATTGCAACTCTGCCCTCGGCACCCGGTATTTTGAGCTCGTCCAAGCTGACCCCCTCTGCAAGCGGATGGCCTACAACCGACGGTGGATTCTCTTTTGCCCATATAACTTTGCAGCCAAGAGCCTCGGCCTCCAACTGAAGATCAAAAACTACGGGAATTCCATCCGGATCATATTTGTCTATGGCGGCATTCACACCCTTTATAATCAACTCCTTTGACTTTAGATAGCTCTCCGAGTCACAATCAATTAAATACGCTCCATGAACTCCCACGAATGGAACCCACGGGGCCCTTTCGCACTTTTCAAGCCTTATAGCTTTATATATCAATTCTTTACCTTTCATAATCACTCACTTTACACAAATATACAAATTTCAAACACAGCCATTGCATAACTCTTCAAAATTGCTTAATTTTATTAGTTGCAGATAAGCCCGAAACTTTCACTGCATCATTTTTTCAGTGCTTATTTTCAGCTCTTTTTAAAACTCATTTTTTTACAAATTAAAGCAAATATTGAACTTTCAATATTACAATTTGGTTATACAGTTCAGTCTATCATCAAGACATTCATAAACACAATGGTTAAGACTATTTATTAAGACAATCGTTCCGACAATTTATTAAGACAATTATTTAATTCATATGAAAATACACGAATATCAGGCAAAAGATTTCTTTACCCAATACAGCATTCCCGTTGCTGAGGGTATCGTCTGCAGGGATGTGGATTCCTGCCTTGAAGCCTACAGAAACCTCTTTTCTGAGGTTGTTGTAATTAAGGCTCAGGTTCATACCGGAGGGAGAGGAAAGGCCGGAGGGGTTAAGATTGCAAAATCTCCGCAGGAGGTCAGGCAGCATGCCGAGGCTATTCTGGGCATGGATATCAAGGGCTTTAAGGTCGATCGGGTAATGGTTGCACAGGGTGTCAATATAGCATCTGAGTACTACCTCAGTTTTGTGATTGATCGCAATTCCAGGTCTGTGGTACTTATCATGAGTCGTGAGGGGGGTATGGATATTGAGGAGGTTGCTGCGACTGCTCCTGAGAAAATTATTAAAATTGCCATCGATCCGTTAATTGGTATTCCTGAATTTCTTGCAAGAAAGGCAGCATTTATGCTTTTTGACAGCTTTGATGTTGTAAGACAGGCCGTTCCGCTCATTCAAAACCTCTACAAACTCTTTACCGAAACCGATGCTTCGCTTGCTGAGATCAACCCTCTTGTAGTTACAAAGGAGGGCAAGCTGATTGCCATTGACGGAAAGATGAATTTTGATGACAATGCCTTGTATCGTCAACCTGAAGTGGAGGCTCTGTTTGAGCCAGATGAGGAGGAGAAGAGGGAGCAGGAGGCCAAATCCAAAGGGTTCAGTTATGTTCACCTTAAAGGAAAAATCGGATGTATGGTTAATGGTGCCGGCCTGGCAATGGCCACAATGGATATGATTAAGCTGTATGGTGGTGAACCGGCCAACTTTCTGGATATCGGAGGTAGTTCCAACCCCAATAAGGTTATCGAGGCTATGAAGCTGCTTACGAGTGATCCTGAGGTTAATGTGGTTTTGATTAATATTTTTGGAGGTATAACCAGATGTGACGATGTTGCAAGGGGTCTGATTGAGGCATTCAAGTATCTCAAAACTGACATTCCTGTGGTTATTCGCCTCACAGGTACAAATGAGGCAGAGGGCAGAGAGTTGCTTAAAGGCACCTCTTTTCATAGTGCCCAGACAATGAGCATGGCAATAAGCAAATCGGTTGAACTTAGTAAAAACAGAGGCAATAAGTAACATCAAAGGCAATAAGTAACATCAAAGGCAATAGTAAAAACATAGGCAATAAGTAACATCAAAGGCAATAAGTAATATCATAGGCAAATGAGCATATTAATAAATAAAGATACAAGACTGGTCGTGCAGGGCATTACCGGCAGAGACGGAGGTTTTCATGCTGCAAAAATGGCGGAATACGGAACAAATGTGGTTGCCGGTACATCTCCGGGCAAGGGCGGTCAGCATGCTTTGGGAATTCCTGTGTTCAACAGCGTTGCAGATGCTGTCAATCAGGAGGGTGCAAATACATCTGTAATTTTTGTTCCTGCACCTTTTGTCAAGGATGCAATAATGGAGGCTGCCGATTCGGGAGTTTCACTTATCATATGCATTACCGAAGGCGTTCCTACACTTGATGTAGTTGAAGCCAAACGATACGCCGATCTAAAAGGTGTTTCGCTAATTGGCCCGAATTGCCCGGGACTTATCTCTCCCGGCAAATCACTTGTTGGAATCATGCCCGGCAACATCTTCAAGGAGGGTAGCACAGGTGTTATTTCAAGAAGTGGCACCCTTACATACGAAGTGGTTCACAACCTTACCATTGGCGGAATTGGGCAATCAACCGCAATAGGTGTCGGAGGAGACCCTGTGGTGGGTCTCTACTATCTGGAACTCCTCATAATGTTTGAGAATGACCCAGAAACCGATTCAATCGTTTTAATTGGTGAGATTGGAGGCGACGCCGAAGAGCAGGCAGCGCAATACATAAAAGACCATGTTACCAAACCCGTTGCCGCCTTCATTGCCGGAGTCACAGCACCTGCCGGCAAACGCATGGGTCACGCCGGCGCTATCATTTCAAGCGGAACCGGAACGGCAAAAGAGAAAACCGACGCCTTTGCAAAAGCAGGCGTACCCATCGCCTCCGAACCCGCCCAAATCCCCGACCTGCTTCGCTCCCGCCGCTAAACAACACACGCAAACACCAAACACCAAACCAACCGCCGGCAGGCACCATACACCACAAAACCAAACCAACCGCCGGCAGGCACCACACAATGTCTTACTGCTTTTGTGTAACCGCTTTATTTAAAGATGTTTACACTCATATGGTTTTTCTTAAACAAGAAAACCATTCGCATGTAACACGCTAAAAAACAATCTGATACACCAAATCAGTTAGACAACAAACCGCCGGCAAAAAATCTCCGCGCCAAAACTAAACCAACCGCCGGCAGGCACCATACAACACACCTACACAAAAAATCTCCGCGCCAGTTAGTGGTATGTGTCAGAATATCAGTATTATAAAAATGAGCCAATTTTCGCTAAGAAATTGGCTCATTTTCAATTAATTTATTAACAAGTAGTTACCACAAAGTGGCGCGGAGATTAACGCAGCTTCTGGTAGTGGCAAAACATTAGCTCTTCGTTTTCGTTGCGTAGGTGCATGCCGTTGCCAAGGCAGTAGCGGAATTGCTTGCAATCCATGCAAATTCCGTTTTTTGCCCAGCTGCGGTCACGAAATTTTTGAAATCCGTTGTTCCAGACATCTATGAATGAATTCTTGTATATATTGCCCTGGTAAAAATTTGCCCTTATGCTCGGGCAACCCGATATGGAACCATCTGCTAAAACCGAAGCAACCGTAACACCTGCCTGGCAACTGTAAAACCCATCTCTCACCTCGGCCTCGTAACCTCCTAAAAAACCTTCACATCCATAAGAGACATTAATTAAACCCTCTTTTCTTGTTTGTGAAATAAACTCCATTAACCATTTAAACTGCTCACTGCTCAAAGTAAGCTGGCTGTCACCGGCTGCCCTGCCTGCCGGAAATACCGTAAACAGCCTCCACCGCTTTACTCCAATTGAGATGAGAAAGTCTCTGAATTGCTCAAGCGAATCGAAATTCCTGGGATTTGCACATGTGACAATATCCCACACCACCTCACTCTCCTTTGTCAGCATCTTAACTGCTTCCAAAGCATTGGCATAACTGTGGGCATTGCAGCGCATCCAGTTGTGCTCCTGCTCAAACCCATCAAGACTTACAGTCATTGTATGCATGCCCGATCGCAAAAGAGATTCGAGTCTGTCACGTGTCAATGCCAGACCGTTGGTAACCACTCCCCATGGAAAACCTCTGCGGTAAAGCTCAAGGCCGCACTCCTCAAGGTCTGCCCTGAGTAGTGCCTCTCCACCGGTGAAAATTATTAAAACTTTATTTGGATTTACGTGCGGTGTGATTTCATCAATTACCTTGAAAAAATCGACGGCCGGCATATCATTTACAGATGAATTGTGTTTGCAGTCGCTTCCGCAATGGCGGCAATTAAGGTTGCATCTTAAGGTACACTCCCAGAAAAGTGTGCGAAGAGGGTGTTCGTTTACAACTCTTTTGTATTGCAGGCGAAACAGCTCCAACCCTGCTTTTTTTCTGAGAGTGATCCCTTTGGCTGCGGACATCGTGTAAAAATGTTGAATGCGGAAATTGTTTTTAAAATGCGGGCTAAGTACTTTGTTGTTTGTGTTTAATCATAAGTAATTCAACTGTACAAATTTTCATTCAAGATCTGTTATGAACGATTTATTCTTAAAAAATTTTTCTGTACAAATCTTTCTGAACGAATTATTCTTCGAGAACCTTTTTTATGGGAATTATTGTGTACGAATTTCTCTTCGAGAGCCTTTTTACATTAATTATTTGCTATTGAGCTTCACGGTAATCTCTTTGGTGGCTTCTCCTTTATACCACGATGAAGATCCGTCTTTAAGCTCTGTCATTTTAATTTCAACGGTTTGCTCTTTTGTTGCGAATTCTCCGTTCAGAGAGCCGTCAACATCTTCAAATGTGAGACTGAAAGTGATGTCTCTTGGAAATTCTCCAATGTAGCTTTTTGCAAACTGTCCGTTAGCGTCTGTAGAGAGAGTTTTAAGGTCGTAGTAACTATTGTAAGGCAATCCCGATTTGCCTATTGTTACTTTAATTCCCGGAATCGGAATGTTTGCATTGTCGGTAACCCTGCCTTTTACCGAATAGTTTGCATTTGGAGTACCATATTCACATGGTGTTTCCCATGGTTCGCAAGAGCTGAATCCCAGAACGGATAAACAAGCTGTAATAAGCCATCCGCTCACTTTTTGGTACCTGATTTTCATGATATTATAATTATAATGATTAATTCTAAACCCTATTTATAATCGCAAATCTTAAATGACAAGATGTGACACGATATGATATGGTATGGTATGGTATGGTATGGTATGGTATGATATGGTATGATCTAATGCGACCTAATGTGATTAAATTAAATTAACTCACTTATACATAAGATGCAAAAAGGTGTAGTTTTGTTGCATTTGAAATAATAAAAAAGGAATAAAAAAACCTCCGCCTGAGGTATTTACCAGTAAAGGGCAAAAAGTCGGGCGGAGGTTGATGCATTTTCTGTGCAATACTTTATAATGCTACATTTTTTAGTGCAATATTTTAATGTGATGTATTTCTTAATAAAGTATTTACTGCTATCTAATTAACTGAATGCGTTTGAATTAATAACGCAGCAGGCCTGATTAAAATATTTATGCAGTTTTGGTTGCGTCAACAAATACTCTGGTTGCAAGCTCTTTGTCAAGCATATAGATTGCAGCTCCGTTATCACCTACCAGTTTAAGTTGGTCGATAATTGCCAAAGCGGCCTCCTCCTCTTCTGCTTGCTCGTCAATGAACCACTGAAGCATATTGGCTGCTGCATGATCTCTCTCTTTCAGAGCAACTTCGTAGCAATTGTGAATCATGTCGGTAACTTTGCATTCGTGCTCATAGGTGCTGTCAAACACAGCCTGTATATTTTTCCAGTTGCTCTCAACGGCAGCTATCGGTTCAACCTTAGCCTCACCTCCGCGACTGATTATGTAGTCAAATATCTTTAGTGCGTGTGACATCTCTTCCTGATATTGAACTCTCATCCAGTTTGCAAAGCCTGCATAGCCTTTTTGAGCAAAATAAGAAGACATTGAAAGATATAGATTTGCACTCCAAAACTCGGCATTAACCTGCTTGTTTAGAATATCTTGAACATTTTTATTGAATCTCATGATTATAATAGTTTTCGTTAATAATTTGGTTTGACTATAAAGTTACAAAAAATTTGCCAAGAGAGCCTTGTCAGGACTAATTGGCAGATTTTTTCAAACGAAAACTGAACTGCGAACCCTTCCCTACTTCAGATTCAAGCCACATCTCTCCTCCCAACAATCCAACATACTCTTTAACAATAGATAATCCAAGCCCGGTGCCTCCATATACACGCCTTCCATTTGATTCAACCTGAGCAAAACGTTCAAAGATTCTCTCCTTATCCTCTTCCGAAATACCTATTCCGGTGTCTTTAACATACAATTGAACTGTCTCTCCCTCGTCAATGCATCCAATTTCAATAAAACCCTCGGGCGTAAACTTGATTGCATTATTCAAAAGGTTTGTAATAATCTGCTGTATCTTAATCTTATCTGATAAAACATCTATTGATTTGTTTTTTGGCAAGGCCAGTTTCAAATCAACTTTAAGGTTTTGCTTTTTGAAAAAGTAATAGGTCTCTCTTAAAGTAAGAAGCACATCAAAGTTCTCTTTGATGACAGAGACTTGACCAGACTCAATTTTTGCAATGTCCATAATATCATTTATGGTTGACAACAATCTGTGTGCGCTGGTGTTTATAATTTGGGCATACTCCCTGTGTTCTCTGTTTTCAATATCTTCAGAAAGCATTTCAGAGAAACCGATAATACCATTAAGAGGAGTCCTGATTTCGTGACTCATATTAGCCAAAAAGGCAGTCTTTAATCTGTTACCCTGCTCTGCACTCTCCTTTGCCTCCTTGAGTCTGTTCAACATTGTAATACGCTCAATAAAAATCCCGATTGTATTTGCAAAAATCTCAAATAGCATTAAATCCTCTTCGGTATAAGCCTCTTCGTCATGATAATCCTGAACTGCAGCAACTCCTATCACCTCTTTGAGAGAAGAGTCCATCAGGGGTGCTCCCAACCATACCGGAGAATACTCTCCTACCGATTCCAAAGGAAACTGCTCTGCAATCTCTTTTTCGGTCTGGCTGTTTATTAGCATTCCCTTGCCTGTCATCCTAACAAAATCGGTCAATGAGTTGTGAAGAGAATAATTTTCAACATCATCAACAGTATCGTATTCATCTACGTAGTAAGGAAATTTGTATTTATCCTTCTCTTTATCGTATAGGGCAATATAGAAATTGTCTGCTTTAATAACCTTCTTCATATGGAAGTGGATCTTCTCTATAAAAACTTTCAACTCCTGGTCAACAAGCGAAAGCCTTGATAAATAAAGTAATACCTCCTGAAGTTCTCTCTTTTTGTGTTTGACCGTTACATCGCGGATTATTGCACCTACGCCCAGTTTGTTTTTCCCCAAATTAATCGGGAATTTGGTAGTTTCAGTGATCTTTCCGTTGAACAGCTCCTCAAAAATTACAATATCCCCGCTGGTGATAACTTCATTGTCTGTAACAATATAACGATTGCTGTGACTTTTGTCATAAACTTGCAGATCGGTCAAACCAATAAGTTGTTCTCGTGTTTTGCCTGCCATCTTGCAAAACATATCGTTTACAACAATGTATTTACCATTTTCGTCTTTCATAAACATCATGTCGCTGTTTCTGTTTACAAAAGAGTCATATCTGGCTTCACTTACTTCCAGCTCCTCTTTGACTTTGTGGTTATTCATCCGGTTTATCAGAAGTCTGCCCACCAATATAGCAAAAAGAGGATAGATTACTAAAATGGGAAATGTCATTGTCTGGAAAGTGTTTGCGCGAACGGCCTCTCCCTTGACAAGGAATATTGAGAGAAACATACAGAAATGGGCCAGAAAACTGACAATAACCAGATCTATCATGTAATTGCTCTTTCTCCAGGAAGGCCTGTACATTTTCCACAACATTCCTACAGATGCAGATGTAATTATTGTGGCAATACCCATCCAAACACCGGAGCCTCCCATAAAGAGACGGTATATACCAATAACAATAGCTGCAATTATTGTGGCAAACGGACCAAAAAATAGACCGGCATTTACCAGTAGAACTGTTCTTGTGTCAAAAACCAATCCGGGTGAAAGAGTCCAGGGTGTATTCATCAAAAGAACACCTACAGCTCCAATGATTAAGCCGGCGTATACCTTGTTCGCCCGGCTTCTGAATTTCTTTTCGCTTTCCCAAACTATATCATAAATCAGGGTAAAAGCCAGCAAAATGGCAACATTTTGAAGCAACCCTACAATTAATGATTTATCCATAAAGTTTAAAAGACCTGTCTAAGTGAATCCCATGATAAAAATAGGTAAAAAAATATTCATACAGTATATTTATTTTACTGGCGATAATTTTTTTTCTGATAATGATTTTATTTAGTAAATTCGTGATAATTGAAAATATTGAATCTAAGCAACTTAATCTATCATTTAACTTGAAAACAATTCTATCTATTGATGGCGGAGGCATCCGGGGGGTACTGCCCGCTGCAATAATTTCGCACCTGGAGAGGCGTTTGCAGAAAGAAAATAAAAATCAGGATCTTAGGGTTGCAGATTTTTTCGATTTGATGTCAGGTACATCGGCCGGAGGTATTTTGACCTGTCTGTATCTCACTCCTAAAAACGGTATAATAGATAACAGGCCCAAATACACCGCAAAAGAGATTCTCGATTTTTACACCGAGCTGGGGCCTGTGCTATTCAGGCGTTCACCGGCGTATCTCCTAAAATCGGGATTTGGGTTGTTCAGAAGCAGGTACAGCGAAGATGCCCTGTATGAGTTTTCACATAAAATTGTAGGAGATGCATATATATCCGGGGTGTTGAAAGATTGCCTTATTACCGCTTATGATCTAAGCAGCAGAAAGGCGCTTCTCTTTAGCAAGTATTCAACTGTTAAATATGGCGATATGGCCGATTACAAGCTATGCGACATTGTAAAATCGACATCTGCCGCTCCAAGCTATTTTATACCTGCTCAAATATTTGCCAAAGACAAATCATCCAGGCATTTAGTAGATGGAGGAGTTTATGCAAACAACCCTGCAATGTGTACCATTGTTGAGGCAAAAAAATTGTGGCCAACACTTGAAGTTTCAGAATTGTTTATGATTTCTGCGGGAACAGGAAAGGTTATAAAGCCATATCACTACCACAAAACAAAAAAATTTGGATATATCCACTGGCTTAACCCGATACTGGACATATTAATGTCGTCTGTTGCCGAAACAGTTGACTATCAAGCTCAACAACTTTTTAGAATAAATGGAGTTCCTGAGAACTACATTCGTATAGAACCCCCTCTTTTAACTGCAGACATAAGAATTGACAAGGCCTCCAGGTTAAATATTAAAAAACTGGAATCAGCCGCACAACACTATATTGACCACAACTCCGAACTCTTTGACTCACTATGTAAGAGACTTTCAGAAAAAGTGGCCAAAAATGATTAAATTCGCATTCTAAAACAGCTTATTATGAAAGGCATCGTACTTGCCGGCGGTTCCGGTACCCGACTATATCCAATAACCAAAGGGGTTTCAAAACAACTTCTGCCAATATATGATAAACCAATGGTTTACTACCCTATTTCTGTTCTTATGTTGGCGGGAATCAAAGAGATATTGATAATCTCGACCCCTGAAGATCTTCCGGGTTTCAAGAGGTTGCTGGGTGATGGCAGTGATTACGGGGTAAAATTTGAATATGCCCCTCAACCCTCTCCGGACGGGCTAGCTCAGGCTTTCATAATAGGAAAAGAGTTTATCGGTAATCAAACAGCCTGTCTTGTTTTGGGAGACAATATTTTTTACGGACAGAATTTTACCGGAATGTTAAAAGAGGCTGTAAGAGATGCTGATGAAGGCACTGCAACAGTTTTCGGTTATTATGTGAACGACCCGCAGCGCTACGGAGTTGCAGAGTTTGATAAAGATGGAAAGGTTCTTAGCATTGAGGAGAAGCCAAAGAATCCCAAAAGCAACTACGCTGTAGTGGGGCTTTACTTTTACCCAAACAAGGTGGTTGAAGTTGCACACAGCATTAAGCCATCGGCAAGGGGAGAACTGGAGATTACAACAGTAAACCAGGAGTTTCTCAAAGAGGGTAAACTAAAAGTTCAGACTTTGGGCCGAGGTTTCGCCTGGCTTGATACAGGAACACACGACTCACTTTCAGAGGCTTCGGGCTTTGTGGAGGTGATTGAAAAGAGGCAAGGGCTTAAGATTGCCTGTCTGGAGGAGATTGCTTTTAATCAGGGATGGATTTCAAAAGAGAGACTTTTACAGATTTCGGAATCGATGTCTAAAAACCAATACGGACAATACCTTAAAGATTTGACCATAAGATGAATATCATAAAGACACAACTCGACGGTGTTGTATTAATCGAACCAAAAGTATTTAACGACAGCAGAGGCTATTTTTTTGAATCTTTCTCGGCAGCTAAATTTGAGCAGGAGGTTTGCAATACTCGCTTTATTCAGGACAACGAATCAAAATCGACATACGGAGTTCTAAGAGGGCTTCACTATCAGCTTCACCCATATTCACAAAGCAAGTTGGTAAGAGTTGTTACAGGTGCTGTACTCGATGTGGCAGTCGATATCCGTAAAGGTTCCCCTACTTTCGGACAATATGTGTCAGCAGTGTTGAGTGAAGAAAATAAAATGATGATGTTTATTCCCAGAGGATTTGCACATGGATTTCTGGTTCTGAGTCCGGATTGTGTTTTCAGCTATAAGTGTGATAACTACTACAACCCGGCAAGTGAGGCATCAATAATATGGAACGATCCTGCAATTAATATTGATTGGCAGATTCCCGAAAAAGATATAATTTTAAGTGAAAAAGATAAATTGCACCCGCTGTTAAAAGATGCAAAGCTGTTCGATTACAGCGAAAATCTTTACTAAGTAAAAATTTTCATGTAACAGCTTATCAAGTACAAATTTATAAAGTACCTTTTTTCAAGAATAAATACTCTGCAAATGGCAAATATTCTAATAACAGGATCAAAAGGACAACTTGGGAGTGAACTCAGGGAGTTGCTGATTGCAGATAAAATTCATAATTACCACTTTACCGACCTGCCCCAACTCGATATTACAAACGAAAATGATGTAGCAAACTACCTTGATGTCAACAAAATAGAATTAATTATCAATTGCGCCGCCTACACAGCAGTTGATAAGGCAGAGGATGAACCAGAAACAGCAACACTTGTAAACGGCAATGCCCCGGGAATACTGGCGCGCCACGCTGCAAAAAGGGGAATATCGCTTATTCACATATCAACAGATTATGTATTTGACGGAAAGGCATCGTTACCTTACAAAGAGGATCACCCCACTGAGCCATTCTCAGCTTACGGGAGAAGCAAACTTGAGGGAGAGAGAGAGATTATTAACGCCAAAGGAGAGCACATAATTATCAGAACATCATGGCTTTACTCCGCTTTCGGGAGTAATTTTGCCAAGACAATTCTTAGGCTTTCATCTGAAAGAGAGTCAATTGATGTTGTTTTTGACCAGGTTGGAACTCCTACCTATGCTACTGATTTGGCAAAAGTTATCATTCAGCTAATAAAGAGAAAATTTAACAGGGAAAGCGGGCAAAACCCTGTCTCAGGAATTTATCACTACTCCAACGAGGGCGTTTGCAGCTGGTATGATTTTGCAAATGAAATAGTTAAACTAAGTGGAAACACTTGCAAGGTTAATCCTGTTACAAGTGACAAATTCCCCACAAAAGCCTTTAGACCTCAATACTCCGTATTGGATAAGGGAAAAATCAAATCTCATATGGGAATTGAAATTCCTCACTGGAAAGAGTCTTTGAAGGATCTATTTTTAAAAATATACGACAACGAGTAACTATAACATAAAGATTAAATAATAGTTACGAAGAATAAACATAATACTATGAGAAATATTCTGATAACAGGTGGTGCCGGATTCATAGGATCCCATTTGGTTAGATTGATGGTAAATAAGTATCCTCAGTATAACATCATTAACCTTGACCTGCTAACCTATGCCGGAAATCTGGAAAATCTCAGAGATGTAGAAAAGTGTTCAAATTACAAATTCATTAAAGGTGATATCTGTGATTATGACCTTGTTGCAAGCTTAATTAAAAATCACAATATTGACTCTGTTATTCATCTGGCAGCAGAATCTCATGTTGACAGATCGATAGTTGACCCTTTTTCATTTGCAAGGACTAATGTAATGGGAACATTGACCCTTTTACAGGCCGCAAAAAATATATGGAAAGAGAGGAGTCCAAATTTTGAAGGTAATCTTTTCTATCATGTATCTACAGACGAGGTTTACGGCTCTCTTGAAGATGAGGGAACATTCTTCACAGAGGAGACAAAATACGACCCCCACTCTCCCTACTCCGCATCAAAGGCATCAAGTGACCATTTTGTAAGAGCCTATCACGACACCTACGGCTTGCCGATTGTAATATCAAACTGTTCAAATAATTATGGTAGCTACCAATTTCCCGAGAAGCTTATACCGCTCTTTATTAACAATATAGTAAACAATAAACCACTACCTGTTTACGGTAAGGGTGAAAATGTAAGGGATTGGCTCTATGTTCAGGACCACGCATCTGCTATCGACCTTATTTTTCACAAAGGACGCAATGGCGAAACATACAACATAGGTGGTTTTAACGAGTGGAAAAACATCGATCTTATCAAGGTGATCATCAAAACTGTTGACAAATTTTTGGGTAGAGAAGCGGGTAGCAGTGAAAAGCTGATTACTTACGTTACAGACAGGGCCGGACACGACTTAAGGTACGCAATTGACTCATCAAAACTTCATAACGAACTGGGTTGGAGCCCGTCGCTTCAGTTTGAGGAGGGAATCGAGAAGACCGTAAAATGGTACCTTGAAAACAAAGAGTGGATGGAAAGAGTCACCAGTGGCGATTATTTGAAATATTACAAAGAGATGTATGGCTAAGACAATTATTGATGATGAATTTCTTGATAAGCTGAGCAAAGAGGCAAAGGCATCTCCCAGGCTCAGAATGAATTATAATTTTCATGAAACCCTGGAGGCAAAGGCTCAAAGACTTCTCAACGCCATTGAGCCCGGCTCAGTCTTGCCTCCACACAGACATAACCACACTGCCGAGACATATATTGTTCTTCGCGGGTCACTTAAGGTGAATTTTTACAAAAGTGACGGTTCTCTGGAGTCAACCCATTTTCTTGACCCGTGTGAGGGAAAATACGGTATTGAAATTCCTGCCGGCGTTTATCACAATTTAGAAGTAATTGACCGAAATACAGTCATTTTCGAAGCAAAAGAGGGGCCTTACACTCCGGTTTTACCCGAAGATACCCTTTAAAGTTAGAAATTGTATTTTGATACACCACCTTGGCACATTTTGTGTATATTTGCCAGATATTTTAAAACCCTAATATCTGTGAAGAATTTTGCCCTTATAGGAGCAGCCGGATACATTGCCCCAAGACATATGAAGGCCATTAAAGATACTGGAAATAATCTTTGTGCTGCCTACGATGTATTTGATTCAGTGGGAATTATCGACTCATACTTTCCGAATTGTTCTTTCTTTACTCAGTTTGAGCTTCTTGAAAGACATTTGAATAAGATGAAACACTCCCCTGTAAATTCTGAAAATGGTTGTTCTCAGGTTCTTGATTACGCCGCAGTTTGTACTCCAAACTATCTTCACGATGCCCATATACGATTTGGACTCAGAGCAGGAGCAGATGTTATTTGCGAAAAGCCTCTGGTTTTAAACCCTTGGAACATTGACGCTTTAGCGAAAATTGAACAGGAGACAGGCAAAAGGGTATATAACATTCTGCAACTAAGGCTTCACGATGCGATTATTGCTTTGAAAAAGAGAGTCGATGAAGCTCCCTCTGATAAAATATTTGACGTAGATCTCACATATATTACATCAAGAGGTAACTGGTACTATACCAGCTGGAAGGGTGACGAGAGAAAGAGCGGAGGTGTTGCTACAAACATTGGTGTTCACTTTTACGACATGTTGACATGGGTATTCGGAAAAGTTAAAAAGAATGTTGTCCATGTATCAAGTCACGATAGGGTGGCAGGATTTTTGGATTTGGAAAAGGCTCGTGTAAGATATTTTTTAAGTATAAACGAAGACAATCTGCCACAAGAGGCAAAGGCTGCCGGAAAAAGAACTTATCGCTCTCTTATGATGGAGGGTACAGATGTTGAGTTCTCTGATGGGTTTACTGAACTTCATACAAATTCTTACATCAAAATAATGAATGGTCAAGGATTTGGACTGGAAGAGGCAAGAGGCTCAATTGAGATTGTTCACGATATAAGATATGCAACTCCACAGGGGCTTAAGGGGGATTATCATCCCTTTGCAGCATTAGAGTGCACAAAACATCCGTTTGGTTGGTAAAAAGAACGAAAAAAAATTATTGATTTGGAAAAAGTAAAACAATTTGCCTTAATGGGAGCGGCAGGATACATCGCTCCAAGACACCTTAAGGCAATAAAAGAGACAGGAAATAATCTGGTGGCTGCAGTTGACCCGTTCGACAGCGTGGGAATAATGGACAGCTATTTTCCGGAGTGCTCATTTTTTAGAGAGTTTGAACTCTTTGACAGACATTTGTCAAAGTTAAAGAGCGATGGCACAGGCGCTGATTATCTTTCGGTGTGTTCTCCTGATTATCTTCATGATGCACATATCAGATACGGTCTAAAAATCGGCTCTAACGTTATATCGGAAAAACCGCTGGTGCTGAATCCGTGGAATCTGGACGCTTTGGAGAAGGCTGAGAAGGAGAGTGGTCAAAGGGTATTCACAATTTTGCAGATGCGTTATCACAAGTCGATAATTGACCTGAAAAACATGGTAGAAAACGGCCCTCAGGATAAGATTTATAATATGGATCTTACATATATCACCTCAAGAGGCAGCTGGTTCTTTACAAGCTGGAAGGGAGATGTTCGCAAAAGCGGAGGTATTGCCACAAACATTGGTATTCACTTTTACGATATGCTCAACTGGGTATTTGGTGATGTCCAAAAGAGCGTGGTTAATGTGAAGAGTCATGACAGGGTTGCCGGGTACATTGAGTTCAAGAGAGCCCGTGTAAGGTATTTCCTTAGCATAAATGCAGCCACTTTACCTGAAGAGATTTTGTCAAAAGGGCAACGAATTTACAGGTCGTTTAATCTTGATGGTCAAGAGATTGAATTCACCGATGGTTTCTCTGATCTGCACACTGAGTCTTACAAAAAGATACTGCAGGGTGAAGGTTTTGGGATAACAGAGGCTCGAAAATCAATTCAGATAGTGTACGACATCCGCAATTCAACTCCTGTAGGGCTTAAGGGTGATTATCACCCGTTTGCTGCCAAGGAGGTTGCACAGCATCCATTTGGCTGGTAGTAAGTACCATGCCATTTATCTGCTAAGACGCAAACTATTAAGCACTACCGATACTGAACTGAAGGCCATGGCCGCTGCTGCGATCATGGGACTTAACAGTATTCCGGTGAATGGATAAAGTACTCCGGCAGCAATAGGTATTCCTATAATATTGTAGATAAAAGCCCAGAAAAGATTCTGTCTGATAAGTTTTACAGTTCTTTTTGAGAGGTCAAATGCCTTTGGCAACAGGGCTATATCAGATGTTATAAGAGTCATCATTGCAACATCCATCGCTATGTCGGTACCTTTCCCCATTGCTATACTTACGTTTGCTCTGCTAAGTGCCTGAGAGTCATTAATCCCGTCTCCGGCCATTGCAACAACCTTACCCTGAGATTGAAGTTCAACAATGTAGTTGTCTTTATCCTGAGGCAGTGCACCTGCTTTGAAGTGGGTAATACCAACTTTTGAAGCAACGTAGTTTGCATTTTTTTGGTTATCTCCGGTAAGCATATGAACCTCTATTCCCATCTCATGTAGCTTTGCAATCGCCGCAGCAGATGTATCCTTGATCTTATCTGAGACTGCAACTATTACCATCGGTACATATCCTTTGCCAAATACTGCAATACTTTTCCCTTCTCCCGATAACTTTTCAGATAATGATGTAGCCCTGTTTGCGATATCAGATACATTGGCAGCGACCTGGGTATTCATCATTCTGATGCTTCCAAGCCAGAATTTTTTATCATCATACTTTGCCTCTGCACCTAGTCCTGATATTGTTGTAAAGTTGACAATCTGAGACCTCTTTTCAGGGACACCCCAATTCTGTTTTATGTAATCGGTAATGGCAGAAGCAAGCGGATGCTCAGAAACCTCCTCCATAGCAAATAGAACGGGAAGATACCTCTCCCTTTCGCTTTCATCTTCTGTAAGCCACTGCCAGTCTGTAACTACAGGTCTGCCCTCTGTAATTGTACCGGTCTTGTCCAAAACTACGGCGTTTACCCTTCTCATCTGCTCCAAAGCGGAGGCATCTTTAATAAGGATATGCTGTTGGGCTCCCTTGCCGATTCCCACCATAAGTGCTGTTGGTGTTGCCAGGCCAAGAGCGCAAGGGCAGGCAATTACAAGGACAGATATAGCAGAGAGCAAACCCTTTGCAAAGAGCTGTTCACCTCCGGCTAAAATCCAGACAGCAAGGGTTATAAGTGAAATTGAAATGACCACAGGTACAAAAATTGAAGCAATCTTGTCTGCAATTCTCTGAACGGGAGCTTTGCTGCCCTGTGCCTCTTTTACTGTTTTAATTATCTGTGCAAGAAGTGTGTCTCCTCCAACTTTTAATGCCTCAAATGTGAATGTGCCTTTTTGATTTATTGTTCCGGCCAATACATTGTCCCCCACTCTCTTGTGGGCAGCCAACGGCTCTCCGGATATCATACTTTCGTTCACATACGATTCACCGCTTTTAAGAACTCCATCTACGGGAATCTTCTCTCCCGGCTTAACAACAATTTCCTCCCCAACCGAAATTTGAGATATGGGCACTTCTACAGGCTCTCCGTTTCTCAGTACAGTTGCCGATTTTGGCTGTAGACCCATCAATTTCTTTATTGCTGATGATGTGTTGCCTTTTGCTCTCTCTTCCAGAAATTTACCAAGTAACACAAATGCGATAATCATTGTTGCCGCTTCGTAATAGACCATCGGCTCAATGCCTCTGGCTATCCAGTATTCCGGGAAAAATGTATTGAAAACACTAAATAAGAAGGCAATAGCAGTACTAAGCGCAACCAGGGTATCCATGTTTGCACTGCCTCTAAGCACTGCTTTATAGCCGTTTACATAAAAACTTCCGCCAAAAATTGCAAGTACGGGTAGCGAAAGCAGCATCATTGGTATGTTCAGATAGTGGTGATGCATGAAAAACATTGACATCACCATTATAGGCATCGAAAAGGCCCAGGCGAGTATGGTTCTGTTTTTAAGTTTGCGGTAGTGGCTCTCGCGTTGCTCCTCCTTTAGTTTTGCTGCATTCTCTCCCTCCTCTACTATCATGTCGTAGCCAAGTTGCTGAACACTCTGTTTAAGTTTGATGGAGTCAGTAAGTTGTTCATCAAACTCCAGAGTCACACTGTTGTCGGCAAAATTAACTACCGCCTTTTTTACCCCCGGTTGTGCATTCAAGCCCTTCTCAACACCCATTGCACAGGATGCGCAGCTCATTCCGGTTACTGTATAATTTTTCTTTGCCATAATGTAATCAACTTTTAGTCACTCTGTTAAGAAATATTGTTCCCTCTCTTTTGCTCCAGATTTTGAAACCCTTTACTGAGAGTATATCAAGAATTGGGGTAGGCAGAAACGGAGAGGAGAATTCAAAAATCTGACCCTTCTGCAACGAATTGCTTAACCTTAAAATCTCTGCCATGGGTACATCGCCCGACTCAAGAGTCTTTACAGCATCGTATCTGACTGTTATCTTTTCGGGCGAAAACCAGTCAGGCTGCTCACCTCTGTATTTGTCCGAAAAATTCTCCAACTCACTTCCTGTCGCAGCACCTGATGCAACACCTGACACAGCACCCGATGCATTATTAACTCCGGCATCAGAATCTGACAAACCGGCGGCTATCCTCAATTTTTTTACAACCTCTGTGGCCTCAATACCGGCAATGGTTGCCGCCTGCTGTATTGTTGTAACCCTTGCAATTGTTCTGCGAAGAATCGGGTTCTTTAGCTTTGCAAATGCAGGTGATATCTCTGAAAGAACATCCTCAAGTTGGGGATAATCTTCCAACAGTTCGTAAACCTTTGTCTGAAATGTTATCGGCCTCATTTTGTTGTATATGATAGCAATCTCTGGTCTCCCTGGAGTTTTCTGAACTCAGTTATGTCCTGGGTAACCTCAATGACTCCAAGGTATTCGTTGTCTTTGCCTCTGAGGGCTGTATATTCAATGTAAACGAATCTTCCCATAAAGTTAGAGAGCCAGAATTTTGCCTGATTCTCTTTTCCGCTCTTGAAATCCACAAGAATCTGTTCAACAATATTTACACTTCCCGGAGGGTGGCATAGCCTTACATCTCTTCCGATTATTGAGCGGTTTCTCTCAAATACCCTGTTTGGGCTGTGTGAGAAAAATTTAACCTTATCATTTGCATCTACATAAGTGATATCGATAGGAATTGTTACAAATAGTGCCTCAAGCTCTTTCATGTCAAAACTCCCCGAACTTAATCTTATTGGGGCACCATCGGAATAAGATACCCCCGAAACCGCCGGGCCACCCTCCTCCTGCTGGCTCTTTTTAAGGTTCTCAACCACATCTTCTCCCGGTTTCCATTCATCTCTTGTGTCATAGAGACAGTAACCGTAAACCGGTGTTTCAAGGTAAATCTGATACCAGTTCTCCTCAGTAAATTTCTCAAGACACATTGGTATTAAAATCTCCTCCTCTTTCATTATCATGCTCTCAACCGCCTCAATTGCAGGGCCAAGCAACAATACAACAACCGACATCAACTCCTCTTTTGTTGTAATGCTCCCCGGTTCAAGCGCCTCAATAGAGGCCTTTAGCTGTTCCCGAATCTCGTCATGTTTGCCCCACATCACCTTGGGAGGGCCTGTAATGGCCGCCTTCTCAAGAAATGGGAAGAGCAGATACTCTTTGCGCTTATAGTGTTTGTCGAGGTCGTAAAGGCTGTTAAAGAGACCTTTTAATTTAAGGGTAAGAGCAGCAATTTCGTCATCGGCTCCGCTTGAAACAGCCGGAATCGAGTCAAAGATATCTTTAACCTTTCTGGTAACCTTCTCAACCTCTCTGTTCTCTTTCTTTAGTGTGTCAACCGGGTGCGCCGCCGGCATCTCTGCATGATGCGATGTTATACTTCCCTCCAGCACAGAGCTGTGAATGTCGCAAAACTTAAGAACCTCCTCCTCCGGAAGACCTTCTGAAATAAGTTCCTGCTCTACTTCAACCACTTCGTTGTATGGAATGTTTTTTAGGAGCTCTTTAACTCTGCTTTTAACCATTTCGGGTGCTTCACCCTGGTGGAGTTCCTGAATCATGTGTTTCAGGAGTGCTTTTCTCTGAGATGAGTTGTTGATGTATTCACTCATAATATGATATTTAAAAAATTATAATAGTTAGCGGGAGTAATAAATTTACAACAAATTTTCTTGATTATTGTTTATCCTTACTTCTGCCTGTCTGCCGGAAAATTGATTATATTTATGGAAAATTGAAAGATGAAGAGAGTTGCTATTATTGGAGGGGGTTTTTCGGGATTGTCGGCTGCTTGTTATCTTGGCAGGGCCGGCTATGATGTTACCGTTTATGAGAAAAACAGTGTACTTGGAGGCAGAGCAAGAGTTTTGGAAAGAGATGGGTTCAAATTTGATATGGGGCCTACATTTTATTGGATGCCGGATATTTTTGAGAAGTTCTTTGATGATTTTGGCAAGAAAAGCAGCGATTTTTATGAGTTGATAAGATTGGATCCGGGTTATGAAATCTACTTTGGCCCCAATAACTCAGTCAGTGTCTCTGCTGATGTGCAAAAGACAATCGAGACATTTGAGAGAATTGAGCCGGGAAGTGGAGCCTTTCTTGAAAATTTTCTCAAGTCTGCAGAGTTCAACTACAGGGTGGCAATTGATAAGGTTGTTGAGAAACCCGGTAAATCGATTTTTGAACTGATTATGCCTCAAACAATTGCAAGAATTACTCAGTTTAAGGAATCAATAAGCAACCATATAAGAAAGAACATAAAAGATGACAGGCTGAGGCAAATTCTTGAGTTTCCGGTACTCTTTCTTGGTGCAAAGCCTTCAAGGACACCACTCTTTTACTGCTTTATGAATTATGCCGATATGGTACTTGGTACTTGGCACATAAAGGGCGGTATGTACGGACTCGTTGAGGCTATGGTAAAGATTGCAGAGGGCTATGGAGTCAAATTTATAACTGATGCTCATGTTAACAGTATTATTACCGATGGTTCAAAAGCTGTTGGTATTTCATGGAGTAATACATCCGATTCAAAAGGAGAGCGTAACTCCGTCTCTGAAATGGCAGATTTTATTATCTCCTCTGCAGACTACCACTTTGCCGAGACACTGTTGGAGCCTAAATTCCGCAATTATTCAGAAAAATATTGGTCAAAGAGGGTATTTGCCCCTTCGGCCATGCTTTACTATGTGGGATTTGACAAGAAATTAGAGGGTATTTCTCATCATACTCTCTTTTTTGACGCTGACTTTATTGAACATTCCGAGACTATTTATGATACACCCCGGTGGCCAAACAAGCCTCTGTTTTATGGCAGTTTCCCATCGGTAACCGACCCTACCCTTGCACCTAAAGGTAAAGAGTGTGCCGTATTCCTTATACCTGTAGCTGCGGGGCTCAAAGATACACCTGAGTTGCGGGAGAATTACTTTTTGCAGATTCTGGAGAGAATTGAACAGACTACAGGCATAAAGGTCTCTGATTCTGTACTTTTCAAAGAGTCCTATTCTGTGAGTAACTTTATGGAAGATTACCATGCCTACAAAGGGAATGCCTATGGTCTTTCAAACATACTTACCCAAACGGCATTTCTTAAGCCAAAAATGCAAAACAGACATTTATCAAACCTTTTATACGCAGGGCAACTTACTGTGCCGGGCCCGGGAGTGCCTCCGGCCATAATTTCAGGTAAGATTGCTGCCGGAATTGCCAGGAAAAAACTTAAACATGGATAGTTTATACAAAGAGTTATCTCTCAGGACATCGGAGCTTACAACCTCACTCTACAGCACCTCCTTTTCAGCGGGACTTATGTGTATGAACAGAGAGAGCCGTAGGGCAATTTTTGCTATATACGGCTTTCTTCGTCAGGCAGATGAGATTGTTGACACCTTTCACGAGTATGATAAAAAGAGTCTGATCAGTGAGTTTGAGGCAGAGTATTACAGATGTATGGAACGCGGTATAAGTCTGAATCTTATAATCAACTCATTCGCATTGATTGTTAAAAGATACAATATCCCTGACCAGCTGGTAAGTGCGTTTCTCAGAAGCATGAAAAGTGATCTGGAAAACAGTAATTTCAACGAGTCTGGCATTAAAGAGTACATCTACGGGTCTGCAGATGTTGTAGGGCTGATGTGTCTTAAAGTTATGACACGTGATAACCCGCAAGATTATGAAAGACTTAAGGATAGTGCCATGAGCCTCTCTTCTGCATTTCAGAAAATCAATTTTTTGAGGGACATTAAAAACGATACAGAAAATTTATCCAGAAACTATTTTCCTGTTCTGAATGACAAACCATTCAATAAAGAGACATTCGCTGTAATTCTTGATGATATTCGTAAAGATTTCAAGAGTGCGCTTGTTGGTATTAAAGAGTTACCTAAACGAGACAGAACAGGAGTATATCTTGCTTATTTATACTACCTTGGGCTTACTTCCAAAATAGGAAAAACACCTCCTGAGAGGCTATTCAAAAAACGAATACGTCTATCTGAATGGGAAAAAGCCGGTCTTTTTTGTGTGGCCAATTTCAGATCATTCTTGGGTAAAAAATTTATGTAAATATGAAAGTTGCTGTCATAGGTTCCGGAGTTGCAGGTCTAGCAACGGCAATCAGAGTTGCTGCACGGGGTGACATCGTTACTCTTTTCGAAAAGAACGGAACCCCGGGAGGAAAAATCTCCCAGATTCGTGATAAGGGCTATCGTTTTGATACAGGCCCTTCGCTCTTTACTCTTCCCAATTTGGTTGACGAGTTGTTGTCAATGAAGTCAAATCAAGTCGATCATTCTGCTAATGCAAATGATAACACAGTAAATGCAATGAGTCAATCTGTTGATTCAAATGGTCAATCTGATAAAGCAAATAGTCAAGCAATAAATTCAGACGTTCAAACAAGTTTATCTGGTAAAAATTCCTTCAATTACTTCCGTCTGGAAAACAGTTGCAGGTACTTCTACCCTGACGGTACTGTTTTCGATTTTTTCCAGGACACACAAAAACTAAGGGAGCAGATTGAAAATAACACAGACGAGAATTTCGAAAATATTCTCAAACGGCTAAACCAATCGGAATTCATCTACAACCTCACATCTGACCTGTTCATATTCAACTCTTTTCACCGTTTTTCAAACTTTTTAAAAGAGGAGAACCGTTCGATTCCGCTTCATCTTCACAAGCTTGGTTTCCACAGTACAATGCACTCTGCAAACAAATCATTGTTCAAGGACAAGAGAATCGTTCAACTGTTTGACAGATACGCCACATACAATGGCTCTTCACCATATAAGGCACCTGCAACGCTTAATATGATATCTCACCTGGAGCACAATATTGGGGCATTTTTCCCTGAAAAGGGTATTTACTCCATTGCAGACTCTCTTTATAAAAAAGGGGTTGAACTGGGTGTGAATTTTGAATTCAATTCGCTTGTTAATGAGGTAATTGTCGAGAAATTTAAAGACACAAGAGAGAGAAAAAACGAAATCAGTTCAGGAGAAAATTATAATGATAATTCCGGAGATGAAAACACCAGTAATTTTGGAAAACCTTGGAGAGGTAAGCGGGCTGTTGGTGTTAGGGTTAATGGCGTTTCAAAATACTTCGATTATGTAGTATGCGACACCGATGTTAGTTATGCGGCGGAAAATATGTTCAATGGCCGGTACAGGCACCCTCTTAAAAAGAGGTTGTCAAAGCTGGAACCTTCATCTTCTGCTCTGATATTCTACTGGGGAATAAAGGGTGAATTCAACCGGCTTGATATACATAACATTCTCTTTGCCTCCAATTACAAAGAGGAGTTTGATTATCTGTTTAAAAAGAGGGAGCTTTACAGTGATCCAACTGTCTATATTTTTATAAGTAAAAAAGTTGTTCCCGGTGATGCACCTGATGGTTGCGAAAACTGGTTTGTTATGGTCAATGCACCATACAATAACGGGCAGGATTGGCAAACTGTAATTGCAAATGCCCGAAAATCAATTATTCAAAAAATTGACAAAACATTCAATATAAAAATTGAAGATTATATTGATGTTGAACACATTGCATCTCCTGTTACAATTGAAAGAAATACACTTAGCAGTAAAGGGGCTCTCTACGGCAGCTCTTCAAACTCGATGTTCTCAGCCTTTTTAAGGCACCCCAACACCTTGAATAAGATTAAAAATCTCTCTTTTACCGGAGGCAGTACCCACCCAGGCGGTGGAATTCCTCTCTGCCTGGCAAGTGCCATTATTGCCGAAAAAGAGATCTACAAACTTTGAAGTGAATAACATAAACCAAATTGCTTGAACATAATTATTTGAATATAATTGCTTGAAACGAATCATTTGAAACAAACTGCTTGAAACGAATTACTTGAATCTAATCATATAGAATTGGTTTAAAATATCTGAATATTAGAAAATGACAATAAGTAAATGAAAAAGAATTTCATACAAAAAATATTCAATGT
>Ga0351921_1003_pt1 | contig 53605 bp, 47 predicted proteins | sample BONcelHT113001C9_FD_206869 | JGI IMG/M metagenome (GOLD analysis project Ga0351921, IMG submission 206869) | Enriched cells from coal bed in the Powder River Basin, Montana, United States - BONCAT cells T11 rep2 HSBNCT.T11.300.1.C9 ... | reverse complement strand
ACTCCCTCTAGTGTCAAAAGGACAATCAATTTTCAGTATTAACAATATTTGCAGTATGCATCTGCAAAATCTGTAAAAAATCAATTCTCTAAGGCAAATGATTTCTAATCCAAACTATTGTTTGGGTTATTCTATCTATTTATCAAAAATCACGTACATATTGTTACAATGCTAAATTGGAGCAAGTTGCATTTCGGCTTAAAAAACTTTTGTGTTTTTTTTACAAAAACCTCCTTTTTTCTTGGTTAAATCTCAAAATTATAAATACATTTGCACCCGAATTGGTTTCGATACTCCTTAACAGGCGTATTGATTAAAAGGGAACCGGGTGTGAGTCCCGGACAGGCCCGCTGCTGTGAAGCACGAGAACGTTCCGAAAAAATCTGCAACCACTGGTCACTATGACCGGGAAGGTGTTGGAAAGAGTGTGTTAGTCAGAAGACCTGCCAATTCATGTTACTGTCACTTAGCCCCGTGGACCGGGTTGATTGATGACCTAAAAGTTAAACTTCGAAAAATAGTCGCCCTTAACTTGGGTGGCAATGTAAAACCATGCGAAACCGACATTTTTGCCGGAATGTGATTGCTTTGCCTGAACCGAAACACGAAACTGAATATTAAACACATACCATTATGATGACAAAAGAGCAGTATATCGAAAGCCTTAGGAAGATGAATCTAAAGGTTTACCTTATGGGCAAACTTGTTGACAATCCTGTTGATCATCCAATGATCAAGCCATCAATGAACTCTGTTGCAATGACCTACGAGCTTGCCGAAATGCCGGAATACCGCGAGCTTATGACCGCAACATCTAACCTCACCGGTAAAACCATAAATCGTTTCTGCCACCTGCATCAGAATACCGACGACCTTGTGAAAAAGGTCAAGATGCAACGCCTTCTTGGACAAAAGACAGCATCATGTTTTCAGCGTTGTGTCGGGATGGACGCATTCAATGCGATATTCTCGACTACTTACGAAATCGACAAAAAATATGGGACAGAGTATCACAAACGATTCACCGACTATCTGAAATTTGTTCAGGAGAACGACCTTACGGTTGACGGCGCAATGACAGATCCTAAAGGAGATCGCGGCCTCTCTCCGTCAAAGCAGGCAGATCCCGACCAATATCTTCGGATTGTAAAGGTTATGCCGGAAGGAATTGTGGTGAGAGGTGCAAAAGCGCACCAGACAGGTGCCGTTAACTCGCATGAACACCTTATTATGCCTACTGTTGCAATGAAAGAGGAGGATGCGGATTATGCAGTCTCTTTTGCTGTTCCATCTGATGCAGAAGGGGTTATTATGATATACGGAAGGCAATCGTGCGACACTCGTAAAATGGAGTCAGGAGCAGATATTGACTTGGGTAATGCTCGCTTTGGCGGACATGAGGCACTTGTCATTTTCAATGATGTTTTTGTTCCTAATGAGCGCATCTTCATGTGCCGTGAGTATGATTTTGCAGGCATGATGGTTGAAAGGTTCGCAGGATACCACCGCCAGTCATACGGTGGGTGTAAGGTTGGCGTTGGCGATGTACTGATTGGTGCTTCAGCAGTAGCTGCCGATTACAATGGAGCTGCCAAAGCAAGCCACATCAAAGACAAACTCATAGAGATGACTCACCTGAATGAAACCCTGTATGCCTGCGGTATAGCATGTTCGGCAGAGGGAGAGTCGATGCCTGCAGGCAACTATATTGTTAACCTGTTGCTTGCCAATGTCTGCAAACAGAATATCACCCGTATGCCTTACGAGATAGCCCGCCTTGCAGAAGATATCGCGGGAGGTCTTATGGTTACAATGCCATCGGAGCAGGATTTCCGCAGCCCCGAAGTTGGAGCTTACGTAGAGAAGTATCTGAAAGGGGTAGAGGGTGTTTCAACTGAAAACCGTATGCGAATACTCAGACTGATAGAAAATATCACACTGGGTACTGCAGCAGTTGGTTACCGTACCGAATCAATGCACGGAGCCGGCTCTCCGCAGGCACAGAGAGTAATGATTGCCAGACAGGGGAATATCGAAGGTAAGAAACTGCTTGCCAAAGAGATTGCCTTGATAAAAGAGGAGCTGACCAAATGTCCGAATAGCAATACAGAAAAATGATGAATTGGAAAGAACAATACAAAGATAAGATCGTTTCAGCCGCCCATGCAGTTGGCGTGATAAACGATTCGGATTATATAGTATGTTCACATGCAGCAGCCAATCCACAGGTTATAATGCGTGAATTGGTTGCGCAAAAAGAGAGGTTCAGCAACCTTCACATATACCATATGCTGCCTCTAGGTTACGGAGATTATCTTTTACCGGAAAATGCAAAACATTTTCATCACATTACAAATTTTATAGGCGGGGCTTCAAGAGAGTCTGCTTCACTGGGGAAAGCCGATTTCATCCCCTGCTTTTTCAAGGATACCCCACAGCTGATCGGCAATATCTTCCCTGTTGATGTTGCCATTATCAATGTGTCGCCTCCTGATGATGAAGGTTATTGCAGTCTGGGTTTATCATGCGATTACACTAAAGCAGCTGTTGAAAAAGCTCGCATTGTAATTGCTCAGGTGAACGAATATATGCCATATGTCGGCTCAATTAATAAAGTCCATTTATCCAAATTCGACCGTATTGTACCGTGTGCAGACCCGATACCCGAGATTCCGCTTCCATCAATCACCGATGTGGAGCGTGAAATCGGATGTAACTGCGCATCACTAATTAATGACGGAGATACACTCCAACTGGGCATAGGTGCAATTCCCGACGCTGTATTGCTTTTTCTGAAAGAGAAAAAAGACCTTGGAATTCACACGGAGATGTTCTCGGATGGTGCAATGGAGTTGGTTAAATCCGGGGTTATTAACGGACGCCTTAAAACGCTCCATCCCGGTAAACTGGTAGCCACATTTCTTATGGGAACACGGGCATTGTATGACTTTGTTCATAACAATTCATCTGTCGAAATGCTGCCTGTTGACTATGTAAATAACCCGGCTGTTATAGGTCGCAACGATAATATGGTTTCAATTAATTCCTGCATCGAGATAGACCTTATGGGTCAGGTGAATGCAGAGAGCATAGGAACAAAGCAATTCAGCGGCACAGGAGGTCAGGTTGACTATGTGCGCGGAGCATCTGTTTCAAAAGGGGGCAGGTCGATAATTGCCGTTCCGGCTACCGCCTCTAAAGGAAAGGTATCGAGAATAGTTCCGTTCCTGAGCCCGGGCGCAGCGGTAACAACATCCAGAAACGATGTTGATTATGTTGTGACCGAGTACGGAGTAGCCAAACTCAAAGGGCGTACCCTTGCTCAAAGGGCAGAGGCACTGATAGCAATTGCACATCCGGATTTCCGTGATGAGCTGAAAGAAGAGTACAAAAAACGGTTTAATAAATAGAGAACAATATGCAGTTATTCAAATTAAAAACAACTGTCAGCCGCTTTGACACTTTTGCAGAGTTTGCCTGCAACTTCGAACTTGGCCCCAATGATCTGGTTCTTACACACGACTTCCTCTACAAGTCGTACATAGAGAAAACAGACCTTAATTGTCTGTTCGTAATGATTGAGAAGTACGGCTCCGGCGAGCCCTCTGACCAAATGATAAACAGGATACTCGCCGATATTTCAGATTTAAAGTATGACAGAGTTGTGGCTATTGGAGGAGGTACTGTAATTGATGTATCCAAACTTCTTGTAATCAACAAAGTGTCTGATATATCTGAAGTTTTCGAAAGAAAAGTTCCAATTGTTAAGCAGAAAAAACTTGTCACCATTCCAACCACATGCGGAACAGGCAGCGAGGTGACCAATATCTCAATCGCCGAACTCAAGGCAAAAAATACCAAAATGGGAATAGCAGACGACACTCTATTACCCGATGATGCCGTACTGATTCCTGAACTTCTAAAGGGGCTGCCATTTAAATTCTTTGCATTCAGCGCCATAGATGCACTTATACACGCCACAGAGTCTTATGTTTCGCCAAAATCGAACCCATATACAAAGATGTACTGCCGCGAAGCCATCAGCATCATTGTTGACGTGTTTACCAATATTGCCCTAAAGGGACAGGAGTACTCTCTTGAAAGACTTGAAGATATGCTGATTGCAAGCAACTATGCCGGAGTAGCATTCGGAAATACAGGTGTAGGGGCAGTTCATGCACTCTCATACCCGCTGGGAGGAGTTTACCATGTGCCGCATGGTGAGGCCAACTACCAGTTTTTCACCTCTGTTTTCAAACTCTACAATAAGAAGAGACCTCAGGGAGCTATTAAGGAGGTTAATGAACTGTATGCAAAGTTGCTCAACACCTCAGAAGAGATGGTTTACACAAAGCTTGATGAGCTCCTGGGGAATCTGACTTCAAAAAACCGACTAAGTTTTTACGGAATGCAGGAGAGAGAGATCGAAAGTTTCACACAAAGCGTACTTGTTGGTCAGCAACGTCTGCTCAACAATAATTATGTTCCCTTCTCGGAGGATGATATAAGGGGTATATACACGGAATTATTTTAATTAAAAATCATAACCGCAATGGAGATTAAAGAGATGATTGCCCTGGCGCGCAAAGCGCAGGCCGCTTACCAGGTACAATTTGACCAGGACGATGTAGATCAGACAATTAAACTGGCCGCACGCGCCATCTTCGATAATGCCGAAGAGCTTGCACGTATGGCTGTAGAGGAGACAGAGATGGGCGTTTATGAAGATAAAGTCGCCAAAAACCGAAACAAATCAAAAGGTGTTTGGAATAACCTTAAGGGGAAAAAATCGATGGGCATTCTGAGCATAGACGAAATGACAGGACTTATCGAGATTGCAAAACCAATAGGCGTTGTTGCCGGAATTACTCCAATGACAAACCCAATAGTTACCCCAATGTCAAAGATAATTTTTGCACTTAAAACCAAGAATGCGATCATAATCTCTCCTCACCCAAAAGCAAAAAAGTGCTCAGCAGCTGCAGTCAAAGCAATAATCAAGGCTATCGCTCCCATGAACGTGCCGGAAGGGATGGTTCAGGTGATAGAGGAACCTTCACTTGAGAAGACTCAGGAGCTTATGAGAAAGTGTGATACAGTAGTAGCCACAGGTGGAATGCCAATGGTAAAATCAGCCTATTCATCAGGCAAACCATCGTTTGGTGTTGGTGCGGGTAATGTGCAGGTGATTCTTGACCGAAATATCGATTATGACCTGGCAGCAGGAAAAATCGTTACCGGACGTTCATTTGATAACGGAATTATCTGCTCCGGAGAGCAAAGCGCCATATATCCAAAGGAGTGCCGCGAAGAGGTTCTTGAAGCCTTTAGACGCAACAAAGGTTATGTTGTACCGGAGGAGTTACGCCAACAGGTTGTTGACACCATTTTTACCGATGGAATTATGACAAAGGAGTTGATCGGTCAATCAGCTATCGCTATTGCAAAAGCAGCAGGGATAACAGTTCCCGAAGAGACTAAAGTTTTGATAATAGAGGCCAAAGGGGTGGGAAAAGCAGACATTATCTGCAAAGAGAAGATGTTCCCGGTACTGGCGGTAATTCCTTATGGCTACTTTGACGAAGCTTTAGAAATTGCAGAGACCAATCTAACCTTTGAAGGTAGCGGTCATACTGCCGGAATCCACTCGAATAGCCAGGCCAATATAATCAAGGCGGGTACCGACCTTTCTGTTTCCCGTGTAATAGTAAATGCAATTTGCGCCACAACTGCCGGCGGGTCTATACAAAACGGACTTGCCGTCACCAATACACTTGGTTGCGGAAGCTGGGGAAATAACTCCATATCGGAGAATTTCACATATAAACACTTGCTAAACATTACACGTGTAGCTCCTCTATCGGCTCGTATACAGGTGCCGAGTGACTCAGATATTTGGAATAACTAAACACAACAATAATATGGATTTTTCTCTTAGTAAAGAGCAGGAGTTGTTCCTGCAGATGATTAGGGAGTTCGCAGAGAAAGAGGTTAAGCCTCTGGCCGCTGAAATTGACGAGCAGGAACGTTTCCCGATGGAAACCGTAAAAAAGATGGCAAAGCTCGGAATTATGGGTATTCCATTCCCCGTGGAATACGGAGGAGCAGGTGGTAACAACCAGTTGTACTCAATGTGTGTGGAGGAACTTTCTAAGGCATGTGCCACAACTGGTGTAGTGGTTTCGGCACATACTTCGCTTTGTTGCGCCCCAATATGGGAGCACGGAACCGAGGAACAAAAACGCAAGTACCTTCCTAAACTCGCCAGTGGAGAGTGGATTGGCACCTTTGGGCTTACAGAACCTAACGCGGGTACTGACGCTGGAGGTCAGCAGACTGTAGCCGTTGATATGGGAGACCATTGGCTGCTTAACGGGTCCAAAATCTTTATAACCAACGCGGCATATTCCGATGTAAACATTATAATCGCTATGACCGACAAGTCACAGGGAACACGTGGAATCTCAGCCTTCATTGTTGAGACAAAATTCCCCGGTTTCTCGGTGGGCAAGAAGGAGAAGAAGATGGGAATCCGCGGCTCAGCCACATGCGAATTGATAATGGAGAACTGTATTGTTCCCAAAGAAAACCTGCTTGGGCAGGTTGGCAAAGGGTTTGGCATTGCCATGAAAACCCTTGACGGAGGCCGAATTGGCATTGCTTCTCAGGCACTTGGCATAGCCCAGGGAGCCATGGACGAAACTATTAAATATACAAAAGAGAGAAAACAATTCGGCAAACCAATCTCAGCATTCCAGAATACTCAGTTCCAATTGGCCGATCTTGAAACAAAAATACAGGCATCCCGACTGCTAGTACGGTCAGCTGCATGGAAAAAAGATCAGAAGCTCCCCTACTCGACAGATGCTGCAATGTGTAAACTTTTTGCTGCCGAAACTGCAATGGAGATGACAACCAAAGCTGTTCAGTTCCATGGTGGTTACGGATACACAAGAGAATATCCTGTTGAGAGGATGATGCGTGATGCAAAAATCACCGAAATATATGAAGGCACCAGCGAAGTCCAAAAAATGGTTATCGCTGCACACATACTTAAATAACACTGAGAAATTATGAAGATAATAGTATGCATAAAGCAGGTACCTGATACAACAGAGATAAAGTTGGATCCGGTTACAGGAACGATGATCCGGGAAGGTGTGCCCAGCATCATGAATCCGGATGACAAAGGAGGTCTGGAGATGGCCCTGAAGCTGAAAGATGAATTTGGTGCCGAAATAACGGTAATCACAATGGGACCGTTGAAGGCAGAAGCTATAATCCGTGAAGCATTCGCAATGGGGGCAGACAAGGGAGTTCTTTTGAGCGACCGCAAGTTTGCCGGTGCCGATACTCTGGCAACATCGAATACACTGGCAGGAGCACTGCGTACAATGGATTTTGATATTATAATTACCGGACGCCAGGCTATTGATGGCGATACAGCACAGGTAGGGCCACAGATAGCCGAACATCTGGATTTGCCTCAAATCACATACGTTGAAGATGTTAAATACGATGGTAATAGAAAGTTGACAGTAAAAAAGGCGACAGAAGAGGGTTATCAGATCCTGGAGGTTGAAACTCCGTGTGTGCTTACAGTCCTTTCGAGTGCAAACAAAGCGCGCTATATGTCAGTTTGCGGAATCGTAGAGGCGTTTGACAAAGATATTGACATATGGGGCTTCGAACAGATAAATGTAAATGAGAAAAAACTCGGATTGGGGGGCTCTCCTACCCGTGTAGCCAAATCATTTACTAGAGGTGCAAAATCTGCAGGCCAACTTCACGAGGTAGAACCGCATGAAGCCGTAGAGATAATTGTAAACAAACTTAAAGAGAAATTCATTATACGATAGTTATGGATAAAACGATATATAAAGATGTTTATGTTTTTATTGAGCAGCGAGAGGGCGTCATTCAGAGTGTATCCCTTGAATTGCTTGGTAAGGCTGTAGAATTGGCCGCTAAAAGTGGTGAAAAAGTATGTGCCCTGCTGCTTGGTGATAATATCAAAGGGCTTGCAGATGATTGCATAGCATACGGAGCGGACAAGGTAATTGTTGCCGATTCGCCCCAGTTAAAACACTATATGACTGAACCTTATACTCAGGCACTATACCAGATTGGAGTAAAATTTGAGCCAAGTATTATTCTGATAGGCGCTACTACAATCGGACGCGATTTAGGCCCGAGGCTCTCAGCAAGATTATCTACCGGTCTTACAGCCGACTGTACAGCTCTGGAAATTTCTGATGAAGGAAACCTTATGATGACCCGCCCTGCCTTTGGCGGCAATATGATGGCAACAATTACCTGCAAAGAGCATCGCCCTCAGATGTCAACCGTAAGGCCTGGTGTTATGTGCACCGCTCCTCGCAATGAGAGCCGCAAGGGAGAGATTATCAATTTTTTACCTGTATTCGACAGCTCAAAGTTCCGTGTAAGATTACTGGAGACCGTTAAAGAGGAGCGCAATCTGGTAGATATTACAGAGGCCAACATTCTCGTTTCAGGAGGTCGCGGAGTGGGTAATTCCGAAGGGTTCGATAAACTGCGCGAGTTTGCACAAACAATAGGGGCAGAGGTTTCATCTTCACGAGCATTGGTTGACGCTGGAATAGTAGGACACAATCGTCAGGTAGGCCAGACCGGTAAAACAGTGAGGCCCGACCTATATTTTGCATTAGGTATTTCAGGAGCAATACAGCACCTTGCAGGAATGGAGGAGTCAGACTATATAATTGCCATTAACAAAGACAAATACGCACCAATTTTCCAATCTTCTGACTTGGGAATCGTGGGAGATGTGAAGAAGATTGTCCCTCTGCTCACAGAGAGACTAAAAAGGTAGTATCGTCCCATTAACAACCGTTTGTAATGCAAAAACGCACCATAAAAATATGTTTAGGCAGCTCTTGTTTCAGTCGTGGAAATAGTGCTAACGTTAAGGTTATAAAACAATTTATCCAGGACAACACATTAGACGCCGAACTCACATTTACCGGGCGCCTCTGCGAAAATATGTGTAGCAGAGGTCCGGTTATTGTCATTGATGAGAAGGTTTACGAGAATGTAAATCTCTCCCGTCTTTGCAAAATATTAAAGGAGGAATTCAAATGCTAAAACCCATATATACAGAGCCCGAGAATTGTCAGGACTGCTATAAATGCATCCGGGAATGTCCTGTAAAGGCCATAATGGTCGAAGGAAACAAGGCTTCGATAATTGAGGAGCGTTGTATATATTGCGGACACTGCACACAGGTCTGTCCTACAGGTGCAAAGAAGGTACGTGACGGACTTACCCGGGCCAAATTTACACTAAGCAGGCATCCCGGAAAGGTGTATATGTCATTAGCTCCCTCTTATGTGAGTGAATTCGGAGACATTCCCACATCAAGCCTTATTGCTGCAATCAAGCGACTCGGTTTCACAGGTGTCTCTGAGACTGCACTAGGGGCAGAAGTGGTATCTGCAAAAACAGAAGAATATATCGGAGAGTCATCTGGAAAGATTCACATATCATCGGCCTGCCCGGTGATTGTGGACTATATCCGAAAATATGTTCCCTCTCTGGTAGACAATATAACACCAATTGTATCCCCAATGCTTGCACATGCAATGATGTTGCGTGAGATGTACGGGGAGGATATAAAGATAATATTTGCGGGTCCATGCATCAGTAAAAAAACCGAATCAGACCACTTTAACGAGCTTGTAGATGTAGCCATTACCTTCAGAGATCTGATTGAATGGCTTGAATCAGAAGGAGAGATGCCAATCAAAGATCTTTCGGAAAAACCCGAAGAGGCTTTTATTCCATTTAAATCACGCATTGGTGCCGCTTATCCGATAGAGGGAGGTATGCTAGCAGGAATTAATAAGCACCGGAAACCTATACACTATATGGCCTTTTCGGGGATTGATGTCATAAAAAGTGTACTAAACGAGCTCAACCCGGATGAGTGCTCCGGCCCAATGTTTCTTGAACTACTGGCATGTAGCGGCGGATGCGTAAATGGTCCCGCTAAACTCAATTCGGTTTCGATTGCAAGAAAACGGTATGATATAATTGGTAGTTGTGAAACAGGAGAACCACATAAAGACTTCTCTCACTTGAATTTAAGCATTCAATTCAACAGCGATATTCAAAAAAACACACAAGATTATACCGAGATCGAGATAAAGGGAGCCCTTGCAACTGTAGGTAAAACAACAGCCGAGGACGAACTAAATTGCAGTAGTTGCGGGTACGATACATGCCGGGATTTTGCTGTTGCGATGCTCAACAGAAGAGCAGAAGACAATATGTGTGCATCATATATGCGTAAGATTGCCCACGATAAGGCGACTGTGTTGCTCCAGAAGATTCCGGCAGGAGTAATACTCGTAAATTCCGATCTGAAGGTTGTAGATATGAACCGAAACTTCGCGGCCTATATGGGGGATGATTTATTATCAGTGTATGATCTTATGCCTGGCATGACAGGAGCCTCAATAAACAAGGTGTGTTCATTCGAGCCTTTTTTCCGCACAGCATTTGCTACCGGAGAGGAGTTGCGAGAGAGACGAATCACAGATAATGGCAAGACATGGCTGTTGTCAATATATAACCTCCAGCCAAACAGGCAAGTCTTTGGACTTCTGCAAAGCCTGAATGAACCAAGTGTGAAGAAGGAATGGATTCTGGAGAAAGCACGCGAGGTTATTCGTAATCACATGACCACAGTTCAGAAGGTAGCAGGCCTGTTGGGCGAAAACGCCGCTTACACAGACTCCACACTTCGCTCAATTATAGAGGCCTATGATCAGAAAGAGGCTGCAAATAAAGAGTTATTCCATGAGAGTTAATGGTGATTTCATAGAGGTCGATTGCTGTCAGAAGAACAAGGTAGGGCATATCGTTTGTGGAGACACTTTCATGTCTCACAAGTTCAAAGAGGAGGGTCGTGTAATAAGCGTATTGTCTGACGGACTTGGAAGCGGTATCAAAGCCAGCGTTCTCTCAACAATTACCTCCTCGATGTTGCTCAACTTCTCGCTGCTGAACGAGGATATTATGGACTCAGCATCATCTGTTCTCAAAACACTGCCGCTGGATGTCATACGCAAAATCAGTTATTCAACTTTTTGCCTGTGCGAAATAGACTGCTTTGGTAACGTAAGGATAGCCGAGTATGAATCCCCCTCCTTTTACTTGCTCAGAAACGGAGAATTTGTTAATATCCCCAAAAAAAAGATACCCGTAGAACGCGAAGATCTTGACAACACCCATTTGCTTATATCTGATTTCCGAATGCTTAAGGAGGACCGTATAATATTTTTCAGCGATGGTGTGAGCCAATCGGGAATGGGAAATCGCAACATGCCATTTGGATGGGAAGATGGAGCGAAAGATTATATCTCTTTGGTTGTAAGCAAAAGCCCGGACATCTCTGCCAAAGACCTGTCTCGTCGCATTGTAATTAAAGCAGAGCAGAACGACTTTTCGGCATTAAAAGACGACACAAGCTGCTGCGTAATATACATGCGCAAACCCCGCAATCTTTTAGTTTGCACAGGCCCTCCTTATGAAGAAAAGAATGATGGATATCTGAGCAATTATATAAACGATTTTCAGGGTACAAAGATAGTTTGTGGAGGAACAACCGCACAAATCATCTCCAGAGAGACAGGCCGCTCCATAAGTACAGATATAAGTCCCTCAGACAGAGAACTTCCCCCTATTTCCAAAATGGATGGTATAGACCTGATTACCGAAGGAATCCTTACCCTTAGCAAGGTAGAAAGAATACTCTCTGAAGAGGAGTATGAAGCTAAAAATAAAGATGGTCCGGCCGAGAAACTTTTAAAATTACTAGCAGAAAGCGATAAGATAACTTTTTTGGTGGGAACACGCATTAATATCGCACATCAGGACCCTACACTGCCCATAGAGCTGGAAATAAGGCGAAATGTGGTTAAAAAGATAAAATCACTCCTTGAAAGCAAATGGCTGAAAGATGTTGACATTAGTTATATCTAAAAACACTCATTTTATTTATTATAAACGGCAATGGAAAAGATAAGTCTGAAAATTTGCACCGGAACTATGTGTTATGTCATGGGAGGAGCCGAACTGCGAGCCATGCTTGAACTTTTACCTGATGATATTATGAAACGCATCTCGGTCAGCTATTCGCCATGTATGGGGCTGTGCTCAGATGTAGGAGAACCTCCCTATATACAAGTTAACGGGAAGACAATTTCGGGAGTAAGTAAATCTAATTTAATGCAAATTTTAAAAGAGGCCTTGAGCGATGCTGTACGATAATTATGCGATGCTGGCAAAGCGGGAACTTCTAATCCGCCTTGTTAAAATCCTGATCCGGGAAAAACTGGTCGAAGAGATAAAGAAAATTCCCGTTGAGATGCGTCCCAGGGAAAAACGCAACATAGATTGCTGCGTACATAAAGACCGTTATATTATAAAACACAAAATAATATCAATTCTCGGCTTTGATATTAAAGACGAAGATATTGACCTTATCTCCCTTGATTCATACGCTCAACGCTCACTTGACAACAAAAATGTAAAGGAGTCAATTCTCTCGGTTGTCCATGAGGCTTGCAGTGCATGTATGCAATCTCAGTACTTTATCACAAATATGTGCCGTGGGTGCGAAGGTCGTCCGTGTCTTATGAACTGCCCGAAGGGAGCTGTTTCGTTCAAACAGGGCAAAGCAATTATTACTCAGGAGGACTGCGTGAGCTGTGGAATCTGCCAAAAGGTATGTCCTTATCATGCAATAATTTACACACCCGTACCATGTGAGGATGCCTGCCCGGTAAAGGCAATCACCAAAAATTCTGATGGAACGGAAAATATAAACAAGGATAAATGTATATACTGCGGTCGCTGTATGCAAGCCTGCCCATATGGTGCGATTATGGAGCGATCAAAGATTGTTGACATCCATAAGATGGCATCTCTCCCGGGAGTTAAAATAGTGGCAATTGTAGCTCCGGCAATATTCGGGCAATTTGATGCAACACCGGGACAGATAATTACAGCAATGAAGCGTATCGGATTCGATGAGGTTGTTGAGGTTGCCCTAGGCGCTGAGGATACCGCCCGCCATGAATCTGCAGAACTTATTGAACGTATAAGTCAGGGAGATTCATTCATGACATCATCATGCTGCCCTGCTTATACCCAATGGGTAGAAAAACACGCCCCTGCATTTAAGCGGTATGTTTCTCACACCCAAAGCCCCATGGTTTATGCTGCACGTCGCGTTAAAGAGAAAAATCCTGATGCACAGGTAGTTTTTGTGGGCCCATGCCTTGCCAAACGACACGAGGCAGACTCGGTACAGGAGGTCGATTATGTGATGAGTTTTGAGGAGGTAGGAGCATTTCTTGCTGCCTATAAAGTTGATGTACGCGAATGTGAAGAGTCATTACCCGATCCCGAAGTCACACATCTGGGACGCGGTTTTGCTCAGTCCGGAGGAGTAAGGGAGGCAGTTGCTCTCGCTACCGGTGAGAGATATACAACAATGAGTATAGATGGCCTTAACAAACAGAACATTGCCCTTCTTAAAAGTATGATAAAGAGACCACAGGCACAGTTTGTAGAGGTAATGGCATGCCCCGGGGGATGTATTAACGGACCTTCTACTCTAGCACCTCTGTCACTTGCAAGAAAAAATCTTAAGCAGGCACTTTAATCTCTAACAACACTTTAACCTCTATTTAAGCTTAACACGCACAATAACCGGATTATCGGTATCATTCATGCTTTTGGCAATCTTTTTGAATTTATCGGAGACTTTATTAGTCTCTGCGTGGGATTTAAAATCGCGGGCATACATATAGGTTATCAGATATCCATCTGAACTCACATATTTGGGCCAGAAGGCCGGACCGCCTTCAAAATCCTCCACAAATCCCAGCTGGTTGATTTCAGGCTGATGAATAAATTGAAATTCCCCGGTTTTCTTGTCAAAAACAGAGTGTTCATGCTGATAGTCATAAGGACCTCGTCTTCCAATGACTCTTGAAGGCTTTTCAGAAAGCGGCCCTAAATGAAATGTCATAAACAGAAACCTGTCACTTTCACAAATCTCGAATCGTGACCATAGCCATGGTGCTTTAAAAGAGAATTGATCAGGATTATTAATATCCGCTCTGTATTTGCCGAAATTCAAATAATATGCGGTATCAATATTTTGGTTTTTATCTATGCTCAATATACAACTGCTATAGCCGTTAATCAGTCGTACACTCTCTTTATATTTGAAGAAATTTGGCTGAGTTACCTGAAGAGGTTTCCCCGAAAATATATCATAATCCTCTTGTGGATACAATATTTTTGAAACAACCTCTGTTGCGGTATCTAATACCATAAGCGAGTTCCTGGTTTTCTCGTTCACATGCATCAGTAGAAAATAGTCATGGCCTATCTTTTTAAAACGGTTTAAATGCAACTCTGCCAACAGAGGATTTTCGCGAAAGAAAACCGTTTTTAACAACTCCCCATCAGTTGAGTATTCAATAATTTTTTGCTTTTCCAAAAGTATAATGTTTCCCGTTTTAAGGTCAACATCCACATCAAGAGACATGTTAACATCGCGGGGCCCCTTGCCCGGTTTGCTTATCTTATTTAAATATCTGCCCTTTTTATCAAAGAGAATTGTTGATTGATTCCGTTCCATCAAATAGAACACTCCCTTTTCATAGAAAATCCTGTCATAAAATATCTTTCCCAACATCAATTCACTATTTGTCTCAAGAGGAATATACTCAATTGACTCAGCTACCTCTGACAACTTAACCAATCGCCCCTTGCCCACTCCTCCCTCTACATCAATAACTCGCAAATCTTTTGATTGACTATCATGGCTATTCTGACACGCGGTAATGGCGATAAAGAATATTAAAATGAGTTTTTTCATTTTTGAGTACTATTTTTAGTGGTTAAAATTAATAATTCTCATTATTGCTTTCGTTATCATTTAGGCAATTTACTCTTGGGTTACTCAGTTGGTAGTCGTTGATTAGTAGTTCCGGGGAAAGGTTTAATCTGGTTGTTAATTTACGAATCATTTGGATTGTGAGCTTTCTTTTTCGACTAAGTATTTCCGAAACTCGGTTTTTTCCCCCTATTTCATTTACAAGATCAATCTGTTTAAGTTGCATCTCCTCCATCCTGATTTTAATAGCTTCAATCGGATCCGGAGCATCTATTGGATAATGTTTCTTCTCATATTCATCTATTAAAAGGCCCAATACATCAGCTTCATCGCTCTCTGCACTTCCAGGATGTGCACTAAAAATTACTTCAAGCCTTTTCAATGCTTTAAAATAATCAGCCTCAGTCTTTATCGGTTTTATAATCATCTCTTGCCGTTTTAAATTGTGTTTGCATCAATCATATCGTATTCAATATGAGTTCCAATGAAGCGAATAAAAATCCACTGCTTTTTAAAATTAAACTTTGCTACCAGCCTGTATTTGTTTCCTTTAATATTAAAGACAATACGACTATCTCTGAGAACACTTGCATTAATATATGATTGCTTTACTTCATTAGGTGTGCTCCAATTTGCACTCATTGCTGTGTCATACCAGGTTTTTAAGTATTGCTCTGAATCAGGATGTTTAATCCAAAAATTCTTAAGTGTACTTTTTGCAAATATTCTCTCCATAAACTAAACTGATAATACAAAAATAATAAAATATTCCCATAATGGGAACCTTTTGAGTTGCAATTGTAAATTTTCATAAATTTATTATACCCTATTCTGATGTTATTGTGTAATTAATAATTATATTTGTATGATTAAACATCTAATTATGAGAAATATCACAATCATTGTCGCGCTACTGTGCCTTACTTTGTCAGGGTGTTCAAAAAATGAAAATAGTTTAGTTTTAAGCATTGCTTCGGAGAGATATCTTAGCCCTCTACAGGATGAAATGAATGCAGGTGTATGGTTCCTGAGCAAAAAGTACCAAAATGACAATTGGGCACTGTTTTCCCGGGATATAGAAGGTTTCGTTTATGAGCGAGGTTATGAATATATGGTAAAAGTGACCATGAGAGCCACAGAGCAATATGTTGATCAATCTCCTGTAAAATTTAAGCTAGTTCAGATAATCAGTAAGGAGAGAAAAGATTCAGATCTACCTGAAATTTTTAAAAACTCCCTTTTTGATGAGTAAACATCCTTACGAAGAATAGACTTACTTACGAAAAGTAGGATTTAACAATAAAGGCTTTATCCGTGCTGAGGTTATCAAAAGAATGAATCTTATCTATAGTGATGGTAGATAAACTAATTTACTTGAATTTTACCACCTGAAGTACCGGGTTATCATTTTCGGTCATCTTGTCGGTTATTCTCTTTAGGGTGTCGGGGAGATTGGCGTAATTATCCAGCAGTGTCTTGTAACTGAGACACCTTACTAAATAATTATGATTCAATGTTGTACCTTCGAAAAAGAAAGCATAATTAAGAGATTCTATAAAATGGGTATTGAAAGAGCCATCCGGGTTCTTTCTCATAATCCCTTTGGCAAGATCAAACAGTTTGTTTTGGATTTTATCGTAGGCAAAAAGTTTTAATTGCTTTTCTTCTAACCGAATCATAGTCTGAAATCTAGGTTGAGAATAAAGGAAAACGTACCTATCGTTCTCAATAACCGGGTATATGCCATTTTCTTCCTTATTGGAATAGCTGGATACATCAACAAAACGAGGCGATATTTCCAGAGATTTGCTAATATGATAGGTTGTGTCTGAACAGATGCTAAAGAAGTAAACTCCATTGTCAGTTTTGACTATAGCCTTAGACGATCCCCATGATTGATTTGCATCGTATATTCTCTCAAAGCTCAAATCCGGGAAATCAATGAGAGACAAGCTATCAATATCTATAAGGCTCATGGTCCTGCCGGACTTTCTTATTCTGCCTTCCCCGGATAACCCGGCGGGAACAATATAGGTTACCCTCGGGTTATACCCTAGCAAAGTGTTATCATTTATTAGATCCATGTTCCTGATTCTTAACCTCTCCGAGAAATCGGCAGATCTTTTGAAGTTTCCATTTGTATCATAAACAATTATACGGTTTTGCATTGAACTATTTATAAATACTTCACCCCTTAAAGTATCTACCGCATAGGTGAATGGTGCCATAAATTCACCCGGCCCCCGCCCTTTGTTTCCGATTTTGTATAATGGGTTTCCTTCGTAATCATAGACAATTATCTTAGGATCGTCCAAATTGCCATTATTCAGATAGAATTTATTACGGGTAGCAAAAAAGTGGCGGCCATAACCAGGATTTATAAAGACAGTATCCTCGCCCAACTTTAATGGAATGTATCTGATTTCTGCAATTTCGCCCAGGTCAAGGTTTAGTTGCGGATACTTCCTGAATGCATCAATCTCAATTATTCCATTTGCGGATTTTTTATTTGAACATGAGACAATAATGAACATTAAGAATAATACTAACAGAAAATCTGCCAACTTAAATTTTTTCATATTCTCTATGCTTTAATTTAACGGTGCTTTGATATTCAATAACAAATGAAATGCTCAACAAACTGACTATAAAAGTAGTTAAACATACTTATACAACAAAACATAAAAAAATGACCTCCGTGGAGGTCATTTTTTTTAGTATCAGCGGTTAAATTAAATAGTTCGTTTGGGTCTAAAAGAATTTTGCTCTGTTATCAACAACTTTTGCAGCCTTCTCAAGAATTGTAGGTATCATTTGAACCTGATATCCGAACACTTGATTTGCTCTCGCTTTTGCATCGTCTTCTGTAAAGAATGCACCTGTTTCACGTGAATCAACTGTAAAGATATATGCTCCGATATTTCCGGCAACCGGTCCTACAAGAGTATTTGGAGTTGCTCCGGCAACAAAACCTATGAATTTAGGGTCAAATTGCTGCGATCCCGGAGCGCCGAATGATACACCTGTCTGCTTGCTTACGGTTGTTCCCAACACCTCTGCAATTGCCTCCAGAGAGGTTAGTCCTGCCGTCTTCTCTTTAACTGAAGCAACCAATTTCTCATTAGCTTTATCTCTTCTCAGGATTGATGCAATATCCTTCTCAACATCTGCAAGTGCCGGAATTCCCTTCTCTCTTACCTTAGTCAGGGAAACTATGAAGAAGTATTTGTTATCAACAGAGATTATCTGAGAAACATCACCTACCTTAGCTTCGTATGCCCATCTTGCTATCTCCCTTGTATTAGGGTAGTTGGCTATGCTCTTTGCACCCTCTGCAATATTATATGCCGGCATCGGGTATATATTCATCTCTTTTGTCACTTCGTTAAACTTCTCAATCTTTCCTTCAGATCTTGAAGCAAGTTCGTTGGCCTTTGCATAAAAACCTTGGTAAGTCTCTCTGCCCGCTACTGCTGCCTTTTCAAGAACTGCAAGCTGAACCTTGCTGATTGGCTTAGTTCTCTCCTTCACCTTTATGATGTGAAGTCCATACTGTGTCTCATGGGTAAACAGTTTGCCGGGAGTTGCAACGAAGCATGTGTCAAAGCCGGGAATCATGGCGCTTTGTGTCAGCCAACCGATTTCACCCGGAATTGTATTAGGATTCTTGTCAAGCGAGTTCTCAGCAGCTACCTGTGTAAAGTCAGCACCCTTTTCAATAAGCGCAATAAGACTGTCGGCACCTTTTTTGGCAGCGGCCTTATCCTGATTTGGAAGCAGAATGTGCTGAACAAAAACTGAATCAGGCATCTGTTTGATTGAGTTGATTCTTGCTGACTTGAATGTATTTCCCTCTTTGAAAACAGGGAGAACATCTGAGTATTTTGCTTTGAAGGCAAAACTGTCAAGTACAGGTGATTTTGATGCAAGCTCTCCTGCTTTATAGTAGTAAGTGTCAAGTGGTTTGTCCGAGTTGCGAGCAAGAAAAAGTCTCAGGTTGTCTGAAGTAGAAAATTCTTCCATCAGCTTTTCAATGTCATCTTCGGCAGCGTTAATATCCTCCATTGAAGGAACAACCTCAAAAAGCACATATTCCAGATCTCTGCTTGCAGGCTGATCAAAATTATGTTTGTGCTTGTTGTAGTAGTCTCTTACCTCCTGCTTCGAAACAACAATTGATGTGTCCTCTGCAAATGAGTAAGGCTGAACAATAAATGATACGTCAGATGTGATGTTGTTGTCCTCTATGCTTCTTCTAAGTTCAACAGGATTCTGTATGTTGCTCTTGGCAAGCAGTGTAACATATTTGCCAACAAGTTGATCTACCTTCATGTTTTTCTCAAGGTAATCCCAGTATGTTGCAAGATTGCCTGATTCGTCCATAGGAATCGCTTTAATAAACTGGACCAATAGGTTTCTGTCAAACATTCCGTTTTCTCCAACGAATGCCTGCTCCCTTGCAAGTACCTGCGAGATATTCTTTCCCTGACTCAGGTCAAACATCTCCTCATCACCAACTGCAATGCCTGCCGACTCGATAAATGGAATAATCACATTGTCACTAAGCAGGTCCTGCCATGCGCTTCTGATAATCATTTCAGATGTTTGCTCATCAATTGACGCCGTTCCGGAAACTATCTGGTTAATCCGGTTAAAGTAGTCGATCCTTTTTTGAAAATCTTGATAAGATATTGATTTCCCTTTCATCTCTCCCACATCGTATTTCGAAGAGAAAACAGAAAATGCCGATTGTAATGTGTCAGCGTCTATTATAAATGAAAGAAGTGCCAATCCGATGATTGCTGTGATAAAGACACCCATTTTGACGCGGATCTTCTCGAGAACTGCCATTTTGTTATTGTTTTATTTGTTTATTTTCTTGTAAGGCGCGAAGATAGTAATTTTTTGTTAATGAATAATCCTATTCAGCCACAATTCGCAGAGATACGCTCTCTACCCGGTTTATGGTTGTTTTCAGAATGGAGAATTCAAATTTTTCATATTTCAGTTGCTCACCCTCAACCGGAATATTTTCATTAAACCATGTTATGAAACCTCCAAGCGTTTCATAGTCGTCATTCTCCGGAATATCAAGATCGTAGGCTTTGTTCAGGTATTTAATTTCAAGGCGGGCAGAGAATATAAATTCATTCTCTGAAACTCTCTTTTCAATAAGATCTTCTTTGTCCAGCTCGTCCGAAATCTCCCCAAATATCTCTTCAATCAGATCTTCAAGAGTGACAATTCCTGCAGTACCTCCGTACTGGTCGTTCACTACAGCAATAGAGCGTTTGTTTTTAATAAGATTCGCAAGCAATGTCTGGGCATCCATCTCTTCAGGAACAAAGTCAATATCCCTTATAATTTCCCTGATTGGTTTTCCACCCGAGAAGAGGTCTTTTGAGTGCACATATCCGGTTATGCTGTCGAGATTCTCTCTGTAAACAATTATACGGGAGTATTTAGATTCGGCAAATTGCGCAAGGAGGGTCTCGATTGATGCATCCTGGGGAATTGCGCAAATCTCTGTACGTGGTATCATACACTCCCTTACCTTAACTTCTGAAAAGTTGAGGGCGTTCTGAAATATTACCATCTCTCCTGATACCTCTCTCTCCTGAATTGCAGGAGTATTATCTCTCTTAACAAAGGGTGAAAAAAATACAAAAAAGGCCTTTATGAGAAAATAGAGGTTTTCCAGAATTGAGTGGCCGTTGAATGATGCAACCGCCATGGGTAAAATTTTTGTAAGAATAAGAAGGCCAAAAAAAGCAATAGCAATAGCAGTAAAGAGACCGGAGAAGATTGACGCAAGAGAGACAACTGCAATTACAAGAAAGAGATTATAGGCCAGCCTGAGTGATGCCTTAAGCTCGCCCTCTCTCTCGAGTAAATCCTCAAGAACAACCGCATACCGCTTGCCCTGTTTTTTATCCACCTCATATCTGAGCCTGTTAAAAGAGTTTAACGCACTCTCAAGTCCCGAAATCAGTGCCAGAATAATAACAGATACCGATGTTATGATTATTGCCGTATTCATTATTATTTTTTCAGTAATGGTCCTATGAAGTTAACGGTATCAATATAGGGAATTTCTGTGGAATCTCTGTTAACTATAGCATAACTGTCGAACGGCCTTTGTATGACGGCATTTCTTGCCATGTCGTCGGACTCCATTCCATAGCCCTGCATAAACATATCCGGCGTGTAGAGCTTAACCCATGTATGGGTGTAAATTCTTTGAGTAAGACGGTTCCAGAACAGGGTGTCGGTCTCCATCTTCTCTCCCTTAACAAAGTTGTTGATTACAACATTACCGTAGGCCTCCCAAATTTCGGCCTCTGATTTTTCATTAATGTGTTTGGCATAGTCTGCCCTGATCTTGGTCTCAAGCAGGCCCTCTGCCGAAAAACCTTTAAGGACTATTCCGGATGGGAACACATCATAAGGGGTCTCAGCCTCGGAGTATCTCTCCATAACGGGAGCCTCAACAACATAGGATGTTATTCCTCTTGTAAACTGCACAACAGTCATTCCCTCTACTCTTTGCGAAGGGGTGTCTCCGGTTGTTAAAATTTCAGCTACTGGTATATCATCCTTGCATGAGAAAAGAATGGTAGCAATCACCATAGTGACTGCTACCATTAATATTTTTGCCCCATTTAAAGAGCCTCTCTTCATTATTGTTTTCTTGTTCTCACGGTTGTGTTCTCTCTCATACCTCCGCAGCTTACGGTGTATGAAGTTCCGTCAATAATACCATACATAAACGCATCTTCCTGTGCAGGGAAATACTGGCTGTAAGCAGAGATATATCTCGAAGCCTCCTCTGCAATTGTAGGATCGGCATTTCTCGCTCTTATAAGATAGTCAACGGCTACCCAGTATTTTGCTCTGGCTTCAACCTCATTACCCTGGCATCTCATACTACCCCAAACCAAGCCCAGAATCAGATTCGCTCTGCCTGAAACAGCTGAATTTTTTTGAATTGCCATTTTTGCATATTCAGCAGCTTTATTTATATTTTCGAGTTTTTGCATGTAGTAGTTTGACAGCTCAATAAGCATGTTTGCATCCTGATCGTCTGTTGACTGGTCGCTCTCAATAGCCTCAAGAAGCAGCTTAACCGCATTCTGGTGGTCATTATTGCCTGCATAGAGTCTGTACAGATAATATGCGCTCTGGAAGCTTGGCTCGAGGCGGTGTAACGCCTGTACCGCACTTAGGAAAAGCGGCTCTGTTGTACAATCGGCGTCACTAAGCAGTTTAACAATATTGTTTATGAGTGCTCTGTCATCCGGATTGGCGTTATATCTTGGTGTGAAAAGATGAACAATGTTTGCACAACTTGCAACTCCGCTGTTTGCAAAAAGGTTGTCAATATCTCTCTTTATCTGGTCGGCATCAGGATGCTTTGCTGCTACCTGAGCATCAATCAGAGGAGTAAGAGCAGAATATGTCTCCATCACCACGTCTGCATCAACCTTTTCTACAGAATACAAATTTAGTATCTTCTGCATTTTAGTCAGAAGAAGTGCCGGCTGAGTCTTATCTTTTGATATTGCTATTGCTTCGTCAATAGTTTTTATAATCGCCTCAGGTTCATCGAACTTATATTCTATCATATCATAAACCTTAAACTCGGCAGCTGATGAGGCAAAATTAGGAAAGTGCTTTATTCTCAGATCAAACATCAGGAACAGTGAGTCAACCAAGGCATTTTTAACCTGAGGATTGGCTTTGTTCTTTTCAATGAGATATCTGAAAATTCTCTGTCCGTCTGTGTAAATGCTTTGTCTCACACCGGCATCGCAGTGTAGAAAAGCTCCTCTCCAGTTCGCAGCAGCATCGCTCAGATTGCCCTGGTCCATATCTGTCTTCAGATAGTTTAGAAATTTTAAACATTCAGGACTCTGGCTGGCCAGTGTGCCTTGGGCAAAACCTATGGTCGCTGCCAGTGACAGGAATGTAATGGTTAATAAAAATCTAACTTTTTTCATGATCATTTAATTATATTATTCCCGGTAATTAATCGTATCTGTATTTTATAAACCAAATATCGTGCAGAGAAAAACTGATGTTAAACATTACATATCTCTCCCTTATAAGGTTATTTTTCAATGAGCCTCTTTGCCCCATATCAAGCGACAGCCCCAGACCGTTGTACAGCCTGAGCACAGGCAGTGTGGCACCAAGTGTTATACCCATTGAGTTGATCTGATTTCCGTTAACTTTCATGTAGGTGTTTTCGTAGTATGCTCCACCTCTGTAAGTAATTCTTCTTGAGTAATAACGAATATCGTATCTGTTTGGTATATATTCAAATCCAACCCTGAATGAATTGCTTACGGCAGGAGAAAAATCTACTCCCGCTGTAGGGCCGAAACTTACACTGCTCCAATCCTGACGAATATAGTCCGCACCAACAAGCCATTTATCCTTTTTTCTGAGGGTTATGCCTAATCCCAATTCAGAAGGAATCTCCATTTGTGTATTATCAGATACATTATGATATACTGTATCCCTTACTCCGGTAACCCCGGTAGCGTAGGCATATTTTGTAAGATCTCCTTTTAGTTTTGTTCCTGTCAGCCATGTTGCTCCAACGGTAAGTTCGGTATCCTTTTTAACCTCCTTGTGGTATTGTAATCCGAATTTTGCAGCCATCGAGCTTACAACATAGTCCATTCCGGTATTTATTGTTCTGTAGGTTGAGTTGGTAACAAACAGCACATCAGAGTAGCGGTCAATTGTTCCGAAGTAATTAATACCCTCTGCACCAATCGAAAAATCTTTAAGGAAGTCCATCGAGGCACTCACAAAGGCCTTGGTAATTCCTCCTGTCCCGTATCTTCTGTATTTAATCTCACCCATTTCGTTAATAATAACAGGGTTAGTCTCTCTCTCTTCAAATTTGTATCCAACACTGCTGAATGGTACGACACCTGCTGCAATTGCCGATTTCTTGTACAGAGGCAGGGTGATTACAACGTGGTGCATATTGAAAACATTATAGGCTGAGGTTTTTGAATCTCCTGTATTGTAGATGTTCTTCTGGCTAAGGCCGAAATCCATCATGAATGATTGTGGTTCTCTCTCAGTAAGTGCGGCAGGGTTCATAAAGTTTATGAGCCTGTTGTCTCTTAGTCCGATTCCTATCCCTCCCATTGCTTTATTGAGGGCAGTACCGCTTTTATTTAAGTCACCAACACCGAACACAGAGTACGGAGTAAATGTGCCCAAAGCATCGGTACTCTGGGCAATAACAAATTGCCCTGTAAATAAAATTGCCGCAAATGCCGCAATTACCTTTGTTTTCCTAAGATTTCGCATAATACTCTGCCACGCGGGCCAAACCCATCAATACTAAATTGTAAACTACAAATATCGAACTTTTCAATTTTTCTGCAAAATAAATCGCATCGCCGCCCGTAAAAATATAAATATGCTCCGGATTGGCTCTTATATAACCCTCAATCTCAAAAATCAGACCTAAAATTATTCCACTCTCTATAGCCTCCCTTGTACTACCCCCGGGAGAGACTAAATCTTTTGGGGTGTCAACCAATGGAAGTTGCTCTGTATAATCATTTAAGGCCTTAAATCTACTCCTCATTCCGAGCGAAATATTGCCCCCTGTAAATTCATTTTTTTTATTTACAAAATCTATCGTAAGGGCCGTGCCAAAGTCAAAAATTATGCAGTTCTTCCCTGGAAAAAGCGATATTGCTCCATAAGCTGCCATAAGTCTGTCAGTGCCTAATGTTAAAGGAGTTCTGTAATTGTTGATTATTTGGAGTTCAGTCTCCCGGTTAACAATAATCAGTTTATCACATAACTTCTCTGCGCTTGTCAGAAAATTTTGGTTCAATTTCCTGACTGAGGATATGGCTATTACTCTTGGTTTTCTGTTTTCGGTAATAGTGGCAATAAATGATGCAACATCTTCTCCTTCAAATCGTATTACCTCTTCAAGAGTTGTTCCGATCACAAAAGATGCCTTTACCGAAGAGTTCCCTATATCAACAACCAAATTTGTCACAGCGGGCAAAGGTAAAAAAATTATACCTTCATTTCTAAAAATATCTTATATGCCTGTTCTACGCTGGTTACATTTTCTACTGTTATGTAGAGCTTTTCCTTTTGCTCCTTCATTCTGAATCTCTTATGTTGTTTTTGTAAAAAGGCCAGAATATGAGAAAATTTTTCAGATGAGTAGTAAGAGGACATCTGATTATTGACAAAATAGGCTATAAGAATCCCATTCTTCATAATAATCTTTTCAAATCCAAGCTCTATTGCCAACCATCTAAGTCGCACAATATATGTCAGTTGCCTTGCCTCTTCGGGCAAAGGCCCAAATCTATCCTGAAGCTCCTCCGTAAATTTGACAAGCTCTTTCTCGGTTGAAATTGCATCAAGCTCTTTATATAGCCTTATCTTCTCTGAGATTATTCCAATATAGGTATCCGGAAGTAGAATTTCCAAATCGGTATCTATAGAACAATCTGTAAGGTAGCTGCTCTCTTTTCCATCCTTGTCTTCAGGCGCAAGGCCCTTCTCCTCCCTTATCTCGGCAAAGGCCTCTCCAAGAATTTTCTGGTAGGTTTCAAAGCCCATGTCCGCAATAAATCCACTCTGTTCTCCTCCCAGCAAATTACCCGCACCCCTTATATCAAGGTCCTGCATTGCTATGTTAAATCCGCTACCCAAATCAGAGAAGGTCTCAATTGCCTTTATTCTTCTTCTTGCATCCTCTGTAAGTGATATCATTGAGGGCACAATAAGGTAGCAGAAAGCCTTAACGTTTGAGCGGCCTACCCGCCCTCTGAGCTGGTGAAGATCACTAAGTCCAAAATTTTGTGCCTGATTAATAATTATGGTATTTGCATTCGGGATATCAATACCATTCTCAACAATTGTTGTGGCAATCATAACGTCGTAATCGCCCATCATAAAATCCAGAACTGTCTTCTCAAGAAATGCCGGCTCCATCTGACCGTGGCCGATGCAGGTCTTAACATCGGGACATAGCCTTCTCACAATATCCTCTACCGATTTGATGTTCTCCACCCTGTTATGCACAAAAAACACCTGTCCTCCTCTCTCTATCTCGTAGTTGATAGCATCTCTGATTACCTCTTCATTAAAGTCAATGACCTCGGTTTGAATAGGGAGGCGATTTGGAGGAGGTGTATTTATAATTGAGAGATCTCTTGCTCCAAGAAGCGAAAACTGAAGTGTTCTGGGAATTGGTGTTGCGGTGAGAGTAAGGGTGTCAACATCCAGCTTGAGTTGTCTGAGTCTCTCTTTGGCTGCCACTCCAAATTTCTGCTCCTCATCAATAATAAGCAATCCCAGATCTTTGAATTTTATCTCTTTGTTTAAAAGGCGGTGCGTTCCTATTATTATATCTGTTCTGCCACTTTCAAGCGAAGTGGTAATCTCCTTTATCTCTTTTGAGTTTTTTAACCTGCTCAGATAGTTAATATTGCAGGGAAAATCCTTAAGCCTCGAGGTAAATGTTTTATGGTGCTGCAGCGCAAGTATTGTGGTTGGGACAAGAACTGCTACCTGTTTACTGTCAGCGACAGCCTTGAATGCTGCTCTTATTGCAAGTTCGGTTTTGCCGAATCCCACATCACCGCAAACCAGTCTGTCCATCGGGAAGCTCTTTTCCATATCCTCCTTTATTGCTCCGGTAGCCTTGAGCTGGTCGGGAGTATCCTCATACATAAATGAAGCCTCAAGCTCCTGCTGCATAAATGAGTCCCCTGAAAAGGCAAAACCTTTTGCATCTCTTCTTTTTGCATAGAGCTCTATGAGGTCCTTTGCAATATCTTTTACCTTTGACTTGGTTTGGCTCTTTAACTTCTGCCAAGCACCTGTTCCAAGTTTGTAAACCTTAGGTGGTGATGCATCTTTCGATTTATATCTGGATATTCTGTGCAGACCATGTATTGAGACAAAAATTACATCTCCATCCTTATATATAAGCTTTACCGCCTCCTGCTGTTTTCCGTTTATCTGAGTCTTTACCAGCCCGCCAAACTGTCCGGTTCCGTGGTCAATATGTACTATGTAGTCACCTATTTCAAACGAGTTTAACTCGCTTATCGTAAGCCTTTCGCTCTTCTCTACCGTTCTGTGTGGCTTAACCCGGTGGTGTCTTTCAAATATCTGGTGGTCGGTATAGAGGCAAATTTGTGTATTGTGGTCAATAAAGCCTTCATGAATTGAGATACTTTCTGTCTCAAACCTGATATCTCCAACACCTTCAATTTCAAGTGAAGAGAGAATGTTTTTTATACGCTCTGTCTGACTTGGATTTTCACTCAGTAACCAAACCTCAAAACCCTCTGCCTTTTTCTGTGAAATATCCCTGGCAAGCAGCTCAAAATTTTTGTTAAATACGGGTTGTGGTGTTGTATGGAAAGTAATAGTTTCATAACCTGTGTAATCTCCCTGCAATGGGCCAAACAGGACCCTTTTATGCGACTCTTTAATTTCACAGAATTCTCTGTAAGAGAGCAAAAGTTCTCCCTCTTTTTTATGCTCCTCAATAAGTTTAATCTGAGAATTAAACCAAGGATCATCGGTTATCCACAATATTGAAGAGGAGCCTGCAAAGCCAAAAATATTCTCCCGGGTACTCTCCTCCATCTCAAATATATCGGGGAATATCTCTATGCTGTCTCTCTCTTCGGCAGAACGTTGGGTTTCTATATCGAATACCTTTATGTTTTCTACCGTATCTCCAAAGAAATCAATTCTATAGGGCCTGTTGTCCGAAAAAGAAAAGAGGTCAATAAGACCACCTCTCAGAGCAAATTGCCCAGGTTCAGAGACAAAGTCTACCTTAGTAAATGAGTAAGCAACCAGGGTCTCCCTTATGAATTCGTGGGAGAGGATATCTCCTTTTGAAATTTTTAAAATATTGGATTTTAGAGACTTTATGTCAATAATAAGTTCTGAAACCGCATGCGGATAGGTTACCAGTATAATGCTTTCGAATTCAGATTCTCCTTCAGTATATCTCTTTACCTCATTAAGGGCTGCTGTACGCTGCACCTGATGAGAGGTGTCTTTTCTTACATTCCTTAAACTATGGTTCTTTGATGATGGAAAGAAAAAGACCCTCTCCTTTCCCATTAACTTGTACAAGTCCCCGCTACAATAGACAGCATCTTCTCTGTTATTGAGCATAACAATATGAATACCGCTTTTGGCGGCGGCACAAATTGCAAAGGCTTTTGCAGAGGAGTAAAGCCCCTGAACAACAATCCCTCTCTTTCCTCCCTCTTTTAAGTGGGAAACCAGTTCCGATGCCTCTTTCTGCCTCTCAAATCTCTCGTTTATACTGTAGTTCATAAATGCGACTGCAAATATAGGTTATTAACCAGATTGTGTTAATAATTATTGATAAATTATTTTTTATAATTCGCTCATTTTATTATATACATTTATTCTCTTTCCATGCAACTTTTCCTGGCACAATTTTTCAGTAATTTATCTCTAATATATCAACACAACGGCTCTGTTAATTTCTATTCAGGGAAATTATGAAACTCTGTTGATAACGTCTTTAATATTTAAATAAATATCTGATTATTTTATAATTAAATGCGTTTACCAAATTGTTGAAAAAATGTTAATATATGTTAATAGTCTCAAAATAATGTTAAGATCTTTATTTATCAACATATCAACAAACTATAATAAAAAGAAAAAGTTATATAAAAGATTAAAGTATATTTGTAATAAATAAAACTGTCAGTAACTATGGCCAATTTCGATCCCAGACAAGAGCGCGACAACAAAGATAAAGATTTTGAATTTCAAATCCGTCCGAAGGATTTTTCAGAGTTTTCGGGGCAGGAGAAGATAATTGAAAATCTTAAAATTTTTGTGCAGGCTGCTCTTATGAGGGGCGAAGCTCTGGATCATGTTTTGCTTCACGGCCCTCCCGGTCTGGGAAAGACAACTTTAGCACATATTGTTGCAAATGAGCTGAATGTAGATCTTAAAATTACATCAGGCCCTGTTCTGGATAAACCCGGAGATCTGGCAGGTCTTCTGACAGGTCTCGAAAAGGGAGATGTCTTGTTTATTGACGAAATACACCGGCTTTCACCAATTGTTGAGGAGTATCTCTATTCTGCAATGGAGGATTTTAGGATTGATATTATGATAGATAAGGGTCCAGGTGCCCGTTCGGTTCAAATAACTCTAAATCCCTTTACCCTCATTGGCGCAACAACCAGAAGCGGCCTTTTAACATCTCCACTCAGAGCCAGATTTGGGATTCAGTCACATCTGGAGTATTATGATGCAACTGTCTTACTTATAATTATTAAAAGAAGCGCTTCTATTCTCAATATTCCAATTGAAGAGCAAGCTGCAATGGAGATTTCGAGAAGGAGCAGAGGTACGCCTCGTATTGCAAATGCACTCCTGAGAAGGGTAAGAGATTTTGCCCAGGTTAAGGGAAACGGGGTAATTGATATCGAGATTACACTCTACGCCCTCGATGCTCTAAATATCGACAAAAGAGGGCTTGATTCAATGGATAATAAAATACTCTCAACAATTATTCATAAGTTCAGAGGAGGTCCTGTGGGTGTAGGAACAATAGCTACAGCCGTAAGTGAAGACACCGGAACAATTGAAGAGGTTTACGAGCCATTCCTCATAAAAGAGGGCTTTATACACAGAACTCCAAGAGGTCGTGAGGCCACAGATCTGGCCTATAAGCATCTTGGTATTTTAAAAGAGAGTATTAATGCACCATCACTCTTTTCGGAATAGATAAAAATTACGAATAGAAACTAATAAAATATAACTTATGAGAATGAAGAAAAACCTGATTTATTCGTCGCTTTTACTTCTTTTTCTGTTACTTGCTTCAGACATTTATTCATGTACTTCGGCAATAATTACAGGAAAGGTTACTGCTGACGGCAGGCCAATATTGTGGAAACATCGTGACACCGGTGAAGATAACAACAGAGTCGAATATTTTAAAGGGGAAAAATACAACTTTTTAGGCCTTGTAAACAGTCCGGATAAAGGCGGAGTTGTTTGGATAGGAACCAACAATGTTGGCTTTTCAATTATGAACACTGCTTCTTACAATCTTAAAGATGATGATGTTAAGGAGATGGATATGGAGGGTCATTTAATGTATGGTGCGCTTGCTGTGTGTAAAACGCTTGAAGATTTTGAAAACTACCTTAACAACCTTCCAAGGCCAATGAGAGTAGAGGCAAATTTTGGTGTTATTGATGCATATGGTGGTGCCGCCTACTACGAAACCAATAACCATAAATTTGTTAAAGTTGATGCTAACGATCAGGGCATTGCTCCACAGGGCTATTTAATCTATACAAACTTCTCCTACACAGGCAAGTTTAACGAAGGCATGGGTTATATAAGACACCAGAATGCAACTGATATTATGTCAAAGCAATCTCCTTTCAGGAATATTACTCCGGAGTGGATTTTTAATAATTTATCACGCTCCTTCTATCATTCACTTATGGGAATTGACCTTACAAAGGCAGAAAGTTCACCAGAAAAATTTAGCGGATGGGTAATAGACCAGGATTATATTCCCAGGAAATCATCTACAGCATCTGTTGCAATTCAGGGTGTAAAACCTGGAGAAGATCCTGAAATGACCATAATGTGGACTATTCTGGGCTATCCGCCTGCAGGAGTAGCGATTCCTCTTTGGGTTAAGGCGGGTGAAAAGCAGCCATCGATTGTGGTTAAATCTAAAAATAGTGATAATGCTGTAGCTTGTGATAATGCGCTGGCACTCAAATATAACACATTCTCGCTTAAGAGAGGAAGTGGTCCGAGATATATGAATTTTAATCTCATATATAACAGCAAGGGTAATGGGTATATGCAAGAGCTGAGTGCTACCGAACACTATGTGGTAAACAGCATTTACAAACCACTTATTTTAAAATGGAGAGAGAGTGGTATCAACATGAAAGAGCTTGAGGAGGCCAACAAAAAAGCCGAATTGAACATCAATCAGATTTATGGTACACTATTAACAGGAATATCTCCTGCAAAACTATAGCGATTCCAATTAATGCAGAGCTGATTAGCGTATCAAGGAACAGCGCTATCAGCTCTTTTTTTACGTCATATTCTGCCAGAAGAGTATTTATGTCACCCCACTTTATAACAGCGGCAACAGATTTAAATATAATCATATACAGCAGAATTGCTACATAGAAAAGGAGTATGGGCTTGAAAACAAACAGGAAAGATCCCTTTTTCTTCTCTTTCTCAAGGAATATAATAGGGTAAATAAAGGCAAGCCCCTCCAGTACTATTGCCAAAGTTGGAAATATCCCCTCAGTGCAGCATGAAAAGTTATTAATTACAGTATATATAACCATTCTGGAAACAGCTGCAATTACACTTACCAGGGGAATGCTCCACCATTTATTTGTTGATTTGTAGGCGGCCCACATGAAGAGAACTCCAATGGGAATTAGTATTGCACTTGCAATAGAACTGTTTAGCAAGTGCAATAAAAAACCCAGAGTAATTTCAAATATCCCCCATAGGGCACCATATTTTAATATGGATTTTGTTTTCATTACAATTCTATTCTTAAATCCTGAAGTGAAAGAATATGCCCGTCATTTGGGGCGGTTATAACTATTTTAACGGCCAAAACCGGCTTTTCAGGCTGTAATACAACAACTCCCCTTTCGAAATATCCTGCCTTGATGTAATTTTTTCCGTCATATGAAAACTCTACATAACCGTCTGTAACACCGTAGAAAGAAATGTTGGGAATTCCTGTCTCAACAGTTATTCTGCTTGCCTTTACGGCTTCTGAAAACTGGTAGATAAGGTAATCGCCTGTCTTAACACGTGATGCACTTCTGAAATATGTTTCGAAATTATAATCTGTGAGGTTTTTAATTGGGAAACGGCTGTTTTCCGAAATAGAGGTCTCTATTCTGGTTTCTGGTTTCAGATATATATATGGGGCGTTTTCCGGTGATATTGTAACGCTCTTTAGTTCGTCTTTGAAGAATGTTGCAAAACGGAATTTATGAGGTTTGTCAGTAAATATTTCGCCCTTGTATACAGGAGAGAAACTTGTAGGTTCACTCTCGTCGGAGGTGTATCTTACGACAGCCCACGAGTAAGGGAGCTCTGCCTTAACTGCTCCGTTCTCATACTTTGCAACGGGAGGTGGAACCCTAAAGAAGATCCCCATCTGATACATCCTTTCGAAGTGATGCCTGGTCATCCTTTTGTAAAAATTGTTCCACTCCTTGTATTGTGGTTGTGTCCAGCCCACCTCTGCAATTGCAGCAAGACGCGGATATGTTTGATAATCTATAAACCTTGGTGGCCATCCGAGCAATTCAGTCCAGAGTGCTCCCTGAACTCCAAGAATAAGGTGAGCTTGATTGTCAGTCAGGTTTGCGGTTCCAATCGGGTCTAGTGAGTAGCTCTTTTCAAGAGTTACAATTCCTGCCCAGTTGTGACCTCTTTCAATGGGTGACTGCTTCATGTCAAAGTAGCAATATTCACCCGGCATCATTATGGTTGGTTGACCTTTTGTGACAGACTCTATTCCTTTTGCCACACTTCTCCATGCGTAAACCCGTGAATTGGGATTAAGGTTGCCACCGTCAAGAATTTCATCCCAGCCAGACATATGTTTGCCGTGCTTCTCAACAATAGTTTCCATCCTTCTTACAAAGTAGTTCAAAAGTTCTTCGTGATTCTTCATTCCCTCTTTTTCCATGAGAGCTATGCAATGAGGGCAGGTACCCCACTGGGCATAGTTTACTTCGTCACCCCCTATGTGAAAATTCTTGGAAGGAAACAATTTAACCATCTCTTTGATAATATCTTCGAGCATTTTATAGTTTGGCTCTTTACCTACACACCAGGCGTTCTGCCCCTCTCCCTGAACACTAAGCTCCCCTATCTCTCCGTCACATCCGACATTTGGGTAAGAAGCTGTAACTGCTTTGCTGTGTCCCGGAAGATCAATCTCCGGAATAACCTCAATATGTCTTTCGGCAGCATAGGCAACAATCTCTTTAATCTGCTCCTGAGTATAGAATCCTCCATACCTTTGGTTGCCTGAACCAAAAGAGGCTTTAAGAACCTCGCCGGGACCTCTCCAGGCACCTTTGCGGGTTAATTCAGGATACTTTTTAATCTCAACTCTCCATCCGTTATCATCTGTCAAATGCCAGTGGAATTTGTTGATTTTATGGTGTGACATCCAGTCAATATATCTTTTAACGGTTTCAGCATCAAAGAAAGTTCTTGATACATCAAGCATCATTCCTCTGTAGTCAAACCTTGGGCTATCTTCAATCTTTACAACCGGTACACTCCACTTTTCAAATCCTGTTGCTTTTCCTGAATAGACAGTAGGCGGCATCAACTGCAACAGCGACTGAATTGCATAAAAAGCCCCTGTCCCTGTGCTGCTTTTGATTGTTATACCCTGTGTTGAAATTTCAAGAGAGTATCCCTCGGCAGGAATGTTATATGAGGAGGCAATGTCAAGAACTATGAAGTTGCTTGCAGGCGACACCTTAACACTTTCGAAATTGAAACCGGTAGCATTTTTTAGATATCCCCTCAGATATGTGGCATTCTGCTGCGATTTTTCTGTTGTGTAGATAACAGTCTGTTTATTGAAAATGAAACTCCCCTCCCCTTTCTCTATTTTGTTGGGTTTGGGAATAATGGAGATCTGAGCTGCCAATGAAACCGTCATGGCAAGTGCTGCACATAGAGCAAAAAGTTTTGTCTTCATCATAAAAATTGGTTGTCTGCTTATAGTCCGGTAAAGATACAAAAAATGGAACTAAGCTTTAGATATCTTGGTAGTCTTACTTAAAATACATAATTTTACCGCACTTTTAAAACAGGTATAAAAATGTCCGAAAAACTTAATTCTAAGATACCTGAGGGGCCTTTATCCGAAAAATGGACAAGGCATAAGTCTCAGATTCGCGTAGTGAGTCCGGCGAATAAAAGAAAGCTTGATGTGATTGTGGTTGGAACGGGACTCGGTGGTGCTTCGGCGGCCGCTGCGTTAGGAGAACTGGGTTACAATGTTAAGGTTTTTTGTATTAGCGACTCTCCAAGAAGAGCTCACTCCATAGCAGCTCAGGGTGGAATAAATGCTGCCAAAAACTACCCGAATGATAACGACTCTGTTTATCGCCTTTTCTATGATACTATAAAAGGTGGTGACTACAGAAGCAGGGAGGGTAATGTATATCGTCTGGCAGAGGTTAGTAACCCCATAATTGACCTTTGTGTTGCACAGGGGGTCCCATTTGCAAGAGAGTATGGCGGATTGCTTGATAACCGCTCTTTTGGTGGTTCACAGGTAAGCAGAACGTTTTATGCCAGAGGACAGACCGGTCAGCAGCTTCTTTTAGGAGCCTACGCAGCCCTTAACCGCCAGATTCATCTCGGAACAGTTGAATCTTTCACCAGAAGAGAGATGCTCGATCTTGTACTTATTGACGGTGAGGCAAAGGGAATAATTGTCAGAAACCTGATTACCGGCGAGATAGAGAGATATGGTGCTCATGCTGTTGTAATTGCTACAGGAGGTTACGGGAATGTATTTTTCCTCTCCACCAACGCTATGAACAGCAACGGATCTTCAGTATGGCAATGTTTTAAAAAAGGAGCATTTTTCAGCAATCCATCATTTGCCCAGATACACCCTACCTGCATACCGGTTCATGGAGAGCAGCAATCTAAACTTACTTTAATGAGTGAGTCGCTCAGAAATGACGGAAGAATATGGGTTCCAAAGAAAAAAGAGGATGTAGAAAAGCTACGTGAAAAAAAGATAAAAGCATCGCAAATTCCTGAAGAAGACAGAGATTACTACCTGGAACGCAGATATCCTGCTTTCGGAAACCTTGTACCCCGTGATGTGGCTTCAAGAGCTGCAAAAGAGAGATGTGATGCAGGATTTGGCGTAAATGAGACCGGTCTTGCAGTTTACCTTGACTTTAAATACTCAATTGAGAGACTTGGCAAAAAGGTAATTGAGGAGCGTTATGGAAACCTTTTTCAGATGTATGAGAAGATAACTGACGTTAATCCATACAATGAGCCCATGATGATCTACCCAGCCATTCACTACACGATGGGAGGCCTTTGGGTTGACTACAACCTTCAGACAACCATTCCGGGTCTATTCTCAATAGGCGAGGCAAACTTTAGCGACCACGGCGGAAACCGTCTTGGAGCATCTGCCCTCATGCAGGGTCTTGCCGATGGATACTACATTCTTCCATACACAATAGGCGATTTTCTTGCAGGAAAAATTCAGGCAAAAAAGACAGATACCTCCCACCCTGCCTTTGATGAGGCAGAAAATGCAATTAAGGCTAAAATTGACAAATTATTTGCCATAAAGGGCAAAGAGCCGGTTGATCATTTCCATAAGAAATTAGGCCACATTATGTGGGATTATGTGGGCATGGCACGTAACGAAGAGGGGCTTAAAAAGGCAATCACCGAAATTAAGAAGCTTAGAGAAGATTTCTGGAAAGATGTTTATGTTCCAGGAGAGAAATCTGAACTTAATCAGGAGGTAGAGAAGGCAATCAGAGTTGCCGACTTTTTGGAACTAGGTGAATTGATGGCAATGGATGCTCTCGACAGAAGGGAGTCCTGTGGAGGACACTTCCGTGAAGAGATGCAGACAGAAGAGGGAGAGACACTTAGAGATGACAACAACTTTATGTACGTAAGCTGCTGGGAGCATCAGGGTATTGAAAAAGACCCTGTTCTTCACAAAGAGCATCTTAATTACGAGTTTGTGAAAATTGCTACACGGAATTACAAAGACTAACCATTTACAGGATATGGACTTTAAATTAAAGGTTTGGCGCCAAAAAAGCGCAAAGGAGAAGGGGTCGTTCCATACATATGAGGTAAAGGATATCTCTCCGGACACCTCATTTCTGGAAATGCTTGACATAATGAACGACCAGCTTATTCGTGGCGGGGCAGACCCTGTTGCGGTAAACAAGGGGTGTCAGAGCGACCAGCCGGTTGCTTTTGACCACGACTGCCGTGAAGGAATTTGCGGAATGTGCTCGCTATACATTAACGGAAGGGCGCATGGTCCCGATGATGATATTACCACATGCCAGCTGCATATGCGTAAATTCAAAGATGGAGAGACAATTACCATTGAGCCGTGGAGGTCTGCCGGAATGCCGGTAATAAAAGATCTTATTGTTGAAAGGAATGCTCTTGATAAAATACTTCAGGCAGGAGGCTATGTATCGGTAAATACCGGAGGTGTGCCCGATGCAAATACAATTCCTGTACCAAGAGATGACGCTGAAGAGAGTATGGATGCCGCCTCCTGTGTAGGTTGCGGTGCATGCATAGCCACATGTAAAAATGGTTCGGCAATGCTCTTTGTTTCGGCAAGGGTCAGCTCACTCGCTCTGTTGCCTCAAGGTAAAATTGAAGCAGCAAGAAGGGTTAAGGAGATGGTGGCAAAGATGGATGAACTTGGTTTTGGAGCCTGTACAAACACACGGGCGTGCGAGATTGAGTGCCCAAAAAGCATATCTATCTCTCACATTGCCAGAATGAACAGAGAGTTTTTACTTGCAAAACTAAAGGATTAAAATAGTTTTTTAAAAAGGTTAAATGATAAAAAAAGCTGCCATTTGGCAGCTTTTTTGTTAATTTTCTAAGGCATTAATTAATCTTCTTGTAAAGTCCCACACCATAGTATGAATCAATTAGCCTGTCATACACACTAGGAGGGCCATCATTCTCTGTAAGAAGATTATACAGAATATACATCAGATATTCCCTGTCATAATAAAACTCCAGCCTAATATTATCTGATGCACCGGCAATACCTGTAGGAAATAGAGGGTTTTTCATTGTAAAGTAAGCACCTTCCTGGATAAATGTACCCATAACAGGCAGAGGAACATCGTTATAGTAACTTTCAGTTATGTTCGGAAGCTTAAACACAATCCTGTTTGGTTTCATCAGTTCTCTTCTAATCCTGGTTATGTTATCTTCCAAAAATTTAATAGTTTCGGGGTGCTCAGCGGCAACAGAGGGGTTATAAATAATTCTAACTACAACAGCTGCGGTGTCAAGCTCCCATGTTCCGGTGAGTACAATCGGCTCCAGATCTTTCATGCAGCCGGTAACTGAAACTGCAAGAACTAAAACCGAAATTACATACAACAATCTTTGTTTAATTTTCTTCATAAATATTAAATGTTTAAGGGCTAAATTGTAGTTCTGGTTTAGTTTACACAAAAGTATGAAATTAATGTATAAAATAGATTAATTTTGTCTAAAATAGATTCAATGGAATTTTTTTCAACATGTAATGGACTACCGGTCCATATTTCGGATTCGAAAAAAGGGGATAAAGTAATTCTTCTTCTTCACGGCTACCTTGAAACGCTTTATATATTTGAGGAGTTTACATCTAAGCTCTCAGAACATATGCGAGTTATATCGATTGATCTCCCGGGTCATGGTCTTACCGGCTCGGCACAGGTTAACACTATGAGTTTTTGCGCAGATGTAGCAGTGTCGGTAATGGACAAGCTCGGGATAGAAAAGGCCCTGATTCTCGGACACTCAATGGGTGGATATGTTGCTCTTGAGGCAGTAAAATCTTACCCAAACCGCTTTTCGGGACTTGTAATGATGAACTCTTCTCCTTTTCCAGATACTGAGGAGAAGAAGGCAGACAGAGAGAGGGAGATTTCAGTAATTCTGCAGAATAAACTTCAAATGATAGTTCGTACAACTATTCCCAAGATTTTTGCTCCCGCAAATATTGTGAAGTTTGAAGAGAAGATTCTGGAGATAAAAGAGACAGCAGAAGTGCATGATCCCGAGGGCATTGTTGCATGTATTAAAGGAATGATGCAAAGAGAAGATAACAGAGAGTTTTTGAAAACCTTAAAAATGCCGCATCTGTTTTTCATGGGCAAACACGATGGTATTATAGGAGAGGAGGGAGCCGCCGAAATTACCTCTATCGTAGGCATCTCTAATGTAGTCATGCTTGAAAATGCCGGCCACTGCGCCTTTATTGAGGAGCCTCAGATTTGCTCCCAGAAGCTTATTGAATTTATAAAAGAAAACTAACCAGGAACTTAGAGAGATAATGAAAAAGATTCTTCCACTGATAATGCTTGTGCTTTTACAGACAGCAGCTTTGTCACAAAACAGAATGAGAGATTACGGCATTGAGACCGGTATTTTCAAACCAGGAATAAACAACGCAATAACAGATGTCCCCGGTGTAAAGGTAGGCCATAAAACTCTTGTTCAGGGAGATGATATGAGAACAGGAGTAACTGCAATAATACCTCATGACGGCAATCTTTTTCAAAAAAAGACCCCTGCAGCAATTTATGTAGGAAATGGTTTCGGAAAGCTTGCCGGTTATACACAGGTTAAAGAGCTTGGTAATATTGAAACGCCCGTAATTCTTACGAATACAATGAGTGTACCGGCTGCTTTAGATGCGCTGATAACCTATACTTTAAAACAGGATGGCAATTCGGGAATAGGGTCGGTTAACGGAGTAGTAGGCGAAACCAATGATGGTGGCCTTAACAATATAAGGGCAAGATACGTTACTCCCGGGCATGTTCTTGAAGCAATTGATGCAGCCAAAGATGGCAAAGTAGAGGAGGGCGGAGTAGGGGCCGGAACAGGCACGATCTGTTTTGGCTTTAAAGGCGGAATTGGAACCTCATCGAGAGTACTTCCTGCCTCGTTGGGCGGTTATACTGTCGGTGTACTGGTGCAGTCAAATTTTGGCGGTGTGTTGGAGATTGCGGGTGTGCAGGTGGGAAGAATGCTGGGGAAATATGATTTCAAACGCGATGTTGACAAAGATGCCGATGGCTCATGCATGATAGTTGTTATAACTGACGCTCCAATTACGTCAAGGAACCTTGAAAGAGTAGCAAAGAGAGCAATGCTTGGCCTTGCAAAAACCGGAGGCATAGCCTCAAACGGGAGTGGTGACTATGTGATAGCACTTTCTGTTGCAAAAGAGAACCTGATTGACGAAAAGAGCCCTTTCTACAACCCTCTTGAGCTACATAACAGCTCAATGTCTTCACTGTTTCTAGCAACAATCGAGGCAACAGAGGAGGCTCTTATAAACTCACTCTTTACTGCCAAAACCACAAAGGGGTACAATGGCAGAGTGGTGGAGGAGCTGCCCAAAGAGGCAGTAGTAAAAGAGATAAAGCGAATTAAGGGAATTAAGTGAGTAGTGCAATAACCTGCTACCAAAAGAAATTGTTGAAAGGGAATCTTCCTGCGTGAATTTCTGCAACCATTTTGTAAAGATCATTCCTCAATTTAGGTAAATTGGTCTTCTCTTTGGCAGATATAAAAATACACGGAGCATGCTCCTTATTCATCCAACTGTTTTTTAGCTCGTCAAGACTGTAGTTTTCCGGCTTTTTGTGCCCAAAATCGAACTCATCCTGAGGCACATAATTGTAGGCATCAATTTTATTAAAAACAAGCAATACCGGCTTATCTTTAGCCCCAATTTCGATTAATGTCTGCTCCACAACTGCAATATGTTCCTGGAAATTTGGGTGCGAAATATCTACTACGTGCAATAATATATCAGACTCTCTTACCTCATCAAGTGTGCTTTTAAATGACTCAACAAGCTGATGTGGCAATTTGCGGATGAACCCTACAGTATCGCTTAAAAGAAAAGGAACGTTCTCGATAACTACCTTTCTGACGGTTGTATCAAGTGTGGCAAAAAGCTTGTTCTCAGCAAACACTTCGCTTTTGGCAAGAAGATTCATCAATGTGCTTTTACCAACGTTTGTATAGCCCACAAGTGAGATTCTGACAAGGCTTCCCCTGTTACCTCTCTGCGATGCCATCTGTCTGTCAATCTTTTTAAGTTGCTCTTTCAGACGGCTTATTTTTTCCAGAATTATTCTTCGGTCGGTTTCAATCTGACTCTCTCCCGGCCCTCTCATACCTATTCCTCCCCTCTGTCTTTCAAGGTGGGTCCACATTCTGGTCAATCTCGGCAGAAGATATTGATATTGTGCAAGCTCAACCTGTGTTTTAGCGTATGCTGTTTTGGCTCTGTGGGCAAAAATATCAAGAATAAGATTTGTTCTGTCAAGTATTCTGCACTCAAGCTCCCTCTCAATATTTCTCAACTGAGAAGGGGTAAGCTCATCATCAAAAATTACAAGTTTAATCTCATTCTCGTTGATGTACTGCTTAATCTCCTCAAGCTTGCCGCTGCCAAGATATGTCTTGGGATTTGGTTTGTCGAGGTTTTGTATGAACCACTTTTGAGATTTGGCACCTGCAGTCTCAGCAAGAAACTCAAGCTCGTCCAAATACTCTCTAAGTTTACTCTCGTCCTCATTGTTGGAGGAGACAGCTACAAGTACGGTTTTTTCCATCTATTATATAAAAAAGACTGCTTCTCTCGAGGCAGCCTTTATGTTTTATTGTTTGTGTGATTACTCTACCTGAGCTGGAAAATCACAGGAAACTGATAAATAACCCTTACGGCCTTGTTTCTCTGCCTTCCAGGAGTCCACTTAGGTGACATAGAAACTACACGAACTGCCTCTTTATCAAGTGATGGGTCTACTCCCCTCAAAACTTTCACATCGCTCACACTACCATCTGTATTTACACGGAATGAAAGATAAACACGACCTTGAACGCCGTTCTCCTTTGCAATTTCCGGGTAAACCAGTCTTTCTGCTACCCATTTTGTAAAGTTATTTTCGTCGCCACCCTGAAATTTAGGTTTCTCCTCTACAAACATAAATGGGATATCTTCCTCTTCAACTACCTCTTCTTTTCTACCCTGAACATACTCTTTGATTTCAACACCAAGATTTTTGTTGTCCTCTGTGCTGATAATTAGATCTGAAGTAATCTTCATATCGTCGTCAACAATAATAATTTCGTCAGATACAATTGGAATTTTTGGCATTTCCGGTGGTGGAGGCGGAGTTTCATTGGTAATTGGTATCATCTCATCTTCAACCAGGGCTGCATTGTTGCCACCAAGTTCAGAGAGACTCTTCTCGTAGGTCTTATATTCAAAACCTGCTAGAACTATAAGCAATGTAATTATCAGACCTATTTCTCTGAATAACAACTTCTTGCTCTCGAGATTTGCCTTAGGTGTTTTCTTTACTTCCATAACTGTATGACTGTTCAGATTAAATTTGGATTGTAAAATTAAAAACAATTAATTATTTACCAAAAGTAATTGTTAATAAACTTGGTGTAAATAATTATAAGTGCTACATTATTAGCGTAATAGTTTTCATTAAAAATTGTTAAAAACTCGTGGAGCATATCGGAGTCGAACCGATGACCTCTTGCATGCCATGCAAGCGCTCTAGCCAACTGAGCTAATACCCCCTAAAAATCGCCGTGCAAAGATGCGAAAATATTTTGAATTCAAATAATATTCATATCGCTAAGAACCTTATTTGTAGACCTGACGGCGTCAGAACTTTTGCTAAACAGTTCAAATTCACTCTCTGTCAGATCAAACTCTACAATCTTTTCCCATCCGTTTTTGCCAACCGTAACCGGTACTCCAATGCAAATATCCTTCTGTCCGTATTCCCCGTCAAGATATACACAACATGGGTATAGCTTCTTTTCGTCAAGGATAATTGCTTTTACCAGAACGGCTCCGGCAGCCCCGGGAGCGTACCAGGCAGATGTTCCGAGCATTTTTGTCAAAGTTGCGCCTCCAACCATAGTGTCTGCAATAACTTTGCCAAGCTTTTCAGCTGATAGAAGTTTGTTTATAGGTATGCCTTTATAATTGGCGAAGCGAGCCAGCGGAATCATTGTTGTGTCGCCATGGCCGCCAATCACCATTCCATCAATATCACTCGATGGAACATCAAGTGCTATACTCAAATAATCTGTAAAGCGACTGCTATCCAAAATTCCACCCATACCAATTATTCGGTTTTTAGGTAGGCCGGTCTTTTTCAAAGTGAGGTAGGTCATTGTATCCATTGGATTGGATATCACCACAAGAACGGCGTTCGGAGAGTATTTCAGAGAGTTTTCAACTACATTGCTGACAATATTTGCATTTGTTTCAATAAGTTCTTCTCTTGTCATGCCGGGTTTACGAGGAATTCCGGAGGTAATAACAATTACATCAGAATCGGCAGTGGCCTCATAGTCCATTGTAACTCCTTTAACCTTAGTGTAATACTTGTAAAGTTTGGCAGTCTGCATCATATCTGTAGCTTTCCCCTCTGCAAGCCCCTCTTTAATATCAAGCAGTACTATTTCAGAAGCAAACTGCATATTGGCCATGGCATTAGTGCAAGTTGCACCCACATTTCCCGCTCCGATTACCGTTATTTTTGACATAATTCTAAAGAATTTTAGTTTACTTTTATTTTGTAGTTTTGCAAAAAATATCAATCATGAATTCGATCGCCCAATTCCGCACATATCGTGCCAAAATGAATAAGGTTATCCTTGATTCCGGCTCTCTTTTTTTCAAAAGATTTTTCAATCTTGATACCAGAACTTATGAAGAGGGAGCACTCTCTACGCAAACAAAAGAGATGCTTGGACTCGTTTCGTCTCTTGTACTGCGATGCGATGATTGTGTCAAGTACCATATTGAAAAGTGTTATGAGCTTGGAGTAACCAGAGAGCAGGCCTTTGAGGTATTTGCAGTTGCAAACCTCGTAGGTGGGTCAATTGTTATACCTCATACCAGAAGAGCAATTGAATACTGGGACATTCTGGAAGAGAACAACAAACAGCAATAAATTTAAAACAAATTTCTTTAAGAAGGGTTTACCTTAATGATTAAATATTTTAAAGAGGACACTACTTTTAATTTTAAAAGTAAAAGAGAGTGTAATTCATGGATTAAAGCTGTTGCTGATAATCTTTTACCGAATGAAGAAATAACTTGTAATTCTAAAATCTGCAAGACTAGCTCATCAGTAGGGGATATTAACATAATATTTTGCAGTGATAGCTATATACTTGATATTAACAACAAATATCTTAAACATAACTACTACACAGATGTTATAACCTTCGATTACTGTGAAGGTAAATACTTAAACGGTGATATTATAATTAGTATTGACACTGTTAAGGCAAATGCAGTTTTGTACAAAACAGCTTTCGATAACGAGCTTCACAGAGTAATAATTCACGGAGTTCTGCACCTTATGGGCTATAAAGATAAAAACACAAAGGAGAAAGCGATAATGAGAGAAGCAGAAGAGCAAGCTCTTAGGATAAGAGAGGAGATGAAAATTAAATGAGAGACAAATTTGATATAATTGTAATTGGTGCAGGACATGCGGGATGTGAGGCAGCGTATGCTGCAGCTAAAATGGGCTCAAAAGTTTTGCTGCTTACTATGGATATGGGTAAAATTGCCCAAATGTCATGTAATCCTGCTATCGGAGGCATAGCTAAAGGACAAATAGTCAGAGAGATAGATGCTCTTGGAGGTTATACCGGGCTGGTTACTGACGCATCAACAATACAGTTCAGAATGCTAAACAGATCTAAAGGCCCTGCTATGTGGAGCCCAAGAGCACAATGTGACAGACAGCATTTCTCAATGAACTGGAGATATGTTCTGGAGCACACTCCCAACTTACATATATGGCAGGATACCGTAAATGAATTTATTTTCGAAGGAGAAAAAGTTGTTGGCGTAAAAACAGAAATGGGAGCGACATTCAAATCGAAGGCAACAATTCTAACGGCAGGCACCTTTCTTAATGGCAAGCTTTTTATTGGTCAGAATAGCGCTGTTGGTGGCAGAATAGGGGAGATGCCCTCTTTGCATCTCTCTGAACAACTCTTTGCTATGGGTTTTGTTGTTGACAGAATGAAAACCGGCACACCACCCAGAATTGATGCAAGATCTATTGATCTCACAAAAATTCAAATTCAGGAGGGGGATCAGAATCCCGAAAAATTCTCGTTTTTAAATATACCCTCACCCATACAGTTTCATAAAAACCAAATGTGCTGTTATATGGTTCATACCAATTCAACAGTTCACGACATACTCAAAGAGGGCTTCGAATTTTCACCACTATTCTCAGGCAAGATCTCCGGCATTGGTCCCAGATATTGCCCAAGTATAGAGGACAAGCTAAGAACTTTCTCAGATAAAACCAGTCACCAGTTATTCCTTGAGCCCGAAGGATGGAATACCAATGAGTATTATCTACAGGGGTTCTCATCTTCTCTTCCTTTGGATATTCAATATTCTGCTTTAAGAGCAATACCCGGTTTTGAGAATATTGTAATTTTCAGACCTGCTTATGCTGTAGAGTATGATTATTTCCCGCCGACTCAACTTCATCACACATTGGAGACAAAACACATTTTGAATCTTTATTTTGCCGGGCAGATAAATGGAACCACCGGTTACGAAGAGGCAGCGGCGCAAGGCTTAATGGCAGGAATAAATGCTCACCTAAAAATTCAAAACAAAGAACCTCTTGTTCTAAAACGGGATCAAGCCTATATAGGAGTACTTATAGACGATCTTGTAACAAAGGGGGTGGATGAGCCATACAGGATGTTTACATCAAGAGCAGAGTACAGAATATTGCTAAGGCAAGATAATGCTGACCTTCGCTTAACAGAAATTGGATACAATTCGGGATTGGCAACTGCCGAAAGGCACGATCTAATGTTGAGAAAATATGTCTCAGTTGAAAGTCTTACAAATTATATGCAGAACACCTCAATCTCTCCTGATGAAGTTAACGAATATCTGGAATCTGTAGATTCTGCACCCATATCACACAAAAAGAAGCTTGCAGACATTCTTACCAGGCCACAGGCCACAATTGAACCTCTTTTAGTTAATGTTCCACGCGAAACATTTTTCGATCATTTCTATCATCCTGAGAGTGTTACACCACTCCCATACCAACCTGAAGTACCAAAAGACGACAATATTTCCACTGAGATTGTCCTCAAGGAGATTTTAGAGGCCGTAGAGATACGAATAAAGTACAAAGGATACATTGAGAGAGAGAAGAGAATTGCAGATAAAATTTTAAAACTGGAAGAGATTGCTATCCCGGATAAGTTTGATTATAACGCTCTAAAATCGATCTCGACAGAATCCAGACAAAAGCTTTCTAAGCACAGACCAAAGACAATATCTCAGGCATCACGCATTCCGGGAGTCTCTCCTGCAGATATTTCTGTATTGCTAGTCTATTTTGGCAGATAAATCATATTCTTTATTGTTCTAGATATTGTTTGGATTAGAAGCATTTCAATGAATTGCTCTTTCTAAACAATTTTATTTATAATTTTCACAATAATCAGATCTTTAACTACGTTGATATCGTGTAACAATTAAATTCAATAATGCTCATATCATGCTGAAAGCTAAAAAAATAAAAGATGTTCCTCGTGGAACATCTTTTTTATTTTGTGGGATTTAGCTTACTCCATGGGCAGAGAAAGCCTGAGTTTTTTAAGGTGTTTGTTAAACCCGGGATCTTCTTCAAATGATTTTACTAAAGCCGATTTTATTTTTTTTGTACGACATCTCTTGCTAACAATGTTTGGAAGATTTATAAATTGGTAGTATTTCAGGTTTGGAAATGTAGATGTATTTTCATAGATAAAATCATCTAATACGCTACCATCGTTTATATTATGATCTATTACATAAACTAATGAATCATTATTTTCAGAAGGATAGCAGACGTAGAAAACAGGATCATCTTTCTGACTTAAATAGTAGAAAGATTCAAAAGATCCTTTTCTATAGGAGATTTCCTTTATTGCGTATGAGAGTATCTCCTTACTATGTAAGATGCTTTCTTTGGAGAGATAACGTTCTCTTAGATTATAGATACAATCAATATCCCAAAAAAAGGTAAATGATCTCACTATAGGCATTTTATCACACATAAGCAATCCTTCCGGAGTGAAGTTATAACTTCTATTCGTACTTATTTTTGTTATTTTTTCGTAAAGTGTAATATCAAAAGAGAGCTTAGAATATAGCTCATAGAGAGATTCTGTTGCAGGTTTAACAACAAGAAAGGAGAGTTTTTCGTTAAGGGCATATCGGAATGCCTCTTGGGTCAGATATTTTGAGTATGATTTCCCTCTATGTTCCGTCAGTGTTCCTACCGCATAAATATAGCCCCCCTGATAATTTTTACCATTATAGTTTGTATAGCAGGGCAGAACGGAGAGTGAAGCCACCGCATTAACTTCGTTTTCGGGAGTCAGCAGAAAGGTTTTAGTGTGAGGAAAACAGTTTTCTAAATAATTATTGATGTAATCTGTATCATCAGTAAAGCACTCACTCCATATTTTTGATATGGAGTGAGTATCTTCAGCTGTGGCAAGATGAATTTTCATAACTAACTTTCCGTATTGAAAATTTCGTTTATCAAATTCTGATATTTGGCTTTAATATTATGCCTCTTAAGCTTTAATGTTTGTGATAATAAATCGTTGATTGGTGTCCATTCGTCTGCAACGAGTTTTGCTCTTCTGATCTGTTCGTGTGTAGCAAGTTTTCTATTAATGATGTCTATCTCTTTGTTAATCTTTGCAATAACGTCAGGATTCTTAATTAATTCTGCATTATCGTTGTAATGAATTTTACTTTTTGCTGCCCAGAAATGAAGCCTGTTAAAGTCAGGGATGATAATCGCCGATGCAAACTTCTGATTTTCACCTACAACCATGCAATTTTCGATGTATGACGACTCTTTTAGCATGTTTTCAATAACCTGTGGAGCGACATATTTTCCGGCAGAGAGCTTGAATATCTCTTTTTTGCGGTCAGTAATCTTTAGGAAAATTGTATCTACCATAACACCAATATCTCCGGTATGTAGCCAACCATCGCTGTCAATAATCTCTTTTGTATATTCAGGATCTTTATAGTAGCCCAACATAATGTGAGGTCCGCGTGTAAGAATTTCTCCATCAGGGGCAATCATCATCTCTGTGCCCTCCATTGCCTTTCCAACGGTTCCAATCTTAATTATCATCTCACGAGGGTTGTTAACGGCAATGATAGGAGAGGTTTCTGTCATTCCGTAACCTTCGAATATATAAAGCTTTGCAGCTGTAAACAGACGAATAATTTTGGCCTGAATAGAAGATCCGCCGGAAACAATAAGCATCTCTTTACCTCCAAGTTTCGCCCTCCATTTGCTGTAAACAAGTTTGTCAGCTATTTTATATTTCAGATCGTAAAAGAAGCCCCGATTTTCGTAATCAAATTTGCAGGCAATTGAGAAGCACCATTTGTAAATTAACTTCTTAACACCTTTCAAATCTTTTCCTGCAGCCTCCAGTTTGTTGAACATCATCTCCAGAACCCTTGGAACTGAGCAGAAACCATCTGCCTGGCAGTCGGCAAGATCTGATGCGATTGTTGAAAGACTCTCGGCATAATAGGTACTTATACCCATATATTGATAATCGTAGTTCATACTCCTCTCATAAATATGACATAGAGGAAGGAAGCTTAGCATTTTGTGCCTGTGGTCTCTAATTTGCTGATTTGCAGAACCAATAAAGGTAAATGCCAAATTTTTGTGAGACAACATAACCCCTTTTGGAGTTCCGGTAGTACCAGAGGTATAAATAATTGTTGCCAGCTCGTTTTCGTCAATATTTTTCTTGTTCTCCTCTACAGCCTCTTCAAATTCAGACTCTTTGTCTTTGCCTAACTCATAAAGGGAGTCTATTGACTTTAACCCCTCACTCTTGTCTATGGAAAAGACCATTATCTCTCTGTCGAGCAGCGGGATTAAGGGGGTGATCTTTTTTACAACAGCTTCACCACCAAGGAATATTGCTTTTGCATCGCTGTGGTTAAGAATGTAGAGATAGTCATCGTTGCTAAGCGTAGAGTAGACAGGGACATGAACGCAATTTGCCAAATTTAGTCCCATATCAATAAAGTTCCATTCCGGCCTGTTATTGCTTATGGTAATAACCTTGTCATCTTTCTTGAGTCCAAGTGCAAGAAAGGCGTATGCGAGCAGATGCGAATGTCTGTAGTAGCTGTCAGAAGAGTATTTAATCCATTTGCCGTTGACTCTTCTGCTTAGAATATCATCTTTTGGATACTCCTTAACAAGCTTTTCTAAAAGGTCGAATGTTCTTTTTACTTCCATAGTTGTAGTGTTTAGAGTTTAAAGAAGCGCTGTGAGATCTGTTATAAATTTGTCAATATCATCTTTTTTGGTATTCCATGAGCACATCCATCTTACTTCGCCGGTCTCTTCATCCCAAACATAGAAAAAATGTTTTTCCATGAGCTTTTCGGTTATTTTTTTGTCCATAATGGCAAAGACGCCGTTAGTTTCAACAGGCCGGGAAATCGTTACTTCAGGAATATCTTTAAGTTTTGCCTCCATATATTTAGCCATGGCATTTGAATGGGAAGCGAGGCGAATATTCAATCCGTCTTTTAAAAACTCGGTAAACTGTGCTGCAATGAATCTGTTTTTAGAGAAAAGTTGTGCAGCTTGTTTTCTTAAGTAAAGAAAATTTTCTGCCAGCTCTTTTTTGAAGAATACAACAGCTTCTCCTATGAGCATTCCGTTTTTTGTGCCGCCAAATGAAAGTACATCAACTCCAAGATCGGAAGTAAACTCTCTGATATTCAGGTTTAACGCTGCTGCAGCATTTGAAATCCTTGAGCCGTCAATATGAAGATAACCTCCGTGGCTGTGCATTAATCCGGCAAGCTCTTTAATCTCTTTTGGAGTGTAGAGGGTTCCCAGTTCGGTAGGTTGTGATATTGAAAGGACTTTTGGCTGAGAGTGGTGCTGAAAACCAAATCCTTTAAGCTCTTTTTTCACAGAATCAACAGAGATCTTACCATTAACCGGTGCAATTGGAACAAGCTTACATCCTGTAAGTTTTTCGGGAGCACCACATTCATCAACGTTAATGTGAGCAGAATCGGCACATAAAATTGAATTGAAGGTGTTTGTAAGAGCTTTTAATGCCAGAATATTTGCTCCGGTACCGTTAAACACAAAAAACACCTCTGTTTGAGGTCCAAAATCTCTTTTGAAAATATCCTCGGCCTCTTTTGTAAAAGGGTCTTCTCCATACGCTACGGCAAAATTGGCGTTTGCTTTTGCAATTGCCTCCATAATCTCCGGTGCGGCACCGGAGTGATTATCACTCCCAAAACTGTGAATCATATCTGCTGAATAATGTAAATAATGGTAAATTTATTAAAAAATAAAAACCCGCTGACATTTTTGACAGCAGGTTTTAAAAGTAAATGCGGTTTTGAGTGCGATAATATTTAGATAATAGCACCGTATGCTTCTGCGTCCATCAGTGAGTCCAGCTCAGAAAGGTCGCTCATCTCGATTTTAACCATCCATCCTTCACCATAAGGGTCTTTGTTTACTGACTCCGGTGAACCTTCAAGATTGCCATTAATTTCAATAATTTTACCTGATACCGGCATAAGTGCATCTGCTACTGTTTTAACAGCCTCAATAGCTCCAAAAACATCAGATTTTGAAAGAGTCTCCCCTTCAGAAGGGATGTCAACAAACACCACGTCACCAAGTTGGCTCTGTGCAAAATCGGTAATACCAACAGTTGCAATGTTACCATCAACTTTTACCCACTCGTGATCGTGAGAATACTTAAGATTTGCTGGAATATTCATCTTTTTACGTTTAAATTTTTACAAATGTATGAAATTATAAATTATTCTATAGTCTTTTAAGTGAAAGCTTGATGAGCTCCTCAAGTGAATAGGATGGATTTTCTTTTAGAAGTGTGTCCAAAACCTTTTCTACATTGGCTTTTGAAAAACCGAGCAAAACAAGAGCAGATGCGGCCTCATCTCTTTGGCGGGATGCCTGAGGCATAATAAATGATCCAGAGAAATCATCTCCCGAACCTCTTTTTACCATCTTGTCTTTTAACTCAATGAGCAGACGTTGGGCCGTTTTAAGACCAATCCCTTTAATGCTTTTAAGTTTGTTAACATCTCCGGAGATAATTGCTCCCCTTATTTCGTCTGAAGATAACGATGACAACATCATCCTGGCACTGTTTGGGCCAATTCCCGAAACCTCAATTAGATTGGTGAAAAGAGATCTCTCATCTTTATCATAAAAGCCGTAAAGCTGTTCGTTATCTTCTCTAAGATGATGATATATGAAAAGTTTGGTGCTCTCAGCCATTTTTAGCTTTGAGTAGGTTTGAAGGGATATAAGTATTTTATAGCCTATCTGATTGTTTTCCAGAACTACCTCGGTTGGTGTAAGCTCGGTAAGTTCTCCCTTGATATAATCGTACATGCCCGGGGGATATAAACTTTTGATGCAAATTTATGTTTTTAAGGTATAAACGGCAACTTTGTTTTGTTAATTTTGCAGCGACAACTCTCACATAGTAATTATCAGATGAATAAAATAGCGGACATAAACCAGATAAGATCTCTCTTCCCGGCATTGGAACAGAGTGTTAACTCCAAAACACTTGTATATCTTGATAACGGAGCAACATCTCAAAAGCCAAAACAGGTTATTGATCTGGTAAACATGATGAATTCCGGAGTTAACGGCAATATTCACAGAGCTGTTCACGAATTGAGTTCTAAAACGACAGAGCTTTACGAGGATTCAAGAGAGGCTGTAAGACAATTTATTAATGCAGCTCAAAAAGAGGAGATAATATTTACATCAGGAACAACTGCCTCTATAAACCTTGTAGCTGCCAGTTATGGCGGGAAATACCTTAGAAAGGGAGATTCAGTATTAGTTTCAGAGGCTGAGCACCATTCCAATATTGTTCCATGGCAATTGATTTGTGAAAGCAAAGAGGCCAGTTTGAGAGTTCTTCCCGTTGATGAAAATGGGAACTGGAGAATGGATATGCTTGACAATCTTCTCGACAGCTCCGTTAAAATTGTCTCTGTTTCTCATGTATCAAATGTATTGGGGCTAATAAACCCTGTTGAGGAATTGATATCCAGAGCACATGCAAAGGGTATTCCTGTAATGGTTGACGGAGCGCAGAGTATCGTGCACATAGAGACTGATGTACGTAAGCTTGATTGCGACTTCTATGCCTTTTCCGGACACAAGCTTTACGGGCCAACAGGCACAGGGGTTTTGTACGGCAAGAGGGAAATTCTTGATAGTATGCCGCCCTGGATGGGAGGAGGAGATATGGTAGATACTGTTACTTTTGAGAAGACAACATATGCCCCGCTTCCATTAAAGTTTGAGGCGGGTACGCCCAATTTTATTGGTGCAGCAGCAATGTTGGAGGCAATAAGGTTTGTAGAGTCAATTGACAAAAAAATTCTGGAGAACACAGAGCGGTCTATAGTGGAATATATGACAGAGGAGCTTTTAAAAATCGAAGGATTAAGACTTTATGGAATGGGAGAGAGTAGAATTTCTCTATTTTCGTTTACCGTAAGTGGTGCACACCCCTCAGACCTGGCAATGATTATGGACAAAATGGGAGTTGCATTACGCTCGGGACAAATGTGTGCCGAACCTCTTATGAAAAGATACGGAGTTGAATCAATGCTTCGTGCATCCTTTGCCGCATACAATACAATTGAAGAGGCAAAGTACTTTATAACCTCTTTAAAAAGAGCAATTAAGATGTTATCATAATTGAGATATTTGCTTGTTATAGAGCAGATTATTCACAACAGATTTGAAACAGGCGTTCTAATGAAAAATAAAATTGGGTATAGCTTAGTTTAAATGTATCAACGAATAAGGTAAACAGTAATAAATAATTTAAAAATAATAATTTATATAATGACAATTAAAGAAGTTGAGCAGCAAATTGTCGAGGAGTTCTCGATTTTCACAGATTGGATGGATAAATATGAATATTTAATAGAATTAGGGAAATCGCTGCCAATAATAAAAGAGGGTGAAAAACTTGAAGGAAACCTAATAAAGGGCTGCCAATCAAGAGTGTGGCTAAACGCAGAATTTAAAGATGGCCTCATCTATTTCACCGCTGACAGCGACGCAATTATTACAAAAGGAATAATATCACTGTTGGTTAGGGTTTTCTCGGAAAGAACACCTGCTGAGATAATTAATGCTGACTTGAACTTTATTAAAGAGATTGGTCTTCAGGAGAACCTCTCTCCAACAAGAGCAAACGGCCTGCTATCGATGATAAAACAGATAAAAATCTATGCAATGGCCTACTCTGCATAAAAATTTTTAATATTATGAGCGTAGAAAAAAATATTGTACTGGCCCTTAAACAGGTTTATGACCCGGAGATACCCGTTAATGTGTATGATTTAGGGCTGATTTATGAAATCAGGGTTGATATAAATCGTAAAGCTTTTATTAAGATGACTCTTACCGCACCCAACTGCCCAATGGTAGATGAGTTGCTACAGGATGTCCATGATGCAGTTTCAATGGTGCCATCTATTGATGACGTGGCAATTGAGCTCACATTTGACCCGCCATGGGACAGAGACAGAATGAGCGAAGAGGCTCTTTTTGAGCTGGGTATGCTATGAAAACAATACTTCTGCTAGGAAGCAACAGAGGAGATAAGTTCTCACTAATAGATCAGGCATCACAAATGGTGTCAGATCTATCAACTGGTGAGATCGTGCTCTCGTCACTATATGAGAGCGAACCCTGGGGTTTTAAAGCAGATGAATGGTTTTTGAACAGAGCGGTGCTTATTGATACAGAGTTCAGACCGGAAGAGCTGCTTGAAAAGGTTCTTAACATTGAAAAAAAACTGGGAAGGGTGAGAGGAGAGGAGAGCAAGAACAACAAGAAGGATGAAGAAAAAAGTGGCGCGGAGAGAGAATACAGTTCCAGAGAGATAGACATTGATATCATATTTTATGGTAATTTGGTGTATCAGAGTAAAACCCTCACATTACCACACCCAAGAATGCACTTTAGAAGGTTTGTGTTAGAGCCTGTTTCCCAAGTAGCACCCAATTTTATTCATCCGGATTTGGGAATCACCGTTGAACAACTGCTGAACGAATGTGAAGATAACTCTGTTGTAAACAAGATAACTCTGAAGCAATAAGAGAAACTCCTTATTATTCAAGAAGTTGTGTAATAACTATGATATCTCATTAATGCTATAATAAGTTATGTAAAGATTATTATGGCTCATTGGTAATCAGTAAAGCATGAAAAATTCGTTTTTTACCGAATCAGTTGCAAACGCGATCCCCTCTTTTGATCTGTATCACGAGGAGTCGCCCGTTATGTTTGCCTATAGAACAATGGAGGAGATCTGGGAGGAGACAGGTGGTGAGTCTGATGAACCACACAGGCATAATTTTTATACTGTTATTTGGGTAAAAGAGGGTACCGGCATTCACATGATTGATTTTACATCGCATGAAATGAAGCCCGGCAGACTCTTTTTTCTCTCACCAGGACAGGTTCACCAGGTAGTCTCACACACCGAACCATTAGGACTTGTACTAATGTTTACCGGAGATTTTCTCTGTAAATACAATATTAATCATGATTTTCTTAAAGCCCTTTC
>Ga0351921_1002_pt1 | contig 59364 bp, 59 predicted proteins | sample BONcelHT113001C9_FD_206869 | JGI IMG/M metagenome (GOLD analysis project Ga0351921, IMG submission 206869) | Enriched cells from coal bed in the Powder River Basin, Montana, United States - BONCAT cells T11 rep2 HSBNCT.T11.300.1.C9 ... | reverse complement strand
ATCCACCCCTATGGAAGTGCTTTCAATTTCAAGGAGAAAACGGGCTACTTCACTTGCTTCAAAGAGTAGATCGTCAAGTTCCTCAGGAGTGTAAAAACCACACATTGCCCCGTATAGAAAGGTTGCACCTGCTTTGTTCACTTTTTTCTTAAATGAACTACGAGCCTGATTCACAGCCTGCGGGGAGTAGGTACCAGTCATAAAAGGAACAAGTTCGGGAAGATTACGCCCGATGAAAGTCATTTCTGCACCAGAAGAGGTTTGAAAATCCGCACAAAGCCGGGAGATTGCCCATTCTCGCGCGGTAATGAATGTTCTCTTCCGGAGAAACTGGTTCACCTGACTGTAAGAAGCCCCGTCAACCTTCTTAAACTTATGATACTTGCCTGGATCATGTGAACGATGCGACAAATCCATTCCATTACCATAGGTTATGTCAAAAGATAAGCTCACTGTTACCATCAGTTGCAATTCCTTCTATCATATGCTAAGTTTATAACTTGAGAGAGACAACATATACAAGGTTCTTCGGAGCTCTTATGCCCAGATAGTGTAGTGGCCTATCATGTCGGCCTGTCACGCCGACGACTCGGATTCGAATTCCGATCTGGGCGTTCTTTTTCAATCATTTTTTCAACAATCAAATCATAACTAATCCGAATTAGTCTGTTTTCACCAATGTACTCATAATCGGATATTAATAATCAGAGAAACCGGTTTATTGCATTGAATTAACTCTGAATGGGAGAGAGGTAGCTAAAAAAGAGACGAAATATTAACGTGTCTCACTCAAACCGGTAACATCCTTCAGGAATCAGCATTTCAAACCTGGCTCCAACCCCATATACCCCAGTTTCTTGTATGACAATTCCAGTAATTGAGAGGATCTCACGGACAAGAAATAATCCAAGGCCGGTATTTTTTCCATATCCACGTTTAAAAATCTGCTCTTTCAAATCATCAGGAATTCCGATTCCGTCATCTTCAAAGATGACAAGTAATCCCTGATGATCTGGTACATAAAACGCGGTAATTTGAGATAACTGACCCCCATGTCTGATAGCATTATCAATGAGATTGTAAAAGACCCGCTCAAGCAGAGGATCTGCATATAATATCAGACCATGCAGTTCATTTTCCAGCCTGACTTCGGATAACAGCCCCTGATGCGAGATCAGGTCAAGAAGATCTCCGGCATCACGCCACTCAGGAGCGTGAACACCCAGATCCTGATAGTCACGGGTGAATTCAATCTGATCCCGAATGGCATACGCTGCCTTCTCAAGCATCTGAATCATCTCAATCAGTTCAGGATTATCACTCATCTTTTTTACCAGCGGCAAAATCCCAAACAGCACCGTAATTCTGTTACGAATATCATGCCGGGTAATACTTGAAAGCAGGTTGAGCTTCTCATTTGTCTTAAGCAAGGCTTCTTCAACTCTCTTTCTTGCACTAATATCCCTGATACTTTCGATAGCTCCAATCACCCGCCCTCTGGCATCATATAATGGGTTTGCAACAGCTGATAGGTACATTGGACCGTTAACCGTGCCTGGAAGGCATTCTTCCACCGACAGCGTGTCTCCGTGGCGGGTCATATCCAGGTAGTATTGTGTAGAATCGATAGAAGGGTTAAGTGCTACATCGATAAGCATAGGACGCTTCTCCCCATAGAAGGGAATACTGTATTCAAACTGACCCCTCCCAATCATACTATCAGACTGGAGTTTTGTAAGCTGTTCCATCGCAGAATTCCAGAGAATTACCCATCCGTCCTTATCAATTACAAAAGTAGCATCAGGAAGACGTGAAATAACGTCACGGAGTTGCCGGTGAGACTCCCGAAGCGATTCACTATCCATAAGTATCTTCCAGGCCAGGCGATGCTCGGTAATATCCTGAACATTTAATATCCAGTATCGCTCTGACCCGTCAGGATCAACAATTACCGTCAGATCATTTAACGTTGGGATGATTGTTCCATCCCGGTGAAGGTGATCAGCCTCAAAAACAACGTGACCTAAAATCTCTGCCCTTTTCAGATACATGGAGAAATCTTTCCGCAATTCTGGAGAGAAAAGGTGCAGATGCTGGACACCTGCAATCTCTTCAGGTGAATACCCATGCATAAGGGCATATGCAGGGTTTATTACGTCCACGATATCCTGTGAACCTGTAATTATTCCGGTCTGGGTATGCTGAACAATATCTGCAAGTTTACGGTTAGATGTCTCCATCCTCTTGCGCTCAGTAATGTCTATCGCAAATCCACGCAGACCGCACACGTGCCCATCCTTTTCAACGGCAACCGTGTAAGTAATAATGGGAAACCGGGATCCATCACGCCGGTACCCGGTATACTCAAGTCCTGCAATACGCTCTCCCGCAAGCACCCTCTGCATATTTTCAGCCATTCTATGACGGTCTTCAGGCGCAATAAGAGTCAGGGCATCAAGTCCGGATATAAGATCCTGATATTGATATCCTGATACCTGAAACCCAAGTCTGTTCAGGAAGGTAATTTTACCATCAATATCAACTTCAAAAACAAATTCGGGAAGTGAATCAGCCAGTTCCCTATATTTCCTTTCACTCTCTTCAGAACGTCGAAGAGTCTCTTTCAGTTCAATTTCAGATGCGGTGAGTTGCTCCAGAACAAGTCTGAGATCCTCGTTCACCCGTTGCAGGTTTTCCTGACTTTGTATCCTTTCGGTAATATCCCGGCCAACAGACTGGTATTCAAGAACACTGCCGTCAGAATCAAATATCGCAAGGTCGGTCCATTGCTGCCACCGCACCTCTCTGTCCGGCATGATCACCCGGTGTTCAATTGTGGCTACCGGGCTTCCTTTTGTTAATGAGGCAAAATGAAGTCGAACCCAGGCCTTATCGTCAGGATAGATGGAAGCTTTAAACCTGCCACTCAGAAGTTCTTCCAGAGTTTTTCCAAAATAGGTACAGTAAGCCTGATTTGCAAAGAGGTGCCTGCCATCAGGAGTAAACCGGCAGATAAACTCAGTCTGACTCTCTACCACATTGCGATACCGCTCTTCACTTTCCCGCAACTCTTTTTCAGAACGGGTAATATGATCAAAAACAGGAGTTAAGGTATAAGCTAGTTCAGATAATTCGTCCCTGTTTCTCAAAAGAGGGTCATCCCCGCCCTCAAAATCCGCATTACGAGTACGCGCCCGGTCAATAAGGACGGTGAGACGACGCAGGACTAACTGATCAAGAAAGATGAGCACAGCAGCAATGAAGATAACACTGATGATTACCAGAAGCGCTATAAAACTGCTGATGGTTGTCAGACCCTGATTATAAACACCTCGATCACTCGTCACCCGAATTTCAAACTGCCTGTCACCCGCAATATCAGGGAGGAGGGTATACCCGGTTATCGTATTGGGACCTTCAATCTGAACAATTATATCAGACAAGGAATCTGAAACCACGTTATTACCAGGGTTTCTCTGAATTGTCAGGTTTAATGACGTAATATCAGAGAGTTTCCCAATTTCATCATCTGATAAATATTTTCCAAAAATCAGATACCCGACAGAAGGTCCTTCATATGTACTCTGGAGCACCGGTTCTGATACTACAAGAAGTGGAAACTCAGAAAAACTCAGTACTCCTGAACGGCTGCTTATCAATTGATCATGAGAAAAAAGGTATCCGGTTGATAACAGCGCTTGCAGGTCTGTATCTGACAATGCTTCAAATTCCTGCGTGTTTCGATTATACCCGGATGAATAGACAATATTGCGATCTTTGTCAGTGATAACAATTAATTCCAGATCAAGATTGTCCATCGTCTGCGTGTTGAGATTTCTCTGAATATACAGCGGATCTTTATCTATGATGAACTGGTACGTCTCATCCCATCGGGACCAGTCACCACAGGTTTTTTCCATGAGGGAGATCTCATACTCAATCGCTTTCAAAACAGATTCAACCGCAGCGCGAGTACTCTTTTCTTCAAAACTTGAATAACTCCCTATGAGAACAGTATATGATAATCCGATAATCAGGGCAATTGCTAATAGAAGCAGGGCACCAAGGATGAACAGAGTTTTTCTACGCAGATTCATATCGGTTTATCATCGAATATGGAGTAAAGGAAAATATCAGATAATCTCTTAGTGCAACGATAAACAAGTTTAAAATACATGAAGATTTCTATTCCCCGGTAGGAGATAACTCAATAAAATATCCACCTATGTCACCAAAGGGATCAGTAATCAGGAATATCCGGGGAATAACCTGTTTTTTATGTTGAGCTCCAGAGAACATCAGAGGGCGTTCATCAATCGGGTCAAGGGAGAATATGTCAACCAGATCACCAGTTTTGGGGTCATGCATTATGAGAGCGGTTGTTGCATCTTTGAGAATCAGATCAGAAGCCTGCTTTTCCACCAGATATTCAGCAGCATCATTCATCCAGATAATACCGTTATTGCTATCAAGCAGGAGAACCGGTTTTAGTGAACCGGTTAATTCTTCCCGCTGTATATCAGTCAATCCACTTGTTTTACCTTCAGTTGTCGTGCATATCTTATCATGAAGATTAACCGCCACCTGAATGGTAGTATTAAGGATGTTCTGATTGATGGGTTTGATTAAAAAACCAAATGGATCCACCCCAATTGCATGGGTTAGAATCTTTTCTTCGTCATGGCCAGTGACAAAGATGACCGGGACACTGAATATATGAAGAAGAATTCGGGCAGTTTCAATCCCGGATAATCTGCCTAAAAGATCAATGTCCATCAGAACAATTCCAGGTTTTTGAGATGCAACCCGGATAATTGCTTTTTCTCCAGAATTTACCGGATCTTCAACACGAAAACCACTATCTCTCAGGATAGTCTCAAGCACCCGTGCAATAATCGGATCATCCTCAACAATAAGTACAGAATAATCCAGTTTTGATTCATTCATCAGCGATATTCTCCCGTGGACGACTGACCAGCAATGACCGGGATCATCGGGTCTGTAATGACTATTTGCAGAGCAGAGATATAGGACTTATGAAGATAATTATTCCCAACCAAAAATAATACTAGTGGTGAGTATTATTCATTACATTAGTTTTTGAATTTAATAGTATGAACTGGAGCCCGGGATTTACTCAACAATACGAAACGGGAGACTGATTCACATGGACTGGAAAAATCGATGATACAAAAAAACCGGATAGGAGCAGGGGCCCTGATTTCACGACCCGATGTATTTCCCTCCCGTGCAGCGATGCTGGAGGAGGGCGCGGCAGGTCACATTCAGTTGATGATGATTCCATTGGACACCGATGAATTTCAGAAAAATATTGAAATTGTCGAGCCTTATGCAGGGAAGATCCGTGTTCATGCACCCCATCATAAGCAGAATATCAATCCCTGTGCACCCGGATTGTTTTTAGATCCAAAATCAGCGGGCAATTTTATTGAAAATGCAATGAACCAGACATGTGAAGCAGCAGACCGGACCGGATCTGATATCATCGTTCTTCATGCAGGAGGATATATACCCGGAAATCGTGAAGAGGCAATCAGGACCTTTCACGAGTTTCTTGATCTCTATCCGGATGACCGTTATATTCTTGAAAGCCTGCCAATCTTAATAAATGAACCTCTGTTTCTTGGAGTAACACCGGATGAACTAAGAACTGTCGGAGATGGTCGAATCAATGGGTTTTGCGCTGATTTTCCTCATCTCTGGTGTTCATCAATTACTCATGAAATACCGTACGAAGATATGCTTGCAGACATGGATAAACTGCCAATACGGTTCAGTCATCTATCAGGAACCCCTGGCCCCACACTCGGACGCCAGCACCTGTTGTTCACTGATCCACAGAACAGGTTTAATCTAGATCTTATCATACCATTTCTTATGGATCATCCCAATCTTGAGATCAGTCTTGAGTTCCCACATGATGATCCGGCGATCATCAGATCACAAATTGAGATCGTATCAAACCTCTAACTTTCACAAATCTTTTTTCAAAACATATAGTTTTTTTGTGCTCATTTGTCCTCTGTGGATCTTGTAATATCGTGAAAGATAAAATGTAGAGTACTTCGAGATTGCGCAGAATAGGTATTCTACGTAAAGTTTATTAAAACAGGGATTGAACTAAATAAGGAGTGGATACAGGATATTTTTCAGAATGGATACCACGCTTCATCCAATATCTGAAAATGCGCAATTATTCGGCAAAAACACTGAGTAGTTACAACCATACCCTGACACGGTTTGGTCATTATATCTGGCTCTCCCGTAATAGCTCAGGAGATATCTCACGGGCATGGTTCAAGCATGAACCTCTCAGGCTGGAGACCGGAGCACAGGTCAGTTCGATAGAGATAACCGACTACCTTTCATTTCTGACACGAGGTCGTGACTATCATGCAACAACCTTAAACCGAATCCTCTCATCACTCTCATCATTTTACCGGTTTCTCATTATGCAGGATATTATCCAGGCAAACCCGGTTCCACGGATAGACCGTCCACGAGTAAAAGAGAAGGAACTTCGATACCTAAAACATAGTCAGGTAATTCGGTTGCTGCGATCAATCCCTGATCCACGTGACCGGTTGATCATCAGGATCATCTATGCTACCGGAGTCAGGGTCTCTGAGCTCTGCTCAATTAATGTTGAAGATATTGACATGGATGATCAGATGATTCGGGTAAAAGGGAAGGGAGGGAAATTCCGGATGGTCTTTATTGATGACGAAACCCTTGTTGATATTGATGAGGCAGTAGGTAATCGTCTTTCCGGCCCGCTCTTTTACGGGCAGCAGGGCAAAAATATCTCTCCACGGACAGTGCAGCATATATTTACAAAATATGCCCCGGCGGGAATAACCCCCCATAAAATACGGCATAGTTATGCAAGTGAGCTCTACCGAAGATCTAAAAATCTCCGGGTGGTCCAGGAAAACTTAGGTCATGCTTCAATTAAGACAACCGAAGTGTACCTGCACACTGACCTGGATGAACGCAGGAAAGTATATCGCGATTTCTTCCCTCTCTCAACCCACGACCAGCGGTCAGGCAATGAGTAGTGTATAGTGATGCACCCCCCATCTAGATATATCAAAAGAGGAAAATGCCAGGTCAGGATTTCAGACCTGAAATCAGCGAAAGAACCAACTTTTTCGCACAGGGGAAACGGTCAATTTCAGGGAGTGATGCACCTGTGTTCGTGATAATGTGGGGCGCCCATAATTTCCTTATGCTGATTCATAATAGAGCACGATGATCAACAGAACAGAGTAAGAGGGATGAATTTAATTTTTTCATCGATTTGAAATCAGGCGATAACAGACTTGATGCGAATTAAACGACCAAATCAGGGAATATTTTTGAGGTTGATAAATTAGGAAAAATCAACAAAAACCTGTAAGTCATGAAAAGATCAGGTGCCATCACCATACAACGGTCTATATCTGATCAGGTACAATATGATAAAGGCACCTGACCTGAGATGCCTGTATTCAGGATATCTGTCAGTGACCGGCAATTCACTCCCGTAGTGTAGGGGTCAATCATATCGGATTTTGGTTCCGATGACGACGGTTCGAATCCGTCCGGGAGTATATTGCATACTTTTATTTACTCGTTAAAATAATCTCCTAACACCCAACTTACGGAGAGGAACCCTACATGATTGGTATTCGCTGGATAGATTTTGACCACATACCTGACCGTTTGTCAGGACTTATTGATCTTTCATATAATCTCTGGTCTTCATGGCACCCGGAAGCCCAGACACTATTTAAAAATCTCAACAGGCAGGGTTGGAAAGAAAGTATCCATAACCCGGTAATGATGCTTCAGCAGCTCACCCCTGATCACCTTGATGACGGGGCAGAGAACCAGGAATATACGAATCAGTACGATGCAGTTATTGCCAAATTCCAGCGATATATGCTTGCCAAAAACCAATGGTTTACGGAGTATTATCAGGAACATCAACGACACAAGATCGCATACTTTTCAGCAGAATATGGATTACAGCATTCGTTACCCCTCTATGCCGGAGGTCTGGGGTTCCTCGCAGGCGACCACCTGAAAGAATGTAGCGATCTCGGGGTTCCGGTTGTTGCTATCGGGTTTATGTATTCAGACGGATATCTCCATCAACGGGTGCGCAGTGACGGATGGCAGGAAGATGTTGAAGAGAAACTAGACAGGGAGAACGCACCAATTAAACGGGTATTAGATAAAGAAGGACAACATCTGATTCTCCAGGTCCCATTTATTACTCCACAGATAAAGTTTGCCATCTGGCGAGTGGATATCGGGCGGATTATTCTCTACCTTATTGATACAGAAATCGAAGAGAACCCCCCTCATCTGAGAAATATCAGCAGCAGACTCTATAGTAGTATCAATGAAATGCGGCTCCTTCAGGAGATAGTCCTTGGTGTCGGAGGAACGCATATGCTGCATGCATTAGGGGTACAATATTCAGCCATTCATTTGAATGAAGGTCATGCTGCCTTTGCTCTTGTAGAACGATTCCGCCAGAAAGTTGAAGCAGGGCTGAGTATTGCTGATGCATGGCGTCAGGTCAGGGAGACTTCACTGTTCACCACACATACCCCGGTAGCTGCAGGGCATGACAAATTCCCGCACTGGATGATTGATAAATACTTCAGCGCATATTATTCCAATCTCCCGATATCCAGGGACGAGTTTATTCACGCCGGAGCGCATCAGGAAGATCCCCCGGATATGTTCAATATGGCTGCTTTTGCCCTTCGCAAGTCTGCGTACTCAAACGGAGTCAGTGCAAAACACGGTGAAGTAGCACGAAAGATGTGGCATTTCCTCTGGCCTGACGAGAAACTGGATGATGTGCCGATAGGGTCTATAACAAACGGAGTGCATGTCCCAACCTGGATGAATCCACGTCTGATTCAGCTGATAAATCGGTACTTGTCACAGATATGCCCGGACTGGCTTGATCACCATGATAAGGACTATGTCTGGGCATTGATTGATAGTATTCCGGATAACAAACTCTGGGATGTCCACTACAGTCTGAAGATCAAGCTGATCAATCGTATTCTCCAGTTTAAACGGCGGGACTGGATGAAATATCAGGCAGACTGTGCAAATGTTGTCGCCGGTGGTGCCCTTATCGATCCGAACACTCTGACAATCGGATTTGCACGGCGATTTTCTACCTATAAACGAGCGGATCTGATCTTCCAGGATCTTGACAGAATCAAAAAAATCCTGAACAATCGATGGCAACCGGTCCAGATCATCTTTGCAGGAAAGGCGCATCCTGCTGATGACGAAGGAAAACGGATTTTACAGCGGATCTACCAGTATGCACAACAACCCGAATTTGGCGGCAGGATTGCATTTGTTGAAGATTATGGAGAACAAGTTGCCAAATATCTGGTTCAGGGAGTAGATGTCTGGATGAATAATCCGGTTCCACCTCTTGAGGCAAGCGGAACCAGTGGTATGAAAGCAGCGGTGAACGGGGTGCTGAACCTTTCCATCGGTGACGGATGGTGGCTGGAAGGGTACAACGGGAAAAACGGGTGGTTATTTTCAGGAGAGCCAAAAACCGGAGGTGGCGATCGGAGCTGGGAAGATGCAGCAGCACTGTATGATCTCCTTGAACGTGAGATCGTGCCACTCTATTATGATACCGGTCTTGACGGCGTCCCCCATGGGTGGGTCAAAATGATGAAGGAATCTATCAAAAGTAATGGCCCGAAGTTTTCAGCACGCCGGATGGTAAAAGAATATGTGCATAAATATTACATCCCCGCAATATCATGTCACGAGTGTAATGCACTATTTGAACCGTAAAAACGGAGAATACAGGATTGCATAGCGGTTAGACCGCTATATTTCCTACTATTATGCCTTTCCTTCTTCTGCAGGAGTAATGTCAACGTCAGAGATTGCCAGTTGATACATCCAGTCAAGCAGCAGATTGCATTCATTCAGTGAACATTCCAGTTCGCATGCAATGCAGGGGATCAACTCATCTCCAGCAAGAAGGCAATTTGGATCTGCGGGTCCTTTCTTTGCGATCAGCCGAAATGTTTTGATCCCGTCCTGACGGTATTCAACCCGTTCTACACGGTCTGTGTCAAGAAGTTTCTTTACAATACGGGAGCATTTACGACTGTCTACTCCCATGATCTTCCAGAGTTCACTCTGTAGAACGCCATCCGGCTCTGATGCGATCAACCGGAATGCATCCTCTTCAGTTCCGCTCATATCAGGTCAGGCTACCGGAGCAATCGAGAGTATGTTGTTGCCTCTGATGACAAGGGTGCCAAGATCGCGCCCATTCGCAGCTTCGGTGGTTTCAATACTTTCCTCAAGATGCAGATTCAGATATTCATCCACGGCAACAAGCCGACCCTGAAATATCCGACCTTCGTCCTTCATTTCTACTGCGATTACGCTGTCAACAAGAGAAAAAACTTTTTTTATGGGAAGGACTATGTTGCTAACCATCTGCCATATATGAGGTAATCAATTCTATTAAAGGTTCCTGAACAAGGGGTGATCTTCCCCTATGACTGATTCAAAAAGATCTCCTCTATCTTTCTGATGACACCGGCACTCCCGATATAAATCGGAGTTCTTTGGTGTATGTGGTCAGGTTGAACATCGAGGAGATCCCGGTGACCATCGGTGACAGCGCCACCTGCCTGAGACATGATATATCCAAGAGGTATTGCTTCAAAGAGGAGGCGGAGCTTGCCGGCAGGGCTCTTTTTCGATGCAGGGTATGTGTAAATACCACCATAAACGAGAAGCTGATGACAATCTGCGACAAAGGATCCTGAGTACCTTACTTTGAATCCTTCATCATCAAAATACTCAATCACCTTTTCATGAGTGCTGGTCCATTCCTTTCTGGTCCCTCCTGACCCATAGATCTTCCCTTCAGGGATGGCGAATGAATCTTTCAGCAGATAATAATGCTCAGTTTCAGGATCCCAGGCAAAACTCTGGACACCTTTTCCAACTGAGACGACTAACACGGTTAATGGACCAAAAAGCGTATAAAATGCGGCTTTCAGGTTATTTCCTTTCTGAAGCACACTGCCGTGATCAAAGATGCCAACAATGGTTCCCACTGTCAGGTTGGTAGAAATAAGTGAAGAACCATCAAGTGGATCCATGACCATTGAATATTCCCGACGTGCGTTTTCAAACCGGATAATATCCTCCTGTTCTTCAGATGCAATCTCCCTGACATATCCTGACTCACCAATAACCTTAATGAGATGAGCATCTGCCCATTTGTCAAGAGCGGCCTGAAGCTCGCCGGATGCATTTATACTATGCTCGTAGGTCTGATTCTCAAGGAACGCTTTTCTTATCGGCTCCATCTGACGCGAAATCAGACGAATGAGCTGAATTAAATCCGGATCGCAACCACATGCTTCAAGATATTTCTGCAGGTAGACCATATTACACCCTGTGTGTCAGAAGGTGGGAGGGCATTGTATTTACTGTCTTGGGTTACCGGAGAACTTTTTTGGATGGCCTGTTCCATACCAGAGAGATTCTGGCAATTTCGGGAAATTTCATAAGAGAATCGGGTATCTATGGTGAAGGTGTCAGGTTTTAGATCAGATTTCCCAATGGCTCAAACCGTATCATTCCACGATTTCATGCAGATGAGCTGGCAGAGCTCAAGATATCATCACGAATCTTTATCGGTATAGGACACTGACTTCTCAGGTATGAAGATGATGAGATGCACTATCTGCGGTCATATGTATAACCCCGATGTGGGGGATGAAGGAGTTCAGCCAGGTGTTGATTTCAAGGATCTCCCCGAAGACTGGGTCTGCCCGATATGTATGGCAGCAAAAGAGATGTTTATTACCGTTTAATTTTTACCCGATAACCTTCACAATTTTTCCATCTTTTATCACTGATACCCGCCCGCCGCTCTCAGATACTACCAAGCCCACGGTCCTGGTGACGCTGGTTATTGCCGCAGTTGATGAATGACGGGTTCCCATTCCTTTTGGTAATGATGAGGAACTTGAATCTACGGTGATATAGCGTCCTGCAGCTTCCAGCATCCCATCACCAGTAACTACAAATGCCCCGTCAAGAAGGGCATATTCTTTGAGCATCTCTCTGACATCTTTACGGATGACCATGCGCATATCTGCGGGATGACCATAAAACGGATTGAGGATAAGCTGTCTGGATCGGTCCATGACCGCATCACGATCACCAACTAGAAACGCGGTCCCCACGGGTTTTCCTTCCCTGCCTTCGCGTGCTATTTCCACACAGGCCTGAAGGATGGCATCAAAAACTTCAGGCAGGATATCGGTGCCCTCAATAACCTTATCGCGCCAGATACGGGTGCTTATCCGCCCTTCCCCTTCAGGGGTGTGTTCGGTCATGTCAGTGCCGATGCAAAGCAACCCGGTGAGATCTCCGGATGCAGCGTAATAAGCCCGGGTTGTCCACGCAACGTATATTTTTCCGCCATCACTTCGCAGGTGTTCCATGATATGAATGGCAGTTGGCTCAGATTCATTCGCAACACCCAGAAACAGACTGACCGATGACACGGGTTCAGGATCGGGTACTGGCGGGAGTAAGAGACTGATGTGGCAGCCGGCAAGGTCCTGACCGGCATACCCGAAACATGTGAGAGTTGCATTATTTGCAAAAATGATGGTCCCGTCCGGAGATAACTTGAGAACCATAGTCTCTGACAACCAGAGTTTTTCCTGACATAATCTTTGAGTCTCTTTAATTTTCGCGTGGAGCTCAAGTATTTCACGCCGGTCTTCGATGAAAAAAACTGACGCTGCTAAACCATCTCCTGATAGTTCCTGTCCCTGATGTATCCGGACTGGTATCTGCTCTGCATTACGGCAGGAGAGACATGCATGATACACCGCGTCTTCAGATTGCGTTTCCATGATGATGATATCAGTCAGGGGCCTTTGCTCAAACTCTTCTGCCAAATACCCACTCAATGATTCCATTGCAGGATTTATGCCAATGATGCTGCCAGACACAACCCGCAGGTAGGGTATCGGCATTGCCATGATGGTCCGCCGCTGCAGATCATACTCATCCCGGAAAGAACGCTCAAGAAGACACTTGTTTGCTGCTTGTCGAAGGATAGAAATAATTGAACGAAAGCTAGGATCAGCGGGATCACATAACGAGATTCCAGCACTTGTATCGGTGAGGAGAACAGAACCACCTGACAGGGTATAGGTAAGAAGAGCAGTTGTCATTCCCCTGCTGCGGATATCATGCTGCCATTGGATGAGAGCTGTGGCATAGGTTGAATCTGATACGTTTGGATCAGGTGCAGGAGCCAGAATGGTATGGATTGGCTTTTTCTGAACTATCTGGTACGCACTCTCAAGATCGGCAGCGACAAACAGGTCAACCTCCATCTGTCCGGAAAGACTTGAACGTATCAGTTCACTCCCGTTCCCTTTGAGTAACAGAACACGGATCATGATAATCACCAGACAGACGAAGTATTGACAGGTCGTCGTCGGTTTCTTTATGCTGATCTCTTTTTCATTGTGTTTTAGTCTGCCGGAGTGGGAGTGAAGATCCATCTTTAAGGCTCTGCAAGATGAGAAAGGAGTTTTTATCTGAAGACTCACAAGGTATATTCAGGTGATGAAAGGTGGGACTTCAGCGATTACACGTGCAGGTTGAAGGCAGGGTTCAGGGTGTCGGGTACCGGATGTTTGTCCGTGATCTTGCGTACCAGTATAAGGTATCGGGCTGGGTGAGAAACCGGAGTGACGGGAGTGTTGAGGCTGAGATAGAAGGGGAACGCGATGTTGTGGCGAGTGTAGTTGAGGCGATGCATGCCAGAAACTCATATATCATCAGGGTAGAGCGGATGACTACGTCTCCGATATCACCGATGGAAATCCAGGGCTTTGAAATCAGGTGATCGTGAATTTGTCATGAAACGCTACGCATTTTCATAAGTAGAAACCTGATACTTCGGTTTCATCGACGTTTTTTACGGCACTGAAATGCCAGTACTGCAATGAGGAACGATATTGGTTATTGCCGAAAGCAGTCTCAATTATGTGTATAAGCCTGGATGATCATGACATCCTCCTTTTGACAAGGGGAGATCATCCAGATCATAGACCCGGTACCCCTGATCACAAAGTGCACGTTTACCCTGGATAGTCCTTCCCATAAGAGCAAAAATATCAGTTCTTGTATCATTCCTCCATAAAATTTGTTTACTTTTTACCTTAAGGTCACGAAGTATCATCAATGCCTCCTGCTCACTCAAATCTGACCATTTGCACTCAACACAGAGGAGCGTATTTGTTCCTTCATGAAGTCCGACCAAGTCAATTTCAGTTTCTTTGTGCCACCATCTGCCAAATGTTCCAAGAGGGATGTCAGATAAAAGTAGTTGTTCCCTGATAAGATGCTCAGTAAGGTCTTCAAAACGTTGACCACAGTACCGTGAAAAGTCGTTCTCTAACCTATCCCAGGCATTTTTACCCTGACGTGATTCAATGGCAGTCCGTTCAGGATAAATAAATCTAAACCAGAATGAAAGATATTGATCAGTTATGCGGTAATGTCTTTTTCGAGCATTCGGAGAAGATGTCACCGGTAGCTCTTCCCGAACCATATGGAGACGTATGAGAATTGAGAGATACTTGGAGACCATACTTCTGTCAAGTCCGATGGAATTAATGATTTCACCCATGGTGGTATTACCCTGGGCGATGGCTTTTAAAATAGTCAGATAATTACCTGCTTCTCTAAATTCATACTGGAGAAGGAGTTCTGCTTCGATATAGAGGTAAGATCCTTTTTCAAAAAATAACCTCACGACATTTTCCCAAAAGTCAATTTTTGGATCAAAGAGATTGAGATAGGCGGGAACCCCTCCTGCAACAAACCATACCCGTGCAAGATCAGCATTATTATAGGGAAGAAATTCAGTCAGATGAGAAAAGCTGAGAGGATCAACCTGCCATTGTCCGGTTCTGCGACCAAATAACGGACTATGGTAACCCATGACTTCTTGTTCCATGATACTGATACTGGATCCGGACAGTATGAGCATGATTGGGAGTTTTGAAAGGTAAAGATCCCAAATTCGTTGAAATATTGACGGAATGTCCCTATTTTTCTCTATGAGATATGGAAATTCATCGATAATAAGGATAATTTTATCAGATTGAGAACGGTCCCTGAAGGTATGATGAGAGGTAAAGCTTGTGAAGAGAGATTCAAAGGAGGGATAGGATATTTCAGAATATTGAGGATCATCCAAAAATAAGGCCATTTCACGAGAAAAAAGTGTAATGTTTTGCGACTCGTGTTCTGTTGTTGCAAGAAGATACAATCCGGGTTTTCCATCAATGAATCGATTTAAAAGTTCTGTTTTTCCTACCCGCCTCCTTCCATAGATTACTATCAGTTCTGAAATGGGGGAGTGATATCGATCATGCAAATAGCGGAGTTCATCTGAACGATTGATGAATTTATTAGGAGACATAAGTATACTACTTTACTCTCATGAAACCATGAACATATCGAAAGAATGATTTTCCGAAATTTATCGATGCAGGATAGAACGAAAACAATGAGCATAAAGTTCTTCTAATAGCAAAGAGAATAAATACACATTATGAATCGCCGGTATCAGGTTCTTATCGCCTTATTTATCATCATGGTGCTGGTTGGTCTGGTTGCTGCCAAATCAGTATGGAGTATCGCAGACCCAAACGATCCAGCTAACGCAGGCATCATTTCTGACGCGGAATCTCAGGGGTACTGGAATTTCCAGTACGATGACGCTGCCCCCTTCACCACTGCAGGTCTTTATTGCTGTTGGTGGGAGCGGTGGTATAAGTGGCAGAAGTTTGACAAGATCGGCAATACGCTGAACCTTGGATCTTCTGATGATATCGGGGCAAGTAGTCTGGGTGATGCAGGTTCTGCTTCATCATATTCCGGAGCAGAGGTTGAGACCAAAAGTTACTGTCCAAGCTGCTGCTCAACCTGTGATGATGAGGACCCAGCTGCTCTGAAAGCAAGATCCGATGCAATACTGGCAAAAAAGCCATGGCTGACTGAAGGAAAAACAAAGGTAGAACCGACACCAGAGCCAGAGCCGACAATCCCGGAACCGACGGTAGCTCCTATGGTGATGACCTTCTCTGAAGAAGTCTGATTCCAGCATATACAATATCTTTTCATACTCTTTTTCATTTCGACGGATTCATTACGAATGCAGCCACAATCATTCGGGTGACATATGAAGATGAACGGGCGAAAATTGATGAAACTGCGAAATATCTATTTACTGCTTCAAAAAACGCTATTGTCGATTTTATTTCCCAGACATTCCCAATAATTATTCAAAAAGAACGTGTAGAAATAGAGTTGCTGACAACTGAATACATTTCACATAACCCAGGATTCTCTCGATTTTTTCCAGATATCGTTCTGAAAATTACAGGATTATCAGATAAAGATCCACTCATCCATATAGAGATTCAGACAGAACATGACGGAACAATGGACCTCAGGATGGTCAAATACGGCTACATTATCGGGGCATCAAAAACAGAAGTTAACTCAGAAAATGTCAGGGTAATTTTCATTCCCCATCAGGTTGTTATCTATCTTGAGGAAAATAAACGCATTTCAGATGAACTCACTGTGCAGGTAGTTTTTCCTAATGAAACTAAATTAACTACACGGTCCCGGTATTAAAACTCTATCAATTTACTGCCCGGGATCTTGGTGAAATGAATCTCTATCTCTTATTACCACTCATATTGGTAAAGTATAGAAAAATGTTTGAAATGCTTTGTAAAAGAAAGCAGGAGAGCAAAGAGGAGTTTGATAAGATTGTTCAGGAAATACTTGGGGAGATTAAAAATATCCTTTTGATGCTTGAAAAATATGAAGAAACAAAAACAATGGATGAGCGAACAAAGGATATTATTCTTTCAGCGACAATGGAGATGTACAAGCATTTGCATAAGAAATATATTCGGGATAAGAGCGTTAGGGGCAAGGTGGACAATATGATAGAGAGTGTACTACAAAAGGCACGAAAAAATGGGGTTGCAGAAGGAATTGAGTTAGGCATGGAAAAAGGTATGGAAAAAGGAGTCAAAACGGTGGCTAAAAACCTTCTCGGGAATGGAACCGATGAGGCTACCATTATGAAAGTTACCGGACTGTCAAAAAAAGAACTCGATGCGATCAAAAAAGACCTATAGCAGATATTAGACATATAAATCTCAGTGACACCTTTTTCTCATACCCTTTCATTTCGACGGGTTCAGTACGAATGCAGACACACTCATTCAGGTAACAAAGGAAGATGAACGGGTGAAATATATTTTATCGCTTCAAAAAACGCTATTATCGATTTTATTTCCCAGAAATTCCCAATAATTAAACAAAAAGAGCGTGTAAAAATAGAGGTACTGATGTTTCCGCCATTGACATCTATCAACAACAATAAAGATTTATACGCACTTACATAAGAAATATATCAGGGATAAGGGCGTCAGGGGCAAGGTGGACAATATGATAGAGAGTGTACTGCAAAAAGCACGAAAGCATGGGGTTGCAGAAGGAATTGAGTTAGGCATGGAGAAAGGTATGGAGAAAGGAGTCAAAACGGTGGGTAAAAACCTTCTCGGGAACGGAACCGATGAGGCTACCATTATGAAAGTTACCGGACTGTCGAAAAAAGAACTCGATGCGATCAAAAAAGACCTATAGCAGATATTAGACTTATAAATCTCAGTGACACCTTTTTCTCATACCCTTTAATTTCGACAGGTTCAGTACGAATGCAGACACACTCATTCGGGTAGACGTAAATCCCACGATCATTTTTTTTCAACGGTGGTGTGATTTATGAATCCTCACATTGAGGATTCTTCATTAAAATCCAGAATGACCTCTTCTATCACCCCTACGACACTTCTTCACACATGGGAAGAAATACCCGGTATGAATACTATCGTGAGAGGTCTTGTCTGCTTAAATCTGCTGAATGAACATAATCTCATTGAGAAATAATTGAGAATAATTCATTCATCTTTTTCTCTCATTCAGGTCCGGTGACTTCTTGGTCTGTTCTATTTCTCCTATCTCCCCTCCCCTCTCTCCCGATAGTTCCCCACACCAGACACACGGCCCCTGACCATTCTCACCCTTCCCCCTTTTCAAAGACCGGGATTAATCGCCCCAAACAGGTTAAAATCAGAAACCAACCCCAAATCAGAACTCGCGGAAATCGGAACGATTCGCGGAGATTTTTGCCCTTCCGCAACCTTTTCGCGGAAATTTCCGCAAGCCGCAAAACCTTCCGATTCAAAATTAGCCTAACCTGCATCATCCGATGACCCCTCCCCAATGCTTTTCGCGGAAATTTCAAACTCATACCTATGTGTATCTGCATCAACATCTACAGAGCTATCACCACCAGCACTTCCCCCCATATGTATTTTCAGATTTTCCGCGAAAACTAGAAGTACAACAATTATCTCATTTCTATTAACTCAGATAATCATTTAGCTCGATTATTGACCGATTAGTTTTCGCGGAAATTTTCACCAGAGCTCCGCAACCTTCCGCAATTCCGCGAGAAGTATATAATGAAACCAGCCATCACCAGTCATTAGCCCCGATCCACACCACCAGGCTGCATTGGTTCCACCAGTTCAAAGTGATCAACCTCTGTAAGCAAACATAAATTCTATTTGGGTCAACCCTAAGGTAATCGTCGAAAATTATACCCTTAAAAGATAGTTGGAGATGATAGCCGTGGCTGATATCAACCAGATACACTTTCGAGCAAGAAGGGCAATAAACTCATTATAGGTTCTATCAAACCGTACTTTTAACTTCTCACCAGCTTTGATCAGGAGCATTGCCATGATAAATGACTTATGATGATCAAAACCAGCTGCTCCGTGTAACTGTTCAGTCATAACTATCAGAGGGGAAGGGGCAAGGTGGATATTATATTAGATTAGTATACTACAAAAGGTAAAAAAAAGGAATTGCAGAATGAAGTAAAAAAGAAGTCAAAACGGTTGCAAAAAATCTTCTCGGACCGGAACCGATGAGGCAATAATTATGAAGGCTACCGGACTGCCGAAAACAGACCTCTCGCATATACAAGGCACGGAATGTCTGGAATCGTTACCAATTGTGCGAATTGCCCCATTTCTAATATCTACTCCAATTGGACCTGATATCTAAAACTTTGATGCAGGTACGAATCCATGAGGTTTTAAAGATTTTAGTAATCAGGTCATTTGAGAGCATATAAGCCTTAAATAATAAAGATAATGCTCTGACTGGTTCACCAGGTTTATAAATGACCCCAAATTAGCCGTATTTTGGAGATTCGAGGATAAATTAGATCACCGGATCTGCCGGGGTGAGCCACGGATAGAAAATCAAGCGGAAAAGACGTTGTTTCAAATTTGGAAAGGAGATTATAGGCATATATTCGAACGCTACTGAGTTAAGATATTGAAACGAGTGGTCAGGTAGGGTTAGGACGAAATAGGCAGATAGCGTGAGGATATGAAAGAGGTTTTAAAGGGGATTGTAGAGTACTATTTAGATAGTAATTAGATTGTGTTTGCGATTCTTACGATAAAGGGTAATAATTGAGCAAATTTTAGCCTAAATAAACTTATTTAAATAGTACCAATAAAAAATACATAATTAGTTTAATCAAAGATAAGAAACTAAATATTACTATCCTCAATGAATAGACAATATATTTTTTTATTAATATTTCTTTTTCTCATGTTTATCTGCCCACTTCACTTTTTTATAATTGGAGATGGCAATGGGTATGGAATTCAGGGATTTTTCTACAGGTATCAAATTTCATCGTATGGTATTAGTTTTATTCCGATCACTAATGAAATAGGATATGTAACATCAGGACTCATTGATGGGAAAAGTGCAATTTCGATTCTTTTATGGAGTTTTAGTACATTCATATTCTCATTAGTCTTCTTTTTTTTTCTGTTAATGTTTCATGAATTAAAGAAAAAAAACTATACTCAGATATCCGGATTACTAGTTATCTCGAGCATTTTTATGATACTATCAAGTTTTTCGCAATATGGTTTTTATTTCTACGGCCCTGCAGGAGTGTCCATTCTAATTGGAATTCCAATACTCATTGGTATTGCCTGGATTATCAGAAATGAGGGAGATATTTATGAATCATCCAATGGAAGTTTGAGTTAAAAATTCAAAAAATGCTCTGACTGCAGGGAGCAAAGGAGGATATTGATCAAAGAGATTGTCTGAAAAATTAATAATTATGAGTTGAGAAATCTGCCAGATGAACGGTAATGCAATTAGTATTGAAAGAAAGAGATATCTAAACCGGTTAGATATTATCCCCATCCCTGAAAGTGTGAAGAGGATATAAGTTATCCCAAGGGTGATAAAAACCAGTAGCGTGGTTGTCACATTAACCCATAGGAAAAAATCGGAGTATCCATATTCAGGATACAACCCTGAGACTGTAATTAATAGAATACATACACCCACACAGGTAATAATTCCAATATTTCGAACCATAATCAAAAAAGTTTGATACGGGATGTCAAACTTCATTATTATTATTAATCCTATGAGAGTCAGGGGGAGATATAACGGGCTTAAATACCGGACATCAGGGAATATACCAATACTTGTCCCAAGGCCGGTAATTGATGAAATATATGCAAAAAAGGTGGCTACTGATAATGAACCCAAAATAAAAATTATTTGAATCTCTTCAGAGGAGAAACTCTTCTTTAAATATATAATCAGAAAAGGTATGAGGAGAGTACTTAAAAGAAAAATTGGAATTATTCCAAAGACAGGGACTTTTAATGACTCCGGATATAAAAAAACTGAAAACATACCAGAAATAACATCTCCGCCCGGTGTCATCCGTTGAACAAAGAGCGAGATAATATTATGAATTATATTACCATCAATAAATGAGGATCCCGTTTCTGATACAATATTAGCTGTTAATGATACCGTTTCGTCACCAACCACTACATAGTCACTTGCCATCTGCCATGGGAACTTAAAAGGATTTCCCATGACCAGAAAATTATTAATAAATAACTGAGTTGTACCAAGGAGAGTGAAAAGAGGTGATATAAGAAGAGTTATTAACATTTTAATGGGAATTGTTCCCCGGTTAATCAACATCACCGGCCAGTATATTATTACAAGTGATGCGATAACAAATGCACCAAACTCAGGGCGAATCCAGAGTACGAGTCCCGAGATGACGAATGTACAAATCCCATACCAAGGGTCTCTGGTTCTTATATGAAGGATGATTGTATAGATCAATAAGGAGACACTGAACATCACATCAAGATGATCCTTCAGAGTTGTTGTCCAGAATAAAGCCGAGGAACAACAGAGAGAGGTAACAGTTCCAAATAATACCTGCGTTGGATGTGGAAACATAATTCTGTTGATTGAAATAATAACCGTGGCAAATAGTGAATAGAGGAAAATATGAAACAATACCACGGCAATAACTTCAGTTGAATCGGTTTTGCCAGATATTGATAGTGAGCTATACGTAATAAGATTTAAAAGAAAAAAAAGAAGAATCACAGACAATATGAGTGCTTTAATAATTGAATTATAAGTGCTTAAACAGGTATTACTCGTTTTTGTGAGCAGAAGAAACAGAAATAAGGCTAAAGATATCCAGAAAATTGTAAGGAAATAGGGGAGATGATCACCAATTAAATAGATTATATTAAGGACAGGGGTGGAAACAAGAGGTAGATAAGATGTGTAAGGAAGAGAATTTTGTCTTAACTCAAAATACGTAAAAGGAGTACCATTTTCATAGGTTCCATATTTTCCTTCATTATAAAGGATTTGAGATCCGGAAGACATTTGATGAAGTTGGTTTCCGGTAATCCATTCATCGTTAAAAAACATTATTGGATGGCAAAAAAGTAAGGCCATTAGGCATGCAAAAGAAAAAGTGAACATTTGTTTTTTTTTAAAAAAAAGATACTTGCCCAAATTATATCCTAATGAGGTAACATCCATAAAATACCTAATTATGTTTAATATTTAAACAGATAAAATAACCTTAATAAAAATTATTCGATTAGCAATGACATTTAAGGACAAAATAAAAGTATTTAGGATTTATATTTTTAGATGCCATCATTAAGAAAGGCAGGTATAAAAAAATAAGTTAAACCGTTGTATCCACAACGACTTGTTTGGATCCATCTTTAAACGTTGCAGTCACTACGACTTTAGATTTTGCCGTGGCAGAAGCAGGACCAGCAAATTTATATGTTCCAATTGTTGTTGGACCTGCAGATCCAGCTGCACCATCAATAGAAATTAAAGTTGATTGTAAATCTGCACTATCTTTTCCACCTTGAGACGTTACAATGATTGTTGTAGTAGATGCTGAAGACCTTTCTACCGTGAAAGCTACATTCTTCGTTTTCTGAACATTCCCAGCCATACCAAATACGAACGCTGCAATCACTGCAGCGAGAATGACGGTGATTGCCACCATCAGGATAACACCGATAACCGGAGAAACTGCCTCTTCTCTTTTATACATATCTCGCACCTCCTGAGTGCTTAGCCTTTACTTCGCTTCTATCCCATATGAATGTTACTTTCCAGGAGGACACCCCTATGATAAATTATGCTCCACATCAGGTAAAAATCCGAAAAAAAAGAGATGTATCGATATCTCAATGGTATCAATAATCCATTACTTATACAAATAATAAGAAGGTTTTTAACTAATGTATGATAAAAGCATACCAGATACCCAGAAAGATATTAAATTAACAAAGAGGTCCTCTATCTCTCAATTAAATATACGATAAATTCGATTGAGAATATTCTCAGGGGAATCCCGATTTCACAATAACTCCCCCCAAAACTCTTTAAATCAAGTCATACGAAGACTGATATTTCCACGGGCTGATAATTACTAAAGATGAGGTTCTTCAATACCGCAGGCCCGGTAAACTGCAAAAAGAATTACTGTCTCCCCCCACTCTCCAGACTAATTCAATTAGATATCGTACCCTAAGTCTATGGATTTATAACGTTTTTTCATTAGCGCAATTCACATAATTCTACAAATTTCGGTTATTTTTTCGAATATTCTCTGTTATGCGAGCGAAATCTTTATTTACTTGTAAGTTATAATTATAACTTACGTGCATATTAAGAGAATTAAAAAAAAGAGCGGAATCTATTTGGCACAATATGAGTCATATCGAGATGAAGAGGGGAAGGTAAAAACAAAATATTGTGGGTATTTAGGGAAAGAAGGGGAGGAAAAGGGAGTACCTCTTCCAAAAAAGTCAGCTCATGTGGAAACACCCCTCTATCCAGAAATATCAAAGAGAGCAGGAGATGTCAAACTCATGTGGGTAATTGCTGAGGAAAAACTCAATATGCCTAGAATTATCGACGAGGTCTGTTGTGGAGACGGATATATTGAAGGCAAAACTCCAGGAAAAATATTGACCACATGGGCAATCAACAAGGCTCTAAACCCAGAAAGTGCTACTAATCTTCCCGAATGGGTAAATACGACCGTCCTCCCAGATTTAATCGGTTTACCAGGAGATTACTTCACTGATAGCGCTTTTTACTCCGCTCTGGACCGAGTGTGCTTTCAAGATACTACTGCCGACGGGCTTACGGATTTCAGTTCTTTAATTTCAGATGAACTTTACAGGTTATGGAGAAATAACAACCCAATACCCCAAACAGAAAAGGAAACATTAGCATATGATCTGACCCCGGTCCTAATATTTGGAAATGGGGATGATTTAGGTGAAAAAGGATATAATTCAAAAAAATCGAGGCAGAAACAGATTAATCTGTGTATTTTAGTCTCAAAATTTGATAAGGTGCCTGTTTCATATCACATATTACCTGGGAGTTTTAATTCAATGTCATCGGTCAAAGATCTTCTTTTGCAGTTGATCGATAGTTCGGTTGAACCAGGTACAATCATCTGGGATCGGGGAAATACCTCTGAAACCTCTGTAAAAGATATTGAACAATTAGGATGGAAATTGATATGTGGAGTCCCCCGGGGTTCAGATGAAGCTAAAGGAATTCTTGAAGACACCAATGTTCTCACAACAGTTACTAATCGGGTAAGAACTACGGGCTCCAGTGCATTATACGCGAAAAGAGGGGGTGGATCATTATTCGGAAAGCAGAATGCAGGGGTAGTTTATGTGAACCTGGCAAAGCGAACTGATATTATCGATGCAAGGAACGAACTACTGGTTGAAATTGGTTATTTTTTGGATAATTTGATGGAAGGTTGCGAGGGGTTATCGGAGTCAAAAATAAAAACAAAAATTGAGGAAATTGTTGGAGATTATGCTGAATTCTTCAAGATAGATCTTATTAAAGGTGGAACCGAATTCTCACTAATTTGGGCATATAATGATGAAGCAATCGAAAAAGCCGTTTCTTTAGATGGAAAATATCTACTATACTCAACAGATACTACCATGAAAGCATCGGATGTTGTCAATGAATATGTTGGTAAGGATTTTGTGGAGAAATCCTTCAGGACCCTTAAATCTAATTTAAAGATAGCCCCTGTCAGGCATTGGAAAAATCATCGTATTAGGGCAATATTTTTTGTAAATATGTTGGCTCTTTGGCTGAGAACAATTTGCGAATTTACTTTAAAACAAATACCCAAAAATAAAAGAGAGTACGAATACGATGAACTTTTAAGGAGATTAAAACGGGTTCAGTATGTCGAAATTGTATGCGAGGATCAGGAAAAAGCATTCTGGTACCTCAACAACTCTCAAAAGTTAGACGACCAGTTAAAGCTCATGGGGTTCAAAAATTTGCTTAGGGAGAGAAGGTTAAGCATTGAGTAAGTTATAAATTACTAAACTTAGGTCGTACACCTGATTAATCAGAAGAAATATTTTGTCCTTCATGCCCCACGGCAGAGTGGAAAAACCTCCTGCCTGCTTGCCTTACAAGAGTATCTTAACCAGTCCGAAGACTACACTGCTCTTTATATCAATGTAGAATCAGCCCAGGCAGCTCGGGAAGATGTAGACGGGGGGATTCGGGCAATTATTATAGAAATACAGAGAAGAGTTGATATTAGTAGATGCATTCCGGATTCACAGGTCCTGACTGATGAACTCTGGAGTAACGCCGATGCATTTTCCGCGCTAAATATGGTTATGAGCCGGCTTGCCACTTATGCCCCTCATCCGGTAGTTCTCCTCATTGATGAGATAGATGCACTTGTCGGAGACACCCTGATATTAGTCCTTCGTCAGATCCGGTCAGGATACGATACCAGGCCATCGAATTATCCTTCAACAGTCATTCTTTGCGGTGTTCGTGATGTATACGGGATTGCCGAATCCATTCTGACATGGATCAGATGATCCTCACCGGTAGTAGTGCATTTAAAATAAAAGCAAAATCTCTCCGGCTGGGAAATTTTTCAGAAGAAGATATCAGGACGCTCTGCCTGCAGCATACCGAGGAGACCGGGCAGAAATTTGAGCCTGATGCTCTGGAGGCTATCTGGAACCTGACCTCCGGGCAACCATGGCTGGTCAACGCCCTCGCATATGAAACCTGTTTTAAGCTCGAGGAAGGAAAAAATCTGCAGAACCCAATCACCTCTTTGATGGTTCAGGAAGCAAAAGAACGTCTGATTATCAGGCGAGAGACTCACCTTGATCAACTGACAGATAAACTCAAAGAAGAACAGGTAAGAAGAGTAATAGAGCCTATCCTCTTGGGAAATGTCTTTGAAGGGACCTTTCGGACAGATGACATCGAATATGTTCAGGATCTCGGGCTGATTACCCAGGCTACAAACGGGGAAATACAAATCGCAAACCGTATTTATCAGGAAATAATCCCAAGACAACTTGCCTGGGAAAGCCAGTCAGGGATGTCACTTAAACAGGCCTGGTTCCTTGATGAGCATAACCAGCTAAAAATTTCTGCACTCATTGAATCATTCAGGCAGTTCTTCAGAGAAAACTCAGAGATATGGATAGATAGGTTTCATTATAAAGAAGCAGGCCCACAGATTCTTCTTCAGGCATTTCTTCAACGGATTATCAATGGAGGTGGCCAAATTGACCGCGAATATGGACTTGGAAGGACACGAACGGACCTGTTTATCCTCTGGCAGGTAAAAGAGGGAACATTTCAGCGGGTTGTCATTGAATTAAAAATCCTTCGAAAAAGCCGTGAGCAGACCATACTGGACGGAATGGCACAGACCTGGAAGTATGCAGACCGGTGCGGTGCAGACGAGGCTCACCTGATTATCTTTGACCGGGAAGAGGGAAAAACATGGGACGAGAAGATTTTTCAGGAGACGAGGATATATGAGGGATCTTTGGAACATCACGTGCAATTCCCAATTTTTATTTGGGGGATGTAAGCAGGAGATAAGCCGGGCATATTCTGGCATATACCCAAATTGTATCAGGTACCAGACTCATCAAGATACCAGCTGATATACCTCATTCAAAATCCTCCGGGATTCACCATCCTCATCCCGGATATGCCGCAAACAGCCTGCTCAATAGCCCTGCTTACAAGAATCTTGCCCATCTGACATGCCTCTTCCATCGGAAAGCCCAGTGCAAGGTACCCGGTTATCGCAGCAGAAAAACAGCACCCGGACCCATGCACCGAATAGGGCATCCGGACTGACCTGAGTGAAACAACACCCTGTCGGGATATCAGGAGATCGATCGACTCATCCCCTGACCCATGACCACCTTTCACCACCACTGCAAAAGCACCCATGGTGAGAATCTGCATCCCCGCCTCCTGCATCCCTTCCTCATCAACAATCTCAAACGCACACAACACCTCAGCTTCAGGAATATTCGGAGTGACAAGAGTAGCTCGGGGAATCAGGATATCCCTCACGCTTCTGACCGCTGCCATATCAAGGAGCCGGTGGCCGGAGGTAGATATCATTACGGGATCCACAACCAGAGGAACACCCTTAGGAAGAGCATGCACAACGGTTTCAATAATAGAAGAAGTAGCAAGCATTCCGGTCTTAACAGCACCGGGAACCATATCTTCAAGCACCACAGACACCTGTTTTGAAACACAGGTGGAATCAAGTATTTGAGCGCCACTCACCCGAGCCGCATTCTGAGCAGTCAGAGCAGTAATAACAGCCATCCCATAAACGCCGGTAGCAGCAAATGTTTTCAGATCGACCTGAATACCTGCCCCTCCAGATGGATCAGAACCGGCAATGGTCAGAGCGCAACGACACATATCTGACAGATCATGAACCATAGAATAATCCTGAAAGATACAGGTATGATACTTACTAATAATAACCAGATCGATAAAAAACCTGAAGTCAGAGAGAAAAGATTATCGAATACGCAGACCCGTACAAATACGAATGAAATTTTTTAACACCGCAGGTCCGGTAAACCCTTCAGACCATTATTGCCTCCCCTTACTCATCCGATTAGATATCAATGAGATAGTATCACTAATCTCACAGAAAAAATATTTTGTCCTCCATGCACCACGACAAACCGGTAAAACATCATGCCTGAAAGCCCTGATGAATTATCTTAATGATTCCGGCGACTATACCTGCCTGTATATAAATATTGAATCAGCCCAGGCAGCAAGAGAAAATGTTGCCGGGGGTATCCACGCCATAGTTGACGAGATCTATGACAGGGTTGCAGATAACCGGATACTATCTGATCCGAATAATCTTATTGAGGGATTATGGGAACAATATAGTGAATATAGTGCTTTAAGCACCATTCTCAGTCGCCTGTCACAAGCATCAGAAAAACCAGTAGTCCTTCTTATTGATGAGATAGACACCCTTGTTGGTGATACCCTTATCTCAACTCTTCGACAAATAAGAAAATCGTATGATAAACGCCCTGAACTCTTTCCCCAGTCAATCATCCTCTGTGGGGTCAGAGATATCAGGGATTATCGGATTCATTCAGACCGTGAAAAGAGTGTCATTACCGGAGGAAGTGCTTTTAATGTCAAGGCAGAATCCCTGCGGCTTGGAAACTTTACCGAATCCGATATTACTGAACTCTGTCTGCAACATACGAAAGAGACAGGTCAGAGATTTTTAAAAGAGGCACTGTGGGCAATCTGGTATTTCTCAGCCGGACAACCATGGTTGGTTAATGCCCTTGCATATGAACTCTGCTTCAGAATGGAAGATGGAAAAGTCAGGAACACCCCTATCTCTGAAGAGATGGTATCTATCGCCAAAGAACGCCTTATTTCACGTCGTGAGACACATCTTGATCACCTTGCAGATAAATTAAAAGAAGAACGAGTTCGGCGGGTTATTGAACCCATGCTCACCAGTACAATATTTGAACAGAAATTTCAGCGTGATGATCTTGAATATGTCATCGATTTAGGACTTATTACCCGGGAACCCAATGGATCAGTTCATATTGCAAATCCCATATATCAGGAAGTCATTCCCCGTGAACTCACATGGACCATTCAGGCCGGCATTTCCGTTCAAAGTTCCTGGTTCATTGCAGATGACGGGCGCATTGATATGAGAAAATTACTCTCCTCATTTCAACAATTTTATAGGGAAAACTCAGGAAGCTGGCTTGAGATTGCCCAATACCATGAAGCTGGACCTCATCTTCTGCTCCAGGCATTTCTTCAGCGGATAATCAATGGAGGCGGGAGGATTGAACGGGAATATGGACTTGGCAGAGGACGGACAGATTTACTTGTTATGTGGCCATATAAACAAAAGGTTCAACGAATTATTATCGAAATAAAAATTATGCACCATTCCCGAAATATTACCATCAGAGACGGATTAGTTCAGATATGCAGGTATCGCGACCACGTTGGGGCCGATGAATCACATCTGGTCATCATTGACCGAACAATTGACACTCCCTGGGAACAAAAAATCTTTGAAGCCGAGGAGATATATGAGGGAACACCAGATATACCGGTGCTCTGCCCGGTTACCATATGGGGAATGTAAAAAATATTTGGCTTTTTAGAAAGTTAATAACTTCTGCCAACAAGGGTCATAACTGAACCTGGTTTGCCACAGATCACACAAGCCCCGGGCTCCTTGTCAACAAGATCTGACCTGACTTCAGTTCCAAGAACACTGGCATCTGCAGCCTCTTCAAGCCGGTCTGCACATTCCTTATCACCGCACCAGTGCACTGCAGCCACACCAGCCTTCACCGCTTCCTTAAGACCTGCAACGTCTTTGACCGCATACAGATGATCTTTTACATGCTGCTCAGCGCGATCGGAAAGTTCCCGGTTAATCTCTGCCATCTTTGTCTGAACTCCGGCAGTCAGCTCAGTTCTGGATACCTGCGATTTCTGGCCAAAACGAGTCACCGCAGTAACAACCCCGGCATCCAGATCTCGTGGACCAACCTCTATTCGAAGAGGTACACCTCGAAGTTCCCAGTAGTAATATTTTGCACCAGGACGCATATCCCGGCTGTCAACCTTAACCCGGTATCCTGCAGATTCAAGCTCCTGCTTCAGTGCTGCCGCCGCTGCAACAACCTCATCTTCACGCTTCTTCATAATTACCGGCACAATAACAATCTGAACCGGGGCTACTTCAGGTGGCAGCGCAAGACCGCGATCGTCACCATGCAGACTGATAAGCGCTGCAATTGACCGTTCGGAAATCCCGTAGCAGGTCTGATAACAATACTGCTGCTGGCCGGATACATCCTCATAACAGATAGAGAACGTCTTTGAGAAGTGATCTCCCAGATGGTGCACCGTACCAATCTGCAACGTGCGGCCATCCGGCATGATGGTATCTACCGCTATCGTATAATCAGCACCAGGGAACTTATCCCAGCTTGGACGCTTTGATATCAGCACCGGGACACACATCCGGGAATAAAACTCCCGATAAAGCGCGATTGCATCTTCTACCGTAGCTTCTGCGTCTTCCCATGTTGCATGAACCGTATGTGCTTCTTTAAAGGACGTAATTTCCCGCAGGCGGATGAGCGGCCTTGTATGCTTTGTCTCATATCTGAAGGTGTTTACAATCTGATATACCTTAATAGGCAGATCTGCATGTGACCTGACCCAGAGAGCATACATCGGGTATATTGCAGTCTCACTCGTTGGTCTGAGAGCGAGCTTCACATCAAGCGGAGTTGTTCCTCCATGAGTAACCCAGTATACCTCTTCCTCAAATCCCTTGATGTGCTCAGCCTCTTTCATGAACTCATTTTCTGGAATGAGCAGGGGAAACAGTGTCTCCTCATGATCCCGGTCAAGCAGATCGCGCAATACACTGTATACACGTTTACGGATACCAAAACCGAACGGGTACCAGACATACAACCCTTTGACCGGGTAGCGTACGTCCATAATCTCTGCACGCCAGAGGATATCATTGTACCATTCAGAGAATTCCGCTTTTGGCGGGAGAGTTGCCTCTTGCTCTTCCATTAGACTGCTCCTATGTCATCAGTTGTAAGACCGCAGGTGTGATAAATGCCTCTACACACGCGGCAAATGCAATGAAGGGGATGATGTATTTTACAAAGATAGTCCCAAGCTTCATAGCCTGAAGAGATGCATCCCCCTGTCCGATAAATTCAAGCACCACTGCCCGCCCAAGCATCATACCCAGGGCAGAAGAGACTAACACTACAGGTATTTCAAAAATTCCATGAGGAATTATTGCAGCAAGCATAACAAGGCCGCCAGTTTTCCCTCCGACAACCTCCATTATCCCTCCTATAACAATTCCATTAAAAGAAAGGACAAACAGTGTGACTATCCCAAAGGCAGCTCCACCAATAAATAGAAGGACACATGCCTGTAAATTATTCAGAAAGAGCTGAAGTGCAAGATACGGAGGATCATCTGCCATAATCTCATTACTTACCAGATCCTGAAACAGGGTCAGCAGCGTCTCTCCAAACACAGGATCTGCACGGGCGGTGAGAAACCCACCGACACACCCGGCAACAAAGATAATAAGAGAAATACTAAAATATCGCAAAAATTCCCGCTGGAATGAAGAAAGCGATGAAAAGAACCCCTCTGACCTCAAAGAATTTCCTGAATCAGACATGAAGCACCATCCTGAGCATATCACGAATACCCGGAGCCATACCGACCATGATCATCGCAAGAAGAATCAGATACCAGATACCATCTTCACTACCCCGGCGATACTGTTCCAAAATCCAGATCCCCGGTATAATGACAAGAAGTTTTAGCGGATACATCACAAACGCAGTCCCGGTTATCTCTATCAGGAACGAACCAACCACATGCTGCTCAACATATGGCACCGAATGGAGATCAATTCCATAACTTGTTGCACTTGCATCAAGTAAATGCCCAAAAATAAGCAGTTGATACAGCCGGTCAGAAACATATGTCCATCCAAAGACATACCGAATCAGACCATACACAAGGCAGGTTGCGAGTGAAGCCATCAGAAGGATTATTATCGCTACCCCGGGATCAAACGTGGATACAGACAAGCCAAACCAGATAAGAAAAAGCAGGGTGATACCAGATGCAGCCAGGCCTACTAACCCGAATGCCTGCTTAAACCGGGGAATTATCCCAAGAATTTCAAGTTTCCAAAGCCCCCAGAGTGTGGGTGCAGCGATACCAAGTATAAGAAAGAATATGAGCGGTGTTGTCAGGAGCATACCAAGGTCAGGACCGGGCACCTGCGTATCTTCAACCACTCTGAGCAGGCCCCCAAGAACCACCCAGGGGATGACAGCGTATGCAAACTCCCGGTCGATAGTAATCTGGCTTCGGTTCAGCCACCGGTAAATAAACCATACACAGATAATAAGGATGACCGCATAGGTCAGAGTATCAACCACGTTATAGGGCTGACCATACCTGATCGGATCTATGTAGTATTTGTATATGAATTCCCTAATCATGTGCTGAGAGCTACATGAGTGCAGACACTATAAATGTGCTGAAGATGAGGGATTTCTCTAAATCGCGATGGACACAGCTCCCACGGGATGTTCTCGTTGGCCATAACGCGATAGAACAATTGCCAGATATCCTCGCCGATATTAAAACCGGGAGATCTGCACTCATCATTACCGGTGCATCAACACGGGAAGTTGCCGGAAATCAGGTAAGTGCAGTTTTAAAGCAGGATTATCAGGTAACTCACTTCTCAGCGCCCACACTAGATACCCGGATTTTAGAGGAAGCAGAGCAGACTGGCAAAGAGACCGGTGCAGAATTTATCATCGGAGTCGGAGGCGGGCGGATTATTGACACAGCCAAAATCGTCTCATACAACCTTGATATTCCCTTTATCAGCATCCCAACCGCAGCGTCCCATGACGGAATAGTATCAGGGCGGGCATCACTCCCGACAGAGAACGGGAGCGTCTCTGTTCAGGCGCATCCTCCTATCGCAGTAATCGCAGATACCGGAATTATAGCGCAGGCACCACACCGGCTGCTTGCATCAGGGTGCGCTGATGTCATATCAAATTATACTGCTATTCTTGACTGGGAACTCGCGCACCGGCTGCGTGGAGAGGAGATCAGTGAATATGCTGTTGCCCTCTCACGTATGACCGCAGAGATTCTTGTGAAAAACTCCCATCTCATCAAACCAGGGCAGGAACAAGCCGCCTGGATCGTGGTCAAAGCCCTTGTTTCATCCGGAGTAGCTATGAGTATTGCCGGATCATCACGACCTGCATCAGGTGGAGAACACAAATTCGGACATGCACTTGAAAAGCTCATGCCAGGAGCAGCACTCCATGGTGAAGCATGCGGGATGGGATCGATTATGACAATGTATCTGCATGGAGGTGACTGGAAATCAATCCGCCAGTCTCTGATTCAGATAGGAGCGCCCACAACTCCTGAACAGATGAAAATCCCAGATGATGTCATTGTAACAGCACTACTGAGCGCAAAAGATATCAGACCGGAACGATTTACTATCCTTGATACCGGCCTGACCCGCGAGTCAGCAGAAAAATTAGTTCAGATGCTATACGAGGAATAACAATGGAGCAGAAGAAAACCCGGGTGACAGTTGTTGGTGCAGTATTTGCAAAGCCCGGTGTTCAGTTTGAATATACCGGCAAAAGTGAAGAGTGTGAATCCTGTTCAATCAGCAGGGTCTGTCATAATCTTGAAAAAGGGAGAAGATATGAGGTGGTCGCCATAAGGGCAGCAACTCATTACTGCCCGGTCCATTATCAGGGGGCCGTTACCGTGGATGTAGCCGAATCACCTGTTGATATCAGGATTCCTGCACAGCAGGCAAAGAAAAATACCACCGTATTACTTAAACTGCCAGAGTGTGACGAAGCATGTGAATGGTACGCAGAATGTCATCCTGTAGGGATAATATCAGGACAGAAATATATCATCATCGACATTCCCGAATCGCATTGCGTTGATTGCCGGGTGGGTCCTTCACCCGTTCTAGTCAGAGTGATTCCACTACCTGGCGAACTCCCCCGTGCTTTTACATAAAGAGCCCTATTCTGGCCTTTATTCGCGATTCCACAAATATCAGCCTAAATTTTTATCATGACTAATCCGGACCCGAATAGCGCATAGAAAATCAAAGGATAGCACGTATATCGCCCTATGCGCTTTTTCACACGTTCACAGATATAAATCCTTTCCGTAACCTATATCTTGAACCCGGTGAACATACCTGATGTTATTTAGGTGATAGAGTGCAGAAGGAAGAATTGCTTCATTTACACATGCTCTTTGTTCACGTTAAGAAATATTATGAAAATACCACCAGTGAGGAGGTGCCCACTGATCGGTATGATACTCTGCACATATCTCCGGTCCACATACATAAAAATAAGAAATCGCATAAAGAGGCGATCCTTATTCTTGGACAGGAGATCGTTGATCATATCAGGCAGCAACAAAAACCACCCCAGATGGTCTTTACTGATATAATCACTCCAGAAATAGCGGTTGAAAACTAATATAATGGACACCGAAACCGCTTATCGGGAGATTATCTCCCTTCTTTTACAAGCATCCCCGGAGGAGCGAAACCTTCGTAGGATCGTTGGAAATACCTGTAAAAAATACCGGCTCTCCTTTGTTCCCAGACATTCAGATATTTTAGGCTTCGCAACACCAGAGGAACGGGAGATTCTGCGTTCGGTTCTCATCGTTAAACCCTCGCGGACACTTTCAGGAGTAGCCCCGGTTGCGGTGATGACATCGCCAGCACCCTGCCCTCACGGTAAATGTCTCCCATGTCCCGGAGGTCCGGATCATCCATATCATTCACCCCAGAGTTACACCGGAGGGGAACCTGCAGCACGAAGGGCAATAATGCATCATTTCGATCCCTATGAGCAGACATCTGCCCGTCTTGCCCAGTTTGAACAACTTGGTCATCATGTTGACAAGGCAGAACTGATCGTCATGGGGGGAACGATCACTGCCCGTGAAGAAGATTATCAGGACTGGTTCACTGTCAGCTGTGTCAGGGCAATGAATGAGTACCGACCCGGTATGTATGTAAAAAAGACCAGATCACTGGTGCAGGGTTCTGATAATAAAGCAGACATGAAACCTGAATCAGATCAGACTCCACAAATCAGCCCCATAACACCGTTGAATCCAGGTGAACGAGACTCCATATTTGTCCAGAATGAGACTGCAAAGGTGCGATGCGTTGCAATAACCTTTGAAACCAGACCGGACTGGTGCAAACGTGAACACATTGATCGCATGCTTTCATTAGGGGTTACCAAAGTTGAACTAGGAGTTCAGCACCTTGAAGACCGGATTCTTGAGATAAACAGACGTGGGTGCAGTGTAGCAGATACGGTAAAAGCAAATACACTTCTGCGTGACGCAGGTCTGAAAGTCGGGTTTCATATGATGCCAAATCTGCCAGGAAGTGATCCCGAAACTGACAGAAAGATGTTTCAGGATTTATTTTCAGATTCACGGTTTAAACCCGATTTTCTAAAGATCTATCCAACTCTGGTTACCCCGGGAGCTGAGATAGAGGAACTGCACAAACAGGGAAAGTTTGAAATTTATCCTGAAGAAGAGATGATTGACCTTGTCGCTGATGTCAAATCAGAGATAGATATATACTGCAGACTTCAGCGCATCCAGAGAGATATCCCTGCAGATCGGATCCTTGCCGGATCCCGTCATTCAAACTTTCGCGAACTTGCAAAAACCAGAATGAATAAAAGAGGAGGGATTTGCAGATGCATCAGATGTCGCGAGATCGGACGCAGACGATCAGAAGATGAAGTAACACTACAAACATATCCATACGAATGCTGCGGGGGAGAGGAACGGTTTATCAGTTTCGTTGCAGGAGAATCACTAATCGGATTTGCACGACTCCGATTCCCTGGTACTACATGGCGACCTGAAACCACTGGAGCAGCCTTCATCCGCGAGCTGCATGTGTATGGGATGGTCGTCCCTATCGGACAGACCGGAGCCGGTAGTGATCATCAGCACCGCAGATATGGCGGGGAACTCCTTGCAGAAGCAGAGAAACAAGCTAAAGAGGCAGGGTATAATAAGATGGCAATCATGGCAGGGATAGGGGTCCGCCCATATTATCGCCGTCTGGGTTATGAGAGAGCCGGACCGTATATGGTAAGGGATCTCACTGTAGTATGAAACCAGCTACCCTGACCTTTATCAGACAACGATTCACCGAGTACTACACCAGAGTGCAGATAGCACCACCCTCCTCTTCATCACAACGGGAATTCGGGTTCATTTTCTTTGAGGGAAACTACCCGGAAGAGATCAGGATGCGACGCCATATCGGATTCGGATCTGTTGAAGAGATGCAGGAATACATAAAAAATCTGGTCCCTGCCCATGCCTACTACTCAACTGCATACTACCAGACACCACAGGCCGGTACCATGGGAGATAAAGGCTGGCTTGGAGCTGATCTGATATTTGATCTGGATGCAGATCATATTCTCAGAGGATCATACCAGGAGATGCTTGAGCGTATCAAAGAAGAGGCACAAAAACTGATCACCGTGCTGGATGAAGAACTAGGATTTGATATGCGGACAGTAAAACTAGTCTTTTCCGGGGGAAGGGGGTACCATATCCATGTGCAGGAAATTGCTCTTCGAAGTTTTGATTCACAGGAGCGAAGAGAGGTCATTGATTATATCTGCGGTATCGGAATTAACCCCGGATTGATGATGAGCGAGTATACCACAAAAGCAGGGTGGCACCAGAGATATCGTGCCAGTCTGATTACCTATCTGGATTCCCTGTTATCAATGCCCCCAAAAGAGGCGAAAAGTTCACTTAGTGCGCTCCGGGGAATTGGCGATACCAGAGCAGTCAGGTTTTTACAGCAGGCACCAGACCTCCTCTTAAAAATCATAGACGATCCGCGAACGGTGAACTATCATGACCCCACAACCATCGAAATCCTGAATGCGCTGACCACTGAGAAAGACAGTCAGTTCTATGCGATGATTCGGAATGCAGGAGTTCAGGCTGATGAACCAGTTACAACGGATACCAGAAGGCTCATAAGACTCCCCGGTTCCCTTCACGCAAAATCCGGTTTCAGAGTCACGCCGCTGACCATAAAAGAACTTCCCGACTTCGATCCGCTCATCGATGCGGTTCCTTTCGGTGACCGAAGCGTTCAAATTGAAGCACCGTGTGATTATACAGTTTCACTCCTTGGAAACATCTGGACAATCAGACCAGGAATTCAGGCAGTACCAGAAGCTGTAGCACTCTTCCTCTGTTGCCGGGGGATGGCAGAGATTGCAGGAGGGATACATCACGCATCTTGAAGAGCTCAGGGGAATTCTCCTCTCTGAGCGGGATTGTGGCACTCTCGTTCAGATACCTCATGACCTGTACCAGTCAACTGCAGCGCTCGTGCGGACCTTGCAGCAGGAAGTCATCATCATGGATGATCCTTTCTCTGATGAAGCGCGCCTTTTGATCGAGAAGGTAGCAAGTATCAGAGCAACGGCTGAGGAATTGTTTCATATCAGATCTGAAAAAATCGTCTCACTTGCACAAAGTCAGGCTGATGGATCCTATATCGAACGAGATGAACTCAGGACGCTGATACCTGCAGAACTGGAAATGTTCAACCGGATCGTTGAAGCAGTCCGGGCATCCAGAGCTGCACTAATTGAATGGCGAGTCGGAGGTGCAAGGAGTCAGGGGCACACAAGAGTAGAAGTTCAGGAGATGAACGCTACTATCCCAGCCGGCCAGAACACAATTCCGGCTTCACCTGCACAAGAGGGAGAATATGCCGCAGTAACGGCATCAGATAGCAATACAATTGAATATTCACCAGATACAAAACAGGTATTGCCGGAACGCGCATATGACCAGGAAGAAGGCTGGACCCCATCAGATGAGGAAGAGGAAGAACCATTTCCTTACTCCCTTGTTCGTGTCCGGGAAGATATGGACCCATTCATGGGGGTAGACGGCCGCACCTATGAACTTGCAAAAGATGATATTATCACCATTCCCCGAAGAAATGCCGAAGTACTGGTAGAACGCGACATAGTCTTAAATATAAATCCGGGCTAATAATGTAGGTATTCTCTATACCCAAACGAGGCTCATATTATGAAGATGCCATCAAAATTCAGGACTTACTGCCCGTTTTGTCGCAGTCACCAACAGCACGAGGTTGAGAAGGTTAAAAAAGGAAAGACCACCGGCCTTCACTGGATCGACCGTCAGAAAGCACGGCGTGGTCGTGTCGGGAACATGGGTAAGTTTTCCAAGGTTCCCGGAGGCGACAAGCCAACTAAGAAGATTAACGTACGGTACCGGTGTATCACGTGCAAAAAAGCACATCTGAGACAGGGTTTCAGAGTAGGTAAATTCGAACTTACGGAGTGAAATAAATGGTAATTGCAAAGCGTCTGAACCGGAGCAGGTTTGTCAAAGTTAAATGTCCGGACTGTGAAAACGAACAACTCATCTTTGAGAAGGCCAGCAGCACAGTGTCCTGTGTCGTTTGTAACCATGTTCTTGCCAACCCCACCGGGGGAAAGGCAGAAATCAAAGCAGATATCATAGCTGCATTTGAGTGAGTCGTTGATGCAGGAGAGAGACTGGCCCGATGTCGGCGAACTGGTTGTATGCTCAGTCAAGAACGTAAAGGACTTTGTCGCCTTTGTAAATCTTGATGAATACAACGATCAGGAAGGGTTGATCCCAATTTCGGAGATCGCCCGTGGCTGGATTAAGTACATCAGAGACCATATCAGGGAAGGGCAGAAGGTTGTCTGTAAGGTACTGAACGTCGATCGACAGAAAGGTCATATTGATCTCTCTCTAAAAGACGTCAACGAACACCAGCGCCGTGAAAAAATACGTATCTGGAAGAACGAATCTAAGGCACGTAAATGGCTTGGATTCGCTGCAGCAGAAATAGGAAGAGAAGAAGAATTACCAGCGATTGTTGATGCAGTATACCGTGAATACGCTGATCTTCATCCCGCTTTCGAGGAGTTTATTCAGGATGGGAGAAGTTCCCTGGATAAACTTGGTCTTGATAAAGAGATCACCGATGCAATCTTTAAGATAGCAACAGAGAATGTGAAGCTCCCAACCGTTACCATCTCTGGTGACCTGTATCTCCAGTCCACAAAGTCGGACGGAGTCAATATTATCAGACGTGCCCTTCGGAGTGCAGAGCCAAAGGATGCTGATGAGCATGTGGATATTATCTATCTCGGTGCTCCGAATTACCGGATCAAAGTCTCAGCTCCGACCTATAAAGATGCGGAAAAGGCTCTTGAAAAAGCGTCAAGCGCTGCTATCGGAGTGCTGAAACGTGCCGGGGGAGAAGGCCGGTTCACCCGGAAGACTAAGGCCGGTAAGCACGCATGAAAGGTCGTATCAGGCAATGTCCTGTGGACCAGACCTATACTCTTTCTGAAACCTGCCTGCTGTGCGGGCATACCACTGTTACTCCTCATCCAGCCAGATATTCTCCACAGGACCGGCTCGGGGAGTTCCGGAGATTAGCCAGATGATGGAAGATATCACCATAGTATTTGACGAAACAATAGCGCTTGAGGACCGTATCGCTCCAGTATTCATAGAAGGTCTTCCTGGAATCGGCCATGTTGGAAAACTTGTTGTCGAACATTTAATCCAGGAACTTGGAGCAGTAAAAATTGCAGAGATAACATCCATATATTTCCCTCCCCAGGTAATAATCGGAGAGAACGGGGTTGTCAGACTCTGTAAAAATGAACTCTACCGCTACAGCGGTGAGAACGGTTCCTTCCTCTTTCTCATCGGTGATTTCCAGAGTACATCAAACGAAGGGCATTATCTCCTTTCACAGGTTTATGTAGATATTGCCAATGAACTCGGGGTAAAGCGAATCTACACAATCGGGGGATATGGAGTAGGTCACTTTATAGAAACACCCCGGGTTATTGCAGCAGTCAATAAAGAAGAACTCTCATCACTCGTCACCGACGCCGGAGGGATATTCAGCGATGGTGAACCAGGAGGAGGAATTATCGGTGCAGCAGGACTAATGCTCGGTCTTGCCTCTCCATTAGGCATTGAAGGGATCTGCCTCATGGGAGAGACATCCGGATACCTGGTGGATCCAAAGAGTGCAGCACTTGTTCTTGATGTCCTCACCCGGTTACTAGATATAACCATCGATCCTGCAAAACTCAATGAAAGGGCTTCAGAGATGGAAGTAACCGTGCAGCGCCTCATTGAACAGGAGAAAAAAGGAGAGGAAGAACTCTCCTATATCGGCTGAGCATGCCGCATGCATCTTAATTGCGATCTCCATATTCATTCCTGTTTTTCGATGGCGTCATCAGCACGGATGCTTCCGGACGCTATTTTTCAGGGTTGTATGAGAAAAGGTATTACGGTAATCGGAACCGGTGACATCCTTCATCCCACATGGCGGGAAATGTTTGAGACAACTACGGTTCCAGAGAGCATGGTGGTGGTTCCGACTACAGAAGTTGAAGGTTCTGACCGGGTGCATCACCTGATTCTTCTTCCAGACTATGGTGCTGCAGAAGAACTTGCTGAAGCTTTTTCTCCCCATAGTAAAAATATTTCAAAAAACGGCAGACCTCAGGTCAGACTTTCAGGCGAACGAATAGCAACAGAAGTTCATGATGCTGGCGGGATGATAGGGCCTGCGCATGCATTCACCCCATGGACATCGATATATGCCTCACATGACTCTGTCGCATCCTGTTATGGTGATGAGCCAATAGATCTTCTCGAACTCGGACTTTCTGCAGATAGTACATATGGGAGCCGTATTGCAGATCTGGTAGATATTCCGTTTCTGACAAATTCTGATGCACATAGTCCTGACCCTGCAAAACTTGGACGTGAGTTCACGAGAATCAAGGTCAAAACTAAAAACCCGGATACAAATACCATCCTTAATGCAATTAAAAAGGGCGATATCATCATGAATGCCGGGTTTTTTCCTGAAGAGGGAAAATATAACCGTACCGCATGTACCCGTTGTTTTGCCATGTACTCACGCACAGATGCTGAAAAATATAAATGGAAATGTCCGGAAGACAAGGGAAGAATCAAAAAAGGTGTTTTTGACCGGGCAGAAGAACTCTCAAACGGACCGGAAAGTGAAAGACCAGAATACCTCCATATAATCCCACTTGCAGAAATAATTCAGCGAACACTGGGAACCTGTTCAGCAACCACAAAGAAGTGCTCCGAACTCTATAACGAAACATTATCCAGATTTGGTGATGAGATTTCCATCCTGACCCGGATCCCAGTTCAGGATATTAAAGCATTTCATCAGGAACTTGGTGACGCAATTGCAGCTTTTCGTGAAGGAAGGATAATTCTTCATCCTGGCGGTGGCGGCAAATACGGATCTTTTGAACTTTCAGGATACTAAGAGAGGTACCGGTTCGATCAGCAGAGAGAACGTACTTCCTGCGCTACATTTTTTTTTCGTCAAAAACCTGACCAGTTTGGTTTTATTTTACTACATCATAACGCGCAGGACACAGAATAGTTAAAGGATTCTCACGCCCACCTTATAAGGAATGATTGAGGTTCGTCGGGACATCTGTGCCTATTGTGGCTGTTGTGTCTCAGTCTGCCCGGAAGGTGCATTAGAGCTTATTGATGCATATCTGGACGTTGATACTGAAACCTGTATAAATTGTAACATTTGTGTTCGCGCCTGTCCACTTGGTGCACTGGAGGTGAAGAAATGAAGAGCGCTTACGACCTGCTTGTAATCGGAGGAGGACCGGGAGGAGCCTGGGCTGCAAAGACTGCCGCTGAGAAGGGTCTTTCAGTTCTTATGGTCGAAAAACGACCCGCTCCCGGAGCTCCTGTCCGGTGCGCAGAAGGAGTCGGAAAGAATCTTCTCAAAGAATTTCTCAAGCCAGATGAACGCTGGGTGGCATCAGAAATAGAGCGGGCTCACGTGATTGCACCTGACGGGTTCGTCATGGAAATGAATCCTGACAAGGCAGGATCTGAAGTCGGATACGTCCTAAACCGGAAGATCTTTGATCGGGAGCTGGTCTGGCAGGCAGCTGCTGCCGGGGCTGACATTCAGGTAAAAACCCGTGCATTCTCCCCGGTTATGGAGAACGGAGTCGTAAAGGGAGCACTCCTTGAATATAACGGAACCGTCACAGAGGTAAAAGCAGATCTGACAATAGCGGCTGACGGGGTTGAGTCTAAATTTTCCCGCTGGTGTGGAATTGACACCACTGTTCCACTGAGGGAGATGGAAACCTGCGCCCAGTATCTGATGACCGGAATTGACATCGATCCCCATGCAACCGAATTTTTTACAGGAAATGAAATTGCACCTGCAGGATACGTCTGGATTTTCCCTAAAGGTGAGAAGACAGCAAACGTAGGTATCGGGATTGGAGGAGACCGGGGCGGAAAACCAGGTATCAGACCAAAAGATTACCTTGACCGGTTTGTACAGAAGCATTTTCCAGATGGAAAAACCATTGAACTCATCGCAGGAGGAGTTTCAATCTGTCGCCCGCTTGAATGCACGGTTGCAGACGGTCTGATGATCGTCGGTGATGCAGCCCGTGTTTCAGATCCTCTGACTGGTGGCGGTATCTACGGAGCTCTCTACACGGGAAAAACCGCTGTAGACGTTGGTGCTGAAGCGATTGCACAGGGAGATGTCAGTAAGAAAGCACTGATGAAGTACGATGAAACCTGGCGTGAATCATATCTTGGCAAGGCACTTGAACGGAATTATCAGATAAAAGAGGTATTTGTAAAACTGAATGATGATGATCTCAACGCCATTCTCCATTCAGTTGCAAAGATGAACCTCTCAGAGTTTAATACCCTGAGTCTCATAAAAAATATAATCACGGCAAATCCAAAAGTTGCACTGAAACTTGGAAAAGCAGGACTGAAGGGTCTGATAGACTCTATCTAATTTTTTTTCTGTCAGTTAATTGGTTTCTTTACTTCGTTCAATTAGTTCGTTCTGTTAATCAGGTTAGTTTATTCTTTCAGGTAATAATCAGTTTTTTTACCCGGTAACCGGTTGAAGAATCCATTCCTGATTCATGTACACCCAGTATCCCTGTGACGGATACATAAATCCTGATCCACCATCTTCCCGCATTATTGGATCATCATAATACTGGGACGACGAATTAAACGGGACTACATATGACCATGCAACATCAAGTGAACTCAGTGCATCAGATGCAGATGAAGGTTGAATTGCAGGAAATCCGATAGCATTCCACCCGGATTTTAGAGAAAACGGAGAAGGGATAGTGCCAGGATCAAGTGCAAGAGGGACCTGTGTTTTTTCTGTTGCATATATCCAGTATCCTATGAGGGGCTGGATACGATCAGATGATGCAACTAAAACCCAGGTATCATTTTTATAGGTATACATACTGTGACCATCAGTATCAACACCGCTGAAAATTGTGGCTGAATCCTTCCCTGAAAGAAGAACTGAGGGGGTTGATACAAAGTTCCACCCGGCCTGAAGATTCAACAGATATCCACCGGCAGCGGTTTCGTACCGGACATGAGATGCAATCAACGGATACTGGTCTTTATTGTCTCCATTAACGATGTATGGCTGATCACCAATTCCAGTCGAGGCAATTTCTCTGCCCATGTAAGGACTCCAGTAATTTCCAAGCATACCGGTATATGAATTATTTACATAACGATACCGATAGGGTATCCCGGTGTCCCAGAGGTTACCTGCTACCGAATCATTTAGCTGCTTATCCGCCACCTCCTTATCTGCAGAGTACACTCCCCCGAAAGTGATGGAGGTATCACAAATGGCATCCGGACCTGTAGCAGTACCCCCGGTTTGGGTAGTAATAAAATCATTGAGCATGAATCCATTGCCATACACCCATTCACGGCTATCATTCATCGCAACAGGATTTCTTCCAGCAGATATGGTATTGAAGGTGATGCCATTTCCAAAACACGGGCGATCTGGGGCCGCTTCGGATCCAGATCCTCTTGTCAGATAAATCCCGTAGTCAACCGATTCGATATGATTTTCCTCGATGCGAAGATCATAGGATCCCGTTAGGTTGATTCCACCCATAGTGCCCAGGATTGTATTACCTATAACAGTTCCTCTTCCAGACGACTGAGACAACAATCCAACTCTGCCTCCGGAGATATTATTGTCTTCAAACGTTCCAAATCCAGAAACAGAACGGACATTATCCATCTGAAAACCGATTCCATTATTTGAGAATGTATTTCGGGAAATTAACGTATTAGTGCCACTCTCCCTGATTCCAATACCTATTGGATGATTCCAAATCCGGTTATCAGAAAGGGTCACATTACGGGTATCTATAAGACCTATCCCATACCGTGATCCATTGAACATAACTGAATCATTCACCAAAGCACAATCAACTGATGCGAGAAGTATATTCTGATGAAGATTTTCTCCCACCTGACAATGTAAAATCGAAATATTATGGCCTCCCTTAACCATTATACCATAGCCATTGCGGGAGGTGGTTGTAATCCGGTCAACAATAATATCTGAACATGAGTGAAGATAGAGCGTAGCCAGAGCAGCCCCACTTATAGTCTCGTTCATTACACCTTCACAATATATAACAGGAAGACCATCGATGAGATTAGAGGGATCAATCCGGCTCTGTGGATCAGGAATATTTCCGCTATACGTAAATCCTGCATAATTTCCAGTGAAGATATTATTGTCCATCTGCATAAGAATTGCTTCATCAAATATGAGTGCAGTTCCCCCATTGGCATTTAGTTGATTGCCTGAGAGACTCACATTGTTTGCCCTGGAAAGTGAGAGTCCGCCGACATCGTGTTCATGAGCAGTGAAATACGAAGGAGCGTTTAATGAAACGATATTATCCACTATTTCAGAGTTAGTAATCCCGATAATCTGCACCCCGTATTCCTCATTTCTGGATACCAGATTCTCTTTCATTCGCATTGCATCAAGATACCTGCCAGAAATTCCGACTTTGCAATAATCAATAATATTTCTCTCAAGGGTAATTTGCTGAAGGTTTGAAAGCAAAAGACCAGAATCAGTAACATTTCGAATTGTACAATCCACGATAGTAGTGTTGTGGGTTTCATTCAGAGTAATACCATACCCGGCCTCAGAGACCATACAATGGGATATGAGAAAATCTGAAAAACCAGCAAGTGAAACAGCTGCAGATAATTCTGTACTCACATGACCACCCCCAATTAATGAAAGATTTTGGAGCGTAACGTTGTCTGCACCAACTATGACAATAGTTCCTGATGCCCCAAAAATTACCGGTCTGCTCATTCCCATCGGATCGCCGATCAATGACAGCGATTTTGGGATAATTATCTGCTCCCGATATATACCAGGTTTGATGATGATAGTATCACCAGGAGAAGCGTTTGAAATGGCATCCTGAATCCGGATATAATCAGCATCCTCCATTCCGACAATAATTTTTCTAAAGGATTTGTCATCATTGCCAGTCAGGTCTTGTACGTGCTCATCATGTTGCAGGACGGGAACGGGAGTTGAAGTGTTATCTGATGATGGGGAGATTGAAGGGAGGAGCGTGGGAGAGAGAGAAGCAGGACCTTCCCCTTTGGAAAATTCAATGTGAACTGCCATATCGTGGAGAACAGGGGAGATGCGTACCGTATGAGCTGGTTTAAAGGTTTTTCCATCAACGAAAACACCACTGATATGATATCCTGGATAAGGAGTAATCGTTAAAATTACCTGTGAATTATACAGAACGGGTACTGCTCCATCTGGGTGCACTGCCCCGCCTGAGGTAGATGTCACAAGAACCATACAGGTATGAGGAGAAGAATCGGCATAATTGCCCCCGATACCTGAAATGAGGATAAGAAGAATATAAATGGTGAAGATGAAGCGGGAACCGACCATACTAAGCCGGGAGTGAGTACAGCATAAATAGGTATCCCCCAATCAGGATAAACTGGAAAATCCAGGAAGATAGATAGTTGGGCAGCATACATAATAGAGCCGACAACGTAATAATCATGGATATTACCTCATGATTAAACCAGAACACGCTGCACACCCTCATCATTCAATATATGCAATAATAATGGCAGATGCCACCCCCATATGAAAAAACAGGTTGTTAATCCAGACCTTCAGTCACATTCTGATGGTAACGCCCAGCCGAAGAGCAATTATCACATCTGTGGAGTAGACGAGGCTGGAAAAGGCCCGGTCCTCGGCCCGATGGTTATTGCTGCAGTTGCCTGTTCAAACCAACAGGAACTTGCTGATCTCGGAGTTATGGACTCCAAGGCTTTAAGCCCAAAAAGACGGAGTGAACTCTTTGCATTAATCAAAGCCCGGTTCCCATATACTGTGGCCATCCGGACTGCTGCAGACATTGACCAGCTGAGAACAGAGATGACGATGAATGAGATCACTGCCCGAGCTCACGCAGAAGTTGTCAGAAACTTAGAATGCAGTGAGGCATATCTTGATGCCTGCGACGTGAATGAAGAGAGATATGGACGGACAGTGGGAGGATATATCGGACATCCCTGCACCATAATTTCATGTCACCGTGCAGATCAAAAATACCCGGCAGTATCAGCTGCATCCATCATAGCTAAAGTAATTCGTGACAGACTTGTTCAGGAGATGGAAGAGGAATATGGCAGTATTGGAAGTGGATATCCTGCAGATCCGGTTACGATTGGATTTTTAACAACCTATATCCAAAAATACGGACATCCCCCTGCAATTGCACGAACCAGCTGGGCCACCGTGAAGAAGATGATGCAAAAAGCAGGCCAGCAAAAACTATTTTAATCAAGGAAGGGGCTACCTTTTACCGCTACAGGTTCAACAAGTACAGCAATGGACTGGTTCCTCATTGCTCTTGCTGCAATAGCAATATATCTCATTATTGTAGCAATATTAAAAACACATCTTCCAACCGGGACTCAAGCAACTGGTGAAACCCCGGATGATACAGATCAGCAGACACCTTCCGGTGATCAATCATCCCTGGCGTCCCATGTCATGTTTTACGGGCCGATACTTGGAATAAAAACTGAAAATGTCGGATTTTTTGACTGGTTTAAAAAATTCAGCGGAGGGCTTAGAATTTATGGGACTGTTGGTGTCTTTATGGTCATCATTGTCTCAATTCTGATGTTTCTGCTCATTCTCCAGACAGTGAACTTTACCATCGCACTTAAACCAGAGCCGACAGCAATTAACAGCCCGCAAAATATCTTTTTCATTCCAGGTCTGAACGAGTTTATCCCATCCACCTTTGCTGTCTGGTTCGCATTCATTATTACCCTTGTAGTTCATGAATTCGGCCATGCTATCCTTTGCCGTGTTGAAAATATAAAAGTCAAGGCGATGGGAGTGCTCTTTTTGGTAATTCCCATCGGGGCATTTGTAGAGCCTGATGAAGACGGGGTAAAAGAAGCTAAACCCTTTGAGCGGATGCGGATGTACGGGGCTGGAATCATGAACAATCTGGTCATTGGAGTACTCTGTTTTGCCCTGCTGGTCACGATGATAGGATGGGCAGAGCCAAGTTCTGAACCAATTGTCGTTGGTTATTATCAGGACTATCCTGCAGCAGTCGCAGGAGTTCCCATCCCCTCGATAATAAAAACAATTAATGACACCCCGGTCAGCACATCCGCAGATGTGGCAGATATCCTCAATAATTCAAAACCGGGTGACCATGTTATGGTCAAATTTGAAAAAGACGGGGAGATCACAAGTCATCAACTCAATCTTTCAGCCTGGCCATCAGAAGTCGGCTCAAGTGAATCAGGGTTTATGGGAGTAGTGTACTACAACGGACAAAAAGTCATACAGACAACCCAGAGCTTTTTCTCACCGATTGGGTTTTTACTTCTTATGTCAATCCCATTCCAAAAGCCAGAACTTGGAACAAATAAGATTGCGGGACTTGAAAATTTTCAGATACTTGGATTTGATACTAAAGATGCTGAATATTATACCGAGCCATTTCCTTTTTACTGGCAGATAATTCACCTGCTGTACTGGGGAGGGTTTATCAACCTGCTGGTAGGATTCTTTAACGCTCTGCCCATGCTGCCCCTAGATGGCGGTCTGATATTTCGGGAGGGGACCGAGCGGATTTTGGCCAGATGTGGTCTTGAAAGGTACGGAGCCCATGTAGTCGGAACCATAAGCAGCCTGATGTTAGTACTGCTTATTGCGATCATCACCCTGCCATTCCTGTTTCATTTATAAGTCATGATGAACTAATGAAAAATAAAACCAAAATTTGGAGTTTTTATGAAGGTTACCATACTGGTTGATAATACCACCCTCATTGATGCATATTATAAGGCAGAACCTGCCTTTTCTGCCTGGATAGAAGATGGTGATACCTGTATCCTCTTTGACTGCGGGTATTCAGACAGCCTGTTGTATAACGCTGATGCGATGGGTATTGACATCTTACGTGCAGATGCCATTGTTTTTTCACACGGTCATCTGGATCATACCTGGGGCCTGATGTCAGTTCTTGAGAGGATCACAAGAATGGCTGCACTTGGCAGAAAAATACCTAAACTCAGGTTCATCGGACATCCGGCAAGTTACTGGTCAAGATCATCAGAGAGTATTCCGGAGCTTGGGCCACTCACAAGTCCTGATCGGCTCAGTTCATTTGGTGATGTAATTGGATCAAAAGATGCTCTGTTTCTCACTGAGAGAACGATATTTCTCGGGGAAATTCCATCTCTGTACCAGTTTGACCAGCGTGAAGCAAACGGCATACTTTACACCCCTGATGGCCCGATTCCTGATACTGTACCTGACGATTCAGGCATTGCCATTCAGACATCAGAAGGACTTGTCATCATTACTGGTTGCGCACACGCGGGAATCTGTTCTGTTATTACCAGAGCACAGATTCTGACTGGAGAAGAGAGAATACGCGATGTAATTGGCGGTTTTCATCTCTACCAGTCATCGCCTGACACAATCAGCCAGGTAACCTGCTTTCTGCAGTCAGTTGAGCCCGTAGAACTTCACCCATGCCACTGCACCGGACAGAACGCGATGAGAAAATTTGCAGACCTCATCTCGCTTGATGAAACCGGTGTCGGCACTGTTCTTGAATACCTGTAATTCCCCCGGTATCCAAGCATACTTTTTTTTGGTATACATTCATAACACACCTACCAACAAACAGGTGAACAGATGAAAGTACCATTTGTATTTTTTGCGATTATTCTTATTTTCTTCATGAGCTCGCCCGGGATGGCATTTGAGATTCGTGAAGGAGACAATATTGTCATTAGCGAGCCGGTTTCAGATGATCTCCTCATCTCCGGAGGAACCGTTACCATTAATGCACCAGTAAAAAGCCTCACATTTGCCGGGGGAACGCTGACAGTAAATGCACCGATTGAACAAAACCTGATAGGAGCTGGCGGTCAGATACTGGTGAACGCACCAGTTGGAACTGACATAATCGTTGCAGGCGGACAGATCACCATTAACGGAGATGTAGGTGGAAAGATCCTTGCTGCAGGAGGTCAGGTCTCTATTAACGGAAAAGCTTCAAATGTAGCAATATCAGGGGGGTCAGCAAATCTAGGTGAAAAAAGCCACATTACCGGAGATGCCCTCATTGGTGCATCGGATTATACTGCAACCGGAATCGTTGAAGGGAAACTGGATGCAGAAGCAGATAGAGGAGAGAAAAGTTCCTTTGATATCAGCGCTCTGGTTTCTGCACTCGTCACTGCCATAGCAGTCATACAAATCCTCTGTGCAGTGGGGATGCTTATTCTCGGTATTATTCTGATGTACCTAATTCCAGCTCCAATTACCCGGGTTGTTTCCACCTTACGGGAAAAAACTTTGTTAGCACTGGTATTTGGAATTGCAGAACTGATACTGGCAGGTCTTGTGGGAATAATACTGCTGATTTCAATTGTCGGGATACCAGTTGCAATGTTTATTGGTCTGAGTACGATGACCGGTATTCTGCTCGCTACAATCTTTACCGGAGCAGCACTAGGGACGTTCATTACTGAAAAACTTGAAAAAAACTATTCCCTTGTTATCTCCTTTATCATTGGATTTGTGCTCCTGCAGATCATATTTCTCATACCAATTCTCGGATTTATTATTGAAGTGATAGCAGTCTTCATTGGCCTTGGAGCTCTGTTTATGACGGTATGGGAGAAGATAGAACAACAGATGTAAAAAATATCAGAGAATAATGATGTTTTCACTACTGAAATTCAGAAGGAGAGGAGGATAACTCCATATCTTATGCTTTTTACTGTGCTCGAAGCTCAGGCAGGCCTACTTTTTATTTGCGGAATTCTGATGACTTTTTTATCAGTAAAATATATCTATTCTGAAATACCCCGGCTGCGGGTAATACTTCTGTGTGGATTCTGCCTTATCTTCTGGTTCATCAGCATGTGTTTTTCAGTTCTATACTCAAGTCATGCCCACATCCTGCTCTGGAACACGTTAAATGTGCTCACAATGGCAGCTACCCTCTTTATGCTCTTTATCGCGATTTATGAAGTATTAACCAACCAGGGATAGAACTAGTTACAAATAGGTCAAAATATCCCGGTTTTTTTATTTATCAAACGGATCTATTCAGACCAAATCACAAAGAAGAATACCCCGTCTGACCCATCACTTCATGATGTACCTGCTCATGACGGTTGGAACCGGTATTGGTTTTGATCCTGCAGAAGCCAAAGACAATCTGATATTTTCGGCCAGTTTCACGATTCAGTCATATAAACCAGAACATATAATTTATTTCTGCTCCTCAGAGAGCAGAGATCTGGTTGTTGATATTGAGGAGGGATGCACAAGATTGAGAAATATCATCCCCCCTCCATCAGAGATCTGTCAGATCGATGATCCCACAGATTTTTCCCGGTGTTTTGAGATAATATACGGAGTATGCACCCTTTTCCAGGAGTTTGAGATCGTAATTGATGCAACATCGGGAACAAGGCCAATGACAATGGCTGCATCCATTGCATCATTTTTAACCCACAGCCCGGTTGCGCATGTTACCGGAGAGAAGGAAGAAGGGCTTGTCATTCCCGGAACTGAACGCATGAAGGAGATGTCACTATATGCTGCATATGACCGACTCAGATTTCATGAGGCCATTGATCAGTTTAATAAAAACCATTACGGAAGTGCACTTGAACTGCTCAACGGAATCTCTTCCGTATCTGAACGTGATATCTACTATACCGTGTTTTCTGCCTATTATTACTGGGATAAACTCAATTATACTGAGGCATTTCGGTATATGCAATATGCTACTGATCTTACCGATGCAATTCCACTCAATCGTGACTTTCTGCATACACTGATAATCCTTGAGCAGAAAGAGAATGGCCATCAGGGAAAAATAGAGGAGAGTAGAATAAGGCAGGAGAAATACCTCTATATCTTAGTAGATCTCCTCAATAACGCAAAAAGAAGGATCGAAGGAGGGCGATACGATGATGCGCTGGCCCGCCTCTATCGTGTAGTAGAACTCTTATCTCAGGTACTGTTACTGAGCTGGAACATTGATGATATCGAAGGGAAAATTCACTTCAGCGATCTTCGAAAAATCTTGCGTGATAAGAAAGATGTATCGCTGTATGCACGAAGAGCTGATCGGAAAGGAATTATCCGAATAGGCCTCCGGTCAAAATTTATGCTTCTTGAAGACCTTGGGATGCGTGGTGCCGCATCATATTACCAACACCTTGAACCATATCTGCGAATCAGAAATGACTCGATACTTGCCCATGGGCTCTCCCCGGTTCGCAGTGATGTTGCCCGCCTGATGTGGCAGGAAGTATTTGATGTCACTCGCAAGGCATGCACAGGAATGCCATTTGATCTGGAAGAACTGTTAATTAAATCAGCATATCCGGTCTTTGAGACACCAGTAACCTGAAAGATAAAAACTTACATTATGATAATGACTGTAACGCCTGCCTGACAATTCCTTTGACATCATCGGTCAGGGGAAGCTGATCCAGCATTGATAGGAGCAGACCACCGGCCATTTTCTTGCCTTCAGGAGTAGCTATCATATCCCTGATAACCTTCATTCCTTCAGGTGAGGAAAGAAACTCTGTAATCATCTTCTGACCTTCAGGGGAAGTCAGAAATTTTTTTGCCATACTATTCATATCAAACATACCAGTGCCTCCTTGCAGTAAAAATATTTACTAAAACGAAAAAAAGTGAAAACCCAAAGAGTTTAACTCCAGGATGAGTTCTCATACCGCTGACCTTTCTCATCGCCACGAGTGCAGAAGTACTGATACTTCAGACCATACTCTTTGGCGACAGGACAGGTTTCACACAAACATCCTTCCTCATAAGAGATACACATGAAACTTCTGCCAATTAAACAAAAGAGTTTCTCACGCTCAACAATGGCGCATTTGTTATAACTCGGACAGGTTGCGCAGATGCAGGATTTCTTCTTCTCCTCAATAAATTTCTCCCGTTCTTCAAGGGGAAGGCTTTTTATCTCCTTTACTAACTCTTCAAATTTGTCCAATTGGATCCCTCACTTGAGACTTCACCTTTTATTTTAATAAATCTGCCTATTTGTATTCTGAAAAGAAACATCAATAGGTTTTGATAAACACAAAAAGTTACCATACTTCTTTAAAAAAACAAACATCTTTTCAAACACGAAACCTAACACTATATAGCAATGAAACTCTCCCCGTGCAAAAAAATGTACATGCAGGAGACGCACCGGACCAGGTCACCTGAAGATACCCTGGCAGCAGTATCCGGCCTTGTCTCAGTCGCAGGAATTACCAGAGTTGCAGATATTACCGGCCTTGATCGGTTAGGAATTCCGGTATTCTCCTGTATCAGACCGAATGCAGCAGAGGGTTCAATCTCTGTTTATAATGGGAAAGGTGCAACTGAAATTGCAGCACGGGTCTCTGCAATTATGGAGGGGCTTGAACGGTACTCTGCAGAATTACATGAGAGGAGCCCGCAGATCGGCACGTACGACCAGATCAGAAACGAATCGGCTGCTTTACATCCGGAGCAACTGATTTTGCCTGAACATACTAATGTAGGTAATCCTATACCCTGGACCCCTGCATATGAAATCATATCAGATCAGGAGATAATGGTCCCTGCACATGCTGTATTTCACCCGGTTCCCCGGATTATGGGAGGAATCTTCCGAACCGGCACAAATGGAATTGCTTCAGGAAATACCTGTGAAGAAGCAGTATTTCATGGGTTGTGTGAAGTTATTGAGCGGGATGCCTGGTCACTTGCTGAAGCTGCCAATCAGGGTGGCCCGGTCATAACATCGATTACAAATAAAACCATTTTATCCCTTTTAAACCAGTTTCATGAAGCTGGCGTTGAAGTTACACTCCGGGACATCTCAAGCGATATCAGGCTGCCCACTGTTGCGGCAGTTGCAGATGATGTTACCCTTCGCGACCCGACACTCCTGTGTATTGGGATGGGGACGCATGCAGTGCCTGAGATTGCTATCCTGCGTGCCATTACCGAAGCAGCCCAGAGCCGTGCTACCCAGATACATGGTGCACGTGAAGACACACAGGAAGGACATATTAAGCGCCAGATTGGATACGAACGAACCAAGCGCCTGAATAAAAAATGGTTCACAAACGGTCAGGAGATTGACATGGGTGATATGTATGCATTTCGCTCAGACGATTTCCTTGACGATATCAGATATACAATAGAACAATTACAGGCTGCGGGACTAGGCCAGGTTATTACCTGCGACCTGACAAGACCCGAGATTGGTGTTCCGGTAGTAAGAGTAATAGTGCCCGGACTTGAACAATTTGCGATGGATGGAGAGAGACGAGGAGATCGATATAAAAGTGCCAGACGTAATTATCTACCTGGGTCCAAGCCTCTCGAAAACTGAAGCAGAAATAGTACTTCCAAGCAGCCCCGATATTGATTACCGCCCTCCGGTAAGACGTGGTGATCTGGTTCAGGCAATCAGGGATAAACCGAAAATTATTGGAATTATTGACGGATTATTCTTTGAGAACGCTGCAGTAGGACACCGGGAAATACTCTCTGCCATAAAAGCAGGAATACAGGTGGTCGGTGCTTCGAGTATGGGCGCACTGCGGGCTGCAGAACTCTCATCCTTCGGTATGCAGGGAGTTGGAGAAGTATTCAGACGGTACCATGACGGAGAGATTGAATCAGACGATGAAGTGGCACTTATTTGTGACCCAATCGGTAATTGTGCTCTGTCAGAGGCGCTGGTAAATATCAGGATAACATTAGAGAGAGCAACAGAAGAAGGCATACTAGATGGAGAGCAGGCACATGATCTCTTGGTAGTTGCTCAAAAAAGTTATTATCCTGACCGGACGTGGAGCAGTATCATTAAAAGCGGCGTTGTTTCACCTAACCAGGCTGAAACACTAAAAAATTGGCTTATAGACAACAAAGTAGATCAGAAACAAGAAGATGCCAGGGCTGCTCTTCAGTACATCAGCAATATGATTAAAACAAGTAAAGAGGATAATCATGCCGGCAATGAATGATAACAAGATAGTTGAAGAACGATACAAACGTCAGATCCCCCTAATCGGAAGAGAAGAACAGAAAAACCTCTCTGATGCCACGGTATTTATAGCAGGAGCCGGGGGTCTGGGCTCTCCGGTAGCAACGTACCTCGCACTTGCGGGGATTGGTGAACTTATTATTGCTGATGATGATGTTGTCCAGCTATCAAATCTGAACCGCCAGTTTCTCCATGCCACCAAAGATGTTGGAAGTCTGAAAGCATACTCTGCAGCCAATACCCTATCTGCTCTCAATCCGGATGTGACGATATCTGCTATTCCAAAGAGAATTACTGCGGAGACTATATCCGAGATTGTACACGATGCGGCAGTCATCGTTGATGCAACCGACAATTTTGAAACTAGATATCTTCTTAACAAAACTGCTGTGGATCTGCAGATACCATTTATTCATGGAGCAGTTGAAGGGTTTTCAGGTCAGATGACGACAATAATTCCTGGCTCTTCTCCGTGTTTTTCCTGTATATTTCCTCATAGCCCGCCACAACAAAGCACACCGGTTATCGGCGCTACTGCAGGAGTAATCGGATCGTTGCAGGCGATGGAAGTGATCAAGTACCTGACCGGAAAGGGAGATCTTCTAACTGGAAGACTGCTCATCTGGGACGGACTGAGCGGCAGATGTGATTATTTGAACGTTGCAAAACGTAGTACCTGCACTGTCTGCCATCAGGAGAAATAATATGAAGATTACCATAACCTGCTACGCAAAATTCAAAGATATATTTGGTGAAGTGATACCAGTTGAGGTGCCTGACAATGCAACAATCAGTGATGCGGTAGCGATGCTGGCCAAGTCTGCCGGACCTGACGCAGATCTGCTGATTTCAAGTGAGGGAATAATCAAAGACTATGTAATGATTATGCATCAGGGAGTCAGGATACTCCCGATAGATGCAGGAACCATCAGCCTGACTGAAGGCGATACCCTGATTATATTTCCACCAGTATCAGGAGGATAAAAATGATATCTATAACTCGTGACGATATTGATATTTCCACCCTTATTGAACAAGCAAGAAAGCCGGAATCAGGAGGAATCGTTACCTTTGTCGGAACAGTCCGGGATGATGGGATTGAGGCATTGGATCTTGAAGTCTGTGAGGAGATTGCACTCGCTGATCTGAATCGAATCGCTGAAGAAGCAAAAAACCAGTTCTCTCTCAATACGGTTGAGATTGTGCACCGATGTGGCAGGCTGAAACTCACCGAGACTATTGTTGTGATTGTATGTGGAGCGGGCCACAGACAGGAGGCATTTGCTGGTTGCTCATGGATACTTGAAGAAATTAAAGCATACGTTCCAATATGGAAAAAAGACATTATTGGAAAGACGGAGCAATGGCATTTCAGTACAACTGATAAGTAATGTTTCAAAGAGAAGGAACGAACCTGCAGATCTGAAATTCATTCACGGCTGGGAAAATTTCTTTTACCGTTTAAGTTAGAAAAAAGTGGTTAGTCCCTGACACAGACATCAGGATTCTCACAGAAGGGATCAAGTCGTATTGCAAGCGAGAAGAGATAAGGATATTCCTTCTGCAGATATTGCATATAATCCAGCCAGGACAAAGTCATGTGCGAATAGGCACGCCTGATATCACCAGTAAGATGAGCGAGATCTGAATCAGGAAGGTTCGTCAGATCACCCCTGTTTTTTATCTCCTCGGTAAGATGAAAAACGGACCTGAGCACTTCAGTAAACGACTCATGTTCCAGCATTACCGGATTCTCTAAAATACGGAGAAGAAAATCTTCGTGCGCAATAAGGATATTACGAAGTGAGATGAGATCCATCCGGTGAATGTCTACTTTATATGAAAACGATGCAGCCTTTTTTCTATGTACCTTGTATGCTGATGCATCCCATGATTCACCGACCAACAGATCGCTACGCATGAGATCAACATCCGGGTCATACCTGACAAATTCTCGGAGAAGCTGATTTCCAACTCCTGAGTAGAATGTGCCAATAACCATATTCAGTTTTTCCAGTTTGTGCTGGAGATTTTGTCGCTCCAGAAGAGAATGAATAACAATAGTTACAAGAAGCACTTCAATTGGGAGGAACGCAAAGTCATGAAGGGTATAAATCAAAATATGATGAATATCCTGAAATATCAGATAGTGAATGAAAAACAGAGAACATGAAGTAATTACAAGTATTGCTCCAAAAAGATACAGCCATTGTTTATGTTTCATCAGTATCAACTCTTATAGTAAATAGCACGCTTGAGAAATGAGACTGCCGGATAATCGGATGTCAGCAATAACAGTTCTGGAAAAAACCGGTCAGAACGTGCAATGCATCTCAAGCACGAAGAAGAACACAGATGCTCTTCTGAATACACGAGATGGTCAGGGAGTATACACTCCCCGAAGAACCCCGCCTTTCTCCATAAAAAGCCAGTACCCAAAACCAGGTTTCAATAGGCGATCGTCAGCATACTGTCTGATCTACTCCAATCATCTGCATCCCTTTGAGACCCTCTGCAGAAAAGTCTTCATTCACCACAGCACCGATGGTGCTCAACGTTACTACCTCTGCACTTGCTGCAGTAAAGTCACCGGTTGAAGACTTATAGCGAATAATCACTTCACCGGGAACAAATGGCTCATCTGCTGGTATTGGCTGCGCATCTGATGCGTTCTGCTCCGAAACGGTTTGGAGTGAAGAGGTTTTGTTGTCTTCAGGGTGCGAAACCAGAATTTCACTTTCTGCTCCAGCCGAGGTTGATATCAGTGCCCCGATAATTACTGCGATGAGAAAAAACGTTCCACATACTTTTTTCAGGTTCATATTGCTTGAATCCCCCACCAGTACCTGCATAATTCACAGGTGTACTGCAACAGGATAATTGAACGGGTGAAGACTTTAAGCCCTCTCTTTCATTTGCCCGGATTTATGCGTTTGCAGATGATCTGATCATATGTAGTGCAGAAAGGAATGATTATCCAATAATCAAACTGATAATATTCAAATATGGATCGACCCATCCTGCAGGTTGCACTTGATCTGGTGGAAACTGATCGTGCTCTGCATATTGCACAGGAGGCACGAGCCGGTGGTGCAGACTGGCTTGAGGCAGGAACTCCCCTGATTAAAAGCGAAGGGATGGCTGCGATCACCAGGCTCTGTGCTGCATTTCCTGACATGACTGTTGTTGCAGATATGAAGACTGCTGACACCGGAGCGATTGAAGTTGAAATGGCTGCAAAGGCAGGTGCGAAGATCGTCTGCATCCTTGGTTCTGCTGATGATGAAGTCGCTTCAGAGTCTGTGCGTACCGGCGCCAGGTATGGAGTCCGGATCATGGCAGATCTGTTGAATGTTATGGCACCTGCACAGCGGGCGAGAGAACTTGTAGCACTTGGTGTTGATATTATTGCGGTGCATACTGGTATCGATAGTCAGATGACTGGAAAAAATCCCCTTGATTCCTTGTCTGATGTTGTGCAGGCTGTATCAGTCCCGGTCGCAATTGCCGGCGGTCTCAACGCTGCTATGGCAGCAGAATCGGTGAAACTGGGCGCTCATATTATTATTGTTGGGGGATCAATTACCAGGTCAGCAGATGTAACTGCATCATCGTCGCTGATCCGTTCTGCGATGGACACCCTTTCTGATGATCATTGGGAACCGGCAGACCCTGATGAGGAGATACGGCAGATCTTCAGCTCGGTATCAGCACCAAATGTATCTGATGCAATGCACAGAAAAGGTTCAATGTATGGGCTTTTTTCTATCTGCCCTGGTACAAAGGCAGTAGGAAAAGCAGTAACGGTGCAAACTTTTGCTGGTGACTGGGCTAAACCGGTAGAGGCTATAGATGTTGCGCAGCCCGGAGATGTTCTTGTTATCAACAATGATCAGGGTACTGATATTGCACCCTGGGGCGAACTTGCCACACTTTCCTGTATAAACCGGGGTATCCATGGTGTCATTATTGATGGTGCAGTCAGGGATGTTGATGATATCAGAAAGATGAACTTCCCGGTCTGGGCACGTGCAACAGTGCCTAATGCGGGAGATCCAAAGGGATTTGGGGAGATAAACGCAGAAATTCGTTGTGCAGGTCAGATGGTAGGTCCTGGCGACTGGATTATTGCAGACGAGAGCGGGGTTGTTGTTGTTCCCAAAAAACGCGCTTATGAGATTGCACGCCGATCACTGGAAGTAAAGAAAAATGAAGAACGTATCCGGGCGGAACTCAGGCAGGGCCGGACACTTGCAGGAGTTATGAATCTGCTCAGATGGGAGAAGAGATAACATCTCTCTCATAACCGGTTCCGGTATCCCCGGATGGGTGAAAACAGTCGGAAAATTTACGATTGGAATTGCGATAATTGTCTTTCTTTCCATCCGGTTTAGCTTGGCTGATATTTTTGAGGCTATAAAAGATGTGCAGATTTCTCTCCTTTTTTTTGCAGTAATCCTCTATGGATTTACTCTCTTTCTCCTTTCTCTCAGGTGGCGGTTCATCCTCAAGAAGATGGGCCATTCCCTTCCGCCTCTTGTAACATACCAGGCATTTTCAGCTGGCATTCTGATATCTGATTTCACTCCGGCACGGATTGGAGAACTTTCGCGTCCGCTTACCATCAGAGACCGTGTTCCTATTCCTGCAGGGATTGGTTCTGTGTTTCTTGACCGTTATTGTGATTTTGTTGCAATCTTCATCCTGGGTTGTGGCGGAATTCTCCTCATTTTTGCAGCATTATCTCAAATATTGCTGCTTATTATGGCTTTTGTCCTATTGATACCGATAATTCTCTTATCTTTGCTCTGGGTTCGTCGGAGCTGGGTTTTTGGTGCTGTCCACCGATTCAGATTTGCCCGGCTTTCTGATTTCACCAACCATCTCGGAGTAGCGATGGACTCTCTGGAAAATCCTAAAAGAACGATGACTGCGGCAATCCTGTTTACCCTTATCATATGGATTTTTCAGAGTTTGCGCATTGTCATCATCGCTGCTGCAGCTGGTTTTTCCCTCCCGATTCAGGAACTCATTCTTATACAGCCTCTGATTAGTGCTCTGGCACTCCTCC
>Ga0351921_1001_pt1 | contig 77108 bp, 69 predicted proteins | sample BONcelHT113001C9_FD_206869 | JGI IMG/M metagenome (GOLD analysis project Ga0351921, IMG submission 206869) | Enriched cells from coal bed in the Powder River Basin, Montana, United States - BONCAT cells T11 rep2 HSBNCT.T11.300.1.C9 ... | reverse complement strand
TTAATTAATGTATTAAGAAGTGATATAATCCATCTGTCTATTTCTGGGCGTCTCTCTGCCGGAACCTGAGGCTGATTGTTTGTGAACTTGTCAACATTGGCATAAAGCGCAAAGAATGAATATGTATTGTATAATGTCCCGAAGAATTTCCTCCTTACTTCATCAACACCGCCTTCGTCAAACTTGAGGTTGTCCCATGGTTGTGCGTTGGTGAGCATGTACCATCTCAAAGGGTCAGCTCCGTATGCAGATAGGGTTTTAAATGGGTCAACGGCATTTCCCAGTCTTTTACTCATCTTGTTGCCCTCTTTGTCAAGCACAAGACCGTTTGAAATAACTGTTTTAAAGGCAACATCATCTTTGACCATAGTGGCTATGGCATGCAGGGTAAAGAACCAGCCTCTTGTCTGGTCAACACCCTCTGCAATGAAGTCGGCACTTTGGCCAAATTCGCTCCTACCCAATTTATCAAGCCCCTCCTGAGCAAATGGCATTGCCCCCGAATCAAACCAGACATCTATCAGGTCAAGCTCTCTTTTCATTGGCTTGCCCGTTTTAGAAATCAGTACTATATCATCAACATAAGGGCGGTGAAGGTCAATCTTTTCGTAGTTCTCCTTAGAGAAGTCACCCGGCATAAAGCCTTTGTCTCTGAATGGATTAGACTTCATGAATCCTGCCTTAACTGAGTCGTCTATTAAATTAAAGAGCTCCTGAGCAGACCCAACACAAATCTCTTCCGATGAATCTTCGGTTCTCCATACTGGCAGAGGTGTACCCCAGTAACGGCTCCTCGAAAGGTTCCAGTCCTGAAGGTTTTCGAGCCATTTGCCAAACCTGCCGCTTCCTGTAGATTCAGGTTTCCAGTTAATTGTATTATTTAACTCTATCATCCTCTCCTGAACAGCAGTGGTTTTTATGAACCAGGAATCCAGCGGGTAGTAGAGCACAGGTTTATCTGTTCTCCAGCAATGAGGATATGAGTGTACATGTTTTTCTATTTTGAATGCAAGACCCTGTTGCTTTAGCATTACTGCAATATCAATATCCAGGGTTGCATCACTCTCTGAAAGAGATGAGTCATATGAATTTTTTACAAATCTGCCGGCATACTCTGCGTATGAAGCACTGTTGACGCTTGAATTAACAAAAGCAGGGTCAAGATCTTCAATTTTGTAAAACTTTCCCGACCTGTCAACCAACGCCTGCATTAAACCATCACTGTCCTTAACCATAAGGGCAGGAACACTGTTTTGCCTTGCAACCCTTAAGTCGTCGGCTCCAAATGTGGGGGCAATGTGAACAATTCCGGTTCCGTCAGATGTGGTAACAAAGTCACCCTTAATAACTTTAAAGGCTCCCTCTCCGGGGTTTACCCACGGTATAAGCTGTTTGTATTCTGCTCCGCATATTTCATCCCCTTTAAATTCACCAAAAACACGGTAAGGAATTACTTTGTCGCCATGTTTGTATTCATCAAAAGGCATCTCAGTTCCCTTTGGATTAAAGTGCTGAGGTATCAACTCTTCGGCAATAATATAAACTGTTTCAACACCGCTGTAAGGGTTGAAAGATTGTACCATTTTATAAGTTATGTTCGGGCCAACGCAGAGGGCTGTATTAGATGGTAACGTCCAAGGAGTGGTTGTCCAGGCTAGTATATACAGAGGCAACTCTTTACCTGTTGTGTTTTTAATACTTTTGAAGAGTTTCTCTGATATTGAGTCTCTTATTACCTCAAACTGAGCTACACAAGTTGTATCCTTTACATCTTTGTAGCAGCCCGGCTGGTTCAATTCGTGTGTGCTAAGGCCTGTACCTGCTGCCGGGGAGAAGGGTTGAATCGAGTAACCTTTATAGAGGAAGCCCTTTTTGTAAATCTCTTTAAGCAGATGCCACAGTGTCTCAATATATCTGTTATCGTAGGTTATGTAGGGGTCGTTCATATCAACCCAGTACCCCATCTGCTCGGTTAGACTCTCCCACTCTTTGGTATATTTCATAACCTCTCTTCTGCAGGCGGCATTATACTCATCTACAGATATTTTAGTACCGATATCCTCTTTAGTTATCCCAAGCATTTTCTCTACTCCAAGTTCAACCGGAAGACCATGTGTATCCCAGCCGGCCTTACGTTTTACAAGGTAACCCTGCTGAGTCTTAAAACGGCAGAAGACATCCTTTATGGCCCTTGCCATAACATGGTGAATACCAGGCATACCGTTTGCCGAAGGTGGCCCCTCGTGAAAAACAAACACAGGCGCTCCTTCCCTTGCTTTAAGGGTTTTGGAAAAACACTCCTCTTTGTTCCATTTCTCTAAAATTGAGCGGTTTAATTCCGCAAGGTCTAAATTTTTGTACTCGGCAAACTTCATTTTGGAATTTTTTGTGAATTTGCAAAGATACGATTATTCACTACTTTTGAAAAAAAATGCTATGGGATATAACTTTAACCCCGTTGATATTGCTATAATGGTTATTCTCATACCGGCAGTAATTGGTGGTATCAGAAAAGGATTCATAAGACAGGTAGCGGCACTTGGTGCTCTTATACTTGGTATTTGGGCCGGATGGCACTTTTCATCATTGGTTTCAGGATGGATTAAGCCTCTGTTCGGCTCTGAAAGTAATCTCATAGATATTTTGTCTTTTGCCCTGATTTTCGTTGGAGTTTTAATTTTGGTTAACCTTATTGGCAGAGCTGTGGCCGGATTTGTTAAACTGGCACTGCTGGGATGGCTTGACAGAATTCTGGGGGTTCTCTTTGCAATTGTGAAATATGCATTTGTTCTGAGCATTTTTATTCACATTCTTAACTCTCTTGACAAGCTTTACCATTTTTTGCCTGCTGAAAAGCTTGCCGAGTCGAGATTATATGATTTTGTCTCTTCGATTGCACCGGCTGTATTCCCATATCTGCAAAATCTGCAAGATAACACCGGCGGTCTTGAGCATATTTTTAACAAAGTCACACAATTCTAGAAAGAGGGCCGTTTCATTTTTAAATTCGTAAAAAATCGCACATTAGGTAAATAATCAGAGATTTACCCTATTTGTCATCCATTTTTTCATATTACCATGTAGATTCGCCGGTGGATTAGCAGTCCTCTGTGTGTGAGAATTTTTCGGGGGCAGGAAAAAGTGGAGTTTGGGCGAGGGCTGCTTATCCTATTTAAGTATTCTGTTTTGGATGTGGGGGGCAGGCAATGAGGAGATCAAAAAAAATCAGACAGTATGACAGAAGTGATTGCGGAGCTGCGTCACTGGCATCGGTAGCTGCTCACTACGGAGCAGATATTCCACTTGCAGAGCTAAGGGTCAAAAGCGGGACCGACTCATCTGGTTGTACTGTAAGAGGATTAATTGAGGCAGCACAGTATTTCGGCTTTAATGCCGAAGGTTTTAGAGGAGACGTTGCTTCTTTGTCAAAGATTCCTCTGCCTGCCATTCTTCATCTTAGAAAACCTGATGGCTGGCTCCACTTTATTGTTCTATACGGAGTGACAAAAAAGGGATACAAAATAATGGACCCTGCAGAGGGAAATTTTCAGCGGGTAAGTAAAGAGTCTCTGTTAAAAGAGTGGAGCGGCTTGCTGATTCTTTTTGTTCGCGGCAAAGATTCTAAAGAGGTTGTTTCACAGCTGAGAGTGTATAAGAGACTGATAAAGTTAATAAAGGCAAACTCAGTAAGATACATTACAATTCTAATGCTCTCACTGGTTAGTATTGCTACATCTCTGGCAGTATCACTTTTTGTGAAGCAACTGCTGGATTCTATTATTCCGTTGGCAAATTCAGAAAATCTGTTCAGATATGCAATTATACTATCAATTGTATTGGTTGTGACAGCTGCAGTATCATACGTTAGAGGTTGTCTTATGGTAAATGTCACTGTTGATACAGATAAAAGATTGATATCAGACTATTTATCTCATCTTCATAAGTTGCCGTTAAGTTTTTTTCGCTCTCTTAAAACGGGAGAGTTGGTTTCCCGGATCAACGATGTATTTAGGATAAGAAATTTTATCACAGAGACATTAACCGGGGGCTTTATTGCACTCCTGACACTCATCTTTGCACTATCTGTATTGTTTGTTATGGACATTAACCTTGCTTGGCTTTGTACAGCATTTATCCCGCTCTATTTATCAATTTATATAATTCACGACAGGGTAGCAAGGCCGGTTGCGAGAAGGGTAATGGAGAGTGCCTCAAAGTTTCAAAGCAGTGTAATAGAGAGCATAAGGTCTGCCGAAACAATTAAAAATATGGGATTGGAAAGTATCTCTTTTAACGACAATCTTGGGAAATTGACAATCTTGAATAAAAATATTGCCTCATCCGGAAGAATCTCAGTAACGGCTTCAGGGGCGGGAGAGTTCACATCCGGGTTGCTCACTGTATCAGTATTGATAATCGGAGGTGCTGCAACTATTAAAGGGTTGCTGACACCTGGTGAGCTTGTCTCATTCTTTGCAATTACTGCGCTCTTTTCAGCTCCTCTTATGCAACTTGCATCTTCGATATCATCTGTTAGAGAGGGTATTATTGCCGCTGACCGGCTGTTCGACATACTGGAGTGTAAAACTGAAAACGAAGCAACTGAAAATAAAACAGCTGATAATGAAGCAAATAAAAACAAATCGAATCCTTATAAAATAATTGAAAGCGAAATAAATCGATCAAAAATTGTAGTTGAAAATATTAGCTTCGGATATCCGGGAAGAGGACTGATTATCAATAATCTTTCGTTTGAAGTCTGCAGCGGTGAAATAGTTGCATTAACCGGGCGAAGCGGTAGCGGTAAAAGTACTATTGCTATGATGCTGATGCATCATATCTCTCCCAAAAGTGGCAATATCATGTTCAACGGTATAGATTACAGAGCATTCGAAAAAGATATATGGAGAAGAATAGTCTCAATAGTCCCTCAAAATCCCGGGCTATATGGTAATACCCTGCTTGATTGTATTATTAGCGAAGAGGATAGAGATAACGATAGAGATTTTGAATATTTTACAGAGATAATGGCTTCATTGGAGCTGGATAAACTGGCAGAGTCGCTCCCCTGCGGATTTGCTTCACATCCGGGAGAGGGGGGAACAATGCTTTCCAGGGGTCAACAGCAGAGAATTGCTTTTGCTAGAGCCGTTCTTCGCAAACCAAAAGTTCTGATAATGGATGAGGCAACCTCTTCTTTGGATGAAGCAACTGAACAGCTTTTATGCAACGTTACTTTAAAATTGCGGGAAAAGGGGGTTGCTGTGTTGTTGATAACTCACAATGATAACACTCTTAGGATAGCAGATAAAATTATCACACTTTAAGAGAAATATGTGTAACATAGGGAGGGTGCACACTCCCGGCGGAAATCCACGCGCATAATCTGTGGGTAAACTAAAAAAATAGAAACCATGAAAGAGCATTTGAGAGATGAGTGGGGGTTGAAGACTCTTGACGAAAATGAGATGCAGATAAGCGGAGGAATGTCGCTCCGGGAACTCTGGTTATTGTTGAACATGCTGGGTGATGCCATAAAAAAGGCAGAAAAATACTGGCCGGCATTTAAAGATGGATTTCAAGCAGGTTGGGAGGAGGCGTAATGAACAGTATAGATATTAGCTGCAGTTCGTTAACTGCTCTTAGCTTCGAAGAAAGTTGCAGAATTACAGGTGGTTCCGATGGATGGGACTACGACATTGCCAATGCTGTTGGCAGGGGAGTTGGATACGGGGTTAAAAAAATGTGGCGCTTGTTTAAGTTTTTATGCAATAATATGTATGAAATGCAGGAGAACACTCAGGTGATTTACAAGTAATACCGTATTATATTTTGTTATTTTTGGGAGTTTTGTAATAGAAAAAAATTATCTTTGCGCATTATGAAAATTTATTACAAACTCCCTTTATTACTACTCCTTATCCTACCATCTCTCCTCAGCGGTCAGAAGAGGTGGAGTCTTGAGGAGTGCATCAGGTACGCCTGGGATAATAACCTGCAAATACAGCAGCAGGAACTTGCGGTAGAACAAAGCGAGAATAATCTTCAACAGGCAAAGATGAACTATATCCCTTCTCTTAATGCATCCTTTAGCCATTCCATGAACTGGGGACGTTCGGTGAACCTTCAGACTCTGGAAATTATTGAGAATAAGCTTACCCAAAGTACAAATGCAAATGCGAGGGCAGGCATAAATCTCTTTGAGGGTTTCACAAAGGGTAATGAGGTTAAAAGCAGGACTCTTCAGAAGGAGATCTCCACAGAAGAGGTAAGTAAAATTAAAAACGACATTTCGGTTGAAATTGCCAGGCTATACCTCCAGGTACTTCTTTCGAAAGAGATTGTAAAAACGGCAGATCAGAGCATTCTAAGTGTCGAACAACAGGTAGAGAGAACCAAAAAAATGGTTGATGCAGGCAGCCTTGCATATAGCTCTTTGCTTGAAATTGAGGCGCAACTCGCTGCTGAGAGAGTGCAGGTTGTTAATGCCAAAAATCAATTGAAAAGTGTTTTGTTGAGTCTTGTACAACTTCTCGATCTTGAAAACACTAACGATTTTGATATTCAGGATGTTAATGTCGATTTTATGATTCAGGGCTTTAGCGGAGAGTCTGTTGACAACCTTTATCAACTTTCGCAGTCATTACCTCAGATTATTAGCGCCGAACTCAAGCTTAAGAATTCTGATATCCAGCTCTCACTGGCTAAAGGAAGAGCATTTCCCGTCCTCTCTTTCTCTGCCGGCTACGGAACATACTACAGCGACAGTCGCGATCAGCCTTTCATGGATCAGTTTAATGAAAACAGAAATCCATCTATGGGTTTTGGGCTCAGCATCCCAATTTTCAATAATTCCCAGACAAAAACTGCAATTAAAAATGCTAAGTTGGGTGTAAGGAGTTCGCAGATCGAGGTCAAAAGCAAAAGACAGATGCTCTACAAAGAGATTCAGCAAGCCAACAATGACGCATTCGCATATTACGAGCGTTATCTGGCTTCGGAAAGAAATGTTACTGCTATGCAGGAGTCATTCAGATATGTCCAGCAAAAATTTGATGTAGGTGCTCTTAATGCAACTGACTACTCTGTTGCGAAAGCAAATCTGTTTAAAGCACAATCTGAGTTTTTCCAATCGAAATATCAGTATGTGTTTCAGCTGAAAATACTCGACTTTTACAAAGGGAAACCAATATCTCTCTAAATTTAACTAAGATGAAAAAGAAAAATATCAAATGGATTATTGCAATTGCATTTGTACTGATAGTAGTTCTTGCTTTTTACGGAAACAGCAAGAAGAAAAATGTAACAACAGTAACTGTCGAAAAGATCAGCAGAAGAAGCATTGTTGAGGTTATTCCTGCCAATGGTAAAATAAAGCCCGTAGTTGAGGTTAAAATCAGTCCGGATGTGTCGGGAGAGATTGTTGAACTCAATTTTAAAGAGGGTGATCATATCAAACGTGGTGATCTTATAATTAAGATAAAGCAGGATGTTTACATCTCAATGCGTGAAAGAGCAGAAGCCTCTCTTAACTCTGTAAAAGCACAGCTTACACAGCTTCAGGCACAGTTTGTACAGATTGAGCAGAGTTACAACAGGACTAAGACCCTTTATGAAAAAAAGGCCCTGTCCGAGGCTGAATATGAGAGCGCCCGCTCTCAATACCTTATGGCAAAAGAGCAGATTAAGGCCGCCGAATTCAACGTCAAATCGTCAAGTGCCGCTCTGAAAGAGGCCGTAGAGAACCTGACAAAAACAGTCATTTATGCTCCTATGGATGGTATTATCTCCAAGATGAGCGTAGAAAAGGGTGAAAGGGTTGTGGGTACAAGCCAGATGGCAGGAACAGAAATGCTTCGTATTGCCAATTTTGACAACATGGAGGTTCTGGTTGACGTTAATGAAAATGACATCATCAGAATTAAACAGGGAGATACTGCATCTATTGAGGTTGACGCATATCCAAACAGAAAATTTGCAGGAGTTGTTACTCAAATTGCCAACTCTGCAAAAAATATCGGATCGGCTATTGAGCAGGTGACAAATTTTGAGGTTAAGATTTATATTCTTCAGGATTCCTATTCTGACCTCTCTGCTACCGGGCGTAATCCTTTCCGTCCCGGAATGTCCGCTTCTGTGTCAATTCAGACTGCAAGAAAAGACAGCATTCTCACAATTCCTCTTCAGGCAATTACTACAAGAACAGACCTTATACCCGACAGTGTTAAAACCAAAATGGGTATCAATGAGTCTATGGAGCAGGTGTTTATTGTCAAAGAAGACAACACTGTTGAGGTGCGGGAAATTACTACCGGAATTCAGGACCTTGCAAATATTGAGATTCTTACCGGTCTTCAGGATGGTGAATCAATTGTTGTAGGACCATTTTCAGCTATAAGCAAGACTCTTAAAAAGGGTACCACAGTTGCTCCTGAATCTCCGGACAAAGATAAAGGGAAGAAAAAATAACCATTCACCTGAATGAAAAATTGCCCCGTTCTGCTTTTTATTGAGACCAGTACCGAAGTCTGTTCTGTTGCCCTCTCAATGGGTAGTGAGTTAGTGAGCGAAGTTGTGGTAAAAGAACCAAAAGCCCACGCAAGATTAATTGCACCAATGATTGAGAGTGTTCTGAAAGAGTCGGGTGTTGATATTTCAGGAACAGATGCTGTTGTTGTAAGTGAAGGGCCTGGTTCTTATACCGGTTTAAGGGTTGGAGTCTCAATCGCCAAAGGTTTATGCTATGGGTCAGGCAAACCGCTGATAGCTGTGGGGTCACTTGATTTACTTGCAAACATCGCTTCAAAACAGTACTTTCAGGAGAGTTCTCTCTATAGAATTATCCCAATGATAGATGCCAGACGAATGGAGGTCTATTCTGCTGTTTATGATAGTAATGCAGTAAGAAAAAGCCCTGTTGAGGCCGTTATTGTTGACGAAAACAGCTTCAGGGATATTCTTGACCTGGGCTTAACTCTGTTCTGTGGAGATGGGACAGAAAAAGTACGTGGCGTAATTAATCATCCAAATGCTCTTTTCACAGATATAAATGCAAGTGCCGGAGGCATGCTTGCTCCGGCACTTGTTAAATTTCATGAATCTAAATTTGAAGATGTGGCCTATTTTGAGCCTTTCTATCTTAAAGATTTTGTTGCCGGAATATCAAAGAAGAGTCTTTTTGGATTATAATTCCTTGATTGCTAATTATTTCAATAATATAGCAATTTTTCTCTCCAGCTCAGCATCAAATATATCCTTAGCGGCAATTGTTCCGCTTTTGTCAATCACATAAATAGTAGGGACCTTTTGAATGTTGTAAGTTGATACAGCTACTGAGCCTGAGCCAAAGCCATCACATACGCTTATCCATGGAAGGTTTTGTTCTGCAACTGCTCTTGCCCATGCAGTTTTATCGGTATCAACAGAAACCTGATATATCTCCAGGCCACGACTGTTGAATCTGCTGTAAAGGTCAAGCAGATCTTGATTCATCATTCGCTGATTTGCATCGGTGATACTCCAAAATGAAAGTATTACAACTTTGCCGGAAAGATCTGATAGTGAACGCATTTTTGCCTCTCTGTCGGGTAGTGTAATATCGGGAAAACCTCTCTCTGAGGCGTCAAGAATCTTGTTATTAAAGGCTTCTGTTTGTTCTCTATGCCCAATTTCGTCAAGCAGTCTTGACAGATATACCGACTTTGGATAGATAGTTTGAAGTGTGTCGTAAACTTTTCTGAAAATAAGTACGTCTCTTACATCAGCAAATAGTGGCACATCCGGAGCAAACCTGTGGTACAGGAGCATTATTCCGGTAATTGATCTTGGGTTTGTGTAGATGTATTTTATTGCTGCCTGTTTCTGCTTTACATAAAGAGATCCAAGCTGTAAGTTGAACTCCTCTACCCTCTTTGCATCGCTTACAGATTTTGCATCGGTCATAAGGGTGTACAGTGAGTCAAATTTGTGTTGAGACCTGCCCAACTCTTTCTCAAGGTTGTTTAGCAGACTACTTTCCGGAGAACCCTCTACAGATGAGTTGAGTCCGAGAGTATCGGATGTGATGTTAATCTTGTCACCCGGCATTAAAATCATTGAAGCAATTCTGGTGCTTTTGTGGTAGAGATAGTAAAACTCAGGTGTGTCTGAGCTCTTTTTTACCTTGTAAGAAAACTTGCCTCCACTTTTAATAACTATTGTGTCAACCTCAATTTGTGTATTAACATCAAGCATCTTAAGGACAAGATTCCCACTTTGCATATCTGTGATAGTGCCCTCGATAATCGCTTTTGATGTTTGTTTTGTACATGACATTACCGCGAAGGAGAGCAGAGCTGCAACAAAAAGTTTTCTCATTGTTTTATATTTTGATTTTTGAAGCTATGGCAGCTGCAATCTCTTCCATTCTGCCATGTTCGGGTTTGAGTTTTGTTTTTCTGAAATCAAGGTCACTTTCACTATTGAGGGGAACAAGGTGGATATGGGCGTGAGGGACCTCCATCCCTAAAACTGCTACCCCTACTCTTTTGCAGGGAATCGCCTCTTTGATACCTAATGCCACTTTACGGGCAAATACAAAAAGTGAAGAAAACTCATCACCTTCTATATCAAAAATATAATCTGTTTCACTTTTCGGGATAACCAGGGTGTGACCTTCGGTTAATGGATTAATATCAAGAAACGCATAGAATCTATCGTCTTCCGCCACTTTGTAGGAAGGTATCTCTCCTGCTGCAATTTTTGAAAAAACCGATGACATATTATTTTGAAATTTCAAGAATTTCGAATTTCAGTACTCCTGATGGAACCTTTACCTCAACAACGTCACCCTTCTTTTTCCCAATCAGGGATTTTCCAATTGGAGTAGCAGCCGCCAGCTTGCCTTCGCGAAGGTTTGCCTCAGTCTCTCCAACCAGTGTGTATTCAACAGTGGTGTTAGTTGTGAGGTTTTTCAACTTAACCTTGTTGAGAATCTGAATATGGGTGGTGTTTATTCTTGATTCATCAATTATTCTGGCATTAGCAATCATATCCTCAAGTTTTGCTATTTTCAGTTCAAGCAAACCCTGAGCCTCTTTGGCCGCGTCATATTCTGCGTTCTCAGAAAGATCACCTTTATCACGAGCTTCGGCTATTTGCTTTGACATCGACGGACGTTCAACCGAAACGAGCTGATGATGCTCTGCCTTAAGTTTTTCTAAACCCTCTAAGGTTAAATAATGAATTTTTGACATAATATAGAAAAATTAAAAAGAATCCTGCAGTACAGGACTCTTTGTTACAAAGTTAAAAAATTTAATCTGATAAAAAAAACTATTCGCGGTATTTCGGAGTGGCCAACTCAGAATAAATTATAAATAATCTGGGATCAAAATCCTTCCCAAATGCTGACACTGGTTTAACATACTCTTGGGTGTAGTTGTGTTCAGAAATTGCCTTGCTGTCATAGATATCGCCGGTTACATCAATTTGTTCGCTTTTGGCTATCCCATCAACTGTGCTCTTGTTCAGAAATGACTCTCCCTCATATTTAGGTATAATATCAAGGGGAGCAACGGCTTTAGGAGCCTCAGTTTTATTAACAATTGATTCGAAAGGGTCTTCTGAGTATAAAGAATCTGATGTTTGGCCATTATCTTGGTCGTAGTCATAACCGTCGTAAGATTCGTCTTCCTCTTCTTCTTCGGGGACAACTCCTGCAAAAAGAGATGAAATCTCTCTTCTGAGTTTTTCGCGGGGATCATCCTCAATATGTTGCTGAGGCTGAATGCCCATGGCACGGGCTTTTGCATTCTCTCTCTTTTTTTTCTCAGAATATATCTGATATCCGATAATAGCTACCGCTATAAGTATGGTTATAATTGATGAGTCCATTTTACCTAAGTTTTATTCCGTTATCTGGTAAAAATTCAAGGGAGTTCTCCCTGTCTTTGAAGAGTTGTATTTTAAGCTCATCCAAAGATGGGAATTTTTGTTCATTTCTCAACCTTCCTGTAAGCTCAATTTTAAGAGAGAGTCCGTAAATATCTTCGTCAAAGTCCAGAATATGGGTCTCTATTGACTTTTCACTGCCAAAGGAGACTGTGGGGCGGGTTCCGATATTTGTTATACCCCTGTATGTTTTTCCTTGCACCTCAACCCAAACGGCATAGACTCCGTCTGCAGGGAGCAATTTAAGTGGTTCGTATAATTTAATGTTCGCAGTTGGAAAACCCATGGTTCTACCAATTCTCTGGCCTTCAACCACAACACCTTCGAGACCGTAACGATAACCCAGCATATGATTTGCCTGTGATATATTGCCGTTGGTTATGCATTCGCGTATTTTGGTAGAGCTTATTTTGTTTTTATCTTTTGAAATTACAAGATTATCTGCCCTGAAATTGTTGCTCTCCTTAAAGTGGGTATCATCTATATTGCCCTCCACGAATTGCTCTACTCTGATTGGGTTAATACCCAGCTTGCGTGCGATTTCAAACATCTGATCCTGAGTTTGATTAGTATCGCTTCCAACCCTGTGGTCATAACCTGCCACAAGGGTTCTTACAGCATACTTAACCTTTAGATATTTTCTAAAAAACTCCTCAGTACTCTGCTTTGCAAAATCTTTATCGAAAGGGAGGACGAATACGTCATCTATTCCCAGAGAGTGCATTAATTTTTGCTTCTCTTCCAGAGAATTGAGTAGTCTGAATCGGACGGCATCCTGTTGAAGTACTGCTCTGGGGTGAGGCCAAAAGGTTATTACGGCAGATTTGCACCCCTTTTCGGAGGCAATTCTGCAAACCTCTTCCAGAACAGCACGGTGTCCCCTGTGAACACCGTCAAAAAAACCTGTACAAGCTACAACCATTTAACCAAATCAAAATCTTGTCTGTGAGGCAGTTTTGGATTATTCGCAAAAACTCTGCCTGCCAGATTGAATGCGCCAGCGGTATCAGCAAGTATAGAACAGCTGTACTTTGCAATACCGTTATTACATTCGATTAGTGTAAATTCAATACTTCTGTTTATCTCAGGACTCCCGTGTAAGCCATTTTCAGTTACAATAATTTCAACCCCAATGTCCTCCGGGCTGAGATCTCCTATCGATAAAACTACCTCTGCTTTATGCTCCTCTCCAACCAGTATCTCCCCTTTAGCGTTATCGGGTTTTGAATAGCTCAAAACCTCTATATGTGGCCACTCTTTTCTCATTTTTTTCTTCCAGACAGACATCTCCCTTGCTAATGCAAAATCATCCAAAACCATTTCTGAATGGCGCTTTGAAAGTTTATTATAATATTGATCGATGTAATCTGAAAGCATTCTGTTTGTGGTGAAATTGGAGGCAACCTGAGCTACTGTATTCTTAATCACCTGAGTCCATTCATTCGGAACTCCCTGATTGTCTCTTCCGTTATAGAACAAAGGTACAATTTCATTTTCTAAAATATTGTAAATAGATGCCGCATCATATTCGTTTTGGAAGTCAGCATTGTCATAGGTATTCTCCATAGGGAGTGCCCAACCGGCACCCTCTTTATATCCCTCTACCCACCAACCGTCAAGCACAGAAAAGTGCATAACACCATTCATAGCCGCTTTTTCGCCGCTTGTTCCGGAGGCCTCCAAAGGCCTTGTAGGTGTATTCATCCAGACATCTACTCCTTGCACAAGGTATTTAGCCAGTGTCATATCGTAGCCCGGAATGAAGAGAATTTTGCCAATAAACTGAGGCATTACCGATACTTCTACTATTCTCTTAATAAGATCCTGACCGGCCTTGTCTGCAGGGTGTGCTTTTCCTGCAAAGAAAAACTGAACCGGGCACTCTTTGTTATTGACAATCGATTCAAGTTTTGCCAGGTTACTGAACAGAAGATGAGCCCTTTTATAGGTGGCAAACCTCCTTGCAAAACCAATTGTTAGGGTGTCATTTCTGAGAGCCTCTTGTATTTGTATAATCTGCCTTGGAGTATAATGAAGAGTTGCAGTCGGATTTGAAAGCAATTTCTTAATCTTTCCTACAACCCTCTTTCTCAGTTTGTTTCTAATATCCCAGATTGTTTTGTTCTCTGCATTATAAATACCCCCAAAACAACTTTTTTCATAGTGATGGCTACTAAACTGATCTCCAAAATATTGTTTGTGAAGCTCTTTCCACTCCGGAGCTGTCCAGGTTGGATAGTGGACTCCATTAGTAACGTAACCTACATGAAGCTCTTGTGGTAAATATCCCGGCCATAGTTCTGAAAGAATCTCCCTGCTCACCTTTCCGTGAAGCATACTGACTCCGTTAATCTCCTGAGCGAGATTGGCAGCAAGGTTGCTCATTGAAAATTTTTCATTGTGGTTTGATGGATCAATCTTACCCAATGACATTAATACCTCCCAGCTAACCTTAAGACGTGATGGGTAATGCGAAATATAACCTCTTAGAAGATCTTCGTAAAATGAATCATGTCCTGCAGGGACAGGAGTGTGTGTTGTATAGAGTGTTGATGCCCTTACAACCTCCATTGACTCTGCAAAAGTGAGATTGTTTTCGGTTACAAATTCTCTTAACCTTTCCAGTCCGGCAAATGCAGCGTGCCCTTCGTTCAGATGATATACGTCTGCTTTTTTGTCCAGAACCCTTAATGCCCTCACTCCTCCGATTCCAAGAAGCAACTCCTGTTTGAGTCTGTTTTCCCAGTCACCGCCATACAGATGGTGGGTCACGGCTCTGTCTTCCGGAATATTTGCTTCAAAATCTGTGTCAAGAAGTATAAGTTCTGTCCTTCCAACATCTGCGCGCCAAAGCCTGGCTGACAGTGTACGACCGGGCAATGCTACCGCGGTGGTAATCCACTCTCCGTTTATGTCTCTGACCGGAGTAACAGGAAGTTTTGAAAAATCCTGAGGCTCATAGCTGGCTATCTGATCTCCAAATGCTGATAGCTTCTGTGTAAAGTAACCATACCTGTACAGCAGGCCTACAGCCGTCATAGGAACCATCATATCGCTGGCCTCCTTAAGATAGTCACCCGCAAGTACACCAAGGCCTCCGGAGTAAATTTTTAATGATTTATCAAGCCCGAACTCCATGCTGAAATAGGCAATCTTTGCCCCTTGTTCTCTCCCTTTGCCTGAAATATACTCGTTAAACTCATTATATACATTGTCCAGTTTCTCCAGAAACTGTAAATTTTGTTCAAGCTCTGAATATCTGCGAAGAGATATTCGTTCAAGCATTAAAATGGGATTGCCATCAGATTCGTTCCATAACTCTTTATCGACCATTTCAAATAACTCTACTGCATTCTGATTCCAGCACCACCATAGGTTTCTGGAGATGGTCTCGAGATTTGCAAGTCTTGCAGGGACCCTTTTATCAATGAGAATTCTGCTCCACTGTGGTTTATTTGATACGTCTCTTTTAAAGCTTATATGCTCCTTGTGGTCCTGACTAACCGGAAAGACTCCCTTTCTGAGTATCACCCTTTCAATTGCAAGTGAATATGCCTCTTTGTAAAATTTAATCTGATTATCCCAGAGCGCAATTTTTGAGATTTCTTTACACCTTAACCTTCGGGCAAGCGACTCCTCTTTTGAATGTCCGGCAACAGTGAGCATCCTCTGGAACACCATTTCTGCTACATAATCGTAATTACTGTCATCTCTGTAAATTATCTCAATTGCATCGCCATAATCTGCAGAGTGTTCTTTGACCCAAAGGCCAAAACCCGCAAGTGTTGTGGTAATGGTTTGAACTCCAAAGGCAAGACTCTCCAGAGGTGTATAACCCCAAGGTTCATAATATGATGGGAATACGGTGAGGTCTAACCCGCAAAGAAGCTGGTAGTATGTTAGTCCGAATATGCCGTCGTCACCATTCAGGTATGATGGTACAAAGAGGACCTTAACTTTATCGCTTTTTTTATTTAAAAGGAACAGCTCCTTTATTTTTTTTAGGACAGGGTCATTGTCAGGCTCATACAGCATATGAGTTGTTTGGGTTGTATAGTCACCTGAATTTGAATTCGGGAGAAGATTTTTATCAGGACCGTTGTGCCATGCAGGTACAAAGATCCATGCCAATACCTCTTTTTCGAGATCTTTAATGCTGTTTAATTTTGAAATAGCGTCAAGATATATGTCAATACCTTTATTTTTGTATTCGTACCTGCCGCTAATACCAATCATAATTGCATTTTGATCAATCTCTTGACCTGTCATTAGAGAGGCTACTTCGTTAAGTTTCTTTCTGGCAGTTTTTGCACAAATTTTAAACTCACCCTCTTTTGGAGTAAAGGTGTTTTCAAATCCGTTAGGAGTTATTACATCTACCTCTTTGCCCAGAAAATGTTTGCACTCTCTGGCTGTAATGCCTGAGACTGTAGTAAACACATCTGCCTCTTGTGCTGAGGCCTTCTCCAGGGTGTGTTTTGATATAATATTGAACTCACGAGCCTTCTCTTCGGGAGAATAATCTGTCATCTTGTCGTAAAGGGGCAGATTATTCCCGGCAACTGATCTGCCGGTAACTGTTGCATGTGTTGTAAAGACTGTTGCTACCGGTAATTTGGTCGATTTAAGGTAGAGAATACCGGCTCCTGTCATCCATTCGTGAAATTGAGCTACTGCTTTATGATGGGGGGCCAGGTTGAATTTAACAAAGCTCTCGATAACCTTACCGGTAGCGTAACCAAATAGTGCACTTTCGGTGTAATCCCAATGGCCGGAAAGAGAATCTACTTTGTTGCTCTCCCAAAATTTGGCAAATATTTCGTCTTTTGATGGTATATATTGACTGAAATCAACAAGTATTACAACCGGTGCACCGGCAACATTCCATCTGCCTACTCTTATTCTGAGACCATCCTGAGATGCTTTTACTCTCCAGGCTCTAAGAAGCTGGTTGTCTTCTGTAAATTCAGGATTCTGCTGGGTCTCTCTCCAGACATCAGGCCCAATTAGTATGTGGTTTTTATACTCTTTTGAAAGATTTAATGCTTTTGTTGCAATAACCGTATGTATCCCACCTACTTTATTACACACTTCCCAACTTACCTCAAACAGATAATCCGGTGATACAAAACTAGTTTCTGACATTTTATTATATTATGGTTTTACTTTTTTTACTGCTCTCTTTTTTACAGGGCTTTTAACTTCTGCAATAATTGTTCCACCTGACTGAGCGGGAATTTGAGCCGCTCTGTCGCACCTAAGCAGAAAATCGCTTACAACATTCATGTAGTTGATAAATGCTTCATATGGTGTCTCGTATGGATTAAAATATTTATGAACTGCACCGTCTGAGAAAAATTTGGTGCACATATAGTAGAAGTGATCACTCTCCTGAAGTTTTCTGAAGTCAGAGAGCAATGTTATGTCACCCGAATTTTTAACCTTTGATTCTGCTGAATACAACTTTGCAAAAGCCTCGTTCTGAAGCTCATTGCCAATCCATGCGCTTGTGTCTCTCTCTTCGTCTGCCCACGATATTGGGAACGGCACATGAAGGGGTGCTACAGGCTGGTGTTTTTTGCAAATCTCAGAAGGTGTGTCAAATTGTATTGTTTTATACTTCATTATCTCAGCAGGTAAATGCTTTAAAAAGTCAAATATACCGGTAGAAATATTCTGGTGTTCTCCAAAGGTTTCATAATCCATGAAGATATTTACAATATCATCTTTCTCAAGTGCCTTTGCCAGCCAGCCGGCGTATTTGTCTGCAGTCAGCGGCCAGTTTGTCCAGTTATGATTTGAAAAGCGGAAGGCAATATCATCACTTAAATTGAAATTCTTAAGTAATAATTTCAGTCTCGGGTTTAGCGCGTTTGTATAGAGAAAATTGGGGCTTTTCCATCCCAAAACATGTTTTGCCCCCTCTGTGAGCATTGCGGAATAACCCATATCAGCCACAATAGCTCCTATTTTGTCGGAGTATATAAGCTCTGTATTTCTAAATACAGAGGGTTTTACTCCAAAAAGAGTAAATATTTTTTGATCATGCAATTTTACCTGCTCTTTAAACTCATCTTCTGAAATTAGTGCTGAAAGTGAATGGGAATAGGTCTCTGCAAGAAATTCAACACACCCGGTATTGGCAAGCTCTTTAAAGCTCTCAATCACCTCAGGTGCAAATTTTTCAAACTGGTCAATAACTGATCCTGTCAGTGAATAGGTTACCCTGAATTTACCCTTGTTTTGTACAATCAGTTCATGAATAAGCTTGTTGGCCGGGAGGTAGCATCTCTCAGCAACTCTTCGGAGAATTGTTTTGTTGGCAAAGTCATCAAAATAGTATGAACTTTTACCTATGTCAAAAAAGCGGTATAATCTGAGCCTGTGTGGCTGATGTACCTGAAAATAGAGGCATATCGTTTTATCCATATGAGTTATTTTTTCTTGTTTTTAAGCAGACGGGAGTAAATCTCTTTTACGCTATAGGCGGCTCCATCCCATTTTAGAGAATTAACCTCCTCCAGCCCATTTTGTACAGCCATCTTTGATAGAGCGGGGTATGACAGAAGTCCGTAAATTGAATCTGCCATTGCGTCAATATCCCAGAAGTCAACTTTGATTGCGTGTTTAAGAACCTCGGCTACGCCGCTTTGTTTTGATATAATTACCGGCACGTTTGACCTCATGGCCTCCAGGGGAGATATGCCAAACGGTTCAGAAACAGACGGCATGACATAAACATCCGAATATGCAAACATCTCTTTGACCTCTGCCCCTTTCAAAAAGCCGGTAAAATGGAATCTGTCTGCAATTTTGAGTTTTGCAACATGTCTGATGCATCTGTTAAGCAGATCACCATTGCCTGCCATCACAAATCTTACATCGGGATAGTTTTTAATCACCTTCTTTGCAGCTTCGATAAAGTATTCCGGGCCCTTCTGGTATGTTATTCTTCCTAAGAATGTTACAATTTTTTCCGGCACTCCTCTGTCAACTTGTACATTTTGAAAGCCTTGAAAATCAACAGCATTGTGTACAGTAACCACCTTTTCGGGATTAATCCCGTATTTGTTTATCACAATATTTCTGGTGAGATGGCTTACAGCGATAACCACATCGGCCTCTCTCATACCAATACGTTCAATATCATAAACTTCTGTGTTGATATTCTGGCCACTTCTGTCAAATTCGGTAGCGTGCATATGCACTACAAGTGGTTTTCCGGTTATTCTTTTGGCGGCTACTCCCGCCAGATATGTAAGCCAGTCATGCGCATGAATTATGTCAAAATCGTTGCTCATTGCAATCTCTCCGGCCACAAGAGCATATCTTGCCACCTCCTCCATAAGGTTGGTCCCGTACTTACCTGAAAATTTATATTTTTTACCAATTCCCAGCTTGAAATCCTCTATCTGACCCTCCTGAAGGTGCGTCATCATCTCAGAAAACTCTTTGGGATCGACATATGGAATCATGTTGGAGCCGATTCTGATAAACTGAACCTTTTCCAGAAAATCCTTAACATTGCTGCAACGTTCAGAAACCTCAATGTCACTTGCATCTATAATTCTAACAGATGTTTGGTCTTCGTCACCTGTTGCGGAAGGCATAACAAAAAGGACCTCTACATCATTATTGACCAGACCCTTGGTAAGGCCGTAACATGCAGTTCCAAGCCCTCCGGATATGTGTGGCGGGAACTCCCAGCCGAACATTAGTACCTTCATATCCAGACTAATTTATTTTGTTAATTAAAATCATTGACCTTAGCAATGCTGCAACTGATCCTGAATAGGATGTGCAGCCGTGTGGCTGATGAGGAGGGTCACCGTCAAAGACTTCAGAGACAGAACCGATACAGTGAACAGTAACCTCCTCTTCAAATGCCTGCACAAGCTCTTTGGCAGTGGGCACAAAGCTCTCTCCATAAAGTTTTAACATTGCCTCAATGTAAAAACAGAGAAGCCATACTCTGGCTGTACCCTGATGGTATGCAAGGTTTCTGCTTAGCTCGTCTCCGTCGTACTCTCCTTTATAGAGAGGATTTTTTGGAGAGAGTGTTCTGATACCTTTTGTAGTGAGAAGCTCACTCTTAATTGATTTTAGAATTTTTGCCTTTGTCTCATCGTCGATGGGAGAGTACATCAATGCACATGATAACAATTGATTTGGCCTCATAAAATTGTTTTGCCCTTCTGGCCCCACATAGTCTGCCAGATGATCTTTCCCCTCAATTTTAAATGCTCTGATAAAATTTCTCTCTATCATTGACAATACAGGCTTCCACTCCTTTGAGAATTCCTTGTCTTTTGCCGCTTGAGATATTTCACATGCAAAAGAGAGAGCATTGTACCACAGTGCGTTAACCTCTACCTGGTAGCCCGATCTTTCGGTAATTGGTTCACCATATGCATAAGCATCCATCCATGTCAGTGCAGTTCCTTTCAGTTCGCCCCACAGAAGTCCGTTGTCATGCATTCTGATATACTCTTTTGTTCCCTCTCTGTATGAATTCAGAATGGACTTTAAGAGCCCTTTGTGAAGCTTCCATATTCCGGCTTTATCTCCTGTAAAGATTGAGTATTGCTGAAGTGTCCAGAAGAACCAAAGCGGTACATCTGTCATAACTGTTTTACCGGTAAGGGTTGCGTGATTGTTTCTGATTAATGAGTCAATCACTTTATTAAATGTTGTTGCTCCGTCAGGTGTGTTAAGAGTGAGCCCGGGAAGAGAGATGAGAGTCTCTCTTATATTTCTGTCAAGCCACGGGTAGCCTGCGTATATACATGTGTCCTTTCCTCTCTGTGTAATGAATTGTTTTGCAGATATTTTAAGGCAGTTTTCAAAACTATCCCTATGATCCTTTGCCTCAATTATTTTTTTGAATTTTTCTGAAAAACGGGCAGGGTTTTCCTCCTTTAATGATGCAGAAAATATGATGGTTTCACCTTTTCTGAATGGCATTTCAAAGTATCCCGGAACAAAGAGGTCCTCTTTGGATTCGTAAGCCCTTCGGCTCTCCTCTTTATATTCAATATTGTAATACCAATCAGGATTAGATATGAACTCATTCTTTACATTCAGCTGGAGGTTTAGATTTGGGAAACCATCGTAGAGGCAAAATCCTCTCCCTTTGGAGATTTCGGTGTATCTTGTGTTTGCGTTTATATTTGCTTTTGAGAGTACATGAATATTTCTGAAAGCAAGAAAGGGTTTGAGTCTGAGAGTGGTAGGTGAATGTGCTTCCAGAAGGGTGTATTTAATAAAGACCTGATCTTCTCTGTCTCCGAGCATCAAAACTTTTCTCACAATCATTCCGCCTACAGCATATGTAATTGCTACTACCTTATCAACCTCTGCATTTATTATATATTTATGGCCTCTCGGTTCATAAATCTCACCGTAACAATGAATTCCCAAATTGAACTCTTTCTGGTGCTGGATTAGTGTTTCGTCGAGAGATGACAATAGTACAAACTTATCTCCGTTGAACTGCTCTATTGGCAGTACAAGAAGACCGTGATACTTTCTGGTATTGCAGCCCGAAAGTGTTGTGTTAAGATATCCGCCGGCATGGTTAGTTGAGAGAAACTCCCTCTTAAGGGAGTATTCAAGGTTTACCAGCTCACCTTTATTAAATTCAAGATAGGCCATATTCTCTCTGTGTTAATTCATGCAAGTTACAAAAATTTATGTTAAGATTTTATTATGATTTTACTTTAAGATAAACAGCTGCGCTTCTGCTTGGAAGGTAGAGTAAAAGTCTGTTTTCTCCCTCTGAATTAACAGTTAAATGATTGATAGTTTGATCATTTCTTCCAAATCCGCCAAGTCTTGAGGCATCTGTGTCCAGAACCAATTTATACCCTCCGGCAGGTGCTGCAAAGGAGTGATCAGTATATGATTGAGTGGGACTAAAATTGAAAGCAAAGAGGTAGTCTCCCCTCATGAAAATAAGTAATTGCCTCTCGTTGTGCTGATAGAGTATTTGTGGTCGTGAGTCAAAAATTGCAGATTTTTTTATCAGGGAGATCATCTCCTGGTCAAAAGACAGAAGCCACTGATATCTCAATTCGGGGTCAGAGGCCAGGGGCCATTGTCTTCTGGCGTAATGGTATGACCAGTTGTTTCCTTCACGGGGAAAATCTATCCACTCGGGGTGGCCAAACTCATTGCCCATGAAGTTGAGATATCCATCTCCGGAGAGAGAAATTGTTGCAAGACGAATCATTTTATGCAGTGCCATTGCTCTGTCAACTGTAACGGAGAGGGCTGACTTTGTCATTGCGGTGTACATCTCACTGTCCAATAGCCTAAACAATATTGTTTTATCGCCAACCATCGCCTGATCATGGCACTCTGCGTAACTTATTGTCTTTTCGTCCGATCTTTTTGCGGTAAGTTCATGAAAAATGTCTCCCACGTTCCATTGCTCATCCCTCAGCTCTTTTATCCATTTTATCCAGTAGTCGGCAATCCCCATGCTCATTCTGAAATCAAAACCAAAACCGCCATGTTCGATTGGGGCTGCAAGACCGGGCATTCCGCTCATGTCTTCTGCTATAGTCATTGCGTTTGGATTAATCTCCTTTACCAAACGATTGGCAAGTGCAAGATAAACTAATGCGTCGTCATCCTGATTACCATCAAAATAGAGCGAATATTCTGTAAAATCTTTTCCGAGTCCGTGGTCCAAATATATCATACTTGTAATGCCGTCAAACCTAAAACCGTCAAAGTTGTACTCTTCAAGCCAATACTTACAATTAGACAACAAAAAATGAAGTGTTTCACTCTTGCCATAATTGAAACATTTTGAACCCCATGCCGGATGGTCTCCCCTTGCTCCCTCATGAAAATATGCGTATTCTGTTCCGTCAATACAGGAGATACCTTCCAGTACATTGCTAACTGCATGAGAATGTACAATATCCATAATGACGGCAATACCCATGGAATGGGCATCGTCTATGAGCATTTTAAGTTCGTCCGGTGTGCCAAATCTTGAACTGACTGCAAAAAAATTTGAAACCTGATAACCAAAGGAGCCATAATAGGGGTGCTCCTGTACTGCCATCAACTGAAGTGTGTTGTAGCCGAGCCTGGCAATTCTTGGCAGTACATTTTTTCTGAAGTAGCTGAAAGTTGCAATCTCGGGCTCTTCTGAACTCATTCCGGTGTGTGCCTCGTAAATTAGGGGGTTTTTAACAACCGGGCCCCTTCTTTTTTTCCATTTGTATGGTTTAGGGTCCCAGATTTGTGCTGCAAAGAGCTTGGTGTGAGGGTCCTGAACGGTTCTTACAGCATAGGCCGGCAATCTCTCTCCCTCTCCTCCTTCCCAACATACTAGCCATTTGAAAAGTTGTCCGTGAGTGAGTTTTTTTTCGGGAAGAGCCAGTTCCCAGTTTCCGTTTCCAACATTTGTCAGGAGAAAGTCAGAATTTTTTTTCCAGCTATTTAGGTCACATAAAAGGTAAATAGCAGTTGCATTGGGTGCCCACTCCCTGAAAAAACGGTTTCCTTTACCATCGGCGTGCACTCCATAGTAGAGGTGTGAGTTTACTGCTGAGCTGAGAGTTTTTCCGTATCCGGCAATCTCAAGCATTCTGACAATGACCTTTTCGTATCGCTCCCGGATTTTCTTATTCCAGGGTTCAAGCCAGGGGTCATCTATCCAAAGTTTCAACTGATCCATGGCTCCTATTGTTCAATTATTTTGTCCAGCTCCTGACCAAAGCCTTTGATCTGCTCCCTGCAGTGTTTAACCAGACTTATTGCCCTCTTTACATCCTCTGCAAGGTTTGTTATGTCTGCTTCGGGACTCTCTATCCTGTTAACAAGATCTTCGAGCTGCTTCAGGGCCTCTTTGTAGGTAAGATTTTTTATGTTATTCATCTCTCTTTGAATTTACTGTACAGTCAATTATTCCATTCACAACAACCAGGGTTATTATGTCGCCCTGATTAACTTGTGAGGAATTTGTAATTTTTTTCCCATTCTTTAATGCTATCGAATATCCCCTCTCAAGAATATTTAACGGATTTGCAAGTATTGCCCTCTTCTCCAGCAGTTCAAGCTTATGCTCCTGTTCTCTGGTTAACCTTCTTACAGCCTCCTTTACTCTTCTTGCTCTCCTTTCAATTTCTGCCTCTTCGTTTGCAAATTTTGTTCTTAGCGAAACTGCTACTCTGTTTGAAAGATAATTAAGGTGCTGCTCTTCCTGAATGAAGAGGTCAAGCAGGAAGTCTGCAGCTGCAGTGGGTGTCTTTACATTTGTGTGAGATACCATATCTGCTATATGGTAGTCGTGGTCATGCCCAATTCCTGTTATAACAGGCAGGGGAAACTGCGCAATGTTTACTGCGAGGTTGTAATCATCAAAACAGATTAAATCCTGAGCTGAGCCTCCTCCTCTTATAATAAGCACAATATCAAAACTTTCTGACCCTGAAGCAATCGTTTCAAGGGCTGAAATTATTCCTTCAGGAGCAGTTTCTCCCTGCATTGGAGCAGAAAAAAGAGTAATGTTGAACTTGAATCCATATTCGTTCAGCGAGGTATGCTGCATGAAATCTCTGTAGCCTGCTGCATTTTCAGAAGAGATCACAGCAATATTGCGGGGCAGTAATGGGATTTCAAGGGAGGAATTGATATCAAACATCCCCTCTTCCTTTAACTTCTGAATTGTCTTTTGCCTTTCCAGCTCTTGTTCTCCAATAGTGAAAGAGGGGTCAATATCAGAAATTACAAGTGAGAGTCCATACAACAATGAGTACTGAACCTGAACGCACACCAATATCTTAATCCCTCTTTCAAGAGCTCTGCCTGTAGCGGTTTCAAAATATGGTCTGACCATTCTGAATGTTGAGCTCCAGATAACGGCCTGTACCTTTGCTGCTAAAATGCCCCCTTCTGTTTTGCGGTCGATGAGCTCCATGTAGCAATGGCCACCTGAGTGAACCTTAACCTCGCCGGTTTCTGCCCTTACCCAGTACTTACCGGGTAGTGAATTTTCAATGGATTTGCCTATTCTCTCCTGTAGTTCACTAAGTGTAATCTCCTCTCTTTTTGCCATTTTAATCCATTTTTACCACATCCCGTACAAATATACGCAATAAAATTATACCTTTGCAGGGTCAGAAAAGCTATGAAGATTTCACAAGCCATATTTGCCGGAAGCAGCACTCAGGTTGATGAGAGGCCGGTCTTAAGACTGCCTGAATTTGCCTTTATTGGCAGATCGAACGTAGGCAAATCATCTCTAATAAATATGTTATGTAGTGTCGGCAAACTAGCCCACACTTCGGGAAAACCCGGAAAAACCCGTCTTATTAACCATTTTATGATTAATGAAATGTGGTACATGGTTGACCTTCCCGGATATGGCTTTGCCAAAATATCCAAAACAGAGAGAGAGCAACTTGCCAACATGATAAGCAGATATATAAATCAATCTGCCGAACTTCAGAACCTTTTTGTATTGCTTGATTCAAGACACGATATTCAAAAAATTGACCTCGAGTTTATTAACCGCCTCGGAGAGGCCGGAGTCCCTTTTGCTCTTATCTATACAAAAGGTGATAAACTGGGTGTTAATGGCCTTAAAGCCCAGATAGAGAGAAATAACGCCACTCTGCTTGAATATTGGGAGGAGCTTCCTCCTGTATTTGTTACCTCTTCTGAAACCGGGCAGGGAAGGGATGAGGTTCTAAACTACATTGAAACTCTTATAAAAAAATAAATCTAGCTATGGATCACCAACATAAGATAAAGATTTTTTCATGCAGAAGCTCCCGATACCTTGCAGAAAAGATCGCTGCGGCACTTAAACTGGACATTGGAAAATCTTCTGTCACGGTATTCAGTGACGGAGAATTTCAACCGGCTTTTGAAGAGAGTGTCAGGGGTGCAACAGTTTTTGTTGTCCAATCAACATTCCCTCCCGTTGACAACATCTTTGAACTTCTTCTGATGATTGATGCAGCCCGCAGAGCTTCTGCCTATAAGGTAATTGCAGTGATTCCCTATTTTGGCTGGGCACGTCAGGACAGAAAAGACAGACCTAGGGTTCCCATAGGAGCCAAAATGGTGGCAAATCTTCTGCAGGCAGCCGGCTGTGACAGAGTAATGACTGCTGATCTGCATGCCGATCAGATTCAGGGCTTCTTTGATTTTCCTGTTGATCACATATACGCAAGTTCAATCTTTTTACCGTACCTGAGAGATCTTAAGCTTGACAATCTTTCGATTGCGGCACCTGATATGGGAGGAGCAAAAAGAGCTAACGCCTATTCAAGAATACTTGGCTGCCCGCTTATCATCTGTCACAAATCCCGTGAGAAGGCCAATGTTGTTGGCTCTATGACAGCTATCGGTGATGTTGAGGGAAGGAATATTGTCATAATTGATGATATGATTGATACTGCCGGCACAATAAGCAAAGCAGCTGATATGCTTATGGAGAAGGGTGCTGTAAGTGTAAGGGCACTTGCTACTCATGCGGTTTTGAGCGGCCCTGCCTATGAAAGAATTGCAAGTTCTCAGTTGCTGGAGGTTATCATTTCCGACACTATTCCTATGGTCGTAAATCCTGATGTAGACAGAAGTAAAATCAAGATTTTATCGGTTGCTGAAATTTTTGCCGATGTAATTGATAAAGTATATAATTATCAATCAATAAGCACTAGTTTCATATTCTAAAAAGATGAAAGAGATTGAATCAGATATAGTGTATGCAAGGCTTGTTAAGGGTGTTGCTTCATTTTTCAGGAAAAACGGTAAGGATAGGGCTGTTGTTGGCCTTTCCGGTGGCATAGACTCGGCAGTTGTCCTTTGCATTGCAGCAGAGGCTCTTGGGAGAGAGAATGTTCATGCTGTTCTGATGCCATCTCCATTTTCTACATTACATTCGGTTGCAGATGCCATTGAGCTGGCTTCAAATTTAAATATTAGCTATAGTATTGTTCCGATTGAGGCAATCTACAACAGATACATCAAAGAGCTGGAGGGTTTTTTCTGTGACGAGATAAAAGATATTACAATAGAGAACTTACAGGCCAGAATCAGAGCTGATATCCTTATGGCGTATTCAAACCAGACAGGAGCTCTCTTGCTCAACACCTCCAACAAAAGTGAGTTGGCTATGGGCTACGGTACTCTCTACGGCGATCTTAGCGGGGCACTTATGGTAATTGCCGATATTTATAAACTTCAGGTTTACTCAATTGCGCACTACATAAACACACTGGAAAAGGTCATTCCTGAAAATACCATTATCAAAGAGCCCTCTGCTGAGTTAAGAGTTGACCAAAAAGACAGTGATACAATACCTGAGTATAATATTTTGGACCCTATTTTGCATATGCTTACAGAGGAGGGGAAAAGCCCTGAAGAGGTTATAGCAGGGGGTGTCGAGAGAATACTTGTGGATAGAATAGTCAAGCTTATGAAAAGTTCGGCGTTCAAGGTACATCAGTTGCCTCAGATGCTCCAGATTGGAGACTCTCCGCTGCAACCTCCTTTTAAATGTGTAATTTGCTAATTCAAGATGTCACTTATAATACTTTCCATCATAGTTGTTGCAATCTGTGTAGCACTTATGTCTTTTAACATCATTTTTAGGAAAAACGGAAAATTTCCTGATACCGAAATTGGCCATAATAAAGAGATGAGAAAGCTTGGTCTCAAATGCGCCAAAACAGATGAGAAAATTCTCTGGAAAAAGGGGAATTCCTGCTCGTCGTGCTCCTGCGGCTCTTCTGAAGAGTAATTCGCAGGTTTGCAATTATTGTTTACCTTTGCACCCGATATGAGTATTTTAGCTATAGTTGGACGCCCTAATGTGGGCAAATCTACCCTTTTTAACCGCCTCGTAGGAATGAGGCAAGCCATTGTAGATCAGGTGGCAGGAGTTACCCGTGACCGCCATTATGGTCGTTGTGAGTGGAACGGTAGAGAATTTTCTGTTATTGACACAGGTGGATATGCGGTTAATACCGAGGATGTTTTTGAAGAGGAGATACGTAAACAGGTTCTACTCGCAATAGAAGAGGCTGATGTTATTCTCTTTATGTGCGAGGTCCATACCGGAATAACAGATTACGACAACTTAATCGCTGATATTTTAAGAAGATCAAAAAAACCTGTTGTAGTTGTTGCAAATAAGGTTGACACCGGCGACAAGATGTTTGATACATACGTATTTAACTCATTTGGATTGGGAGAGCCTTGGGCGATATCTTCGGCCAGCGGAAGCGGTACAGGTGATTTGCTTGATAAAATTCTTGAACTATTGCCCCTTGAGACTGAGGCTAGAGAGAATGCTCCAAAAATTCCTCATATTGCCATAATCGGCAAGCCAAATGTTGGTAAATCTTCAATAACAAATGCGTTGTTGGGAGAGGAGCGCAATATTGTAACTCCTGTAGCGGGAACAACAAGAGATTCAATTGCGACCTACTACAATAAATTTGGTCATGAATTTATGCTGGTTGATACAGCTGGTCTGAGAAAAAAGGTAAAAGTAAAGGAGGATCTTGAATTCTATTCGGTAATGCGATCAATACGAGCTATTGAGTATTCCGATGTATGTGTTCTGATGCTGGATGCCACGATGGGCGTTGAACAGCAGGATATGGCAATTTTCAATCTTATTATAAAAAACAGAAAAGGTTGCGTTATTGTAGTGAATAAATGGGATTTGATTCCTGACAAAGGCTCAAACACAATGAAGGAGTTTACTCAGGATATCATGAACAAAATTGCCCCATTTAAAGATATTCCAATAGTTTTCACCTCAGTAATCAACATGCAAAGAATACTTGATGTGCTTAACAGTGCAGCAAGGGTATATGCAAACAAAAATAAGAGAATACCTACTTCTAAACTTAACGAAGAGATGCTTCCGGAAATTTTAAACTACCCTCCTCCGGCAACAAAAGGTAAGTATATCAAAATAAAATATATTACTCAACTCCCCACCCCTTCTCCGGCTTTTGCATTCTTCTGCAACCTTCCACAGTATGTGAGGGAAGATTACAAAAGATATCTTGAAAACAGACTAAGGGAGAAGTTCGATTTTAATGGGGTTCCTATTCAGATTTTTCTGAGGCAGAAGTAATTTAAGCAGGGATATAAACAGTGAAACAAGCACCTCCAAGTCTTTCGGATGTGGTGTAGCTTATTGTTCCCTGACTCTGCTCCATAATACTGCGACATATTGCAAGACCCAAACCTGTACCTCCACTCTTGGTTGTAAAATTCGGCTTAAAGAGTCGATGGGTCAAACTGTCCGGAACACCGGAGCCATCGTCGTGAACAGAGATTTGGAAATATTTGTCATCTCTTTGGAGGCTTACCAAAATATTCCCGTTATCCATAGATTCTACTGCCTGATATGCATTTGACAGAAGATTTACCAATACTCTTGTCAATTGGGTCTTTCGGGCAGAGACAAATGCATCATGTTTATGTGATTCAAATGTAAGGGTAATATTGTCTCTGGTGTTAAATAATATAATCTGCTCCTTAATCAGAGAGTTCAGATCAAATCTTATCATATCTTCGGAATAGAACCTTGAAAAGCTGGAGAACTCACCTGCTGCGTCTGATAGTATATCAATCTGTTCAATAAGTGAATTGGCAAGTGCATCAAACCTCTTAGGCCAATCTTTTACCCCCTGCTCTTTTAAACGCATCATATGCTGAATGCTTAACCGCATAGGGGTTAGCGGATTCTTTATTTCATGTGCGATTTGCCTTGCCATCTCTCTCCATGCCTGCTCTCTTTCACCCTGGGCAAGTCTGGTTGTGCTCTCGTTAAGATCGTCAACCATCTTGTTATAGGCCGCCACCAGAATACCCAATTCGTCTCTGTTGGTGTAGTTGATATGCTCAGGTTGCTGTGAAATGTCCAGCAATTGCATCTTTTTACTAATCTCTGCAAGCGGTTTTGATATTGAATTTGATAGGGCAATACCCCCGAAAACAGCCGCTATAAGTAGTAAGAGATAGATATTTATTATTGCAGCAATTATTGAAGATGCATCCTTTCTAAAGTTGCTCTGCCTTGAGAAATAGGGCACATTGGCAATAGCAATAAGCTTACCATCTACGTTAAAAAGTGGCGCGTAAAGTGAATAATAGGAAAGATCTCCTACCACCTCTCTGTTTACGTATTGCTTCTTATTGTTGTAAACAATCTCTCTGAAAGCTATAGGATTCATTCTGGTTCCCAGCAAATACCGGTCAAATACTTCACTTCGTGTTGTCCTTAAAAGCAACCCGTCAGACTGGTAAACATTAATATCAATCTGAGCGGTGTTTGAAAGACGGTTCATTGCCTCAAGTAACCTTAGATTATTAAATTGCTGGTCATTATATTTTTGAGCAAATTTACTGTAATATGAGAGAGTCGATTGAACAGAGCTCATCTTCTCCTCCATCTGCTCTCTGTTGGATTCATTAAAATATCTTATGGAGAACCATATGCTTCCCGCACCCATTGCTACAAGAGCAAATACAAGCGACGAAATAATCAATACCGTTATCTTCCATCTGAACGAACTTTTCGGAAGGTTATAAATGAACCCCTTATGTCTTATTCTAATCAGCCCCAGAATCATAAGAGAGTAAAAAAGCATCAGATATGAGAATGATACCGTGTACTGGAATATATTTCTCTCTTGTCTCGATAAGATTATCATATTCTCATCTGAGATCTTATTTATGAAGTGAAGGTATCCGTTACTCCTCTCTGTTCTGTATCCGGTATCGTAATCCTTTTCGTATTTAAGAGAATAATTATATCTGCCTCCATAGGATATAAGTCTTTCATTCAGATATTTAGAATATGAATAGCCGGAAGGTATATTGTAATTATCCAGCTTTTTATGATCCAGTAGAAGTTCGGGATATCCAATGGATTCTCTCATAAACTTACTGTCAAGTTCAATATAAAGACTGATCTCCTCTCCAAAGATATAAAACGGAAAAACTCCCAGATAACTGATTCTGCCGTTATAGTTATTCATAAAGAAGAATGAAGAGTTATCTCCCAGCCTCATTCCGTATCTTGAAATTTCTGTTTTATAAAAATTGTTGCAGTGAACAGGAGGTAAATCCTGATTTGATATCTCGGTTATTAGCATAGAGTTTGGCCTGCAGGAGGTTATTCTCATGTCATACTTTTGCAGAATGCTCCAGAAATAGGCCTCAGAGAGACGATTGGTAATCATTTCTGTGTTCTGGTCAAACCTTACCCAATATGCTATAACAGGGTCATTTTCAATGAACTTTTCAAGATTTCTCAGTTGAAGCTCCATGGTAAGATCTCTCTCAACAGACATTTTTGTTGTCCACACCTTGTTTCTGTTATACTCTTTTATAAAGCCAAAGTAACTTACGGTGACAAGCGTGAAGAGTGAGATAAAGGAGATGTAAAAAGCCATTGGAATCCTCTCCATAAAGGAAAATCTTCTTTTTGGAATAAACAGCGGTCTCATCAGCTGAAGTGAGAACAGAAGTGCCAGAAAAAGAAGTCCGTAGGAGAGATATACCATTAAGGTATACTCGGTTATTTCATCTATCTTATACAACTCCAATACAATGTTTGAGTTGAGGATGAGTGACCTCATGCTCAGGTATATGTAAGGGATTAATATTAGTGGAATCATTGAAAAGATTACTGTCAGCAATCTTTTCTTTAATGGCGGTGCTTTAAGAATTGTCAGAGCCAGGCTTTTCCTTATCATAAAAAGAGCCAGGACAATCATGAAAATCAGAATATTGTTTATTAACAGATCTGCAAGAGAGCTGAAGATTCCAAAATCTGCATAAAGGGTCGGGGAGAAAATTTCAAGTTCACCTTGAAGTTCTTTTGCTTGATATATAGCAACAAATCTGACAATTACCATTCCGGCAAAAAGAGAAAAGAACTCATTAATCCCCCTTTTTCTTTGAAGATTTGAAAACAGAGCTAGTATGACGAAAAGTATGGCAAACCATCTGAGGGCTATGCCTTCACTTGCACCCTTTCCAGGCAATGTCTTAAGGACAGAGAAAAGGACTCCCCCGTCCTTACCGTGAACTATATACGACTCATCAAATGTTACCGGAACAATTGAGAGTTGTCTTCTTAAGTAAAAATTGGGGTTTATGCTATTGCTAAGCGCACTGTTCTCTGTGGGATATTCTGTTTGTACCAGTAGGGCTGTTACTATAGTTTGGTTTTCTCTTACAATCACGTTTACAATATACCAGGCTGATCCGAGGCTGACATACTGTTCAACCAGCTTAAGATAGGCCAGTGGCGTGTTGGTTATAACACGGCTGTTCATGTGATTTATTCTGTAGCCGAAAGGAAAAAAGAATATATCATCATTATTTATCGGAAGCTGATTTGCCCATGACTGAAGAGTATCTTCAAAGTAGCGGTAGATAATCATATCCTCCGGCAGATCTTTAAAGGAGATAAATTCGTTATCCGGAAGGCTTAATGCATTTATCGCATACTGTTCAAGTATCTGTTGTCTTTTATGAATGACCGATTCGAGGCGTAAAACCTCTCTGTCCATTGAGCCGGGAGTAGAAAACTCCATAAAGGATGCGATTGTAAAGAATAGTGCACATAACCACAGTATTGTGGTTTTTTTCTTTAGAATCTCTGTTATCTTATCCTTTATCATCTATTTATGGTGGTATGGTTCACCCTTAATAATCGTATATGCCCTGTAAAGTTGCTCCAGAAAAATAACCCTTACCATCTGATGAGAAAATGTCATTTTGGAAAGAGATATTTTTTCATCTGCCCTGCTGTAGACCTCTTCGGAAAAACCGTATGCCCCTCCTACTACAAAAACTATACATTTTACACCTCTTATAGTGACTTTTTCAATTTTATGAGCAAACTCCTCCGATGAAAACAGCTTTCCGTTCTCATCAAGCAGAATAAGATAGTCACCCTCTTTGATGTTTTTTAAAATCAACTCACCCTCTCTCTCTTTTATCTGGCTAACATTTAGTCCGGCAACTTTTTTAAGTTCAGGTATCTCTTTAATTGATAGAGTTGTATAATACTTAAGCCTATTGGTATAAAGTTCTGCTCCCTCTTTAATCCAGGCAGTATCTGTCTTTCCCATAAGCATTAACTCTATCTTCATCTCTACAAAATTACTATTAATTTGACATTTATCGTGGAAATGTATTAATTTTATGGTTTAGTCATATGGCTTGATTTTTGCTTTTTCTTCCTTAGTGAGGAATATTTTATGGGAAAGATAATACTGATTTTTTTAACGCTTTTATTAAATACAGTTGTCTTAAGCGGGCAACAGGCTGCCAATCAAAACAAAGAACAGGACGTGTTTGTTCCTATCGCCAAGTATATACAGAACGGCGATGCGGAGAGATTGGCTGTGTGGTTTGCACCAAGTCTTGAGATAGATATTCTCGGGACTACAAATGTGTGCAGCAGACAGCAGGCTAAACAGATTGTTAAGGAATTTTTTAATGAGAACTCTCCAAAGAGTTTTGTAATAACATATCGCTCGGGGAAAGCCCCTATGATTTACGCTATTGGCAACCTAAGCGCAGGGGGCAGCAAATTTAGGGTTACCTTATTTGTCAAGACCCAATCGGATGGCAATTTTATCCAGCAGATGCGAGTAGAGAAAGAGTAGCTTATCTGAAGATGGGTTTTGCAAAAGCAAGCACATCGTCTTTAGTTATTTTATTATTACTCAGGATCATAAGCCTCTCAACAACATTTCTGAGCTCTCTGATATTACCTGTCCATTTATACGTTGTAAGCTCCTCAATTGCATCCTCCTCTATTTCACGATAAGGCATGCCTCCCTCAGTGGAGATCTGTTCCAGAAAGTATTTTGTAAGCATTGGAATATCCTCTTTCCTTTGGGTAAGTGGAGGAACATGAATTACAATAACGCTTATCCTGTGGTATAGATCCTCTCTGAAACTTCCCTTTTCAATCTCCTCTGTAAGGTTTTTATTAGTTGCAGCAATAACCCTCACTTTCACATTTATATCCTTGTCACTTCCTACCCTTGTAATTTTATTCTCCTGTAAAACCCTCAGTACCTTTGCCTGAGCTGCAAGACTCATGTCTCCAATTTCATCAAGAAACAGTGTGCCGCCATCGGCTTGCTCAAATTTTCCCTTATGCTGCTTAACAGCCGAAGTAAAGGCTCCCTTCTCGTGGCCAAAAAGTTCACTCTCTATAAGCTCGCCCGGAATAGCAGCGCAGTTTACCTCAACAAATGGCATTGTATTTTTGGAGCTTTTTTCATGTAGCCATCTGGCTACAAGCTCTTTTCCTGTTCCATTGGAGCCGGTTATCAGAACCCTTGCTTCTGTTGGAGCTACTCTGTCTATCATATCTTTAATTCTTGATATTGCAGGTGAGACCCCTACTATTTCAGGAATTTTTGAAACTCTCTTTTTAAGGATTTTTGTCTCTTTTACAAGATTGGTCCTATCGGTGGCGTTTCTTAGTGTTATGAGAATTCTGTTAAGATCAAGAGGCTTTTGAATAAAGTCAAAGGCACCTTTTTTTATACACTCAACGGCAGAGTCTATAGAGCCATGGCCGGATATCATTATAACCGAAGCCTCTACATTTGATTCGCTTAATTTATCAAGAAGTTCCATGCCATCCATGTTTGGCATTTTGATATCAGAAAAGATAACATCAAAACTCTCTGCAGTGGCCATTGACAGGCCCTCTACTCCATCTGCTGCAAGCGATATTTCGTGACCTTCAAATTCGAGAATCTCTTTGAGAGTATTCCGGATAGATTTTTCGTCGTCAATAATCAGAACTTTCATACTGTAATTCCTTTTCCAATATTAGTTAAAGTGAGGATGCAATCTCAGACATATAACCCTCTTTCAGAGAGTAGGATGACTGATAAAGCTCTTTAATCTCAAATTTTTTGATGATATACTCTACAAAAATACTGCCTAAAACCATATAATCTACCCTCATCGGAGACATTCTCTTCATATTGTGCCTCTCAATAGATGTTGATTTTACAAGAGTATCGTTCAGCTCTAAAAATTTATCCAGAGGAAGTTCAAGAGCTGGCAGTGTGCCATTGTCTTCGGGCCAGATTAACTCCCTGAGTGTGTCAAATGATCCGGAGCAGCCAATCATAAATATTGGCTTATAAATAGCCACCTGTTCAAACAGGGTTTGAAGGGATATGTCCAGATAATTTTTATATCTGAGAATTTCATCTGCAGAAATGGGATTGGAAGGTGATATTATCTCTTTCATTCTGACCACTCCAAGCGGGAAACTCTCTTTCCAGTATATTCTCTCTTTGTCGGCAATAATAAACTCGTTGCTGCCTCCTCCAATATCAAGAATAAGAACCTTTTCGTCATAAAGCAAAACGGATTCTCTTACCCCTTTGTATATAAGTTCGGCCTCTCTGTCGCCTGAAATAATCTCAACATCAATTCCGTGTTTCTCACCAATCAACCGGGCAAACTCGGCTCCGTTTGAGGCATCTCTGAACGCAGAAGTTGCAAAGGCCTTTGTTAAATCAACGCCTCCCTCCTGCTCTATAACCTCACACATCTCCCCTATTGCCTCCATAGAGGTATCAATTGCTTCCTGTGTCAATTCACGGTTAAAAAAGCCACCTTTGCCAATGTGAGAGCCAACTTTCACAACTTTTTTTATGTCGCATTTATCTTTTGAAACCCAGGCAATCAGAAGGTTGAAAACATTAGTTCCCAGGTCAAAAACAGCAAGTCTCATTAAAATAATTTTCACAAAGATAATCCTTTTTTGCGTATGTTTGTTCTCATTAGATATATGGAAAAAAGAGACATTATTATAGCAATAGACGGCCATTCGTCAACCGGTAAAAGTTCATTTGCCAAGGAGATAGCATCCCGGTATGGGCTGATTTATGTTGATACGGGAGCACTCTACAGAGGTGTGACACTGTTTGCCCTGCGCAATGGCTTAATCAACGAGATGGGAGTTGAAAACCCTGAAAAACTGCACAACCAGCTTGGCAATGTTAATCTAAAGTTTGGGCAGGCTGCCCGGGGTGCAAATAGTGAACTATACCTGAACGGAGAGAACATAGAGACCCAGATAAGGAGTCTTGAAGTTGCAGGAAAGGTAAGTATTGTAGCTGCTCTAAAGCCGGTGAGAGATTTTGTTGACTCCATACTTAAGGAGTTTGGTGTAACAGGAGGCGTGGTTATGGATGGCAGGGATATTGGAACCGTTGTCTTTCCCGATGCAGATCTTAAAATATTCATGACTGCCGATCCTAAAGTAAGGGCAATGAGGAGGTATCGTGAAATGGTTACCAGAGGAGAAGATGCAAACTTTGATGAGGTTCTTAAGAATGTTGTTGAGAGGGATTTTATGGATGAAAACAGGGAAAATGCTCCGCTCAGAAGAGCTACGGATGCAATATTCCTTGACAACAGCAATATGACCGAAGAGGATCAGATGGTATGGATAGAAAAAATAATATCCGAGAAATGGAAAAGTCTGAAGAAAAATTGAATATCACAGTCGATGTTGACAGTAAATCCGGCTTTTGCTACGGAGTTGTGAAAGCAATAAGACAGGCAGAAAACTATCTTGAAAAGAGCGACAGGCTTTATTCTCTTGGTGCGATTGTTCACAATAATACCGAACTCTCCCGACTTGGAGAAAAAGGCATGGAGGTAATTGATCATAACAGGCTGGGTAATCTAAAGGACTCCGTGGTATTTATAAGGGCTCACGGGGAGCCCCCGTCAACTTATAATACTGCAAAATGGAACAACCTTAGGATAATTGACTGTACATGCCCTGTAGTATTAAAACTTCAGCAAAGAATAAAGGAGAGCCACAAGCTACTTAGCCATAAAGGTGGTACTATTCTTATTTTCGGCAACAGAGGCCATGCCGAAGTTAACGGTCTCATAGGTCAGGTTGACGGAGACGCCGTGATAATTGAAAAAATCAAAGACCTTGACCAGGTTGACTTTACCAAACCTGTCACAATATTTTCACAGACAACAAAAGACCCATCGGAATATGCTGAGGTGATAGCCGGCATTAAAGATCGAATATCTGCAGCCGGTGGCAACCTTAATGACTTTAAGTCCAACAATACCATATGCAGGCAGGTCTCCTCCCGCCACCCACATCTTAAGCAGTTTTCGGCCTCTCACTCTGTTATTCTTTTTGTAAGTGGCAGGGAGAGCTCTAACGGAAAAGTGCTTTTTGAAACATGTAAATCGGTAAACAAAAGGTGTTTTAAAATTGAAAGGGCAGACGAAATCAAAAGGGAGTGGTTTGAACATGGTGACAATGTGGGAATTTGCGGGGCCACATCTACTCCTATGTGGCTGCTTGAAGAGATTGCAGCTGCACTAAGAGAACTTTAGCAAACCATTTATAATCTTAATAATATAACACCTGATGACAAACCACAAAGTTATCTTTGCAAAGGTTATTCTTCCTCTGAGGTTTGAGGGAGAGGTGAGTTATATTGTTCCTGAGTCAATTGTCGAAGAAGTAAAGCCGGGCAGCTCTGTGAAGGTGAAATTTTCAGGAAGAGATTATATCGCTATAGTAGAAGAGGTGACTTCTGAAAAGCCCAATTATAAGGGGAGGATTCTTGAAATTGAATCAATTATTGAAAAGCCCCTTTTATCATCACAAGTAATAGAGTTGTGGAGATGGATTGCTGACTATTATATGTGTACAACCGGTGAGGTTTATAGAGCAGCCTTTCCATCTGCCTCTTTTAACCAGACAGTTAAACGTGTAAAAAAAAGAACTCAGACGACAGAAAAAGAGCGTGAGCTTCCAAACGAACTCTCAGATAAACAAAAAAACGCCTGCAGTAAAATTATTGAGCAATTGTCGGCAGGCGTAACTACTCTTTTAAAGGGCGTTACAGGGTCCGGTAAGACAGAAATATATATAAGCCTGGCTGAAGAGGTGCTGAACAGTGGAAGAAATGTTCTTTACATGTTGCCGGAAATTGCATTGAGCCGACAATTAAGTCACCGTCTTGAAAAGATATTCAGAGATAAATTACTTGTTTACCATTCAGGGCAAACAGCATCTGAAAGAAGATCTGTTTTTGAAAAAATTATGGAAGGGTCTGGTCCATACATAGTACTCGGTCTCAGGTCTGCTGTTTTCTTACCCTTCAGTTCGCTGGGTCTGGTAATAATAGATGAAGAGCACGACTCCTCATATAAACAAAACGAACCATCACCAAGATACAACGGCCACGATACTGCTCTGGTACTTGCAAAGCTATTCAACGCAGGTGTTGTAATGGGCTCGGCTACTCCATCGCTTGAAAGTCTCTATAACGCTTTATCCGGAAGGTACACGCTTGTAGAACTTAACGAGAAATATTACTCTGACCACTCTCCCAGGGTAGAGATTATTGACACTATAAGAGAAGAGAAAAGAGGCCAGATGGATGGTATATTCTCCCGTAAAACTATATCTGCAATTGAAAATTGCATCAACAGCGGAGAGCAGGTACTTATTTTCAGGAACAGAAGATCATACTCCCCTTTTGTCCAATGCATCTACTGCGGACACATCCCAATGTGTACATCCTGCAATGTGTCGGTGAGTTACCATAAATCAAAAGGGTTACTTTCGTGCCACTACTGTGGGCAAAGCATCAGGTTTAATACAATCTGCACCAAATGCGGCAAGCCGGGACTTAAGGAGAGAGGTTCAGGAACAGAGATGGTAGAAGAGCAGATTGCCAAGCTTCTCCCAAAAGCGAGAATTGCAAGATTTGATGCCGAAACCACCCAAAGCAGAGGTGAACAAAAGAGAATCATCAAGGAGTTTGCCAAAGGAGAACTTGATATATTGGTGGGAACTCAAATGTTAAGCAAAGGGTTTGATTTCAGCAAACTGAACCTTATTGTTATTATTCACGCCGATAGCATGTTCTCAACTGAGGATTTCAGAGCCGGTGAGAGGGCTCTTCAAATGCTTACCCAACTTGCCGGGAGAGGCGGAAGAAGAGATAAAGAGGCTAGTGTTATTATACAGACTGCTCAGCCTGAAAATAATATTTACAGGATGTTTATAGAGGGGAATGATGATTTTGGGACAGAATTATCAGAACGAAAAGAGTTTGGTTACCCTCCATTTGTAAGGCTTATTAAGATTATTATTAAAAATAAAAATATAAGAGAATTACACAATTTCGCAGCAAAATATACAGACTACCTTAATACGGCAGATTCTATACGCTTTACCGGACCATTCGCGCCTCCTGTTGACATTGTCAGGGGAGAGCATATATTGAATTTCCTGATTAAATTACCACGAACAAAAGATGTAAGATCAGTTAAGAGAGCACTCTATGATCATACCGTCAAAATGGTAAAAAATGAGGGGCATGGATTGAAGCTTTGGTTTGATGTAGATCCGTATTAGATTTTGTGAAAAGTTTTGTAAATTTGCCTGATGTACCAGAATAATTTCGTTAACATTTTATGGGAAAAATAATTGCAATTGCAAATCAGAAAGGGGGAGTTGGTAAGACAACGACAGCTATAAACCTGGCGGCATCACTGTCAGTGATGGAGAAAAAGGTTTTATTGGTTGATGCCGACCCTCAGGCCAACTCAACTTCGGGCCTGAATTTTAATCCCGACTCCAACTCTAAAAAGACCCTTTATGAGGCTCTTATTGGCAAGATTGCCATAAGCGATATACTTCTGGATACCGAGGTAGCCGGTTTAAAAATTGCCCCTTCGCACATTAACCTTGTGGGTGCAGAGATCGAAATGCTTAATATACCGGAGAGAGAGCTTGTGATGAAAAAATTCCTTGACCCGCTCAAGGAGGAGTTCGATTTCATAATAATTGACTGCTCACCATCTCTTGGCATAATAACAATTAACTCCCTTTCGGCAGCAGACTCTGTTCTTATCCCGGTACAGTGCGAATACTTTGCCCTTGAGGGGCTGGGAAAGCTTTTGAATACAATTAAGCTTGTTCAGAACAGATTAAATACCAGCCTTCAGATTGAGGGATTTCTTTTGACGATGTTTGACAGCCGCACACGACACTCAAACCTTGTAGTTGATGAGGTAAGAACTCACTTCGGTGAAATGGTATTTAAAACTATAATTCAAAGAAACGTCAGGCTTACCGAAGCTCCTTCTCACGGTAAACCGGTTATCCTTCACGACGCTCTCTCAACCGGAACAAATAATTACCTGAATCTTGCAAAAGAGGTTATAAAAAAGAACTCCTAGAATATGAAAAAATCTGCTTTGGGGAGAGGTCTCGGCGCCCTGATTTCCGACATAGACAATTTAAATCTGAACAAGCCGCTTGTTTCGCCGGGAGAGGCAACCCCCTCTTCTATCTCAGAAATAGCACTTGACCAGATTGAGGCAAACCCCTTTCAACCCAGAAGCACATTTGACGAAGAGTTGCTTGACGAACTTGCAGAATCCATCAAAACAATGGGGCTCATCCAACCAATAACAGTAAGATACACGGATGGAGGTAAATATCAGATAATAAGCGGAGAAAGAAGATTTCGAGCCTCTCTCCTTGCAGGCCTCACATACATACCTGCCTACATAAGAAAGGCTGATGATCAGGGTATGCTGGAGATGGCTATTGTTGAAAATATTCAGAGAGAGAATCTTGATGCCATTGAGGTGGCCATTAGCTTTCAAAGGCTCATTGAAGAGTGCGACCTTACTCAGGAGCAGATGGCAGAAAGGGTCGGTAAAAAACGAGCCACTGTAACCAATTATCTCAGGCTTCTTAAACTGCCGGCAGAAATTCAGCTCGCAATCAGGGCAAAAAGAATCACAATGGGTCACGCCAGAGCGCTTCTTGCATTGGATAGCCCTAAAAAACAACTCAAATTGTGCAGCGGGATTATCGAAAATGATCTCTCTGTAAGACAGGTTGAGGAGAGAATCAGGAAAATGACAGAAGTACCTGAGGTAAAACCGGTAATAGAAGAGCCATCTCAGGAGTTGGATGAATCATTTTTCCGTCTGCTTGATTTTTTGGGAAAATATTTCAACAACAACATAAGCCTCAAAAAAGAGGGAAAAGAGGGAGCAGGTTCCATTACAATCAGATTCAGCGGAGATGAGGAGATTATAAATTTCATTAACGCTATCGAAAAAACAAATCTTTAATCAATATGAAGCAACGCCTCTTATTTTTGCTTCTTTTAACTCTGCTCTCTTTACAGGCGTTGGCTCAGGTACAGGGACAGATGCAACAGGTGCGCCCTCCCGGTGCCCCAGGTAACCAGCAACAAAATACAGCCGATACAAGCTATGCTTACAACCGCAAGCCTCCCTATACATTCAAGCGTTACTTTAATAGTCTTGCCGGTAAAGACAGCATGAATATTGCCAGAATGTGGGCAGGCTCTCTGATTGTTCCCGGTACCGCACAACTTTACAATAAAGAGTACTGGAAAATTCCGGTTATATATGGGACCATTGGTGCTTTTGCATATGCTGGATACAGAAATAACACCCTCTGGCATGAGACAGGTGACAAAAAATTCAAGACTACCCGTGACCTTTGCTATTTGGGAGCGGCTCTCTCTTACTGGGGGTCGGTTCTTGACGGAGTATCAAATTACAAATTTTACAAAGATGTGCTCCCGGCAAGGGCATCTCTCTATTCTGCAATGCTTCCGGGGTTGGGCCAGTACTACAACGGAGACTACTGGAAGATTCCGATTATCTATGGGGGTTTCATTACTGTCGGATATTTTATATCTTCGAACAATTCGCAGTTTCAACGGTATAAATATATGTACTACGAGACAAGCAACCCGGAATCGCCACTTTATGGCAAATACAATGCGCAAACAATGAAGTATTACAAAGATACATACAGGAGATACAGAGACTATTCCATCCTTACCGGAATAGCAGTCTATGCCCTGAATATAATTGATGCCAATGTTTTTGCCCACCTTCAGGATTTTGACATAAGCGATGACCTTTCGGCGTCATTTTTACCCGGTGTCATAATGCCTGTTAACCCTCAGTTAACTTACAATATTGGCCCCACAGTAGGCCTTAATCTCAAACTAACATTTTAAATTAAGATGAGAAAGACCGTATCAATTATTTTGCTTTCATTATTTGCAGTATTACTGCCGCAAACAGCACACTCCCAGATCTTTTCAAAAAAACCTTCGAGAAATGCCCTTGTTGCAGAGATTGAAAAAATGAAAAGAACAATAGACTCTTTAAAACAAGAACTGGAATACGAATCTATTCCAATGATTGATACTATAAGCTCAAATGATTCAATTAACCCGGGAGGATTAAGCTTTTTTGACAGTGAAGACTTTATCGATCCGCAGCCTTCTACCGACAGCCTGCTGAGCGTATGGTATGTTCAGAGAAGCATGATGATTGACGAAAATTCTATCATTAATCTTGAAGACCAACAACTTACCTCAGACATTCCTGACTCTGTCTATATTGCACGTTTAAAAGCACTTAACTCTTTTATTCCCCTTCCATACAATAACATTGTCAAAAACCATATAATTTTTTACACTCAGCGAATTCCAAATAAAATTGATATAATGCTGGGTCTTTCCAACTTTTACATGCCCCAGTTTGAAGAGATTTTTGACCAGTATAATCTCCCTAAGGAGCTTAAAATCATGGCAATAATTGAGTCTGCGTTAAATCCAAGAGCTGTATCAAGTGCAAATGCAAAGGGTATGTGGCAGTTTATGTACAGAACAGCTTTGCAGTACAATCTCAGAATTGACTCCTATGTTGACGAAAGGCTTGACCCTATTGCATCGGGTCATGCTGCTGCAAAATATTTGAGAGATTCATACACTATTTTCGGTGACTGGCTACTGGCTATTGCATCCTATAACTGCGGTCCGGGAAATGTAAACAAAGCAATAAGGAGAGCGGGTGGTTCCCGGGATTTCTGGACAATATACCCCTATCTGCCAAGAGAGACGAGAGGATATGTTCCTTCGTTTGTTGCAGCCATGTACACAATGGCCTATCATAAAGAGCACAGAATTACACCCAGACCTATCTCTATGGCTGCTCACTTAGATACATTTTTGATCACACGGCCATTGCATTTCGGACAGATTTCTGAACTTACCGGAATTACAAGAGAGGAGCTTAGCGACTACAATCCCCAGTATCTTAATGAAATAATTCCCGGCAACACAAAGGGAAACATATTAAAACTCCCTTACAATTACACGAATGCTTTTGTAGATAACCAAAACATAATTTATGGCTACAAAGACAGTCTCTTTTTCAATCCGATTGTATACAACAACGTCAGAAACACTTCGCCTACGACACAGAGAAACGCTATAACTCATACCGTTAGATCCGGCGAGACTTTAAGCCATATTGCCACCCGTTACAAGGTAAGAGTTTCAGATATTCAGGCCTGGAACGGAGTGAAATCTGTAATCAGGCCGGGACAGAGGCTCACCATACATACATCCAATCCACCGGCTCAGGCCACCAGAACCACAACAACAACAGCCTCTGCCTCTTCTGCAAAAACAACTAACTCGGGAGGATATGTGATGTACACTATTCAAAAGGGGGATACTCTGTGGGAAATTTCAAGAAAATTCGAAGGGGTAACTCTTAATGATATAATGAAATTAAACGGGTTTACAAAAAACACCAAAATCATGCCTGGAAGAAAAATAAGAATTAGACCAATTTAGCTTTTCATTAATATTTAAAGCTTGATTCTTAATTGAATTTTTGCTTCACCTTTAGAGGGGCCTTGAATCATTTCAAGCCCCTCTCCGGTTTTATCCCTGTCCGAATAGGTTGTGGATGAATACCTCAACCATATCTCTGCATAATTTAAAAGAGCAAGTTTTAGATTTAAATACCACCTGATTCCTCTTCCATAAAGTGCCGTTGTGCGAAACTGATAAAGAATCTCCCTTTCATAACTGTAAATTCTGTTTTCCCAGTGGGGTATATCAAACCATGCACACCGTGCTGAGAGAGCCAATCTGTTATCTGGCGTTTTGATAATCAGCTCCTGATGAATGTTAAATCCACACGTTATTGCCTCAGCACTCTTGTAAAATGAGATATCTCCACGGGAGTGGAGAGTTAGATAATCTCGGGGAAAAAATTTAAAATCTGATCTGACATAGCCTTTGTCACCATATTTTGAACCTCTTATCTCCAGCTTAATATTATTTGCGGGCTCATATTCAAACTTTAGAGAGTATTTGCCGGACTTCCCTCTTAGGGTTGTATGAAAGTTAACTCTGCTTTTCCCTGATATAATTTTCTTTATTGAAAATTTGAGAGAGAGCTCCCCTCCTCTGGCTGCATCAATTGCTGATAACCTTGATAAATATCCGGCAGAGGAATATTTTAAAAGTGCCGAAAAATCTGTTTTATCTGAAATCCTTAGAAGCAAACCCGATATACAGGCGGGAGAGCCCGAAATATCCGTTGCCAACTCACCAAATACAACAGCTTTGCCCATAACGTATCTCCAGTCTGTTCCAATATTAGCGTAATAGTTTTGGTATTTAGCCGCCTTTTGGAGAAGCATTGAGTCTTTTCCGGCATAAAGAAGTGAATATCTGTCCGCTGTTGCAGTAAAGCCCACTTTGAAAGAATTTGACGAATAATTTATATTAATCCCTGCCATATTGCTGCCTAGTGTCCCTTTTCTCTTTACAGTTGTTTCTGTATTGTGCAATCCTGTTTTAAGAAGAGAGGTGTAACCTTGAGAAACGACTCTTGCATCATACATCCTCGCCGACAAAACCAAAGTTGTAGTTAACCTGCCCCAACTAATCGAAGTCGCAACACCTTTAAATGCTGCATTTTCGTCAGAAGCACGGTAATTATTGACTCCCTGCTCTCTTCTCTGACTGTCAAATGGATCCCAGGAGGAGTCCATTACAAACCCATTCCAGAGAATCAGGCCCTGCCCGAATCTGGCGGTATATGATCCAACAACTATCTTTTCTGCAGTAACCTTGGCTCCTATCCTGATCTTATTTATTGAGACATTCCATGATAGATAATCCATTGTTCTCTCACCGGGATCCTTCTCTGTAATAAACATTAGCGTTGCCTTCTCTCCAAGGTCCAGGGTTGTCTGTCCGTATAAATGGAGGGGACTCCCCAGATATCTGATATCAGGATTCTTGTTATAATCCGCTTTTGAAACAGGCATATAACCCTGTCTCTTTTGAGGGACCAATGATGATCTGAGTATAGTTTGGGAGGCCATAGGCGTCAAAGCCGGGCCGGGCTTTATATCTCCGTTAAAGGTTACGAATGGTTGCAAGACTTTCAGCTTTTCCGGGTCAACACCGGGTATAAGGCTAAACTCTAAAAATGAGAGGATTGCTCCGCTTTGCTTTCGGTAATCAAGAATTGCTTCAATTTCAAACTCTGTAAGTAATTTTAAGCTCTCAAAATCAGAGTCGCGAGCCCTGTTAATATTTAACTTAAAACCTATTAATTTAGCATAATGAGCAGTAAGTTCTTCAACAAAACCACCATCAGACTCGTGTTCAAAATCACCACTTCCTAAAATTTTCTCTATTACCGATTCAATGAATTTTACATTTGTCTCTCTATCCTGACAATAGACTACACTGCCGCAAATTTGCAGCAATGCACACATAATCAATCCCCTCATATCTCCCCCACATATTAAATTGCTTTGGTTATATCAAATTGCTTTGATTTTTGGCGAATCTAGTTCACCTTAAAAGGATACTTAACCCCCTCCAGCTCTTTGTTGGCTTGTTTGATTTTTGATGCCAGATCCTCTTTAAATTTAACCATTTTATCCATAAGTACCGGATCTGCAGTCGCCAATATCTGAAAAGCGAGAATTGCCGCATTTCTTGAGTTATCAAGCGCTACAGTGGCAACCGGAATTCCGGCAGGCATTTGAAGAATTGACAATACAGAGTCCCACCCATCCATCGAGATGGTTGATTTTACAGGAACTCCAATTACAGGCAGTGGTGTGAAAGCTGCCACGACACCCGGAAGGTGCGCAGCTCCTCCTGCTCCTGCAATAATTACCTTTATACCTCTCTTATGGGCTCCTTTGGCAAATTCGGCCACCTGCTCAGGTACTCTGTGTGCCGAAAGGGCATTAATCTCAAACGGTATCTCCATGTCATTCAGGAATTCAGCCGCCTGTTTCATAACCGGCAGATCTGAAGTGCTGCCCATAATTATACTCACTAAAGGATTCATCGTTATTACAAAAATTGGTTTAGGCAAAAATAATCATTAATTTCGCAGCCACAAACAATTTGAGTATGGAGCGCATAAAACTGCATGATAAAGAATTTAAGATTTTCATTCCGAGTGAAAAGATTCTTAACAGTATAGGCGAATTAGCTGAAAAGCTCAATAATGACTACAAAAATTGTGAGACCCCGCTCTTTTTATCGGTTCTCAACGGGTCCTTCATGTTCACATCTGACCTTATTAAACTTATAAAGTTTCAGTGTGAAATCTCCTTTATTAAACTCTCTTCCTACAGCGGAACTGAGTCCACAGGGGAGATCAAAGAGATTCTGGGTCTGAACTCTTCTGTAAAGGGCCGTAATGTCATTGTAGTTGAGGACATAGTAGATACAGGCACAACAATAGAAGAGTTGTACAAGCTTCTACGTGCGGCCGGTGCCGCTGATATTAAAATTTGCACGCTTCTTTTAAAGCCGGAAGCTTACGATAAAGAGATTAAAATTGACTACACAGCCATGGAGATCCCAAATGACTTTATTGTAGGTTACGGGCTAGATTACAACGAACTGGGCAGGCAGTATAAGGACATATATGTCCTGGATTAACCTTGTGTCATAGATGAAATATTTTATAATTTTTGGTCCCCCGGGTGCCGGTAAGGGAACACAATCTACGCTTCTTATTGAAAAATACGGCTTAAGGCACATCTCTACCGGTGAGTTGCTTCGCAAAGAGATTGCCAAAGGCACTGAAGTAGGAAAGATAGCAAAAGAACTTATTAATAAAGGTCAGTTTGTTGATGACAAAATTGTACTGGATATTATTAAAGATCAGATTTGTAACCGAGATTCAACAGTAAAGGGTTTTATTTTTGACGGCTTTCCAAGAACTATATCTCAGGCAGAGGCTCTTGATAAATTACTGCTTGAATGCAACAAAAGAAGTGTTAACGCTGTTATGTCTCTTGAGGTTGAAGATAAACTGATAGTTGATAGAATCCAGAAGAGAGCAGAAATTGAGGGAAGAAAAGATGATTCTGCAATAGAGACAATTCTGAACAGGATAAAAACGTATCATGCCAAGACAGAACCTCTCATCGCTTATTATAAAGAGAAGGGCAAATATCATCATATCAAGGGTGACTTACCCGTAGATGATATATTTAAAAATATTTGCTCAATAATTGAGGGTTTAAAAAATGAGTAACAATTCAAATTTTGTTGATTACGTAAAAATATTTTGTGCATCCGGAAAAGGTGGCAAAGGTTCTGTACACCTTAGAAGAGAGAAATTTATTCCTAAGGGAGGGCCTGACGGGGGAGATGGTGGACGTGGTGGCCATGTGATACTTAGAGGTAATTCTCAGTACTGGACACTCATTCACTTAAAATACAGGAAACACATAAGGGCTGAACACGGTGGCGGCGGAAGCGGTGCATTGAGGCATGGAGCAGATGGTAAAGATGTTTACCTGGATGTTCCTCTTGGAACTGTTGTAAAAGTTGCTGAGACAGGAGAGGTTCTGTTTGAGATTACAGAGCAGGGCGAGGAGAAAATACTTGCACCGGGTGGCAGAGGCGGAATGGGAAATGCCTTTTTCAAAACTGCTACAAACCAGACACCACGCTATGCTCAGCCTGGCGAAGATGGACTGGAGAATTGGTTCATTTTTGAGTTAAAGGTTCTTGCAGATGTTGGATTGGTAGGCTTTCCAAACGCCGGCAAATCTACTCTGCTTTCAAAGATTTCAGCCGCAAAACCAAAAATTGCTGATTACCCGTTTACCACACTTGAACCCAATCTTGGTATAGTTGCATGTCGTGACCATAAATCATTTGTTATGGCTGATATCCCGGGAATTATTGAGGGAGCTCACGAAGGGAGAGGGCTGGGACTTAGGTTTTTGAAACATATTGAACGAAATTCAATGCTTTTGTTCATGATACCTGCCGATGCAAAAGACATTGCCGGTGAGTACAAAATACTGCTAAGAGAACTAAAGATGTACAATCCTGAACTTTTAAGTAAAGAGAGAGTTTTGGCTATTACAAAGTGTGACTTGCTTGACGAAGAGCTTGAAAAAATGATTAAAAAAGGATTGCCAAGAAAGATTCCTCATATTTTCATATCATCTTATACAGGGAAAAATTTGATTCAACTCACTGATTTGCTCTGGGATAAACTTAACTCATAATTTTTCAGATGTTAGAGCGTATATCAGAATTTGACACCTACCTCCTTTTACTGATAAACGGATTTAATTCTCCCTTCTGGGACAAGGTGATGCTTATTTTCACCGCAAGACTTCCCTGGCTTCCGTTGTATGCAATAATCCTTGGGTACATAATTCACCGTTACGCAATTAAGGAGGGTAAAGTGTGGTATGCGGTCTCTGTAATAATGGCAATTATTGCAACTTTTGCAATAACCGATATTGGAAGTTCATTCATTAAAGATTTAACCGAACGTTTAAGGCCGGGTCATAACCCTTTAGTCTCTGACATGGTTAGATTACTGGACGGCAAAGGTGGGATGTACGGCTTTGTCTCAAGCCATGCGGCAAATGTCTTTGGTCTTGCAACAATAACCTCACTGGTATTTCGAAAATACACATACTCTGTTTTCATTTTTATTTGGGCTTTTATCGTTTCTTACAGCAGGATTTATGTTGGAAGGCACTACCCTTCTGACGTATTGTTCGGAGCTCTGCTTGGAATTATAATTGCTGCCGGCATTTACCATCTGTTGAAAATATTGTTTAAAAATAAAAGAAAGCGCAAAAGATAATATGATATACATTATTGACCACTCTACCGACCCCCAATGGAACCTGGCCACAGAGGAGTATCTCTTTAAAAAGTTGAGCCAACCCATTTTCAGATTGTGGAGAAACGATGCCTCAATAATTGTGGGATTGCACCAGAACGCATACGCCGAAATCAATGTTGAGTACGTGAGAAAGAACAATATACCTGTGGTGAGAAGGTTATCGGGAGGAGGAGCTGTATTTCATGATCTGGGCAATGTGAATTTCACATTTATAGATAATAGAGACCAATCTGAGGATACTGCCAGTATGTTTGCCCGTTTTACCCGCCCTATTCTGGAGGCAATGGCACAACTTGGTATAAAGGCAAACCTTGAAGGGAGAAACGACCTTGTGATTGACGGTAAAAAATTCTCCGGGAATGCTGTTGCTGTTTATAAAAACAGAATCCTGCAACATGGTACTCTGCTGTTTTCGGCCTCTATGAACAACCTCTCCATGGCTCTTGCCGACAGAGAGGTGAATTTCACAGGAAAGGCGGTAAAGTCAAACAGGGCAAGGGTGACAAATATCTGTGAACACTTACCCAATCCAATGACAGTAGAAGAGTTTATACAGTTCTTGGAGAAGTTTATAACTGAAAAGGGAAATGGGATTTTCACCAGATATGTCTTTACGCCGGAAGATCTTGCAGCAATTGCCGGACTTAAACTGGAAAAATACGGAAGAGACGAGTGGAACTACGGATCTTCACCATCATACGGTTATTCAAAGGTATGTCGCTTCCCGGCCGGGTTGCTTGAGTTATATATGGAGGTGGACAAAGGTATTATCAAAGATCTCAAATTTTACGGCAACTACTTCTTCCTTAAAGAGACCACCGAAATTGAGGAGCACCTAAAAGGCTGCGAACATCTGAGAGATAAAATTGAAGAGAGAATACAAAAAATAAACCTCTCCGATTATTTTCAAAATATAAGCGGAGAGGAGTTTCTTACTCTTTTTGACTAGTATATACTATTTGTCTCTTTTCTTCTCTTTAACTTTTACCAGTAAGTCTTTGAGTACATCTATACATTCTACTGTGGCATCCTCAAATTTTGCGGCGTGCCTCTCTACTACCAGTTCGTTTCCCGGTATAAAAACCATCATCTTGACATTCTTGTTTTCGTAATCAGGCAGCAGACTGAGAATTACCTCAACATTTAGAATTTCGTCATAAAACTTTGGAAGCTTGGAGAGCTTCTTTTCGATGTAGTCGATCAGTTTGTTGTCTGCATTAAACTTGAGTGATTGAATCCTGATGTCCATGTTAACCTCCTTTTTTTGCTCTTGGATGAGCGGTTAAAAAAACTTTTTTGAGCTGCTCGAAAGAGTTATGTGTATACACCTGTGTGGCCGCTAGCGAAGAGTGCCCCAGAACCTCCTTGATGCTGTTGAGGTCTGCACCGTTATTAAGAAGGTGGGTCGCAAAAGAGTGCCTTAGCATATGCGGACTTTTTTTACCGGTGAGTCCCTTGACTCCTCCAAGTTCCTTTCTTACTACTTTATTAACAAACGACAGATACATTGGTTGTCCCGTGTCTGTTAAAAAAAGATAATTACCGGGATTAAGGGTATAGTACTCCCGGAACAACTTATAATATGATTCCAGATTGTTTGATAATGAGTTGGTAATTGGCACCTCTCTTGTTTTGTCTCCCTTCCCGGTAACTCTGAATAGGGCTCTTGATTTGTCCCAATCTGCGATTTTCAAATTGGCCAGTTCTGCCCTTCGGATGCCTGTACAGTAAAGAACTTCAACCATAATCCTATCTCTGACCGCAAAGAAATCATCATGATCAATCTCACGATTGAAATAATCATCAACAGAGGCCAAAGTGTAAAATTCCGGCAATTTTGACGGTTCTTTGGGGCGGATAATTTTTTTGACTGGATTACTTTTAAGAAAGCCCCTTTTGACGAGATAGGTGCAATAACTACTTATTGCAGAAAGCTTTAAATTCATTGTGCGTGCACTCAAGCCAGAATCCAGACCGTTGGCAATAAAGCCTCTGACCGATTGCATTACAAGAAAATTCTCCTCCTCCTCTCCATCTTGCGGAGCTATATATTTATAAAGTTGGTTGATACTCTCACTGTAAATATCCAGCGTTCTGGGGGAGTATCTCTTCTGTACCCTCAAATAATCTATAAATAACTCCTGTGGTCTCATATTCGCATCTAATTTAATAAAAAAAACGACATCCTGTATTAAAACAAGATGTCATTTTTTCTATTATTTTGTACAAATAAGACTACTCTTCGTTAAGACGGAGAGACTGAACATAGATGGCTTTTTTCACCTCATCGCGTCTCTTCACTGACTTCTTTACATAAGTCTTTCTGCTCCTCATTTCGCGAATGGTTCCTGTCTTTTCAAACTTGCGTTTGAATTTCTTAAGAGCTCTTTCAATGTTTTCGCCCTCCTTGATTGGTACTATGATCATATCTACTACACCTCCTTTTGTTGGGCTGCAAAAGTAATTATATTTTTCTTACCTGACAATAGGTAAGCACTTTTTTTGTTAATTTTGTGGTTTATCAACTTAATTATATTTATGAGCGTTACTGAGTTTCAGAAACAGATCCTCCGGGGAATTCCATCAGAACTCCCCTTGCAAAAGAGATATGATCCCAATATAAACCATGCTCCCAAGCGGAAAGATATACTTAACAGAGAGGAGAAGATGCTGGCTCTAAAGAATGCACTCAGGTATTTTCCTGAGAGATTTCATGAGACTCTCGCTCCGGAATTTGCCAATGAACTCAAATTATACGGGCGTATATATATGTACCGTTTTCGTCCTGACTATGAGATAAAAGCCAGAACCATAAACGATTACCCACATAAATCTATTCAGGCAGCTGCAATAATGCTGATGTTGAGCAATAATCTTGACTATGCAGTAGCACAACATCCCCACGAACTCATAACATACGGTGGTAACGGAGCAGTCTTTCAAAACTGGGCTCAATACCTGTTAACCATGCAGTATCTTGCTCAGATGACTGATGATCAGACTCTGGTGCTCTATTCGGGTCATCCCATGGGGCTGTTTCCATCTCATAAAGATGCTCCCAGAGTTGTAGTTACAAATGGTATGGTTATTCCAAATTACTCTTCAAAAGATCACTGGGAAAAATTTAATGCACTCGGTGTGTCTCAGTATGGCCAGATGACAGCCGGCTCGTTTATGTATATCGGGCCACAGGGTATTGTTCACGGCACAACAATCACTGTTCTTAATGCCGGCCGAATGAAGCGTCAGAATGACAACATTAAAGGGATGCTTTTTGTAAGTTCAGGATTGGGAGGGATGTCCGGCGCACAACCAAAGGCCGCAGTAATTGCCGGCGTAGTGGGAGTTGTGGCTGAAATTAACCCAAAGGCTGTAGAGACAAGGCATTCTCAAGGCTGGGTTGATGAAGTTTATACAGACCTTAACAGTTTAACCGAAAGAATAAAGCGGGCAAAAGAGGGTTGCGAAGCAGTATCTCTTGCCTATCAGGGAAACATTGTTGATTTGTGGGAGAAACTAATCGAGAGCAATATTGACGTTGAACTTGGCAGTGACCAGACCTCCCTTCATAACCCTTGGTCAGGAGGATATTATCCGGCAGGATTTTCACTTGAAGAGTCCAACACAATGATGGCAGAGGAGCCTGAGAGATTCAGGGAGGAGGTCGAAAAGACTTTGAGAAGACATGCTGCTGCCATAAACAGGCTCTCTGAAAGGGGGATGTATTTCTTTGATTACGGAAACGCATTTTTGCTTGAGGCCTCGAGAGCAGGGGCAGATGTTGTTCTGCCTGATGGCAGATTCAAATATCCTTCATATGTTCAGAATATTATGGGTCCCCTCTTTTTCGATTACGGGTTCGGTCCATACCGCTGGGTTTGTACATCTTCGTTACCAAAAGATCTTGAGGAGACAGATCGTATTGCAGCAGAGGTGCTTGAAGCATTAATGAAAGACTCTCCCGATGAGATTCGCTCTCAGATGGCAGACAATATCCACTGGATAAAAGAGGCCGGGGCAAATAAACTTGTCGTGGGATCACAGGCGAGAATACTTTATGCTGATTCCGAAGGTAGAATGAAAATCGCCCTAGAGATGAACCGGGCAATTAGAGAGGGCAGAATATCTGCACCCATCGTTCTTGGAAGAGACCACCACGATGTATCCGGCACAGATTCCCCATACAGAGAGACTTCCAACATATATGACGGCTCGCAGTTCACTGCAGATATGGCTGTTCACAATGCTATCGGGGACTCATTCCGCGGAGCGACATGGGTCTCACTGCACAATGGCGGAGGTGTTGGCTGGGGGGAGGTTATTAACGGAGGGTTTGGGATGGTAATTGACGGTAGTGATGATGCCGACAGAAGGATAAAAAATATGCTTCACTGGGATGTTAACAATGGAATCTCAAGAAGGGCCTGGGCAAGAAACAGCGGTGCACTTTATGCAATTAAGAGAGAGATGGAGAGAACTCCGCTTCTGAAGGTTACAATCCCAAATTTAGCTGATGATAATCTAATCGGCTTGACCACTGACCATATTTTCAACGGGGAATCCTAGAGTAAAGGCGTACTCTTTAAGAGCAGCTTCAATCTTTGGGTCAATTTTAGGGTCTCTGGCAAGTATCCACAGAAACTTACCTGAAGGATCTCCTACAAGGGCGTATGTATAGTCTTTATCGACTTTGAGTACCCAGTAGTCTCCGGCAAATGGCCAAAAGAAACTCACCTTTAACTTTGATGGTTCCGACGGGTCAGGAATCCATGCCCTGCCTTTTGCCTGTTTAACTCTGCTTCTATCGGAGATAAGCCTCCCTTCGTTGATAACTAAAACTTTACCGTCGTCGGTCAGCTCATAGTTGGCAGTAATGTCTTCAAGACCCTCCTCAAATTTGTTGGGAAGTCTTGAAATCTCATACCACTTGCCCATATATCTCTGAATTTCAAAATCATCTGCAGAGTCAAGAGCCATGTATGCTGTAGAACATGATGATGCAAAAAGTAGTGCCAATGCCAGGTATATTAATCTCATAAATTTTAAGTTATGACCGTTGCCTTTAATTCAAATTTAGACATTTAAAACAAATAAGCCTAAAATAAGTTCTCTAATGTATCATTTGTTACATATTTTCTGTTTGACCGAACATACCTTTGTATTCAAATCAAATAGTAACCCGGTAAATAATTAATAGATATGAAAAGGACAGTAATTAAAATAGACGAGGATCTTTGCAACGGTTGTGGTAACTGTGTTGAAGGATGTCACGAAGGAGCATTGCAACTTATTAACGGTAAGGCTGTAATGATAAGCGATCTCTATTGCGATGGTCTTGGCGCCTGTATCGGAGAGTGCCCGGTTGGTGCAATTGAACTTATAGAGAAGGAGACAGAGCCTTATGATGAAATTAAGGTAATGGAGAGAATCTCACCTAAAGGGGAGAGAGTTGTTCTTGCACACCTAAAACACCTGAGAGATCACAACGAAATGGAGTGGTTCAACCAGGGTGTTGAGTGGTGCAAAAAGAATGGGTTTGAGATCGATCTTTCAAAGATTGCCCCTGAGGCAGAAAGTGGAAACTCTAATCGGGAAAACGCTTCTGCCAGTGCTCACAGTCAAGGTCAAGGTCATGCTCACGGTCACGCGCATTCACACTCACATAACGGTGGTGGTGCAAAATCTGAGGGATGCGGATGTCCTGGTGCAGCAGAGAGAGATTTCAGAAATGTCAAGGCTGCGGCACCTGTTCCGGCTGGTAACTTCTCAGGGGTATCTGAACTTCAGCAGTGGCCTGTTCAGCTGCATCTTTTAAATCCTACAGCAGGCTTTTTACGCAATAGCGACCTTTTACTGGCTTCTGACTGCTCGGCCTTCTCACACGGCGATTTCCACGGCACATTTTTGAAAAACAAATCTCTGGCTATTGCTTGTCCTAAGCTGGACTCCAATACACAAAGCTATGTTGATAAGCTTACAATAATGATTGATGAGTCTAAAATCAATACATTGACTGTTTTAAAAATGGAGGTTCCCTGCTGTGGCGGACTGCTTCAAATGGCTAAACTTGCAAGAGAGAAGGCATCCAGAAATATCCCGATAAAATCCTTGACAATGTCGCTTCAGGGAGAGATCCTGAGTGAAGAGTGGGTGTAAATCCAAGAATAAGTGTCAGCTAAGGAAAATTCATAGCTGACACTTATATCTGTTATTAATATCTAAAGAGGAAAAACTCAACTTTTAGGTTATCCTCTTTTGATTCGACTTGGAAATTTGTAGTTGAATTCTGCTACAAATGTTTCTTGAATAGCATACTGTCCAGAGAGTATTTGCCAGGACCAACAAGGAACAGGTAAATGTAAACTCCAAGATAGACAAGTGCCAGCTCTTTAGTCTGAAACGGATCTGCTGCATGAACAACAAAAAAAGCCACACCCATTGTGAATGCAAGCGGAACTGCTGAGAGTCTTGTCAAAAGACCTAAGATCAGGAAAATTGAAGCAAAGAACTCTGCTCCAATAGCCAACATAAGTGATAATTTAGAACCAATCCCAATCGGATCAGGAAATCCACCCGAAAAAGCTTCAAAGTTTGACAGTTTACCCCATCCGTGAGTAATCATTAGGAGTCCGATGAAGATCCTGAGCAAAAGTATTGCCCCTGAGTTCTCCTCCTCCTTTAACGGTGCTCCGAAAAAAAGAAATCTTTTCATCTTCCAATTTTTTAAATTTATCAGGATACCAGTTTATCTAGCGGATATGTCAGATTAATATCCACCGCTTCAATCTCTGACAATATCGCCGTGCCCTTTTCTGTTAGGGAGAAGTACATCTGCCTTTTATCCTCAACTCCCATATCCCTTTCGATAAATCCTTTTTCTTCTACCGATCGGATTACTTTTGAAGTATTGGAGCAGGTCAGGTTAATTTTTTTGGCTATCTCTCCTGAAGAGAGTTTCCCCTCTTTGAGAGAGCAGATTACCATTCCTTCGTTCAGACAAATGCTATGCTCTTTCTGAAACTCTTGTTCGTATTCAGAAATTGAACGGCATATATCTCTAATAAGACACAACCTCTTCATATTAATTACTCTTTTTTAACAAAAATGACTCTATATATTTTTTGAGTTCCGCTTTTGGAACAGCTCCCTGTGCGACTTCGGGCATTCCTTCCATTGGAATAAACAGCAAAGTTGGCAGTGCTCTTATACCAAATGCGGTAGCTATCTCTCTTTCGTTATCGGTATTCACCTTATAAATAATCAGTTGCCCCTCATACTCCTTTGCAAGTTCCTCTAAAACAGGTGCTAGCTTTTTGCAGTATGTGCACCAATCGGCATAAAAATCAATAATTGCAGGTTTGTCTCCGAGGTACTTCCATCCATCCGGATTTGTTTTAAAATCGCTCACCTTTTTTAGAAATTGTTCCTGATTAAGTGTAACAGTATATTTTTTTTCTGTACCATCTTTTCCGGCTTCCTTGTTTTCGCCTGCTCTCGCTCCACATGCAGTGACTGCAGCAAGAATAAATAATATTGGCAGTATTCTCTTGATAAATTTCATTTTTTGCTAGTTTTTAAAGATTATCTTTACAAAAGTATATAATATTTCTAAATAAACAAATTTCCTTAGGAAATTATTTTGAAAATTATAGAATATTCCTTTCCTTTGCACCCTTCTTGAAAATTCCGAATTCAGAAAAACAACATAAAAAAACAATAACAGTAATGAAGTACATAATTGTAGGAGGCGTTGCGGGAGGAGCAACCGTAGCTGCCAGACTAAGAAGAAACGATGAAAATGCCGAGATAATACTTTTTGAAAGGGGCGAATATGTCTCCTATGCAAATTGTGGTCTGCCTTACTATATCGGTGAAGTGATCAATAACAGAGATAACCTTTTTGTACAGACAGTAGAGGGATTTAAAGGGCGTTACAATGTTGATATCAGAATTCGTTCAGAGGTTGAAAAGGTAGATGCAGCAGGTAAATCTGTAGAGATATTGGACATTGAAAGCGGTCGCAGGTATTTTGAAACCTACGATAAATTAATTTTGTCTCCGGGAGCAGAGCCTCTTAAGCCAAAGATTGAAGGAATAGAGAGTTCCAGGATATTCACTTTGAGAAACGTTCCTGATACTGATAAAATCAAGCGCTTTCTAACTGTTAAAAAGGTTGAAAAAGCTGTTGTAGTGGGTGGTGGTTTTATTGGGCTTGAAATGGCAGAAAATCTCCATGAGTGGGGAATAAAGATTGATCTTGTTGAGATGGCACCTCAGGTTATGGCCCACTTGGATTTTTCAATGGCCTCAATTATCAATTCAGAACTAATAACAAAAGGGGTAGATCTGCACCTGAACGATGCTGTTAAAAAGTTTGAAGAAACACCCTCTGGAATAACAGTTGAACTTCAAAGCGGCAAAAAACTAGATGCAGACATGGTTATCTGGAGCATAGGAGTTAAGCCGGAGATTAAACTAGCTAAAAGTGCAGGAATAGAAATTGGATTGAGCGGAGGAATAAAGGTAAATGAATATATGCAAAGCTCTAACGAGCATATTTATGCGCTTGGAGATGCTACCGAAGTAATAAATGCCGTAACCGGAAAACCAGCTTTGATCCCTCTTGCCGGACCGGCCAATAAGCAGGGAAGAATTGTTGCCGACAATATTGTTTACGGCAATGTCTCAAAATACGAAGGAACTATAGGTACCGGCATCGCAAAGGTGTTTGACCTTACTGTTGCATCAACCGGTGCAAACGGTAAATTACTCAACAGTGCAGGGATTAAATATATTTCATCTTTCACACACTCATCGTCGCACGCGGGTTACTACCCAAATGCATTACCTCTCTCCATTAAAATTTTGTTTGCACCCGAAGATGGTAAATTACTGGGAGCTCAGGTTGTCGGTTTTGATGGTGTTGACAAAAGAATTGAAATGTTTGCTCAGGTACTGAAATCTAAAGGTACTATATACGATCTCATGAATATTGAGCATGCCTATGCACCTCCATACTCATCTGCAAAAGATCCTGTTAACATGGCTGGCTTTGTAGCAGACAACATACTAAAAGGCAGAGTAAAAATTGTATCATGGAGAAAGGCGGCAAAATCAGACCCGGCAAACGATTTTCTGCTTGATGTAAGAACAAAAGAGGAGTATTCTCTCGGAGCAATCGATAACTCAGTTAACATCCCGCTTGATGAGCTAAGGGGCAGACTTTCAGAAATACCCACCGACAAAAGAGTTATTGTTTATTGTGCAGTAGGTCTCAGAGGGTATGTTGCAAGCCGTATTCTCTATCAGAACGGTTTTGAAAATGTATTTAACCTCTCCGGAGGTTATAAAACATACTCAATTGCAACTGCAAGGCAGAATGCTACCCAGTTTTTTGCCGGCCAGATTACATCTGATGACACACTTAGCGAAATTGACAAAGAGACTTTTATTGCTGTTGATGCAACCGGACTACAATGTCCCGGACCTATCATGCAACTTAAAAAGAGCTATGACACCCTCAATGTAGGGGAGAGGCTTGAGATAAGGGCTACAGATATGGCCTTTGGAAAAGATGTGGCATCCTGGTGCAAGATAACTGGTGCAAAACTTATCTCTGTAGAGAGCAGAATGGGAGTGATTACTGCCAGAGTAGAAAAAGGAGAGGCATCTTCAAACTGCAGAATTTCAGGTGGAGTTGTAGGTGACAATAAAACTATTGTTGTTTTTAGCGACGACCTTGACAAGGCTTTGGCTTCGTTTATCATTGCCAATGGCGCTGCGTCTATGGGGAAAAAAGTCACTATGTTCTTCACATTCTGGGGTTTGAATGTAATCAAGCGAAGAGATCCCGTTAAGGTTAAAAAAGATTTGATGGGAAAGATGTTTGGAATGATGCTACCAAATAATGCCTCATCACTTAAGCTTTCAAAGATGAACATGATGGGAATGGGTTCATTCATGATGAGATACATTATGCGAAAGAAGAATATTGATACTCTTGAATCTTTAATTGACCAGGCTCATGAAGCAGGTGTCGAGTTTATTGCCTGCAAAATGAGTATGGATGTGATGGGTGTACATGAGGAGGAGATTATGGATGGTGTAAACTTTGCAGGTGTGGCAACATACCTTGAAAAGAGTGAAGAGGCCAATATGTCACTCTTTATATAAAACGGCTGTTCTTTTCCTATCTTTGTAGCTTGAATATTTTTTAAGTAATGGTAAAAATTTACTAAACATGGCGAAATTTTCTACAATAATCCTCAAATTGCTCGGTTGGAAAACAATGGAGCCACCTGCTCCGGAGCCGAAATGTATTGTCCTGGGTGTGCCTCACACCTCTAGTTGGGATTTTGTTATCTCATATCTCTACTATCACTCCGTAGGAGGCAAGGCAAGTGTTCTGGTTAAGAAGAGCCTGTTTTGGGGTCCGCTGGGTCCCATAGTAAGGGCAATGGGAGGAATTCCCGTAGATAGATCAAAGGGAGCCAGATTAACTCTTCAGGTTATTGAAGAGTTCAAAAAGAGGGATACTCTACACCTTGCAATTGCTCCTGAAGGGACCAGAAAGCCAACTTCTAACTGGAAAAGCGGGTTTCACACAATTGCCAAAGCTGCAGATGTACCGGTTTATCTGGGATATTTTGACTGGGGGAAAAAAGAGGTAGGTCGCGGAGAGAGATTTGAACTAACAGACGATCCTAAAGCCGATCTTAAAAGGATTAGGCAATGGTATAAAGATAAGGGCATTGTAGGAAAACACCCTAAGATGTTTATAACAGGAGATGACCTGCAATAATTTGGAATGATTATTGCACATAATTACACCGACTATATATAATACATAATAATGAACATTCCTCAATTTGGTACTTTAAGAGATTTATTTACTTATAGTACAACAACTTATAAGAACAATAACGCATTCTCATACATAAACGGCCAATCTTACACTTACGAAGAATTTGGGGCCAAAACTTCAGAGGTATCAGATATGCTTGCATCGTATGGAGTTAGTCCTGATGATAAGATTGCAATATTGAGTCAGAACATGCCCAACTGGCCTGTTGCCTATTTTGCCTCCACTGCCTTTGGCAGGGTATCAGTACCTTTGCTTCCGGATTTCTCTGATTTTGAGATTAAAAACATTATCGACCATTCAGAAGCCACTGCCCTGTTTATTTCACAGAGGTTAATGTATAAAGTTGCCGAAGAGACTCTTAAAACGTTCAAGGTAGTTATTGACATTGACACTCTAACCCCAATTCGTGGATCAGTAACAGAACAAAAAGCCGAAATCAAGACCTCATCTGAGGAAGATCTTGCAGTAATAATATACACATCAGGAACAACAGGAAACTCAAAAGGAGTAATGCTGAGCCATAGTAATTTATGCAAACATCTTTACTCGGCATGCATACTAAGACCCGGCTTTGAGTGGGATGTATGGCTTTCGCTTCTTCCGCTTTCTCACACACTCGAGAGCAGTTTATGTCTGCTTCTTCCAATGGCGAGCGGTTCCAAGGTTTACTATATTGAGAAGGCCCCTACCCCGACAATTCTTATGAACGCACTTAAGGAGTCACGTCCTACAACCATATTAAGCGTTCCAATGATCATAGAAAAGATATACAGAAACTCGGTATTACCAAAATTCAATGCCAGTCCTGTTACCAGAACACTTTACAAGACAACTTTTGGAAGAAAACTTTTAAACAAGGTTGCCGGAAAGAAGCTTATGAAGACATTTGGTGGAAATCTTCGTTTCTTTGGAATTGGTGGAGCAAAACTTGACCCTGAGGTTGAAAGATTTTTACATGAGGCTAAATTCCCTTACGCTATTGGGTATGGTCTAACAGAGACCTCTCCACTGCTGGCAGGTGCTGTTGTAGGAAAGACAAAACTTCAGTCAACAGGCCCATCGGTTCATGGTGTAACGCTTAAAATCAACAACCCTAATCCTGAAACAGGAGAAGGTGAAATTGTTGCAAAAGGTCCCAATGTTATGATGGGATACTACAAAAATCCTGAAGCAACTGCCCAGGCATTTACAGAAGATGGCTGGTTCCGCACAAAAGATCTGGGAATCTTTGACAAAGAGGGTCGCCTCTTTATCAAAGGCCGTCTCAATAATATGATTCTTGGCCCAAGTGGAGAGAACATTTATCCTGAGGAGATCGAATCAATAATTAACGGTCACTCAATGGTAGCCGAATCGCTGGTGACTCTTTACGATGGTAAACTTGTTGCTCTGGTTCATTTCAATCCTGATAAACTTAAATCTCTTATCGAAGCAAAGGACGAAGCAATAGCTGCCTATTACAAGACCAAAGATGAGTTAAAGCACTCATATGACGAGAAGAAAGAGGAGATAATCAAGGCCTACGAAGAGAAGAAAGAGGAGTTCTCAAAGACCAAAGATGATCTGATGCAATCATACGATGAGAAGAAAGAAGAGGTAATGAAAGCATTTCATGAGAAGCTTGATCACCTCAAGAAAGAGGTCTACGACTATGTAAATGCCCGTGTAAATAAATTCTCAAAGATAAATGTAGTGGTTGATCACCCCGAGCAGTTTGAAAAAACAGCCACACACAAAATTAAACGCTACAAATACACAAACAAAGCCAAATAATCTCCGCGCCAGTTTTGGACAACTATCTAGAATTAAGCGCTTTGAAAAAGAGACTTTTGTAAAACTCTATCCATTTTACGAAAGTCTCTTTTTTAATTTTCTGTATTACAAACACATGTCCAAAACTGGCGCGGAGAATCATTTCATAAATGTAATATCAATTCGGCCGGTGTAGACGCCATGGGCGCCGGTCTGGTTTACAATTACTCCTTTGCCTGCTTTATCTTTCACAATAACGGGTTCTTCGAGGAATGTGTGTGAGTGGCCTCCGATTATAATATCTACATTTTTGACGCTTTTAGCAAGATCAACATCTGCCGGCCTCTCCTTTGATCCTCCGTCAAATCCCAGATGGCTTAGTACTATCACAAGATCGCATCCATCTTTCTTCTTAAGTTTTTTGGCCAGTTTGTTTACTATGGGAGTGGGGTTTTTGTATTTAATGCCCTCTCTTGCCTTCTGAGAAACATATCCTCTGAGATCAAGCAATACGCCGATTATTCCAATTTTATATCCACCCTTATGGATAATGGTATATGGTTTAACAATATCTTTTAACGGGCTTGCAGAGAAGTCGTAATTTGCACAAAGTGTAACAAAGTCTGCCTCCTGCAGTCTTTTAGCCAGAACCTCCTGACCATCGTCAAATTCGTGGTTACCAAGGCAAACGGCATCATACCCCATTGCATTATAGAGCATAATCTCCATCTTTCCACCGAAAAGGGTATAGTATGGAGTACCCTGATTGTAGTCACCGGCATCCAGCACCAGGACATTTTGATGTCTCTCCTTTATACTCTGAATATAGTTTGCTCTTCTCTGAAAGCCTCCAAAGCCGGCATTCCTACCGCTTGATAATGGCTCAATATTGCTGTGGACATCATTTGTGTGCAGAATGACAAGGTCCTGCGCAAATGTAAATGCCGCTGCTGCTACAAAAAGGGCAACAAGGGCAATTTTACGTATTATATGTATGATTTTCATTTGTACAAGGTATTAATGTTTTTGGCAGTTTTTATTAATCAAAATATCTTAAGTTATTTTTGACATTAATCTTAGATTATATTGATTAATAATGAATTATCCAGTTATTCTTTGAAAGTATCTTGTATTCATTGAATTTAATTAGTGCTCTTTTTACTCCTCAATTTTTACTCTTTTGGTAATTGCCGAGGTTATTTTTTTCTTTTTGGCAGTCAGAGCTTCTATACTCTCAATAACTGCATCTCTTAGCAGTGCACCGGTCTGTTCAACAGCTGTAGCATCTTTGAGAGCAAGCAGGTTATCGCCACCACTCATCAAAAAATCAATTGTTACAATACGGTATGTTTTGCTGTCGTCAATCTGCTGACCATCAATTAAAACATCTTTAAGTGCTCCTCCCTTGATCTCCAACTGAACATTATGAGAAAATGCCTCTACTCTGTTTCTTGCAAACGACTCAAAAAGAGCTCGTACCGAAACGCCTGGTACATCAATTACAACTACGTAATTTTCAAACGGAAAAATTGAGAAGATGTCATATCTCCTTACCGGCCCTTTTGGGAGGGCAGCTCTTAGACCACCAAAATTTGTAAGTGAAAAATCAACATGTCCCGAACTCTTTTCTCTACCATAATCCAGTAAAAGGTCAGCGGCAAAGTTTGAAAGCAGCGACTCAGGTCTTGAAGAGCGCATCTCAACCTCAGACTCCCCTATCACCTGCTGCATAATTATGTCCATTTCGGGTTTAAAAAATTCAATAATGCCTTTAACGACAGGCTCATTATTCTTGTCCCATGTTGAATCCATAAGAACCCGGGTAGCTTTGTAACTGAAATTTAGCTCCTGAGACAAAAGAGTAACAGGCAGCAGAAATATCAGAGCTACCAAAGAGTATATATATCTTTTCATCTTTTTTTCTTAAAAATAATCAAATAATTAATATTTGAGCCATTTTATAAGGTCTTTCCAGTTAGCTTTTTTACCGTACATCAAAATTCCAACCCTGTAAATTTTTGCAGAGACAAAGGTCATGAATATAAATGTCCCTATAAGCAGAGCAAGCGATAGTGCAAGTTCCCAGGCAGGTACGCCAAAAGGAACCCTTGCCATCATAACCATAGGTGAGGTAAAAGGTATCATCGAACCCCAAAAAGAGAGTGAGCTGTCGGGATATTGGAAAGTATGAATCATTATAAAGAGCCCTATTATTAGCGGCAATGTCACAGGCAGTATCAACTGTTGTGTGTCTGCCTCGTTATCAACTGCTGAGCCTACTGCTGAGAAGAGTGCTGCGTAGAGCAGGTATCCCAAAAGGAAGTAAAGTATAAAGGCTGTTAGTATTCTGGCTATCGGTACATTTGCAAGCGAAGCCATTATGTTATCCATTGGGGTGGAATCTGCTGTAAGTGGCATTATTGCGTCAGTTGCACTCTGCCCGGCAGCCATCTGCTGAACAAGTTCGTTGCTCTCAGCCAGCTTATCGGCACCCATTACAGCCTGTGCTCCAAAAATTATCCCTCCTGTAAGTACTATCCAAATCAGAAACTGAAGCAGTGCTACCGAACCAACTCCAAGTATTTTACCAAGCATCAGCTCAAAAGGCTTAACTGATGATACAATAACCTCTACGATTCTGGTTGTCTTCTCCTCAATAACTCCTCTCATTACCATTGAGCCAAACATAAAGATGAACATATAGATCATAAAGCTCAGGATATAGGCTATGCCCATGTAAAGCTCAACCATTCCCTCCTTCTCCTCTCCGGAATCAGACAAGGTGAAAGTCTTTACAGAAACATCTGTACGAATGTCTTTTAGGATATTGTCCAGATTATCTATGTTGTACCTTTCAAGTTTACTCTTTTCCATTGCTTTCTGGACGTTTCTCTCAATCTGTTTTTTTGTATCAATATTCATCTGCTTTGTAGAGATGGTAGAAACAGATACATTAAACATTGAGTCCGGAGCTGAAATTTCTACAGCAGCATATAGGTCGTTAGGAAAATCTTTTTTGATCGATTCTATATCAGCATCTTTATCAAAGGAATAGGTATACTCTTCGGTGTTTTCGAAAAAGGGCTGACAAAGTTCCGATCTGTCAACAACAAGAATTTGTTGCCCTTTATTCCCTGAAGATAACGTCATTATGAGCGAGGGCATCACAATTAGAGCGGCAAATAAAAGAGGAGTAAGAATTGTCATTATTATGAATGACCTCTTTTTTACACGTATCAGAAACTCACGTGATATAATCAGAAAAAGTTTATTTGTTTTCATATTCTGTTCTCTCCTTTAGCTAACCAGTTTAATAAAAATGTCATTCATCCTTGGAATCAGCTCTCTGTATGAGAGTATATCAACTTCTGAAACAAGGTTTCTTAATATATCTGAAGAGCAGGCATCTTTTTTAACCTCAAGTATTGCTCTGTAGCCTCTTTTGGTCTCCTCCTGATTTACAAGGGATATCAGATTGCTCCCGGCAAAAGAATAAGGTGCCGAAGATCTGTAGATAACCTCAACTTCGTTTTTCCCGTGATCTCTTCTTATCTGGTCAAGCTCTCCGGTGATTATCAGTTTTGCTTTATTAATCAGTGCAATATTGTCACAAAGCTCTTCTACAGATTCCATATTGTGTGTAGAGAGAATAACCGAGGTTCCGGCTTCTTTCATTTGAAGTATCTCATTTCTTACAAGCTGTACATTAACAGGGTCAAAACCGCTGAATGGCTCATCAAGAATAAGTAACGATGGTTTGTGAAGAATGGTGCAGATAAACTGTACCTTTTGGGCCATCCCCTTTGAAAGCTCCTCAACCTTTTTGTTCCACCAGGCCTGAATTCCGAATTTTATGAACCAGTGCTTTAGCTCCCTGGTTGCCTCCTCTTTGCTCAAACCTTTCAGGCGGGCAAGGTATAACGCCTGGTCTCCAACCTTCATTTTTTTATACAGACCCCGCTCCTCGGGAAGGTATCCTATGTATGCAATATCATCTCTTTGGAGCTTTGCTCCATTGAATAGCACCTCTCCGGAATCGGGGAGTGTAATCTGATTCATGATCCTGATAAGAGTTGTCTTACCGGCACCATTCGGGCCAAGAAGTCCGAAAATCTTTCCTTTTGTAACAGAGATACTTACATTGTCAAGAGCAGTAAAATCATTAAACTTCTTGACAACATTTTGGCAGGTGATTATGTCCATATTATTCTTTGGTTTTGAAAAAGTGTAACAAATATACGATTCTCCACCATTTATCTGAAATATATGCGAAGAATATTATACAACTCTCTCTTAATAATGTTCTTCGCCAGGAGGTCTGTTATTGAAATTTTCTGCCCCTCATTTCTTTCGGCATATCTTATTATTGCACGTGCAATGTAAGAGCCTATGTAGGGATTTGAAGAAAGTTGAGAATATGTGGCTGTTGCCAGATCACGTTTTTCTACCTTTGAAGAGTCAACAATAACATTTCCGGCAAACATCAAATACCTTGCAGAGTCAATGCCGCTTATTTCTGTCAGCTGGCCGGGGTGAATGAATCCCCCCAATCTGTCGCGATATCTGAGAATTTTTGATGCATAATAGGGGCCGATCCCTTTTAGTTTAACCAGATCTGCAGAATCTGCCCCGTTTAACTCCAGTAAGAAATCTACTTCTCGATGCTGTTTCTCTATGTTTTGATGTGTTTCGTCTGAAGCTGAATTATTCAAAGTGTGGGTTAAACGATTATCAGGTGATTCATAATGGTTCTCAGGTAAGTGAATTACAATGTATTCCTCTACTTTAGTAAAAAATTGATCACTTACAGAATAAATTTTTCTAAAATCCTCTTTATCTCTGAATTTTCCCCCTCTGTTTCTGTAATTTAATACAACTGATGCCTGTTTTTCTGTCATTCCCAAACGGATAAGCTCATCTTTTAAAACGGTATTGGGGTCAAAGGGAAAAAGCTCTGAAACCTGCTCTTTTGCAGATGATCTGCTGTTGGTTATTCTGTCGCCACTCAATTTGCTTTGACTTGATTTGCTTTGCTTTGCTTTGAACTGATTTGATATTTGCTGACCTGATCGGTCAAAACCCGACCTATTATTAGCTGATCGCTTTTGGGTTTGGGCTTTTAATGGATTTTCTGAATTGTAAACAGTGCCTGACTCTAAGGTTGACTCTGAGTCAACTGACTCTTTATCACCTTCGGAAGGTCTGAATAGAAAAATTATTGTCTGTAAAAATAAAACGGTAAAAATGAGTATCAGGACTCCCGATAACTCCTTTGATGCAATTCTCTTCTTCATCTCTCCTCCTCCTCTTTTGCATTTTTAAATAAGAAAATGTGTAAAAATCACTCCTCCTGCTGTCTTGACTCTTTTCTTTTTGCAGAGACTACAATTACAATTTCTCCTTTAGGCTCATTTGCAGAGTACCAGTTGGCAAGTTCCATAAGAGTACCCCTTCTGTTCTCTTCATGAAATTTTGATATCTCTCTTGAAACTGCTGCTTCCCTCTCCTGTCCTAGGAATTCGGCCAGTTGCGAAAGAGTCTTTACCAGACGGTATGGTGATTCGTAAAATATTATTGTTCTTGATTCAGCTGCCAACTCTTTGAGTCGAGTCTGGCGTCCCTTTTTCATTGGTAAAAATCCTTCAAAACAGAATCTGTCTGCCGGAAAACCTGAATTTACCAATGCCGGAACAAATGCTGTTGCACCGGGCAGAGTTTCAACCTCTATCCCTCTCTCCCGGCACTCCCTGACAAGCAAAAATCCCGGATCAGAGATTCCGGGGGTACCGGCATCACTTATCAGTGCGATATTCATACCTGAAAGTATCTTCTCTGTAATTTTCTCTACGCTCTTGTGCTCATTGTATTTATGGTGAGACTCCATATGAACGCCAATCTCATATCTTTTCATGAGGGTACTGCTGGTACGTGTATCCTCTGCCAGAATAAGGTCAGCCTCTTTGAGAACCCTGATTGCCCTGAGAGTGATATCTTCCAGATTACCAATAGGTGTAGGTACTATGAAGAGCTTAGCCATTGTACCTCCTCCTAAGGAGCATATAAAACCTGTAAACTGCATTTGACTCTTCGTCCCAGTGAGTAAAGGCATTTCTGGTATATTCAAGCGCCTCTTTCATTGTGCTCATATCATTAAGTCTTTGAAGGCTCAGTCGATACTGATCTTCATCTCCTTTGAAGAGCTCTCTGATAAAAAAGAGTTTATCGTTAAGGGTAACTGCATGGTGAATATCCTCAACCATTGGCCCGGGAATATCTCTCATCCATTCAGGATTAACAAATTTAGCGGTCTCTTTAACCGGCTTGAGCTCCTCTGTAAAGTCGAACTCTAAATCTCCATCATCTGAATCATCGATTAAAGTGTCATCTGCCTCAATTACAAACTGCTCTTTACTAGCAGGCTGAATCTTCAACTCAAACTGAGGTTCGGTTATATCGATTGACTTAACAACCTCAATCGGATCAATCGTTTTAGCTATCTCCAGAGGCCTATCAACCAGTCTATCTGACGGTCTTTCGATTGGACTGTCAACCTGATTGACAACCTGATTCGTCCCGAGCGTCGGCATTATACCAAAATTTGCCTCTTGCTCTTTTAATTCCGAGATAAGTTGCTTGTAGTAAAGCCTCTCCTGCTCCGTTTTAAGGGTGAATAACTTCTCTTTTATTAAGGAAGTTGTTATAAAAAGCTCCTCCCATTTGAGAGGAGATACCAGCTCTGTTTCACTTAAAGAATCAATATCTTTGACAAGCTGGTCAATTATGATTTTAATTTCTGAAATTTTATTGGGGTTAAGCATCTCAACTTTTTTATCTTTGCATCACATACAAAAGTAATCAAAATGTTTCTGGAAAATGCAAAAAAAGCCGGCTGGATTGAGGTCATATGCGGTTCTATGTTCTCAGGCAAGACAGAGGAGCTTATCAGGAGACTGAAGAGGGCAAAATTTGCCAACCTCAGGGTGGAGATTTTTAAACCGATGATTGATGTGCGCTATTCTCTGGAAGAGGTTGTATCGCATGACTCAAACAGCATAAGATCTACCCCGGTTGACTCTTCTGCCAGTATTCTTCTTTACGCAACTGATGTAGATGTTGTCGCAATTGATGAGGCCCAGTTTTTTGATTCCGGGATTATAGATGTATGCCAGAAACTAGCCGCTTCTGGAGTAAGAGTGATTGTTGCCGGGCTGGACATGGACTATTTGGGAAAGCCCTTTGGCCCGATGCCCTCTTTGATGGCAGTTGCCGAGTATGTAACAAAGGTTCATGCGATATGCGTCAGATGCGGAAACCTTGCTCATCATTCGCACAGATTAACAAAAAGCGACAAACTGGTTGTTCTCGGTGAAAAAGAGAGCTACGAACCAATTTGCCGCCATTGTTTTAATGCCCTTACCGGGCAGCATTCACAGGAGAGCTAAACCTCGCTTTTACTGCTTTGGGCTTACTGTTGATTTACCGCTAATTATTACGTTTGCTTCAGGATTCTGAGCTCTGTAGTTAATTGCAATTGTTTTGTCCTCATTGTAAACCAGGTCACCGGTCATATCCATTATGCTGTTTGCAGTATAAGTACCGGACATTTTCACAATTGAATCCGTTACTTGGGCAACACCTCCGAATTTGAAAGTGATCGATTCGTTGATTGTAATAACTGCAGTAAATGTAGAATCTGCAAGGTATTCAAAATCAATAGGAGCTGATATCTCCTGAATAACTGTGTTACCGGTCGAATCTGTAATTGTAATTTCGATATTGTTGGTCCCTGTCCAGTTTCCAACCAGGTTTTCTGATACTGATGCCTCTTTTTTACCGCATGACACAACAGTAACGGCAAGTGCTAAAAATGCGAATAATGATTTGAATTTCATTTTGTTATATTTTAAAAATTGTCTGATTTCAGGCTGCTAATGTATAAAGTTTTTCAATATTAAAAACAAATTTTTAAACAATTTATAACTTTACATCGTAAAATTATCACAATGAGACATGCCCAGCTTAAAATCAGCAGATCAAAACTTCTACACAACTACAACTTCTTCCGCTCAAAACTAAATTCTGAAACAAAACTATTGGTGCTTGTAAAGGCCAATGGATATGGTGCCGGAGACACAGAGATTGCAAAGCTTTGTGAAGATTTTGGAGCAGACTATTTTGGAGTAGCACACCCTGTTGAGGGGATAAAACTAAAAAAAGGCGGCATTAAAAAGCCTATAATAGTTCTGACCCCGGGATTTGGTTATTTCGGAGAGATAATTGATCACTCGCTGGAACCTAGTTTAATTAATAAAGAGTCTGCCCTTGAGATGGCAGAAGAGCTTAAAAGGAGGGGCATTAACAGCTATCCAGTCCATATCAAGCTTGATACCGGCATGCAGAGGGTAGGATTTGAAAAAGGGGCTCTCGAAGAGCTTAAAGAGATTTTGAAAAAAAGTCCTCAGCTGAGGGTTAAATCGGTGTTTTCTCATCTTGCAGCTGCGGATGAATCGAAGCACGATGATTTTACGCGATCACAGATTATGAAATTCATGGAGATGTCTCAGGAGATTATCTCATATCTTTCATATCCGGTTATGAGACACATACTTAATTCATCTGGAATTGAGCGCTTTACTGATGCTCAGTTGGATATGGTACGCCTTGGTATAGGCATATATGGCACAAGCTATGTTGATCAAAGCAAATTAATGCCAGCTGCTACTTTTGCCGCTCCCGTAATACAGGTTAAGCAGGTTAACGAGGGGACTGTTGGGTATGGAAGACATGGTATTGTTGGAGAAGAAGGCAAAACCATAGCAACAATACCGGTTGGTTATGCAGATGGCGTAAACCGTCACCTGGGAAGAGGATCGGTTAGTTTTTTGGTTAACGGAAAACTTGCACCTACAATCGGAAATATTTGCATGGATACACTTATGATTGATGTTACAGGGATAGATGTTAAACAAGGAGATGAGGTAACAATATTCGGTGACAATCCTCACCCAAGTGTGATCGCAGGAGCTCTTAAAACCATAACCTATGAGGTATTTACCTCAGTCTCTTCAAGGGTGGAGAGAGTTATTACAGATTAGGTACCAAGGAGTACAATCAGTGCATAAGTTTGAATATCAGCTCTGAGAGAAGCTCTCCATCTTCTGCCTCTCCCCTTTGCGAACTTTTGCTCTTTGAGTCATATTTTCTAATAAGCGATATTGCCTCCATACATTTAATAAGAGGATAATTCCTCAAGGCAGTATCATATTCAGGCATAAAATAGGGGTTAACTCCAAGGTAGGATGCAAGGTCTCCCTTTGATGGCTTTGACCCGCCGCTGTTTGAGGCGTGATATTTAAGGAGCCTGCTAAAGTGCATGAAAAGCGCAGACATGGTCATTACTAATGGATATTGTCTGGGCGAGGCACCAAAGTGCTTGACTATCCTATAGGCTTTTGCAGTATCTCTGAACGAAATTGCCTTTGTCAGTTCAAAAACATTGTACTCTCTGCTGATACCGATATTTTCCTCCACATGAATGCTTTCAATTCTTTTTTCCCCTTTAGGCAAATTTGTTATAAGTTTATCCAGTTCAAGAACCAGCTTTCTAAGTTCGGCTCCACAGTGGTCAGCCATCAACATTCCTGCTTCAGGGGAGATTAAGAGACCTTTTGATTTAAGATATCTCTCTATCCAAGGATAAACCATATCGTCATACAGGGGATATGATTCGAAAACCATTCCATTTGCAACTGCAGTCTTGTACAGAGATGTTCTTTTATCCAGCGATTTGTTGGTAAATGACAGAACAAGAAGTGTTGTAGGCATTGGTGACTTAAAATAGTGCTCAAGATCGTCGGGCTTACCCATCATTTGAGCCTCTTTAACAATAACTACCTGCCTTGAGGCCAGCATAGGAAATCGCCTTGCAGCCTCAACAACTTTGGCCGCTGTTACTTCCGATCCGTAAAGTATAAGCTGATTAAACCCCTTCTCCTCTTCAGAAAGTGCCCTTGAGGCAATCTCAGAGGTTATAATATCTGAATAATAGGGCTCTTCACCCATTAAAACATAAAAGGGTTCGAAGATACCGGATCTTATTTTTTCCAAAATACCTTCGAAATTTTTTACGCTGCTTTCAATCTCTCTTTTTCCCATAGTTTAGCAACGGCTAAATTATGCAAAAAGGGTAAACAGAGCAAATTTTATATCTTTGCCGGGTAATTGGGTAACAATGAAGGATACCATATTTGATCCGATCCGAAAAAAAAGGGTAGCTCATACTCCCGAAGAGGGGGTAAGACAGCAATTAATAGCTCTTTTGTCTGGTCAATACGGTTATCCTCTCCATATGATGAGTTGCGAATACTCTGTTACCATTAACAAACTGAAGTACAGGGGAGATTTGGTAATTTTTAACAATCAGGCAAAACCCGTTTTACTAGCAGAGTGTAAGGCGCCATATGTGCCTGTAAGGCGTGATACTTTTGAGCAAATACTCAGATATAACATGTCCCTTAAAGTTGAATATCTGCTTGTAACAAACGGCGTTGACACTTTTTTCGCAAAATTTGACCATACAGAATCCCGGTATATTTACCTTGACAAGATACCACCGTATAATGAGCTTCTTAAATAAGAAAATTTTCAAAATCACATCCGAACAGGCAAAAGAGTTAGGAGTTAGGGCATATGTCATTGGCGGATATGTGAGAGACTCTCTCTTGAAAAGAAAAAGCAAAGATATTGACATTGTTGTAGAGGGCAGTGGAATTGAACTTGCACAAGCAGTAGCCGGGAAATTGGGAGTGAATGTCACTGTTTTCAAAAACTTTGGAACCGCCATGATTAAGTGGAGGGATATGGAGATAGAGTTTGTAGGAGCCAGAAAGGAGTCCTACCGCTCAAACTCCAGGAATCCAATTGTTGAAAACGGGTCAATTGAGGATGACCAGTTAAGAAGAGACTTTACAATTAATGCTCTGGCATTCAGTCTTCAGGAAGAGGACTTCGGAGCTCTCTCCGACCCTTTTGACGGAGTTGGCGATCTTGAAAGGAAACTCATAAGAACACCACTCGATCCCGATACCACATACAGTGATGACCCTTTAAGAATGCTTAGAGCAATCAGGTTTGCAACGCAGCTTGCTTTCAAAATAGTACCCGATTCACTTGAATCCATAAAGAGAAACAGAGAGAGAATCAATATCCTTTCTCACGAAAGGGTTACTGATGAGCTCAACAAAATATTACTCTCACCAAAGCCCTCAGTAGGACTTTATCTCATGGACTCCACAGGGCTTCTGGAATTAATTCTGCCACAGGTGGTTAATCTTAAAGGAGTTGAGACACTTGATGGAAAAGGTCATAAAGATAATTTCTCCCACACCCTTCAGGTTCTAGACAATCTGGCTCATACCAGCGATGATTTATGGCTTAGATGGGCGGCACTTTTACATGATATTGCAAAACCTGTCACCAAAAAATACGAACCCGGTATAGGTTGGACCTTTCACGGACACGACCATATTGGGGCAAAAATGGTTGCAAAGATTTTCAAGCAGCTAAAGATGCCACTGAACGAAAAGATGAAGTTCGTTCAAAAGATGGTAGCTCTGCATTTGCGACCGATTGCACTTGTTCAGGATGAGGTTGGTGACTCTGCTGTCAGAAGGCTCCTCTTTGACGCCGGAGACGACATTGATAATCTTATGAGGCTGTGTGAAGCAGATATTACTTCAAAAAACGAGGGTACAGTCAAAAAACACAAAAGCAATTTTAAATCTGTACGTGAAAAGTTAATTGAGGTAGAGGCCAAAGATGCTGTCCGAAACTTTGTAAATCCAATCACAGGGGAGATTATTATGGAGAGTTACGGGATTCCTCCCGGAAGAGAGGTTGGGTTAATAAAAGAGTTCATCAAAAACGCAATTCTCGATGGTGTAATTGGAAATGATCTCGAAGAGGCTATGCAGTTAATGCAAAAAAAGGCCTCAGAATTGGGCCTTTTTAAAAAACATTAACTTAACCTAACTTAGAAATGATCTCCTCAAATTAATAGGCTGTATTTTGAGGATCAAAGTTACTCCACTTGGCTGTCCAGTTGTCTGCTGCTGCATCACTTCTGAAAGCCCCTATAAATGTCACATTGTTGAAAAATGAATCTGATACTTTTGTATCGGTGAACAATCCGGTTTTATTAAGCACAGGACTGCCTGCCAATGGTGCCCAGTTTGCTCCGGCTGCCAAAGAGTTTGGTTGCTTGAGCATAACAGCACTCAACGCTGTAAGAAGTTGATTGTTGTTTGCAGCCTGCTTAAAGAATGTTGACGAGAATGATTCAGGTGCACTTTTTACAAACAGATTGGCATCTGTCGAGAGTGAATCTTTAAATGAACCGTCTTTATCAGAGCCAAGAATTGTCATGGCAGCGAAAATATTATTTTTAAGTATTACTTTGCCTGCTGTAGCTGCCTCCTGAGTTTGAGAACCTTTATCATTGCAAATTGCAATGCCTACAGGGAATCCCACTGCTATTGAGTTGTACAGACTAAGATTTGATCCTCTCCTTATTTGAATTGCTGCCTGATGCTGACCAAGTTTAGAACCGTTATTAGGGTTGTAAACACCTCCGTCAATATAGGCCGATGTGTTAACAAAAGCCGGATCCTGTCCAACAGGGCCGATAATTGTAATGTTTGAAAACACCGGAGAGGTAACAGGTTGTTGATTAGGAGCATCTGCATTGTTATCAGATTCAAAGCCATTAGATCTTGAAACGTCCGCAATTTTTGGGTTTTTAACAATCAGTCCAAACTGAATTTTTCCTGTAAAGCCGGCATCAGTGTCAAAATCGTCATCCCAGGCATGGTAAGAGATCAGGTATTTCGAATTCACAGATCCGCCAAACCACTCAAAGGCATCATCATTTGAATATGAGACCTGAACATACTCTATTTTTGTACCACTCCCTACTGATCCCATTGTAAGTCCGTTAATCTCCTGGTCTGTTTTAAACGGATACCCTGCAAACTCAATTCTAACATATGAGAGTACACCGGAGTTATCACTGTCGTTATTTCCACCATGCTTAGACCTTGGGCCACCTTCGATGATCATTTCGGTTTTATTGTTTTTTGCTTTACCGCAAATAACCACACCACCCCAGTCTCCCGGTTTTCTTGAGCCAGCCGGCTGATTGGATGTAAAGACTATTGGTTCGTCAGCTGTTCCCTGGGCAAATATCTTACCTCCTGTCTCAACGATAAGTGCCGCTTTGGTCTCCTTGTCTCCCCGGATAATTGTACCCGGTTCAATAGTGAGAGATGCACCATCGGTAATATAGATCCAACCTTTTAAAACATATTTTCCTTTTTTGATAATGTGGTTTCCCTTTATCTCAAACTCCTGAGATCCGTTACCAATAACATTACCTTCGAATATAATCTGCTCCTGCTCTGATGGATCAGGCTTAGGTTCATCTTTTTGACATGAAAGTGCGGTGGCCATTGTTACTGCAAGAGCAGTAATGAACATGAGTAATTTTTTGGTTTTCATATTGTTTTATTTTGTTGATTGGTTGTTAAAATTTAATCTGGAGAGCAAGCGTATATGAGGCTCCGGGTCTGAAACTCTTTGATACCTGATTTCTCTCCTGCATGTTTCCGGAATTATCTAAGTATTTTGGATATTGTTCAAATACAATTTTCTGGTTAAGAATGTCTTTTGCTCCAAATTTTAGCTCCATACTTTTCCCGATTCTTTTTGAAACAGTTATATCAATAATGTCTCTTGAGAGCTCATATGTGTCCGGCACATCGTTATTAACAGAAGCTCCCGAACCTGTATCTGCTCTACCAATACCTACAATCCTCTTTCCTATTCTGTTGTAAAGTATTGCTGCACTGATGCCTGATTTTTCATTATCATAAAAAAGAGAGGTGTTTATTATATAGGGTGATTGTCCCTGCATGGCTCTGTCTCTTTCGAGAGAACGTTCACTATCAAACTTAACTTTGCTGAAGATATAGGCTGCATTAAGTCCTGCACTAAAATTTTTAAGGCCCATAAATGCCAGAGATCTCTTTATATCAGCCTCAAAGCCCCAGTTATTGGCCTCCTTTGCATTTTCGAAAGTGTATGTATATGAGCCGCCGGCATCAAGATATGTCCACTCTATCGGGTTTTTGAATTTCTTATAAAATAGAGCAAGTGTTACATATTCGCTGTTGGAAGGGTATCGTTCATATCGAATATCTAAATTGTGAATTGTAGCCTGTTTTAGATTGGGGTTACCCTTAACATCCGAAAAGAGGGTAAAATCGTAATAAACCGAAGAGGAAAGCTCTCTAAACTCTTGTCTGTTAACCGATTTTCCATAAGCGACTCTAAAGAGCTCTTTCTTATTTATATTGTATGATGCATTAACAGAGGGAAATAGATCAAAAAAGTCATAACTCTTTTTTACTGTTGAAAACTCATATATCCTGTCATAGCTTGTAAGAACAATACTTCCCACTTCGGCTCTCAGACCAAGCAATAGAGTTATTTTATCTTTAACAGCCTTCATCGAGAGGTACCCGGCTCCGTTATAGTTCTCTCCTTTATAGCTATTTCTGTTATCGGTGTCTTCATAAATATAGAGCTTGTCTGCAGAGTAGTTTTCAGGACGGAGAATCTCATTTACAACATTACCGTAAACAAAATTTTCCGGAACCCCATATCTGTTATACCTATATAAAAATTGCCTGTTTGTATAGCTTCTGTTCTTATACTCTCCATATACTCCGGCTTTAAATTCTATTGGAATTACTCCATTCCTGTTGAACGGCAATTTTAAATTCAAAGCAGGTGAAACAATATGTTCATTCAGCTTTACAAAATCTCTGGTAATCTCATTTTGATCAATAGCCATCTTTCCATAATAATCATCTCCAAAAATGAGGTTCTCCTCTCTGTTAATAATTTTTCTGTCCGGCTGATCCATACCAGCATAGGAGTATGATACATTCCAGTCAATATCTCCTCTTCCGGCACTATGGCTACCAGCCATCTGACCGGTGTAGGTTGTTCTGTTTGTATAGAGATACTCCTGTTTCTGCTGATTATACCTTGCACTTACATTCTGCCACCCCTCTCTTTCGGTATATCTGCTCTTTCCCATAATATTTAGAATATTTCTGAATTCCAGCTTGTTTGATCCCTTTAAAAAAGAGAGATTGACCATTGCCCCCAGTCTGGTATCAACGGAGTACTGGTTGTCTTTATAATTATATATAAACTCAGGATTATCTGAGACTACATTATATACACCAAATCTTGCATTGAGCATATCAATATAGCTTTGTGAACTTCTTGTGTAATTAAGGGCAGCAATAACGCCTGTTTTTGTCCCGCTTTTTAGATTCCCGGCACCATTGAACATCATAGAAAACCTTTGATCCGGCAAAGC